>Ga0209628_10003930_pt1 | contig 10582 bp, 8 predicted proteins | sample TergutCu122P4_FD_187285 | JGI IMG/M metagenome (GOLD analysis project Ga0209628, IMG submission 187285) | Cubitermes ugandensis P4 segment gut microbial communities from Kakamega Forest, Kenya - Cu122 P4 (SPAdes) (version 2) | ecosystem: Host-associated > Arthropoda: Insects > Digestive system >... | reverse complement strand
GTTCAGCCACACGCCCAGCAGGTTCGCCATCGAACCGGTGACGCAGAACAGCGCCGCCTCCTGGCCGAGCAACTCCGCGCCGCGCTCCTCGAGGGCGTTGACGGTCGGGTCCTCGGCGTAGACGTCATCGCCCACCTCGGCGGCCATCATCGCCTCCCGCATCGCGGCGGTCGGCCTGGTCACAGTATCACTTCGCAAATCCACGGGGATCAGTGTAGCCCGAAGCGAGTACGACCGGCTCTGGTAACCTCATGCTCAGGGGATGTCGGGGCATCCGGGTTTAGGTTAGGCAACAAATCAGGAGGAGTGCAACAATGACAGATCGAAGCCAACTGCGGGAGGTGTTACACCGCAACACGACGCACCTGGCCGTGTGCAGGGGGGTTGTCCCGTACCTAAGCAATCCCGATCCAGCGATCCGCGCCGAGGCGGCGGCGGGGATCGAGCTTACGATAAGCCAGCATCCAGGAGGTGGCGACATGATGGCCGCCATACGCGCGTCAGCCCCTCGAATGATTGATCTGCTTGACGACATCTCGCCCGAGGTACGGTCGGCAGCCCGCTCGGCGGTACTGGTGCTGGCCCGTCACGCGTCGAGTGCCGGCCAGTACGCGGACGCTGCCCGGCTCTTCGACGCCGTTCTCGCCCACACCGAATCGCCGGAGCCGCTGCTGTGGCTGGAGCGCTGGGAGTGCCGAGTCGGTCTCCGGCTTGACTCCGCCGATGAGGACCTGGATGCTTTCCGTACGGCGACCAGTGGGTTTGACGATGAGGCCATGGCCTCGACGCTGGCACAGGACCGGCACTCGCCGAGAGACACCGACGCGTGGCAGGCGGCAGCACTGACCCGTGTCGCCGCCCACAGCCTTGGGGATCCCGGTCGTGCTCGCGTAATGCTTGAACAATCCCTGGCGCTGGTCAAACCGCGCGTCGACGCCCTCCTGGAACAAATAGCCGTCGGCGGCCCGACGCCGCCGGGGCGCTATCTGCCCACAGAGACGTACGGCCTGTTGGGGCTGCTCACAGAGCGCGAGGGCGACCTCGACACGGCGCGCTCGATGCTGGTGGTCGCGGCCACCCTGAGCCCCAACGGTGGGCTCGGCGCCCACCTGAACCCCGAGCCCTACCGCGCCTGGCTGCACCGGCTCAACAGCTACAAAGACGCTCCGTGCATTCCACCCGATTTCGACACGGCGTGGCTCCTCGACCCCGAACGCACCCCAACGGACCTCCAAGCGGCTATGGCATCCTGGGCCGGCGTTGATTGGGAAGCGGTCCCGACCATGGTCGACGAAGCGCTCAACACGCCGCTGCTGGCGCTGCTCCTGACCGAGCTCGAGAAAGCCCGCAACAGCCACCCACTCTGGTCCACTCCAGACGCTAGCAGCCTCTACGCCCGACACCTACCGCTCTTTGAACGGCAGTTCGGGCACCGGTACAACCAGTGGGAATCCGCGTTGGCGCCGTCCGGGGGCGCGTTGAACGTCGTGTTCGACCCCTTGTCGCGCCGTCCCGGAGACCGGGAGGCCATTGCGGCGGCGTACGAGAGCTGGCTGGATGTCGTACGAACTGGGACTACCCCGCGCGAGATCCTCGCCGCGCTGCCCGCCGACGCGTACGACAATCTGGCTATTCCGCTCCGTCTGCGCGGCCATTTCCTAGACCCCGCCCATTTCCTGGCCGACTTGGTGTTCGCGGCAACGAACGACGCCGTGGTCGCCGCCTCGCTGGTTGGACTGTACGGCACGTTGTTCCAGGAGAAGGGGCTCATACCACCGGCGGCCTGGGAATGCAAGGCGGAAGCGCTCGGCCTCCCGCGCTCGGCGGCCCTGGCACAGGCATTGTTCGCGTACGCGGAGGAGGCAGCGCGCCGCCTGTACGTCGCGGAGCACACCCCGCTCCCTGCTTTCCTGGATCTGAAACTGCTGTGGCCGCTGGCATACGTGTGGGATGACAGCCTCGCGCCGAAGCTCGACGACTTCCTCAACGGGTCGCTTGACGGGAAGAAGAAAGCCTCGCCGGCCATGCGCGCGAAGCGGGAGAAGACCGTGGCGTGGATCCTTCAGCGCGCCGGGGAGCTCTAGAAGTCCAGACTTGTGAAGTCGGGGGCGGGGTGGGACATGCCCGACAGGCGGTCGGCGACGCGGAAGGCGAGTTCCAGTGATTGGGTGCGGTTCAGGCGCGGGTCGCACAGCGTTTCGTAGCGGCTAGCCAGGTCTTGTTCCGTCAGCTCGCCCACCCCGCCGACGCACTCCGTCACGTCGTCGCCGGTCAGCTCGACGTGGATGCCGCCCGGCCAGGTGCCCAGTGCGGCGTGCACGTCGAAGAAGCCGTCCACCTCGTCGGTGACATCGGCGAACGAACGGGTCTTGTAGCCATTAGCGGTCTCGAAAGTGTTGCCGTGCATCGGGTCGCACACCCAGCACACCGACCGGCCCGTCGCCTCGACGGCCTCGACGATCGGCGGCAGCAGCGTGCGTACCTTCCGCGAACCCATCCGCGAAATCAGGGTCAGACGGCCCGGCTCGTGATCGGGATCGAGCAGCTCGACCAGACGCACCACCTCCTCCGGCGGGGTGCCGGGGCCCATCTTCAGCCCGATCGGGTTGCGCAGGCACTTCATCAGTTCCACGTGCGCGCCGCCCACCTGGTGGGTCCGCTCGCCGATCCACAGCAGGTGCCCGCCGACGTTGTACGGCAGCTGCGTCCGCGAATCGATCCGCGTCAGGGAATGCTCGTAGTCGATCAGGAGGGCCTCGTGGCTGGCGTAGAAGTCCACCGTACTGAAGGCGTCGTCGCTGACCCCGCACGCCATCATGAACGCCAGGGCGCGGTCGATCTCGGCGGTCAGCTGCTCGTAGCGCTCCGCGACGTGTTCCGTACGTACGAAGTCCGCGTTCCAGGAATGCATCAGCCGCAGGTCGGCGAAACCACCCTTGGTGAAGGCCCGTACGAGGTTCAGGGTCGCCGCGGAAGCATTGTAGACCTGCAACAAGCGAGTCGGATCGGGGCGCCGTGACTCGGCGGTGAAGTCGAAGCCGTTGACGGCGTCGCCGCGGTAGGCGGGCAGCGTCACCCCGCCGCGGGTCTCCGTGTCGGACGACCTGGGCTTCGCGAACTGACCGGCGATGCGGCCGATCTTGACCACCGGCACCTCGGCGGCGTACGTGAGAACCACCGCCATCGACAGCAGCACCCGCAGGCGCCCCCGGATCGAGGACGCGGTCAGCGCGTCGAAAGTCTCAGCGCAATCGCCGCCCTGCAGGATGAACGCCCGGCCCTGGGCGGCCTGCGCCAGCTTGGATTTCAAGGCGTCACACTCGCCGGCGAAAACCAGCGGCGGCATGTTGCGCAGCTGGGCCGTCACCTGCTCCAGGAGGGCCGGGTCGTCGTACGTTGCCTGCTGGGCGGGATTGAGCGCGCGCAGGGCATCGATTGAGGGTACGGACACATTCATCCGCCTACCCTAGCCGCAATCGGGCTCACGCGTCATGTGTCTCGGCTCCCGGACCCTTCTTGTGGATCAGGGAGTACTCACCGACCATCTCCTGGCCGGTGATCTCCTGGATGGCCTTCATGACCAGCTCCGTACCGTCGCGCAGGGCCTGGATCGCCGCCTGCCGGTCACCGGATTCCATGAACGCCACCCGCAACTCCTCCGGCAGGTAGAACGGCTTGCCGAAACGCAGCTCGGGGCGGAACAGCCACGGGAACGGCAGGAACTTCCACACGAACCGGGTACGGAAACAGCCAAACGGAATGACCGGCGAATTGGTGGTGAGCGCCAGCCGCGCCACGCCCGTGTGGCCCTTGTACAGCCGCCCGTCCGGCGAGCGGTGGCCCTCCGGGAAGATCCCGACGAAGCCGCCGGATTCCAGTACGTCGTACACCGACCCCAGGGAGTCGATGGAGGCGGCGCCACCGGTACGGTCGAGCGGCACCTGGTGGATCATCCGCAGGAACCAGGCGCCCAGCCGGCGCAGCAGCGTGTCCGTGCGGAACAGCTCGCGCTTGGCGGGGAACGTCACCTGGGGCGGCGCGAACGCCAGGAGCAGCAGCGGCTCCCCCACCCCGAGGTGGTTGCCGGCGAAGATCCCCGGCCCTTTCGCCGGGATGTTCCTCCGGCCGGTGATCACCGGCCAGAACAGGATGTACGTCAGCGGCCTGGCAAGGAACTTCATGACCTCGTAAAACAACCGTTCAATCCCTTCTTCTTCCGGGCGGCGCCCGTCGTGACTGCCACTATAGACGACGCGCTCCCGGCCGCGCACGCCCGGCTCGCGGTACACTCGTCTCCATGCGCAACGAGGATGATGCCTTCGCCAAGATCATCGAAGAGGAATTCAACGAGCGGTGGACCCCGCCACAGCCGGTGGCACCGGCACCGGATTTCCAGTTGAACCTGTACGACGACGACGAGGAGTACCGCGCCGTCCCGCAGTCGGCTTGGTCCTTGTCGGGCGCCACGCTGCTGGGACTGGCCCTGGTCGGGATCGGATTGGTCATCACCATCGTCAAGTTTGCGGCCGCCGCCCTTCCGGGCTGGCTCGGGTGGGCCGGGGTGGCTTGCTTCGCCGGCGGTACGGCCGTGGCATTGTGGCACCTCACCCACCTGCCCGATTCGAGCGGGGATGACGAAGAAGGTACGGTCTAGGAGCCCTACAGCCCTACAGGAGGCGCCTGGCGCCGGTGATCGGCATGGCCTGGTCGAGCGGGCGGTAGACCACACCCAGGCTCTCGTTGCGGGCGTCCACGATCATGCCGCCGCCCACATAGATGCCGACGTGGCCCGGCCCGGAATAGAAGAACACGAGGTCGCCGGGTTCGAGATCGGCCCGGGCCACCGGCGCTCCATAGTTGAACTGGGTCGTCGCCGAATGGGGAAGCCGGATGCCGACCGTGGCGTAGGCCGCCATGGTGAAGCCCGAGCAGTCGTACGCGTTCGGGCCCGACCCGCCGTACACGTACGGATAGCCGACACGGGCCATGGCCCAGTTGACGATCGCCTGGGCGGCCGCACCGTTTTGTACAGGTGGTGGCGGGGCGTAGTTGCTTGTTCCCCGGCTGGGGTAGACGCTCGTGCCCGCGAGGGCGGCCTGCTGGGCCGCGGTCAACTGGTTGACCAGTCGCTGGGCCTCATTGACCTTCTTGGCCGCGTCGTCCTTGACTTGCTGCTGCTTTTCCTTGTCGGCCTTGATTGACGCCACCGTGGCTTCCTGCGACCTTTCCAGGTCGTCCAGCCCAGCCTGGGCGAGTTGGTAATTCTGCAGCAGCGCAGTGGTGGTGTCGGCAACCTGCGACGACATCAGGAGGCGATTGAGGGCATCTTCGTGATTGGAACTGGCCAGCAGGGCGGCCGTGGAGGCGATGCCCATGTCCTGCAACTGCTGGAGGCCGAAAACCGCGACCTGGTCGCGCATCGAGTCGACCAGCGCCTGCTGGGCGGTGATGGATTCCTGGGTCTGCGCCAGCTTCGCTTCGGCGGCATCAAGGCTGGCCTGCGCCTGGTTGTATTGTTCCTCGGCCTGGCTGGCCTCGGCCTGCAGGGCGACCAGCTTGTCTTTGGCGTCGCTGAGTTGGTCGGCCTGGCTCAACGGGGTTCCGGCCCACGCCAGACCCACGATCAGCACACTGGACAGTGCCCCAACTGCGATCCGGTTAATACGAGTCACCATCTTCCTCCGGCTTTCCTCATCTTGGAACCACAGATCATGATCGATGCTTCCTTAAGAAATACTAAGGGAAACTCAGCCAATGAGCGAATCGGCACGCGGAACCACCTAGATGTAGCGGGCCGGATCGGCGAGTTCGCCGTCAGCCCAGACCATGAAGTGTAGGTGGCAGCCGGTCGAGGCCCCGGTCGAACCCACGAGCGCGATCACCTGCCCGGTGACCACCGAGGTACCGGCTCTGGCGACGCCGCCGGAGAGGTGGTTGTAGCCGGTGACGATGTGCTGGCCGTTGATGATGCCGTTGTCGACGACCATGCGGTTGCCGTACCCGCCGGCCCAGTAGTAGTCGATGACGAACCCGTTCCCGGGGGCGAGGACGGGCGAGCCGCAGGAGGTGCTCATGTCGAGGCCGTCATGGAACGCGTACCCACCCGTGATCGGATGGACGCGCATGCCGAATGGCGATGTGATCGTGTACGAAGCCAGCGGGGGCACCAGGTGGGTGGACGGGTTCGGGACCACCGCTGCAGGATTCGCCACCCCGGCGCCGACCGAGTTCGGCCCGGCCAGGGAGTTCGCGGTCGCCGAGGCGACCGCCGTCATCTGCGCGAACAGCTGCGAAACGCGGGCCACCTGCTTGCGGGCGTCGGCCTCCAACTGGTCGATGTGGGCCTTTTCAGCCGTAATCGAGTCGATCGCAGCCTGCTGGCTGCGTTCCAGGTCGGCCAGCGAGGCCTGCTGGAGCTGCAGGTCGGTGAACAACGTGTTGGCGGTGTCGGTGACCTGTTGGATGACGACCATGTGCCCCAGGAAATCGTCGGCGGACGCCGACGTCATGAGCACTGCGGTACTGTTGAGCCCCATTTCCTGGTATTCATGCATGGCGATCTGCTTCAGCTGCTCCTGCAGCGTCGACATCTGGTTCTTCTGGTCGGCGATCTGGGCCTGTGTGCTCGTCAGCTGGTTCTGCGCCGCGTTGAGCTTCTCCTGGGCGGTGGCCTTCTGGATGGCCAGGTCCTGCTGCTGCTGTTGGAGATCGTCGAGCTGTTGGCGAACCTGGTCGACCGTCATGCCCGAACTGTTGGGGCCAGACGACGGTGAAGTCGTGGCCGAGGGGCTGGCTGTGGGAGTGGAAGCGGCGTTGGGTGCCGCGCTCGCGGTCTGCGCCACACCGACCGATGACAAACTCATGATTACGCCCATCAGGACTGTTATCATCCTTGTTCGTCCGCGTCGCATTCTAGCCCTTTCGATCCGGGAACCTGAGAAAACTCTAAACGAAACTCAGCAAGAATGCCAAGTCTCATAACTTGTCCGCCCTTTGGTCTCAACCATACCCCACCATTCAAGGGCCGTACCAATCCATGAAGTCAGCACACTTGTGGACTACAGACAACGTCTTCATTTCCTGAGAAAAACTTCTCGTACGGCGCTCCGCCCCCAGGCCGCCAGCTCCCGGTCGCGGCGCGCCCGGTCCGCCCGGTCGAGCGGCACGTGCACGACCCTGATACCCCGCTGCGTCTGTGCCAGCGCCCGCTTCAGCCCGGCCTGGTCCGCCACGGACGTCACCGTCAGCCCGAACCCAGCCGCCACCCGTGGCACCTCGGCACCCATCGGCAGCGCGAACAACCGCTCGAACTGGTCGGCCAGGTCGCCGATCTGGGAGCGCGGGGCGCCGTACTCCAAAGACGCGAACAGGCTCCCGCCGCGGTCGTCGGCCACCACGACGGTCAGCGGCACGTCCGCTTCCAGCGCGGGGACGGCCAGGGAGGAGACGTCGTGGAGGAACGCCAGGTCGCCGACGAGTGCCACGACACCCCGGCCCCGGCCGATAGCCACCCCGGCCGCCGTCGCGATCGTACCGTCGATGCCGGCCAGTCCCCGGTTGGCGAACACGACCGGCGGGCGGGGCGTGACGGGCGCCAGGTCGGCATCCCGTACGGGGTTCGACGCGGCCAGCACCAGGGCATCCTGGTCGCCGAGGCTGCCCCAGACGGCGGCGGCCAGCGCTTCGCCCGACCACACCGGTTCGGCGTCGATCGCCGCCCGCAGGTGGCGGTCGGCCGCCTGCCACGTCCTCAGCCAGTCCGGGTCAGACAAGCCGAGTTGCGCCTGGGGCACGACCTGGTTCACCGCCCATCCCGGGTCCGGCCACTCCCCCGCAGGATCGACGGCCACGATCTGGATGTCCCCGCGCGACAACAGGGCGGTCACGGGCCGGGACAGGGTGGGGTGGCCGGCGACGACCACCCGCTCGATCTGCCCGGACGCCGCGGGCAACAGGTAGCGGTAGCCGGCAATCGCCGCGGGCCCGCGCCGGGCGTTGGATGACGGTTCGGCCAGGAGCGGCACCTGGGCGCGGGCGGCTTCCTCAGCCCACATCCGTCCCGCCTCCCCGCCCATGTCACCGGCCACGATGACCGTACGCGGCCCCGGATCCAGCCGGACCGCCCGGCCCGGGTCGACCGGTTCCGCCCTGAACACCGACCCCGGCGGCACCGGTCCGGGCTCACCCACCAGGGGCGGGGACAATTCGGCGTTGACGTGGACCGGCCCGGGGCGACAGGTGAGGCGCCCCTCGGCGGTCACCACGCACCGGCGCACGAGCGCCCGCCAGGCCCCGGGCGCCGCGTCGGCCGCCGACACGCGCGCCGACAGCAGGGGTACGGGACCGAACAGGCCCACCTGGTCGGCGGTCTGGTTCGCGCGGGTACCAACCAGCGTGGAGGGCCGGTCGGCGGTGAGGGCTATGAGGGGCACGCGGGCGTGGCGGGCCTCCGCCATGGCCGGCGCCAGGTTGGCCGCGGCCGTGCCCGATGTGGTGATGACAACTACCGCCCGCCCGGTCGCCTTCGCGATGCCCAACGCGGTGAACCCGGCCCCCCGCTCGTCCAGGCGCATGTGCAGCCGGGCACGTCCGTCCGCCTCCAGCGCGGCGGCGGCGTAAGCCAGGGGCGCCGAGCGCGAACCCGGACAGCAGACAATGTCAGTCACGCCGAGCGCGGCCAGCTCGTCCATGATCACCCCGGCGGCCAGTGGCGAGCCGGCCGGTTCCGCATCAAACAAATCGTTCATGTCACACCGTTCTCAAAGATAGTCCAGGCACGCCGCCAGCCGGGCCCGCCAGACCCGGTCGGTGGCCGCGTCCGCCCGGAACCGGTCCAGCAAGTCCGGGTCGGCGACGACATCCCGTACGCCGATCACACCCGCCAAAGCCACCGGGGACGGTTCCGGTTGCCACCGGGGAGGGGGCCCTTCAGGGAGGGGGTTCCGGTTGCCATCCGGGACGGTTCCAGGTGGCACGAGACGGTTCCGGTTGCCATCCGGGACGGTTCCAGGTGGCACGAGGGGATCCGTTACGAGATCCCCTGCCAACAGCGGTGCTGTGTTCAGCCCACAGGCGTACGGCAGGTCTGGCAGCGCGGCCGCCAGCCCGATCCCGGCCCGCAAACCGATGGATGTTTCCAGCGCCGACGACACGACAACCTGCATGTCCAGTTCCTCCGCCAGTCGCAGGCACGCCCGTACCCCGCCCAGCGGCTGAACCTTCAGTACGGCGATGTCGGCCGCTCCCGCGGCCTTCACCCGGTACGGGTCGCCGGAGCGGCGGATCGACTCGTCGGCGGCGATGCGTACCCCCAGATCCCGAACCACCCGGCGGACCGCCGCCAGTTCGCCGACCGAGGCACAGGGCTGCTCGGCGTACTCAAGACCGAAACGCGACAACTGCTTCAAGGCTGCCACCGCCTCGTCGGCGGTCCAGGCGCCGTTCGCGTCGACGCGGATATGCGCATCCGGGCCCAGCGCGTCCCGCACGGCCTCGACACGGGCCACGTCGTCGGCGAGGCTCTGCCCGGGTTCGGCGACCTTCACCTTGGCGGTGGCACAGCCGGATGCGGCGGCCAGCCGGTGGGCGGTGTCCGGGTCGGTGGCGGGGATGGTGACGTTGACGGGGACGGCCTGGCGTACGGGTGGGGGAAACCCCTGGTCGGCGGCCTCGAGCGCGGCCCGCAGCCAGGTGGCCGCCTCGGCGACCCCGTACTCGGGGAACGGGCTCCACTCAGCCCAGCCCGCCTCGCCGCGGAACACCATGCCCTGCCGCGCGGTGATCCCCCGGAAGCGGATAGGCATCGGAATGTCGTAGACGAATGAAACGAGGGGACGGTTCTCCTGTTTCACCTTGTCAAACGGCTCAATCAACCTGTCAGCCATACAGCCAGCCGATCCCCAGGCCCGCCGCGACCAGGGCGGCGGTGGCCAGTTCGGCCAGGCTGGTGATGTGCAGTACGGGGATGAGATCCGGGCCGTCGGCGCCGGCCAGGACCCGGCGGACTGGGACACCCAGCCATGCGATCCCGATCAGGCCCGCCATGGCCAACCAGGATGTGGTTGCGGCCAGTGCGAGGATCCCAACACCCGCCACGGCCACCAGGGCGGCGTAGAAGAGGCGCGTCCGCCTCGCTCCCAGGCGTACTGGCAATGTTATCTTGCCATGCTGCTCGTCGGTCGGGATGTCTCGCAGGTTGTTGGCGACCAGTACGGCCATGGCGAGACAACCCATCGTCACACCGGTGATGACCGCGGCCAGCCAGGGTACGCCGGCTGGCGACAACACGTACACGGTCGCGACGACCGCGACCAGGCCGAAGAAGACGAAGACGAAGACCTCGCCCAGGCCGGCGTAACCGTACGGGCGCCTTCCGCCGGTGTAATACCAGGCCGCCAGCACGCACGCCGCGCCCACGACGATCAGTACGACCGGCGCCACGAGCCGGTGCGGGTCGCGCCAGGTCGCCGGGGAGAACATGGACGTTGTCCACTGTACGAGGACCAGCCCGATCACACACGACACGGCGAAGCTGCCCCAGGCCGCGCGCTTGACCGCCGCCGGTTTCGCAGCACCCGACCCG
>Ga0209628_10003928_pt1 | contig 10582 bp, 3 predicted proteins | sample TergutCu122P4_FD_187285 | JGI IMG/M metagenome (GOLD analysis project Ga0209628, IMG submission 187285) | Cubitermes ugandensis P4 segment gut microbial communities from Kakamega Forest, Kenya - Cu122 P4 (SPAdes) (version 2) | ecosystem: Host-associated > Arthropoda: Insects > Digestive system >... | reverse complement strand
GTCTCCGCAGCATGCGCGTATTTTGTAAACAGACCTTCCACTAGCTGAATTCTACACGAGAACTGCTGTATATTTCTTCCCGTCACTTGTTGATAAACAACAAACGAATTGAGAACTGTAGAGTTCAGTAACCTTTTGAAAAGTATGAGGTACCATTTGGTCATTCTTTTCCTCTCAACCATATACATGTGCAGCAACTGGTCCTTCAAATCGACTCCCCCCACGTTATGATTATAATCAATCACGCACAAAGGCTTCTCCGTTTCCTTGCCTTTGTTAGAAACCCTGTGTGTGTCTGCATTGTGGTATGTTGACACCACAGTTACATTTCTTTTATCACGCCATTTTAGTACTTTGACTGGACCCGAACGTCTGGCTATGATTTCCCCCTTTTCCAGTGTCTTACCTTTCACTTCCTTGGGGATGTTCTTTCTGTTCAGCTTTAGTGTGCCAACACAATCAGTGGAATGTTCAGTCTTTAGCTTCCTTGCTAATTCTGGACTGCTGAAGAAGTTGTCAATCCACAGCATATGTCCACGACCAAACAAGCGTTCTAAAATTTCCAGTACTATAGCTGTTGTTTAGGAGGTGTCGAGTAATCAGACTCGACTAAAGGATCGTGTTTTTGCCTGTATATACAAGAAAACACCACAAATATCCTGTTCGTGATTCGCATAGTTCTGTTAGAACTTTTTCTGCCATTGCTATGCCCCCAGTACCACTCCTGAGTCAACAGCTGAACGAAGTGCACTGACTGAAAACATGTAGGGCGAATACCAGCAATTAAAGAACATATGTTGATAGCTACACCAAATGAAAGGCTGAATTATTCTCTGCCTATCTACAGAAGGAACTGACACATGATATCTGTGTTGACTTCAAGCCAGCAGCAGAAATGAAGTCCATGCAGCGCCCGAGTAGATGATTAGTAAAATATTTAAAACTACAGAACAAGGTGTACCATTTACGAATGAATCATTCTCCAACAGCAGAAGAAACCTAAGATCTTAGGCTACAAAGATACCTTGTTCAGAATGTAGCTTTATTTCTTTCAGTTTGAGTAAAACAGAGTGAACTCTGAGAGTGCACATTTTTGACAGTCAAAGGTGGACTTTTTTTAAATGGTAAAATCAACTCCTGAATACATAATGTTACATTCTAAACAGACTATTTTAACTATTATATTCTGAAAGCACAGTTCATAAGCAATAAAGAGAAACCACTTGTAATTTGATAGCTCAAAAACTATGCATGTGAGAGGAGACTTAATCCACCCATGCAAGGGTCTACACTACTTAGGGCATCCAGCGACGTGAAGAATCAGAGGTCTATACCACGTATAGATGACAGCGCTGAAGAGGTAGGGAATTTAAACTCCTCTGTCCTTGGAGAAGGTAGGAATTTAAATGTCCTCCGTCACTGAAGGGTTAAAAAAAGTAGGTTAACACCATGTCGCATGTGACATAGCATCATCCAACTGCAGACCACACCAAGTAACAGGCATGTGTACACAGTCAGTGTTGTTATGCAGCCATAAGAGACCACCATAAGTGTGTCATCATACATTCAGCTTAAAGACAGTAGGCCTAATAAAAAACATAAGCCCCACAGATATAGCATTGAAAGTGCTAATATGCTGCCCTCTAAAGGGCAATCTGGCAATGTAGACTCCATGCCTATAACACCATCTCCTAAAAATGTGGTAAGGTCCACACTGGACAGACCAGCCAGTCTATGGAAATGAATGTGAAAAACAACACTAATATATCTGCCCTGAATAACCTAACAGTGGCATTGCACAGCTTCAAGAGAAAACATCACATTCAATTACAAGACATAAAATTCCTTCTCCACCAAATCCTATTACTAATATATGGACTGTATCATCAGGAAGGTGAATGAGATTTCCATTAATATTTTACCTTAATCCTCTCTGTACAGTATCATTCCACCAGGTTCCACACTGTACCATGTCAGAATTTTGATAACAGTTTATACTATGTCACATCTACCCACTTACCTCCTCATCCTGTGCAGCTGTACGCCCAACCACTGGCCCGAGTCACAGACGTGTCTGCCAAAATATCAAGGCCCCACACAGTACATATCAACACCCTACTCCCACTAGTTCACTTCCCTATTGTCCACACCAAGTCATATACCCATATCCTCCCATACAGCTATTACTCTTGGACTGCTTGACTCTGAATGTTATGGCACTATGATTCTTAAAAGTCGGTAATTATTTACCAATCAACATGATGTAACATTCCACAAGACTTGGCTCATCAACTACATCACAGTTAGAATATCAAATTTTGTACTGCACATATTTTACTGCTGAAATCCCCAGCATATTTTGGCTTCAGTACTGAATCTTTTGTTTTCAGCCTCCTTTCTAGCATTTCTGATTTCATCTGCAGGAAAACTGGAAAGTGTTCTTACATCCTGCCACACCACTTCACAGTCACAGCAAATCACTGGTACACTTCAGCATGGAAAGTATATTGAAAACCTCATCCCTATCCTTTATACATATCTTTCCTGTCCATGAATCTCAAATGCTGCTGAGTTCATGTTGTCTTGGGGTTGATGAAGCATCTGTGGATGACAGATGCGCCAATATGTTTAGAGCAAAATTCTGTTGCAGATGTATTGGTGTAATTTGGTTTGGCTGGCATGCAGCCAGCCACTGTTGGCTCCGTCTTGAAGGACATATTAATTGGGCAAGTAAGGTCTTGAATACTGCTTCTATGTTTTTCTAGGGTGTGGATTTTAGCACGTGTGGGGCTTAAGAATGATTAGCCTTACTGATGTATTTTGTGGTTTGTTTCAAGCCTGTCATCAATGCTGAATTGCCCAAGTATATTATTTACTTGTTCTTTTATGTTATGTTATTACTGTATTGGATCTTTGATGTTTGTAGACTTGTATATATACTGTTCATGTTGTTGATCCAAAATTACCTCTCTTTCTCTCTGGCCCATTTTGGTGCAAGTTCACACCCCAGCCACTTTACTACAATGGAAGGATTCCCTATTACCCACTGAACAGGAGGCTGGATGGGCCCCAGGCTTGTTCACACATTTGGCAGAAGAAATAATCTCTTGCCACTACTTGCAAATGCACCACAATTTCTTGGTAATCCAGCTCACAGCCTAGTCACCCTGGCTTAGAGAGCAACATATTTTCATTGCATGCCCTCTTTGTTTCGCTGGATGATTTACAATGCTGTCAGAAAAATCATTTCTACCAATTTCTGTCTTCTTAGCAGTATCTGAATAGGTGTCACTGTCCAGAGGTTTTATGAAACCTTCCTCCAATTCACAGTCCTGTAGAAATATTCATTTCATTTACAATCAGATTTGAAGCTTGAAATGTCTTCTGCTTACCTCATGAAACTTGTACTTGATTCAATCACCATAATGTATAAACTAACAATATTCCTCTATATCAAACACAAACCTTCTCCAAAAAGCATTAATGAATTGATCCCTGTAGTGGAAATAAAGGTTTTGATGTGAGATATAACTCAGTTTTTATATACTAGTTACATTCACTAACACCATCAGATTCACTTTCACTTTCACATACAATGAAGCCTCTCAATACTTTTACGTGGAAAACCAAAGACAAAGAGCAATGAAACATGAGAGTTCAGCCTGTGTGAAAGGCTTAGATGATGGTATGGCCAGAAACAGCATATATTACTGTCTACTTCCTACCATGAATCACTGCAATCAGTGTCACAATACACAATTTACAAATGGTGCATGTGTGGGTTCACCTGGCCTACTGCCATGTTTTTATGTGTATTCTCAAAGCAGCTGAAAAAAGTGACAAAACTGTCAGGTCTGTCCATCCATCCAATCCTCTGCAAGGAACAGGACAACTCTCACCAGATGGATTTTCATGGAATTTCACATTTGAGATTATTCATGAACTAAAACAGGACAAAATTACACACACTTTACATGATACACTACATATGGTTATGATCTGCCAGTAGCAAATCCTAATTCAGAGGATGGTCTAACCTTCCAATTATCCTCCCATTAGGTGTGATTTGCTACCCCCCCCCCCCTCTCTCTTTCAATGATTGGTCTTCAGAAATGAAACAAACTGTGAGGTGTGATCTATTGTAAATGTTGAGTATCAGTGTTTAAGAGACAAAGGTAGAAGTAAAGTTCACCCTAGAAGAGGCCATGAGAGGTCCAGAAGGGGAGTTGAGGTATTCTCTACTCTATTTTTAACCTTGGCGCTATGTGGGGATAGATGGTCAAAGCCACACCCACGTCACTTTATACCCTGGGAAGAGACCCAGTGCCCACTGCACAGGTGGCTGGGTGGACCCCAGGGCCGGTCCGGATGACCAAAGAAAATCTTGCCCCCACCAGGATTTTATCCCCAGACAGCCAAACCCACATTGAGTCCCTACACCAACTACATTATCCCAGTCCACAATGTGTAAGAGATACTGTCCATAAACCTCCCCACTTCTGATACCTTGACAATGACTGATAACAAATCTGTTCCTCAGACAGGGAGGGCTGTCTAGTGCATATTAAAATATTCACTGTTTTCCAAAAACTATTCACAAATTTCACTTCTGGGGACAATAACAGAGCCAATGCACCAGAAGTGTAATGCTCTGTGGACATTTCCTAAATTATAAAATACAAACACCATTTCCCCACATTAATATCCAGCCACCAATGCCATATTACCATCTTCCTAGGCGATAAGGTTCCGTAACAACACACGCTGAAAAAAAAAAGGTGTTAAATTTTTAAATAAGTAAGTGTAATGATGGCCAGTTACCTTACCAAATATCACCATGTTTAGCAGCTGTCATAGTGGAATACACTGATTTAATAGGCAACAATGCCTTGCATCCACACATATGCTTGTAGCAGTAGGAGGAGGAATAGAACAGGAGCATCCAAGAAATTTCACTTGGAGAGGCAAAGATAGAACAATACAATAATGTACACATAATCACTTTTGGACGCCAATAATAATGTGTTAGGAAGACTTAAAAGAGTGACAAAATGTGATATTTTACATAAACTTTCAAATTGACCAGAGTACAAAGCTGGACAAATATGTACAGAAATCTGTACTTGTGTCAAAGGCCATACCAAAATTTTTTAAACTTCCCATACTACAGATGTACCTGCAAAATTTTGAGACATATTACATTTTGTAAGGTGTGTTAGATTAGGTTATGTTTGGTTACAAGATGTACTAATGTGTCCTGTGACATTAATTTTAATTTGAACAATAAAGATAGCCTAAGCAATGAAAGGGTTAATATACATGGAAGAAATATTTTCCTCTCAACAGCACCTGATATTGCTAACTTGAGCAAGGTGAGGATTGCCATCTTGTAAGAGCTCCCAAAGTCGTCCAGGAGTTGCAACTACAATTTCAGGTCCACGACTTAGCAAGCGTTCCTGTTTCTGTGGTGCCATACCTCCAACCACTACAGCTATCTGTAAAATAAACACACAAATTTACAGAAATGTACAGCAGTGTCTTATGTTCTCAAGTACCCAATCCACTTAAATAACAAAAAATTGGGATGTGCTACTTGTTTGTGGTAACTAGAAATATGCTGCTTTTAGCACAAGTATGTCACATTACAAGCTGGTGGCAATTGGAAACAACAATGCACCCTAACAGGTATGTTGAACATCATTATTAATGCCAAAAAAATGATGTCATACATTAAAAACAAAAGACAGTAATTTTTATTTTCACATCACAAGACATAAAATCCTGAGAAACAAACTGTAGCATTAATAAACAAAAAAGGCATTCAAATTTCATGAAAATACATTCTCCACACATGTACTTTGATAAATTCACATTGTTTTCATGAAGCGGCAGTGCTTATTCAGGGGTGTGCCTTTTTCTAGAAAATATGTTCCATACATGACATACACTGTGCACTGTATGTGTTACCAAATTTGAGGAACACAGTACGTAGCATGTGTCTAATTTCCTAACACATGACGATGATGGAACAGCACTGAGAGGTTTACCTTGTGGGTGAGAGACATGGTTCAATGTCCTCTAACAATTCAAACAGGGTCAGCATTAAACCCACACAGCTGCAGTTTAGAGACATTTCAGCATCCTGGACTATGCCTCAAACTGGTTAGTAAAATATGGGGGCAGAGTCAAATTTCCTTCTTCAGATACACCACAAGAAATTACTTTGCCTGTTCTCCACTTTTGTTTCAGTTTTAACTCCAATTAGTAGAATATGAATGCAGTAAATTCTGTATTCATTTGAATACAAGGAGAGGTTCTTCCCTGAAATTTGGGGCTTAAACATGTCAGGTCCTATTAAATTCATGTATGAAGCACTGTACCAGACTGCACCAAAACCAGATGGCTCTGAAGCAGACCATGTGGAGCCAAACCAAGGCCTGCATCACCAAATCACATGAGGCCGGTGCTCTAGTGAGATATTAGGCAGCGTAGAGTGGTAATTCTGCACCGACATTTCAGGAAAACCTATCAGTCCCAGCTTCAAAGATCACGAAATCCAAAAGACAGAACCGTACACAAGGGAATTTAACTGACACACCTTCTTTTTGGAACTTTATCCATCTAATTTCTTAAGGACGCACAATGTTTTGGAAGCTAACTCTGTTTCCATTGTCAGGCAATGGTGGGCCCCTCAATATTGAGTTATTCTCAAAAACTGGCCACCACAGAAACAGTAACTTGTTACAATATGTCCCTAAGAACAGACCTAGTCCATAGGTAGTAACAGGAAAATGGCTACTGAAAAATTAAAAATTAACTACAAGTCTCAAAAATAAAAACTGGACCAATCAACAACTTAAAACCATAGAAAACAGCCATGAACCCAGACAAGACTAGACACAATAAACCAGAATTTTAAATGTGTATTTAGTGTACTGTATTTAAACTCATAACACCACTAACACCGTATGTGGAGAAAATTGTGAATCTTTATGGGTTCAAGTAAATTTATAAACTAAGAAATATAAATGTATTATTTAGTCTTTGTGGATCATAATTGCATGCCACTGCATCTCACCAGAAGTGACTGTGAAGGGTTTTAAAAGTGCTGTATATCCAATGCAATGGATGGGACTGATGATGATATGTCATGGCATGGCAATGAATAGGATGGGAATATTTGGACTGTGAGGAAGAGTAACACTAATTGGTAAATATGTGAATGTAAATAATAGTAAAATATTTTTTCTTAGCAGACATTTTATTTTTGGGGGTCATCTGAAGATTTGGATAAATATTTTTTTCCTTTGACAGACCTGTCTTTTAGTGGAGTTGTCTTAGATTAGAGTTGTCTTCCATTTTGGTCAGTATGGTACCGTAATTATTTCTTAATCATAAGGATCTGTAAGTGGGTTTTGCTTATTATAATTTCACAGCAATCAGTAGAATATGATTGCAGTATCTTCAATTATGTCTTAATTATCAGGATCTGTACGTGCTTTTTGCTGTTATAATTTCATGTTCACGTCCACACTTCCACACAGAAGTTCTGTTCTTCTCCTCTATAAGAAGCAGAAAGTGTGAACATAACATTCCAACATGACAGGACATTTGAGCACACAGCTGCTTTTGTAACATGAACACAGTTTTGATATTTGCAAGAACCAAACAGTAGCTACAAAGTGAACAGCTGCTGAACAGAACACTGCATAACCAATACTACACAGTAGTTTCAAAATGTTCTTGAAATTTGCTGGTATAATTTATAGGAACTGTCTTAGGGATGTGGTCAGAAAGAAAAGGCCCGAAAAATGAAGAACGAACAATTTATATAACTATATTACTGGGTGGGGGGGTTGGTTTCTCCTTCATGACAATGCTCCAGCACACCAGTCAGTTTTGGTCAAGGATTTATTGGCAATGAATATGTGACAACACTGGACTGTCCCCCATACTCTCCTGACCTGGCTCCAGCAGATTTTTACCTGTTCCCTCTAGTGAAATTAGCACTGAAGGGACAGTGCTTTTGTGGCGCTGAAGACATCATGAAGAATAACAGAGGAGCTGAAAAGGCTTTCCAAAAATTGCTTCCAGGAATGTTTCCAACACCTTTACAGTTGCTATCAGAAGTGTACAGTTGCAAAAGGAGTCTGACTATTTTGAAGGAAATGTGGCTTAAATTATTATACTGTTTAGCGTTGCAGTGTTTATCTGTTACGGGCTTGACTTCCACGTAATTTTGCTCAGACAATCACTGTAAGCGAGGGATATATATTTCTATCAATCAGTAGCTGCAACCAAAGTTTTTATCAACTTATTAAAATACAGGAACTCAAGGTCAAAATAGTTTGTGTTATCTAAATTTTCAAAGTATTATATGTTCACTAAATATATAAAAAAATATGCACTATAAATTTACAAGTTAACTTTACAAGGTAGTTGGTAATTTACCAAAATAACTATCTTCCCTTATTGCACGTGTTTTAAAATACGCAATTTAGAATTTGGAATAGTTCGTCTAAATACATCTGAATTTTACGCAACTCAATGTAATTAGAATTTCAATACAATCAACATGGCTTACCTTGTAGTATTAGAAGATAGCAAATTGTTGCACTCATTACAACTAAACTTTAACACTTTTATAATGTCCAGAATCTTCTTAAAAGAATACACAGCTGCCGATAACCAGTGTTAAAAAATTCGTTGCGTATGGTGCATAAACATATGACAGCAATTTTCTGTGTGTATTCAGTTAAATAGTGGCAAGATACCAAGTCAGACATTCCTTATAGTTTAACGGACTGTCACTCCATGTTAGCTGTGAAAATATTTCTAAGTGTATTGAAATGCTTAAGTCGCAATTTCTTATAACAGTGAGTGACCGTTGTTTCTTATAAGCATCATGTTAAGTGGATTAACTTATAATCTAATGTACATATAAATGTAGAGTTTAATTTTAATTTAACATTCATTACATTACTCAGAAATAAAATGATTCCCAGAATATTCTGAAGCTCCCACACACATGCGCGGTATCTTCTTCAAGTGACATTAATGGTGACAAGGACTGACAGACAACACACAGGGGACTGACAGTACACACAATTGACCTGCTGTAACTATAGTCCAGGGCTCCCAACAGGTACTGACAAAATTATGAACCTCACTCAACACTTGCATGCTTTCTTGCTTGAAATAATACAACTACTAGTGCAGCGCCAAATGTGACTATAATGGAAATATATTTATTTCTATTCATTAGTCTGTAGATGGGACATCATCTCAGGGACAAAGTGAGAGATCACTGTTCAGCATTACAACAGTTCCTATGGCCTGTTACAAAAAAAAACAATGAAATGAGATGTGTATAACAACAGCATCTGAATGGTACAAATATTTTAAACATGGCTAAGAATTATGGGAAGAAAACCATCATTCTAGCTACCCATCCAGGGCACTAATAAAAAATCAATGCAATCAACTCCTTAGTTCATTAAAAATTGATGATTAAGTGTACAAAAAGTGACAGAAGATGTAGCAATATCCACAGAAGAACATTTCACAACTTTGACAGAAAACACTTTAATTTCCAACTGATGCACATAACGTTAAAAAACATAGAGCTATTAAAACATTTTAAAATAAGTAAAACTGCTCCAACATGTTTTGGTTTACTAGGAAACCATTATCAGGGAGCCACAATCCTTGATGATGGTTTCCTTGTAAACAGAAACATGTTGGAGCTGTTTTACTTATTTTAAAATGTTTTAATAACCCCACGTTTTTTAACATTGTGTGCCTCAGTTGGAAATTAACCCTTTGCCGCCAAACGCCTTCTAAACATGTCAGGAGAAAAGGCCCTTTAAAAAGCCGAACGACGTGATATCACATCGCAAACAGTGCGTAGAAGTTAGCAGGAATTTTGTTCACTCCTATTCGTTATACCTCAGTGTTTTCTTATGCTGCAGGACCCTTGAAGGTCAGTGTTTCTGTCTGGATCCAGAATGGACCCCTTCCACCTCCTAAACCCCTCCACAACCCTGATTTATACAAGTCAACAAACTGCAACTGTGTATTTCCTTTCACACATAAGGAGCTTTGTTTATCGCTGGCACTGGAGTCCAGTGTGAGTTGAAATAGCAACACTGGCTTATGAAACTGAACACTAATTTTGCCCGATATGTTTTCAGTGGCATGCTGTACCCATTTGTTTCAAACAAAATAATGCTCAAAAATCGGAAATATCCTCAAAAATCAATGTTTACTGCTACAAGAGAGCTCACAGACGTGCCTCTTGAAGTGCTGGTGTACTCTGTAGTGCTTGTGGGGCAGTAACATGCAACACACAGATGTCAATCTAATAAAAATATCTTGGGCATCCTCGAACAGCTGGAATTTTATACAGTAAGTACATAGTAGCTTTAGATCTGTTTTGCTGTCACCGTAGAAGAAGTTGATATCTCAGTGGCATTCAGTTTATGAGTATGTGGCCAGTCATAGAGAGGAGTGTGGATAGGGCAGACATAAATTCATGTGGGACAGTACGGCCCAAAAGAAAAGACATGCCCCATGACTTTGG
>Ga0209628_10003927_pt1 | contig 10582 bp, 6 predicted proteins | sample TergutCu122P4_FD_187285 | JGI IMG/M metagenome (GOLD analysis project Ga0209628, IMG submission 187285) | Cubitermes ugandensis P4 segment gut microbial communities from Kakamega Forest, Kenya - Cu122 P4 (SPAdes) (version 2) | ecosystem: Host-associated > Arthropoda: Insects > Digestive system >... | reverse complement strand
CAATGGTCTACTGTGTCGTGCCTGTCACTCCCTCAACTGATCCCCAAAGGTCAAGTGTGCTCATAAATAATATCGAAACCCGGACCGCCATAAATGACATCATTGCTTCTGACGATTACCAGGTCTTTTTATGGGACCGACAGTTGGTTTGTTTGGGTTTCATGCTCGCGTAAACACCGTGAGCACTGAAAAACGTTATGCATGCACGGAGTTACATATATGTAACAGCCAGCCAACAGGGGATACAGGCTGCATGATATATATGTAACATTCGTCCTTTAAAGGTTAAGTTAGGTATAGCCAAGTGCACATTTGCAGCCTCCAAGGTGTCATACCTAGGTCATATTTTGAGTAGGGAAGGCGTAAGCCCAGATCACACAAAAGTTTCTGCCATTTGGAATTTTCCCTGATCTAAGATGGTCAGAGATGTGGGAGCCTTTTTGGGCTTATCCTTAGATCCTTCATTAAGGAATGCACTGCCATGAGCCAGCTGCTGACACAGTTAAGAAAGACATAAAATTTGAATGGACTTTGGCTTAGCAGCTTTCATACAATAAGTTAAAGGCCACATGTCAGATTTAGGTCTGTCACACCCAAGGTTTGTTTTACCATGTATATTGAGCTGTGATGCTTCCAGTTATGCAATATCTGCCATACTTAGTTAGCTTCAGAACAGTAAGGAATGGCCTGCCAGCTTTACTAGCAGGATGTTAAACAAGGCTGAGAAAAATTACAGCATAACCCACAAGGAACTCTGGCAGTTATATTTGGTTTGCAGGTCCATAGATGCTGTCTCAATGGGCAGAAATTTAAAATTGTGACCAGCCATGCAGTACTCAAATGGCTTATCACAGTGAAAAATCATAAGTACTCCCTATTAGCTTGATGGGTTTTGAAACTGAGTATGAATTCAAGATTGAGCATAAGGTAGGAAAGAAGAATTAACTGCTTTAGTTGTTACATTCTTGGAGGAGGATCTATATCGGGGACTGTGTAAATTTGCTGACTAAAGTGTCAGTGCTGGAAGGATTTAATTGGATTGGGATGTAAAGAGGTACGCATTCCTCTTAATTTTGTTATAGGTTTCATCAATGGGAGGATGCAAGAGTGGCTTCAGACTACACTCTGATATGTGATCTTGAAGATTTGGCATATGAGAAACTTAAGTTCATATTATGGTGCAACGGGCCAGCATCTGATTGAGTGTCCTGCATTTTAATGAGAATAACAGATAATAAGAAACAGTTGTGTAGAATATACCTTTGCCAACTTAAGCAGTGACACCCAAGTGTGTTTCCCAACACCAAGCCAACGTATATCCCTCCGTTTTTGTAGTCAAAAAACAAACTGGCAGTGTCACCCCATGGATGATGGCAGATGTCAAAAACATATTTTTTTATTCACTGCCTTATTTTGATTTGTTGGTATTTTGATAAAGAAGTATGTGTACTAATACTCAGAGATACTTTTGATTTTACTTGGTAGGTATGTGTGAGCATATAGGGCCCTCTTTTCGATCTGTAGTTGCCCTTGTGTCTTGCTGTACTTGAGGTGAGCAGAGAACAGGAACCACCACAAGTCTTGAAATGTGTTTCAAGTTATATATTCTATAGGAAATACTCAGAAGTGCCTTAGCCACCACCGGTGAAGATGACACATTCGCATTGCCACTGATGGCTGAAATGGTGTAAAGCATGTCAATGAAAGTGGGTGACATTCAAAATTGTAACTTATTTCAGCACGGTATCAGAACAGCATTGCTTGTCAATTTGGATAAGAACTGTGTTTTGTTACAGCTGAATACTATAACATGAAAGTGGCATTTATGGAAGAGAGTTCTGCATCTATTAGGGCCTCGAACTTGGAAGCAGTGATGTCAATTGAACCAGAAGGGGAAGAGAATATGCCTGGTGTTGGTGTTGGATGCACCAGAAGTGAACAAGAAGGTGAAGATGATGCGCTAGGTATCCTGAAATTGTTCAGGGAATCTGAAGAAATTCCAAGTCCGGTGAACATGTTCCAGTTGGGAGAACCATTGTTTTGACCCTTGTGACCTGGTTGCAGTGTGTTACATAAAATTGCCCAGTGCTGAAGGCCAGTTGGCAGTGAAGTCTGGAAGTGTAGTTCATGGTGGTGAGACTGATTCTTCTGATTATGAGTATTCTTACAATGGCTGAGCTGTTAAGAAGATGTTTGCACTGGAACGGGAGCAGTTTGAGAGGGACTGGATGTCTCCTGCCACACCTCATCATGGAAGAGAGGAAGTGCTGCTGCTGTTTCTTCTGCGTGTCACACCAAACAAATGGCCACAGCCACTGACAGACGTTGCACTGATTCAGTGTTTGGTATTTGGGTGATAAACTGTTTGTTGTCCTCAGTGTTTCTGATGGAGAAGATGTAGAGCCATGAAGTAGTGCCATTGATGAGACTGGAGAGCCATGATGCTGCAGGAAGGGCATCATATGATAGGGCTGTGACTGGTGTCATGATCCAGGAACCATGACTGAAGTTGCCCCTAGTGGGTATGCAGTACTACATCTGGGCACTGAATGGTCTTGTGGAGAATTTCAAGATAATTTTCACTATTTTTGTTCAGAGCCGCAGTATGTGAAATGTGGAAGTTAAATAAAGGGACAGTTAGTAGCATTGGAGAGGGAACAGAATACCAGGAAGGTCATGTATTGTAACATGTGACTAGCACTTGCGGACAGATGTAAGTCACTTCATAATGTGATACATTGTTTTCATATTGTGCCGGCAGTGGGAGACTTGGTGTTGAAAGTGTTACTGTGTTTGAAATGCCTGAGTGTATGTGGTTCCCACCTTACATACTCACCTTCCTTCCTCTGTAGGTTCATTAAATTCTAGTTTAAGTGTAGAACGATGACCTGGAGTGAGGCTGTAGCCAGGCCAGGCAACCTTAGCAAAGATTCGGTGTGGCTTGAATGGAAATCCCACCTGTTAGAGGTATGATTTCTATTTAGCAAGGGGGCTAGTGTTATTCCCATGGAGTAATTTGTTAAGCTGTGTGGATAGTTTGGTGACTGTTGGAGGGCCAGTGGTGGTTGCAACCCCAATTTGGTAACCCCCCTGTTCCCTCTCATTTTTCTTTATTTGTTTTTTACATGGCCTTGGGCAGTAGAAAGTTTTCCGTGCCCTGGTGATACTCTTGCGCTTGGGCCGAGTTGGTTTTTAGGATGAGTTCTTGAGAGGTGGCCATGGTAGCAACATGGTGAGGGTGGGATGGTCACCATTCAGAGTTATGCTTGGCAAGAATGTAAGTGCATTGCCAGTTTACTGTTTGTTTTTAACCCCAAAACCTTGTCCCTGAACTGGCTACCCCCCACCCCTGGGGATAGGTTAGGATCTGGCTTTATATTCTTTGTGTGTGTGCGCGCGCGCGCGCGCCAACCTCCTTTGTTTCTCTGTTTTGTTTTATTTTGTCTCTACAGTTATTATTAATATTTATATAATTTTTATTTTTATCTCTTGGGGCCCATTTATTTTGCCTCCTTGTAACACCCTTTTTTTTATTGTTACTAAAATATTCATTGCCAGTAGACTTGGTGTTATCTTTCAAGGGGAGATTGTATGTTAGGAAGTTGACACTTGTAGCAGATCCCACTTCTTGCCCTTCTCAGGAACCCCAATCCTGCAGGAACTGCCTCGGGTGTTGTGCCACAAAGGATATTTTGGTGGTAGGCCTTGCGGGCCATAATAAGCAGTATAGGGAGGAGATGCAAAAATAGGACTGAATGAGATCTGACTGCTATGAGCACACTTAATTGACTGTTAAATGCATAAAAACATGTTTTATTACAAGATATTATGGTATTCTAAATTCACGTCGTGTCAAACTGGTTGAAAAACTCAGGTTTGTTTAGCAGGACATGCACCATGTACCTAACTTGTATATGTAAGTTATAAAAGTTTTGTTGAATCTTCTTAAATAATTCTTCTGTACACCTGTTTCAAGAGTACCCAAAATGTGTCATAATATATGGCATGTGTACTTACTTTACTTGGAAACATTTCCTCATTTTTGTAGGTTATAGAGCATTGGACATGAAGGTAGTAGTGATTGATTAGTTAAAAAGGAAGTGTTATTGACTTGCTTGAAGGTACAGTCCCAGAATGTGCCTGGAGAGACTGAGGTAATCCACAGAAACCTCAATCTCAGTAACTTTGCCTCTGGTCTCAATGTAATAAGGAATCCTTTGAATGCAAAAGAAAAATATGGACTACAGAATTGTAGTGTTCAGTTATGTAACCTTATTGCGTTGTCTGTGATGTACTGACTGACCCTGGCTTGAGTAAGGGTTCAAGATGTAAATATTTATGTAAGGAAAATTCTACATGTGTTAGAAATTAGCATATGCATGTACATTTGTCATACACCCTGATGGTGCTCTACAAGTATAAATGGAATTTAACATTGTTATGTAGCCATCATACCTTCATAGGTATTGGTAATTTAAAAAAGTGACTATGATATGTGCCTATGCATAGTCCACCATGTCTGTAGTCTGCTTACCTGTGAACATAAATTTCTGCACATCATAAAATATTTTTGGTTGTTTTTTCCATGTATTTGCATAACCCAGGGAGGATCTCTTCATGTGTGAATTAATTTTTAATCTTAAGTTCTCAGAAATACACCAGAATAGTTTGAATAATATCACATAACATGCATATTTTGTTTTGTAGAACTGTAGAACAGAATTTTGTGAATTTGCAGTAGAAAAGGAACAAATATTCTCCTCACAAATAGGCCTAGAAGAAAATTTGCAGTTTTAAATATAAATTAAATTTTTTAAATTCCAGGTAAAACACTGCTAGCACGAGCATGTGCAGCACAAACAAAATCAACATTCTTGAAACTTGCTGGTCCTCAGTTAGTGCAAATGTTTATTGGAGATGGTGCCAAGTTAGTACGCGATGCTTTTGCACTGGCAAAGGAGAAAGCACCTGCCATCATATTCATTGATGAATTGGATGCCATAGGAACAAAACGATTTGACTCTGAGAAGGCTGGTGACCGAGAGGTACAGCGTACCATGCTTGAACTACTTAACCAGTTAGATGGTTTTAGTTCCACTGCAGATATTAAGGTATGTAGTTGTAAGTTGGTTTGTGTGTGATATTAAGTTTGAACACCTTTTGAGTCTTACCATTTGGGAGCAGAACAATGGCAGAGATATTTTTTGATGATGTATGCGTTAGAAATTAAAAGTGTGCAGTTGTGCTTCAATACATGTGAGATGCCTAATAAAGGAAATGCTAAACTGAGTAAGTTGTAAACATATGAATTAGTTTCACATATGCAGAACATTTCAGTGTAAAACTGTGTCAGTTTATCATAGAGTATGTGCATTCCTTCGCGACTCATCAAGAAGTAAGAATGATGTGTTGTTACAGATACACAATTTTAGTACCTTGTAGTGCTGATACATTTGCCATCCATTTATAGATGCTTCACATCATGTTCCATGTTTTTACCATGCTGAGTACCTAGTGAACACAGATGTCCTATAGGCCCTTTATCTCATGGCACAGTAATTACCAGTGACTGACTGCATCATCAGTTTGTTGTCATACTACTGTCTTATGTTTACTTGGTTGCATGGAAGCTTGAGAAGTGTGTGTCTGTGCTTGGGTACTGCATTACTTACCAGCATTTGTGACAGTTCAGCATTGTTCATAGGCTGGGAAAGTTCATAGTAGTTCAAGAATGACTTATGTTTCACCACAGTGCTCAGAGGCAAAAATATTAAAAATTTTTATGGCAGTCAGTGTGTACAATATTTTAAAATTTTTTTGAGTAAGATTTTCTGTAAGTGTAACTCCTAAATATTTTCTTATTCACGTTTTCTTTTTCCTGCAAATGGTCTTCAAAGTAGAATATTCCACATTTGGGCCAAACTGTAGGGACATGTTCTAGCGGTAATTTTGAACAAAAAAAATGATCCATAAGCCAATTTCACACCTAGCATATAAAGTGAACTGTAAGATTGATTGAGTGCTACTGTAGTGAGCTGGTATGACTGTAACCACACTTCTTAGTCAATTTACAACTTGTGGCTGGTTGCAGTTTTTTTGTGCACGAGTGACGCAGCACCACATCCCAGAAGAATGAACAACTAAAAGCAGCAGCTGCTAAAACATACAAGTGAAGCCACAGTTGGCATAAAAAGTGAAATAGAGCATATTCACTGGAATGATATCTGATAGCAATCATGTAATGATATATTATTGTTGTGTTACAAAACTGACCCAGATATTTCATTTCTGCTAGACAGTATTTTTATTGTTATAAACCACATATTTTTTTCTTCGATTATTTGTAGTGTAGCACTGGTTCCTTTAAAATTGTGGGATGTTTGTTTTCTCATCATTTGTCATTTTCACTTAATTGTTTTAATGTTGTATAAATCCCAGTTTGGTACAGGTTATGCTGCGAGTTACCTTATACTTTTCCTAGTGTTGTTTGTGACCTTTTTCACTGGCCTTTTTTTGCACATGCCCTTTTCTCTTTGCAGTCTTTTAGGCCTGGGTTCAGTCTCAGTCTTCAAAATAGTGATGATGTTGAGGTCCATTATAATTTACCTGTTGTAGAAACCCTGTCTACCTGGTAGATGTCCATGTCATAAATCACTGCAGAATTGATACTGATATTTCTGTGATTTTTATTGCATGGTTTGTTTTATAGGTAATAGCTGCAACAAATCGAGTAGACATACTGGATCCAGCTCTTCTTCGTTCTGGCCGATTGGATCGTAAAATTGAATTTCCACATCCAAATGAAGAGGCACGAGCTCGAATAATGCAAATTCATTCACGTAAAATGAATGTTAGTCCTGATGTTAACTTTGAGGAACTTTCACGATCTACAGATGATTTTAATGGTGCTCAGTGCAAAGCTGTTTGTGTTGAGGCTGTAAGTATAACTCACTTCAGTTTTTAAGAGTTTTATGCGGCACTCGTACAGCCTGCTTTCCTGTTGCAAAGTATTTTTTGTTCACAATTACTCTTTTTATTATTGTTTTTCAAACAGTGCTTCATATTTCTTGTGTAGGGGTGTGTATGATTTCTCCATTCCAAACTTTCACATTCCTAGTTTCAGTGGTTCATTTTGTCATCAAACCAAAATCTGAAGAAAGAAAAAAAAAAATGTGACATAGCCAAAAGAGGGGTGAGCATAAAGGAGGGTTAGAATAGAAATAGGCTGCTGTACAAGTCTGGCAGGAAGCGTTGTTCATTCCAGTCATTCGACCATTTGCTCATGCTGTTGTGTTCTGTTAATTTCAGGACACTAGATGAAGTGGTATTAGTGTCACTCCCACCTCACAATTCAGGCATTAACGATGCTATTATTTGGATTGTAGGTTAGTGAAACATACGAAACTGATGTGATGTCTAACAGCATACTGCCATACCAGATTTTTTGGAAATTGATCAGCTGCTTCAGAAGTTGAAAGACCCTGTACACACATGGGCTGAAATACTGAAGTGTTTAATCACATCAGAAACTATGTTGGACCATGACTCCAAATATATAATCCACATATTTGATTTTGCACAAATAAAGTACCATGTGCAACTGGTGCAACAAGTCCTGTTTGTTTTGGTACAATTATTTAGAAATTTATTTTGTCATTTATGCAGTTAGCTAAGTGCACTTTGGCCTCCTTTCCAACCTGAAGGGAATAAATGTAACATGAGATTGCCATACCATTTGTATATGCCTCTGCACATTAAAGAGAAAGGAAGAGCATTTTTCTATCTGTAACAGAAAACCCCTTAGTGTATATTGCGGACTCCATGGTAAAGACAAGGGAGCATAGAGAGGAACTCTCATGATGTCTCAGGTTGCATCCCTCACTTGTATGCTGCAAATTCTAGCAAGCTGCTGTTCGTGAATAAGTTATTATAAGGCCTGCAAGTTTTGTTGTCACTGCCCACCAAGTCTGTGTTATGTTGGCATAGGTTAGGATAAGTTTGCTTTGCAAGGATAATTCACTGACTTATAACCAACAGGTAAGGATGAGAATAAGACAGAATTTGAGCATCAGTTCAGCATGGTTATGAATAGGTTGATTCTGCTCTTCACTTAATATGGCATCTGCTGAATAATCACTATATTTCTCATGCTCACTGTAGGTTGTGTCAGCAAGAGGATGGTCTCCATTCTCTACCTTACGTTGATTTTGCTTCTTCACTTCCTCAATTAGAAAGGACATATCTGACCACTGCCTATTGCTTTGATCCTAAGACAGGACAATCCCAGTTAGTGAAGATGGCGAGAAAATTTGGCTATTTAATTTGGTCATGCCAACAGAGAGGTGTGATGGGGAGGTTATGATTAGTGACATCTTAAATAAATTATATTAATTTTACTGGAGTTCTAATAAGTTAGCTGTAAGGTTTGGAATGCTTCGCTGTCTTATATTCAGATGACTACTCAAGATTTATATCCTGCAGCGCTGTCTCGTTCTGTTTCTGTGTAAGCTCAAGGGGTCTATTACATCTGGCATATGCAAGTGTCAAGAGACTGTCCATTAGGTTTTAAAACATACGTTTGAGAAGTAGGGACTTCAAGATGCTGTAGAAGATTTCGCAAGTGTGGGACACTTTGGAGTTTTGCTGCATAAGGAAACAGATGCACAGTAGACACAGGTGAATTCTAAACCCAGTAACAGCAAATGCATTGTGTAAGCGACTGGCTTCTTTATTTCACAGTGCAGCAATAAGGAAACCAAACTCAGGCTGACAAACTATTTCACATCCCATTTGCAGAAGTTTTTTTAAGTCACCACAAGGGTGGTGACCACTGTCTAATGCAAGGAAATGTTGTGTGGAAGTATAGAATCTACTTAAATTGTAAGAAGTCCAGTGAGTGTCAGTGTTTTGCCTTGTCCAGCCACTTTCTGCTTCCCTGCACATTTTCCTTGAGATCAGACTTACGCATTCTGCAACTTACACTGAGACATAGTAACGCCAACCCACGTAATCAAAACTCTACTGGGTAATGCAAGAATCGGAAGCCAGGGATTACTGAAAATGGAAATCAGGACATTACAGTCTGGCTGAGTCAGTTCAGGTCACCTATTGACTTGGAACAAACATCACCTAAGATGGTTATCATCAGTTGTATTGGTCTAGCTTTATAGGAACCTCATTCAGGGCTCTAAACATAATGTTTCAGTGCCTGTTCAGAAGTTCTGCTGAATCTTCTTCTGCTGTGCAGTGTTAACAGTCCAGGCTGTCATCCACATGTTAGTTAAGCCTTCAGACTTCTCATGGCTTTCCATGTATGTAATGTCAGGTGTATTTGTTCCTTTTTGTGTCAGTGACCACAAACTGAACTGATTTAAGTATTTCACAGTATGTTGGCATTATGGAGCTTCATGTCTGTCTGTCACCCATTTCCATTGTTGAACCAGTTAACCATTTTGCATTAAACTTTATATAAATATTACATCATTGAAAACCACCCCAATATCATATTTTGTAATTTCTTGCAGGTAATAACAGTAACATGGGCAGATGTGTGTCACATAATTTAGGGTCCTGAAATTATGTATGAGAGTAGTTCTTACAAAAACATGAAACTTTTGATAAAATGTGTTTTTTTCCCATTTCTTTTTGTATGTAGTATAACAGCATAGTAGCCATGCAAAAACCATCCCTAACCTTTGTCTGACTGCAGTAACTGATGGATCATTGAACTAGGATTATGAAATTTGTTACAAAATATGTAAATGGTAAATACAAGTTTATGTTTTATTTGAATATATTGGTTTTAGGTAAAACAATCATAAATATGGTCATGGTGCAAACCTTTGAAGCTTTTTCAGCAAATTTAATGTAGTAAAAATCTGTACCCCTGTAATAATTTTTCACAAAAGTAGAGAAAAACAATAATGGTAATTGTACTTGGTATGCAGGAGTAACAATCTGTGCAACAGGAAGGTGTTGTATGAGTCCAGCATGGAGTCATTTTATGAATTCAGTGAGAGGAGATCCTTGTATAATTATTGTAACATCAGCTTGACAATGTTATTTAAACCTGAACCACGGCACATTTGTTCGTGTGGTCACACCCAATGTTTGCTTGAGAATCATTGGATATCCCACTAATTCTGTGGTGGTATTATCAGATTTACACAGAAAACTTCACACAGTGACAGTTGCAGATACAGTAGAATATCAGTATAACGAAATTTTTGGGACCCCAGAAATTAATTTGTTATAGTGAAATTTTGTTATACTGAAATAAGTCAATTCTCAAGAACTCACCTGTTGTTATATCCGTTGCAAGATCTACATTACTTCAACATGAATTTACAGATAAAAAAGCTTAATATTTATTAGATGAGAGGAAAATTAGGATATATATACACGAAGTAATGATATACAGTAATTGCAAGAGGTTTTCTATAACTTTTCAGCATATCAAATTTTACATTGTACCGGTACACAATGTTCTGGACTTTATTTTTTGAAAAATTCTGTGATTTTCCTCTGAACACTCCCAGACACAAAAGACCGTTCAAGATAGTCGCCAACCACTGCACATGAA
>Ga0209628_10003925_pt1 | contig 10584 bp, 8 predicted proteins | sample TergutCu122P4_FD_187285 | JGI IMG/M metagenome (GOLD analysis project Ga0209628, IMG submission 187285) | Cubitermes ugandensis P4 segment gut microbial communities from Kakamega Forest, Kenya - Cu122 P4 (SPAdes) (version 2) | ecosystem: Host-associated > Arthropoda: Insects > Digestive system >... | reverse complement strand
CTTCCCCTTCAAGGGGAAGGCCGGGATGGGGATGGGGTTCTCAGGCGTTCTTTCACGCTAACCTACAAAACCGCTGCATCAAGCCGCGACGCCTTCGGCTGCTTTGTGCTCATCCACCAAGGGCCGATGCGCCACGCGCACGTTGCGCAGCCATTGCGGTAGCAGGGAACCGGCGATCATGCCGGTGAAGGATGCCAGCACGCCCGCCAGTTGCGCGGGGAACAGATCGCCCAGCATGGGTTGCGCAAAGTCAGCGAGGTTGAGTGTTCCTGCGGCTGCTCCGCCCACGACACTCATGACAATCATTCCCGCCAAGTCAGCGGGGCCGGGCGTTCCGGCGGCCTGGACGGCCTCGTACCAGGGGCAGGGCAGGAATGTCATCACCAGCCAGACGCCGATGCCCAGCACCACGGCGGCGATGGCGCCTTGCGTGGTGGCGCGGTTCCAGTACAGGCCGCACACGAGCGGCACGAAAGCGCCGACCAGCGGCACCTGGTAGGCGTTGGACACCATTTCGTAAATCGAGGTGCCTTCCATCTTGATGGCATACACCAGCACCAGGGCGCTGAAAATCAGCACGGTGACGCGCATGGCCAGGAGGTTTTTTTGATCGGCGCTGACGGGGCGGAATTGCCGCCAGATGTTTTCGGTGAAGGTGACGCTGGGCGCAAGCAGCGTTGCCGAGGCGGTGGATTTGATGGCCGAGAGCAGGGCGCCGAAAAAGATGACTTGCATGGCGAAGGGCATTTTTTCCAGCACCAGCGTGGGCAGGATGCGCTGCGCGAGTTGCGCGTCGCCATTGAGAAACGCGGCGGTTTGCTCCGGCATGATGAGCAGCGAGCTGGTGACGAGGAACATGGGCACAAAGGCAAACAGGATGTAGGCGATGCCGCCGATGACGGGGCCGCGCGTGGCGGAGCGCACGCTGTTGGCCGACATGACGCGCTGGAACACGTCCTGCTGCGGAATGGAGCCGAGCATGATGGTGATGGCCCCGGCGAAGAAGAAGATGATTTCCTTGAACGTCGGCTCGGGCAGGAAGCGGAACAGGTCTTTGCTGGTGGCATAGGCGATGACTTTGTCCGCGCCGCCGGCCATGTCGCCCGCCACCACGGCGATGATGGTCAGCCCCGCGACGAGGATGATCATCTGGATGAAATCGGTGACGGCCACCGACCACATGCCGCCGAACAGGGTGTAGGCAAGGATGGAGACGACGCCGATCGTCATGCCGACCGGGATGCTGATGATGCCGCCCGAGAGCAGGTTGAACACCATGCCGAGCGCCGAGACCTGGGCGGCCACCCAGCCCAGATAACTCAGCATGATGATGAGCGTGCAAGCGATTTCGACCGCGCGACCATAGCGTTCGCGGTAGTAATCGCTGATGGTCAGCAGCGACATGCGATAGAGCTTGCCGGCAAAAAACAGGCCCACCAGGATCAGGCAGAAGCCCGCGCCGAAGGGGTCTTCGATGACGCCGTTGAGTCCGCCGTTGATGAATTTGGCCGGAATGCCGAGCACGGTTTCAGAGCCGAACCAGGTGGCGAAGGTGGTGGTGACGATCATGTAGAGCGGCAGATGCCGGCCCGCGATGGCGTAGTCCGACGTGTTGTGCACGCGGCGCGCGGCATACAGTCCGATGACAATGGTGACTACCAGATACGCGATGACAAGCCCCAGTAACACGGCGGTTTTCCCTCTATTTCAAAAAAATAAACGCGGCCATTTGAGAATGATTGCCTGCGTTGCCGCCATCCCCAGGGCAAACCCCAGGAGGCCATAGAGGAGGGCGCGCAGCAGTGAATGGGTGCGCTTGTGCGCCGCCAGCAATTCTTGCAGTTCGCGGCGGCTGTTGGCGTCGGGGCGATGGCGCAGATATTCGTGCAGCAAGCGCGGCAGTTGCGGCAGCAGCGCGGCCCACTGCGGCGCTTCGTGGCGGAAATTGTTGATGAAGCCCTTGAGTCCCACGCGCTCGGCCATCCAGCGTTCGAGGAAGGGCTTGGCCGTGGTCCACAAATCGAGTTCGGGGTCGAGCTGGCGGCCCAGGCCCTCGACGTTGAGCAGGGTTTTTTGCAGCATCACCAGTTGCGGCTGGATTTCGACATTGAAGCGGCGGCCGGTCTGGAACAGGCGCAGCAGCGTTTTGCCGAAGGAAATGTCTTTCAGCGGCCGGTCGAACACCGGCTCGCACACGGCGCGGATGGCGGATTCGAATTCGTCCAGGCGCGTATCCGCCGGCACCCATCCGGCATCGACGTGGGCCTGCGCCACGGCCTTGTAATCGCGGCGGAAAAAGCCGAGGAAGTTTTGCGCGAGATAATCCTGATCGGCCTGGGTCAAAGTGCCCATGATGCCGAAATCGAGCGCGACATACTGGCCGGCGGGGGTGACAAAAATATTGCCGGGGTGCATGTCGGCATGAAAGAAACCGTCGCGGAACACCTGGGTAAAGAAAATCTCCACGCCCGCGCGCGACAGCGCCTTCAAGTCGATGCCATCGGCCTTGAGTTGCGCAATCTGGCCGATCGGCGTGCCGTGCATGCGCTCCATCACCATCACCTGCGTCGAGCACCAATCCCAATACACCTCCGGCACGGCAAGCTGGGGCGAATCGCGGAAATTGCGCCGCAACTGGGAACAGTAAGAGGCTTCGCGCATCAGATCCAGCTCGTCTTCGAGATGCTTGGCGAATTCCGCCACCACCTCATGCGGCTTCAGGCGGCGGCTGTCCGGCCACAGCGCGCCGACCAATCCGGCGCCCGCGTCGAGCAAGCCGATGTCTTCGGCGATGACGCGCTCGATGCCCGGGCGCAGAATTTTCACCGCCACCTCGCGGCCATCGGGGAGCCGCGCAAAGTGCACCTGCGCCACCGATGCGCTGGCTTCCGGCTCCGCGCTGAAAGCGGCGAACACCTCATCGACCGGCTTGCCGAAAGCGCGCTCCAGCACCGCCACCGCGTGCGCCGAGGGGAAGGGCGGCACGTGGTCTTGCAGTTTCGCCAGTTCATCGGCGAGATCGACCGGCAACAGATCGCGCCGCGTCGACAAGGCCTGGCCGAACTTGACGAAAATCGGCCCCAGCGCCTCCAGCGCCAGACGCAGGCGCGCGGCGCGCGGCGCCGACAGATCGCGCCAGAACAAAGCCACGCGCAGCAGCCGCGCCAGCCGCCCGATGGACGGCTGGTCGAGCACCATCTGGTCGAGGCCGAAGCGCAGACCAATGCGGACGATTTTCAGGAGGCGGGAGAGGTGCACGACGAGGGTCTATGAAAGTCTGGCGCCAGAGGACGGCAGGAAATCACGCACGAATGGGAAAGCGCGGATTCTACCTGCATTTGGCGGCGCCTCGCAGGCGGGAAAACGGAAGCAGGGCCGTCCTCCCATGCCAGACTTTCGGTGTCTGGCGACGCAAAGTCTGACGCCGGAGGACGGCATGCGGCGCATTCGTTCATGCGGGCGCTGCGGACGCGGGCGCCGGCAGCCGGGAAAACAGGGGCCGCGAGTATAATCCGCGCTTTCCCGGATTTTGATATGGCAACCGATACCCGATCCGAATTGACGGCCTTGTTGCGGGCGGCGCTGGAGAGCGTGGCGCCCGAGAGCCGCGACGCCGTGATTTTGCTCGAACGCCCGAAACAGGCCGCGCATGGCGACTTCGCCAGCAATCTGGCCTTGCAGTTGGCGAAGCCGTTGAAGCGCAATCCGCGCGAGATTGCCGGGCGTCTGGTGGCCGAACTGCCCGCGTCGCCGCTCGTGGACAAGGTGGAGATCGCGGGCGCGGGCTTCATCAACTTCACGCTGGCGCCGGCGGCGAAGGTGCGCGTCGTGCGTGCGGCGCTGGCGCAGGGCGCCGGTTTTGGCCGCAGCAATGTGGGCAGCGGCGAGAAGGCGCAGGTGGAATTCGTTTCCGCCAATCCGACCGGCCCGCTGCATGTCGGCCACGGGCGCGGCGCGGCTTACGGCGCCTCGCTCGCCAATCTGCTCGACTTTGCCGGCTGGCAGGTGACGCGCGAGTTTTATGTCAATGATGCCGGCCGCCAGATGGATATTCTGGCGCTGTCGACCTGGCTGCGCTATCTGGAACTGCGCGGCGCGGCGATTCCCTTTCCGAAGAACGCTTACCAGGGCGATTATGTGCGCGGCATGGCCGCCGCGATCGAAAAAGCGCACGGCGCGCGCTATCAGCGCGAGCCGGCCCGCGTGCTGGCGGGCGCGCCCGATGCGGCGGCGGACGCCGAAGGCCATCTCGACGCGCTGATCGCCAATGCCAAACAACTGCTCGGCGACGATTACGCTTACGTGCACAATTTCGCGCTCACCGAACAGTTGGGTGATTCGCGTGACGATCTGGCCGAATTCGGCGTCCGCTTCGATCACTGGTTTTCGGAAAAATCGCTGTTCGATACCGGCCTGGTGGAGAACGCGGTGGCGCGGCTGGAGGCGAACGGTCACATTTACCGGCAGGATGGCGCGAAGTGGTTCCGTTCCACCGCTTTCGGCGACGAGAAAGATCGCGTCGTGCAGCGCGAGAACGGTTTGTACACGTATTTCGCTTCCGACATCGCCTACCACCTGAACAAATACGAGCGCGGCTTCGGGAAGATCATCGACATCTGGGGCGCGGATCACCACGGCTATATTCCGCGCGTGAAGGGCGCGATACGGGCGCTCGGCCTCGATGACAAGCGGCTGGAAGTGGCGCTGGTGCAGTTTGCCGTGCTCTACCGCGACGGCCAGAAGACGTCGATGAGCACGCGCTCGGGCGAATTCGTCACCCTGCGCGAACTGCGCGCCGAAGTCGGCAATGACGCCTGCCGCTTCTTCTACGTGCTGCGCAAATCCGATCAGCATCTCGATTTCGATCTCGATCTGGCCAAATCGCGCACCAACGAAAACCCGGTGTATTACATCCAGTACGCCCATGCTCGCGTCTGTTCGGTGCTGGCGCAATGGGGCGGCGATGAGGCCGCGCTGGCCAGCGCAGAGCTTGCGCCGCTCGGCAACGAGCGCGAACTGGCGCTGTGCGCGCGTCTGGCCGAATTTCCCGAAGTGGTGGACAATGCCGCCCGCGATTACGCGCCGCACCTGATTGCTTTCTACCTGAAAGAGTTGGCGGGCGAATTCCACAGTTACTATAATGCCGAACGCTTCCTCGTCGAGGAGCCAGCGTTGCGCGAAGCGCGTTTGGCGCTGTGTCTGGCGGTGCGTCAGGCGCTGCGCAACGGTCTGGCCATCATCGGCGTCAGCGCGCCCGAATCCATGTGAGACAAGAATGAATATACGCAAGCAAAACGGCGGCACCCTCCTGGGCCTTTTCATCGGTCTGGTCATCGGCGTGGTCATCGCCGCCGGGGTGGTCTGGTATCTCAACAAGACGCCGCCGCCCTTCCAGGAAAAAGTCAGCCGCCCCGCCGGCCCCGCCACGCCGACGACGCCGGAGCCGCTGCCCGGCAAACCCGGCGAGAAAGTGACGGAAAAGCCGCGCTTCGAGTTCTACAAAATCCTGCCCGGCACCCAGGACTCCGTGCCCCAGAACGCATCGACGCCCGCCGCGACACCCACCACCACGACGGCATCGAAAACAGCGAGCGACAGTCTCTTTCTCCAGGCCGGCGCCTTCCAGAAACCGGCTGACGCCGACAACCTGAAAGCCCGCCTGGCCCTGATGGGCATCGAGGCCACGATCCAGCAGGCGAACCTGCCCGACAAGGGCACCCTGTACCGCGTGCGCACCGGCCCCTACGCCAACCCGGACGAGATGGCCAAGACCCGTTCGCTGCTCGTGCAGAACGGAATCCAGGCCAGCGTTGTCAAAACCAAGGACGGCAAGGACGCCGTCAATTAATTTTGAGGAACATCATGCACTTGAAAAAATGGCTCGGATTTTTCAGCCTCGCCCTTGTCTTATTCACCGGCGCTGCCGCCGCGCAGAACTACAAACCGCTCGCCAATCCGCAAACCGTGGAGAGCGGAAACAAAATCGAAGTCCTGGAATTTTTCTGGTACGGCTGCCCGCACTGCTTCGACCTTGAACCCTTCATGCAGAAATGGGCGGCCAAATTGCCGTCGGATGTCGAGTTTCGCCGCGTCCCGGCCATCCCCACCGAGCGCTGGGCGCAGGGCGCGCGCATCTTTTACACCCTGGAAGCTATGGGCCTGCTCGAACGCATGCACGGCGAAGTATTCAACGCCATTCAGGTCAACGATGTGAACCTCTTCAACGAGAAAATCCTGCTTGACTGGATGGCGCAGAAGGGCGTCGATCGCGCCAAGTTTTCCGACGCCTGGCGCTCCTTCTCGGTGCAGAGCAAAACCAAACGCGCCGCCCAGCTTACCCAGGCTTACGACATCAACAGCGTGCCAACGCTGATCGTGGACGGCAAATATCAAACCTCCGTTGCCATGACCGGCAGCCCTGAAGGCTTGGTGAAGACGCTCGACGAGCTGATCGTCAAGGCGCGCGCCGAACGGCCGAAAAAGAAGTAACACCCTAGCGCGGCGCATCATCATCGCGGACTGCCCGCCGCGACTGCCCCCTCCCGCATGAGCGCCGCGCCTGTTCCCACCGTTTTCATCACCGGCGCCTCCTCCGGCGTCGGCGCGGCGCTGGCCGCCCACTACGCCGCGCGCGGCGCGCAATTGGGCCTCGTCGCGCGGCGCGCCGAAACGCTTGCCAAGCTCGCCCTGCCGGGGGAGCCGGCGCGCTATGCCGCCGACGTTGCCGACGCCCCGGCGATGGCGGCTGCGGCGCGCGACTTCATGACGCGCTTTGGCGTCCCCGACATCGTCATTGCCAACGCCGGCATCTCCGTCGGCACCCTCACCGAGCATGCCGACGACATTCCTGTTTTCAGCCGCGTCCTGCGCACCAATGTCGTCGGACTCGCCGCCACCTTCCATCCTTTTATTGCGCCGATGCGCGAAGCCGGACGCGGACGCCTGGCCGGCATCGCCTCAATCTCCGGCCTGCGCGGCCTGCCCGGCGCGGGCGCCTACAGCGCCTCGAAGGCCGCCGCCATCGCCTATCTGGAGGCGCTGCGCGTCGAACTGCGCGCCAGCGGCGTCAAAGTCGTCACCGTCTGTCCCGGCTACATCGCCACGCCGATGACCGCGGTGAACCCCTACCGCATGCCTTTCATCCTCTCCGCCGATGCCGCCGCGCGGCGCATCGCCCGCCTCATCGACGCCGGACGCAGCTACGCCGTCGTGCCCTGGCAGATGGCGCTTGTCGCCCGCCTCATGCGTGTGCTGCCGAACGCGGTGTACGATCGGATCGCCCAGCGCGCCGGCCGCAAACCGCGCGGGCTGCCGCTTTGATGGTATCGTTGTTTCCTTGACAAGCATCCCGGCAAGCCCCTGCGCCAACAATAAAAAACGGGGCAGCCAGCAAGGAGGAGCATGAAGACCACCCCAATCGACGCGGCTGGGTCGACGCCGGGCGCGGACGAACTCGCATCCCGGGTGCGGTTCTTTTACGACAGCGGTCACATATGGCTGGGCGAGACGCGCATGATCCTGTTGCACAACGCCGCCATGTCGTCGCTGCGCAAGGAACTGATTAATTCGCTCGGCATCGAACACGCGCGCGGCGTGCTCACGCGCACCGGCTACGCCTCCGGCGCGCGCGACGCGGAACTGGCGCGCACGCTGTATCCGCATGCGTCCGACGCCGATCTGCTCCGCATGGGGCCGCAACTGCACACGCTGGAAGGCGTCGTCACCGCGCGCACGGCGCGGCTTGACATCGACATCGCCAAAGGCCGTTTTCACGGCGAATTCGTTTGGGATAATTCCCTCGAAGCCGACATGCATCATGAACTGTTCGGCGTCGATACGGGGCCGGTCTGCTGGATGCAAACCGGGTATGCCTGCGGCTATGCCAGCATGGTCATGGGCCGCCGCATTCTCTTCAAGGAAACCGCATGCCGCGCCAGCGGCGCGCGCGCCTGCACCGTCATCGGCAAACCGGCAGAGGAATGGGCGGATGCGGAAACCCTCCTGCGCTATTTGCAGCCCGACCTGCTGGCGGAACATATTCTCGAACTACAGGAGCAGGTGCAACACCTGCGCTATTCCATCGACGACGATCTGCGCGCCGATGACCTGATCGGCGCGTCCGCCGGTTTCCGCAAGAGCCGCTCGCTCATCCGCAAGGCGGGGCCGAGCCAGGTCACCGTGCTGCTGCTCGGCGAAACCGGCGTCGGCAAAGAGATGTTCGCGCGCGCCCTGCATGACGGTAGCCCGCGCGCCCACGGGCCGTTCGTCGCCGTCAACTGCGCCGCCCTGCCGGAGCCGTTGATCGAATCGGAATTGTTCGGTGTCGAAAAAGGCGCGTTCACCGGCGCGCAACAGTCGCGGCCCGGCCGCTTCGAGCGCGCGCAGCGCGGCACCCTGTTCCTCGACGAAGTGGGCGAGCTGTCGCTCACGGCCCAGGCCAAATTGTTGCGCGTGCTGCAAGAAGGCGAGATCGAGCGCATCGGCGACAACCACGCGCGCAAGATTGACGTGCGCATCGTCGCCGCCACGAATGTTGATCTGCAAGAAGCCGTCGATCAGGGCCGCTTCCGCCGCGACCTGTTCTACCGCCTCAACATCTACCCGGTGCACATTCCCCCTCTGCGCGAGCGCACCGAGGACATTCCCTTGCTCGTGCAACGCTTCATCGACAAACAGTCGGCCCGCCATGCCAAAAAAGTAGCCGGCGTCACCGACAAAGCCATGCGCGCGCTGTGCGGCTACGCCTGGCCGGGCAATGTCCGCGAACTGGAAAACATCATCGAGCGCGGCATCATCCTGGCGCCGCCGGGCGGACGCATCGACCTCGCCGATCTTTTTCCCGGCATCAGCGCCCGCGTTGCCGAAGGCCGCTCCAGCAGCATCCGCCGCGATGGCAGCGTGTTCCGCAGCGACGAACACGCCGTCGACGCTTTTCTCGATCATGTCTTTGCCCGCAAGACGGGGCTGGATGCCGTCGAGACACTGCTGTTGAAAGCCGCCCTCGAACGCGCTGGCGGCAACGTCAGTTCCGCCGCCCGCGCCCTCGGCATGACCCGCCCGCAATTCGAATACCGCCTGAAAAAACGCAAGCTGCTGCCTTGAATTTCATGGCATGCGCATGAAAGCAAAAGTCTGGCGTCGCCGGACGGCAGGTTTCAGCATTTGATGAAGCGATTTCATCTTTCATCAAATGCTGAAATGATTGGCTTCTCATTGTTGCGCCGCGCAATCAAAAATCTTCTTTCCCATTAACGCCTTGGGCGCTGGCATGACTTCTGCTAAAGAGGTCTGGCATCCACGACCACGGGAGGAATGCAGATGGGATCGAAGAGCACGCCACGCCGCGCGACGATGATCTGCGGCGGTTTCATTCTTGCCGCCGCGGCTTGCAGCGCGCTGGCCGACGGCAATGGCAAATGGAACAGCGGCAAGGAAGTCTATGACAAGGTGTGCGGCTATTGCCACGAGCCGCAACCCGGCCTCGGCCCGAAGATTCTCCAAAGCATGCCCGCGAGCGACATCCGCGAACGGGTGCGCAAGGGCTACCGCGCCATGCCGCCTTTCCGCCAGACGGAGATTGACGACGAGGCGCTGACACAAGTGATCGGGTATCTGAAGCGGGAGGAAAGATGACAATTTATGAACCTTCCCCCCGCCCCCTCCCCGAGGGAGGGGGTGACGGTGGCTCGCGGACGGGCGTCCGCTCGGGATGGATGAATATCGACCCTCCCCCCACCCCCCTCCCCGAGGGAGGGGGTGACGGTGGTTCGCGGACGGGCGTCCGCTCGGGGTTAATGAAATTCAGTCGCCGCGCGCTGCTCAAGGGCATGCTGGCCGGCAGCGCGATGGCGGCGGCGGGTTTGCCGAAAATGACGTTCGCCAAGGCGCAGAAATCTGCCACCCAGGATGCCGCGCAAGCGCTGGTGCTGGTGCGCTGCGGCGCGTTCGACGCACGCTTTGCCAATGGCATCGGGATGGCCGCGCAGCGCGATTTGGGCGCGGGGCCGCTGCCTGACTATGCGGCGACGCGGGCGTTGTTTGAATCCTGCCGCGACCAGCGCTTGCTCGGTCTGATGGAAGACGGCGCTTATGTGCTGTTCGCCGAGCTGGCGCGCGATGCGGGTGCGCGACTGGTGTTCGAAGGGCAGCACAGCGTGTCCGCCGATGGCCGGGTCTCGCGCCATGTGCTGAGCGCGGCGGCGGGTTTTCACGGCGCGGGCGAATCGCTGGCGGCTGCGTTGACGCGCATTGACGCCGCTTTCGCCATCGCCGAAACGCCGGTTGGCGCCAGCGGTCGCGTGGTGCGCGGCGGCGACTGGTCGCGTCTGGGGTTCGATTCCTGGCATGTTGCCGGTGAAGCGCCGCTCTGGTTGCATCTTGCCGGCGTTTCGCGCGGCGAGGGGTGCGAGACGCTGGGCGTGCCCGAGGATCAGACGGAGCCGCTGCATTGCTGGCCGACCTATGTGCCGCCCGCCGCCGCGGGCGTTTCAAACTGGTCCGCCGCGCTCGGCGATGCGCTGGCCCGGCTTGCCACGGGCGAGGAAGCAAACCGCCGTCCCGCCGTGCGGCAGGCGTTCGTCCGCC
>Ga0209628_10003923_pt1 | contig 10585 bp, 11 predicted proteins | sample TergutCu122P4_FD_187285 | JGI IMG/M metagenome (GOLD analysis project Ga0209628, IMG submission 187285) | Cubitermes ugandensis P4 segment gut microbial communities from Kakamega Forest, Kenya - Cu122 P4 (SPAdes) (version 2) | ecosystem: Host-associated > Arthropoda: Insects > Digestive system... | reverse complement strand
TTGACGATATTGCGGTTGGCGATATTCGTACAAAAATTCGTAATATTCTCGGTACGTTTCTTTTTGGCGGCGATGATATTGACAAAAAAGTTGCGGTGCTTTCGGGCGGCGAGCGCAGCCGTTTGGCAATGATAAAACTGCTGCTTGAGCCGGTCAATCTGCTGATTTTAGACGAACCGACAAATCATCTTGACATCAGTTCAAAAAATATTCTCAAAAAAGCGTTGCAATCGTACAATGGAACGGCGATAATTGTCAGTCACGACCGCGAATTTCTTGATGGTTTGGTAGAAAAGGTTTATGAATTTTCCAATAAAAAAATCACCGAACATTTTGGAGGAATAAATGATTTTTTGCAAAAGAAAAAATCGGGCGAAATACAAGAAATAGATTTGCGTAGGGGCGTATTGAATACGCCCAATAATGCGCCAATTTCCGAAAACAAATTAAATTACGAAGAACAAAAAGAGTTGCAAAAACAGCAACGCAAAAAAGAGAAAGAGATTTCTCAAATTGAAAACGAAATTCACCAATTTGAACAGGAAATTTCCGAAATGGAAAAAAGTTTTGCAGATGGAATTTCAAACAAAGAAATTATCACTAAATATCATAAAATCAAGCATTTATTAGAACAAAAAATGTATGAATGGGAGGTTTTGGTTAATGAATAATGAATAGTGATTCGGTTAATTCTTTTTACCGCTGGCACCGATTTGCAATCGGTGCAGCAGACAAATAGCAGATAATCAGCAATATACAAGGGATTTCCTTAATCAATAACTCTCTTTTTCGCTTGGAAAGTCAGTATCTTTTACATCATTAATGTAATTTTTTACTGCTTCGGTAATTACATCGCTCAGGTTGGCGTAGCGGCGTAAAAAACGAGGTGAAAAGTCCTGCGTCATTCCGAGCATATCGTGCATTACAAGCACCTGACCATCTGCTGCACCTGCTCCAATACCAATAATTGGAATTTTCAATTCTTTGGTAACTTGTGCGGTAAGTATTGCTGGAATTTTTTCCAAAACGATAGCAAAACACCCTGCCTCTTCTAGTAAATGAGCATCTTTAATTAATTTTTTTGCTTCCAAATCCTCTTTTGCACGAACATTATATGTGCCGTATTTATTGATAGATTGCGGCATTAAACCAAGATGTCCCATAATTGGAATACCTGCGGAGAGAATGCGCTGCACTGAATCAAGTACTTCAACGCCTCCTTCAAGTTTTACGCAGTCAGCATGCGTCTCTTTCATAATTCTGATAGCCGAAGCAACTGCCTCTTTTGAGTTTCCCTGATAGGTTCCAAAGGGCATATCAACAACAACAAGCGCACGTTTTACCGCTTTTGCAACCGATTTACCGTGATAAATCATCTGGTCAAGCGTTATGGGCAAAGTTGTAAGATTGCCTGCCACAACATTTGAGGCAGAGTCGCCAACAAGAATTACGTCAATGCCTGCGCGGTCAATTATTCCTGCTGTTGTGTAATCGTAAGCAGTAAGCATGGAAATTTTTTCGCCTCGCTGTTTCATTTCTATTAAACGAAAAGTAGTAACTTTTCGGCTGTCTTCGGGAGTATGAACGGACATAGTATTTAGGAGTTAGGGGTTAGGGGTTAGGGGTTAGGAGTTAGGAATGCAAAGGTAATAATTTTTTAGTTTTTACAAAATAAGTGTTAAAAAATGATGTTTATTTTTTTAAAAAAATACCATATTTAATAAAAAGAGAAAGAAAATATATTATAACTATCTGATAATCAGTAAAAAAAAAAAAAAAAATAGAATAAATCGTTTGTTTTATTAAAAAATATTTATAACTTTGCAAAGAAAATTTATATTAACTTTTTATAAAAATTATCAAAATGAAAAAAATTTTACTATTTATATGTTCTTTAGGTTTTTTGCTTTCTCAAGTGCAAGCACAGGAAGATTGGTTGTGTGTCTATCCAAATAAAAAAGTTTATTTTGAAGACAGCAATAAATCAGTATATTGCATTCGCATAGATTCTACTTTTAAGAACGACAGTATTCTTTACCCATTTTCTGATTTACATCAGATTGATTGGGATTGTTATTCTATTACTGACGGCTCGTGGTTGTCAAAATATGTTGCATTAGATAAAAACGGAAATACAATTTTTGTAAATGGTAAAAACCAACATATTTTAATAAAAAACAAAGCCGCTTTGAATGAAATTTGGGATGTATTTGAAAATGAAAATATCAAAGTTAAAGGCGAAATTACCTCTATTGAACTTAAATCTGTTTTGGGCGTAGAGGACTCTGTAAAAACAATCTCATTTTCTGTTTTTAATCTTGAAAATGTACCTGTAAATCACCTATTAAACACATTAACTATTGAAGTCAGTAAAAGTTTTGGTTTAGTAAAAACAGTCAATTTTTATTATTTTGAACACTCTGGTGGTTATTCTTCTCCTAATTTTGGCGAATTTAATTTGATAGGAATAAGTAACCCGCAACTTGGATTTCAAAACATCAACAAGAAAGAGCAGTATTTTGATTTTCAAGTAGGAGATGAACTTCATACTTGGTATCTTTATGAGGCAGGGATTACATGGATATTTCATAATGAAGAAAAAACTATAAAAAGGTATATTTCTCGTACTGATTATTCAGACAGTATTGTATATAGTTATGAACGCAAATTTAATAGAACTATTATACAATATGATGGCACTACAAATTTTTATGCTTCTTTGGATACATTAAAACAAACAATCGTTAAAGGACTTTTATTTAATACAGAACCAAACGAGCCGTATGTAGATGGTGATGTGAAAAAAGTAACGATATGGAACATCCAATCCCCTGTAATGCGTTTTAATGATAATTATCATATTTCGTGGCAACCATATTCACCTTGCTTATACAATTATTCTGCTGATGCTTGTGAAATTAATCCTGTATATTATCGCGGTTTAGGAGGTCCATATTATTATTGTTATTTTGATTTATTCGTGGTTGATATGCAATATAATAAATTGGTTTATTACAAAAAGGGCGACATAACATACGGAACGCCTTTGCATTTAGAATTATCAATTTCAGAAAACAAAGAGGATAATTTTAATATTTATGTTAATAATAATTCTATAAATATTTTAACAGACGAAAATATTGAAGTTTATCTTTACACTATTAGCGGGATACCGCTGTTTAATAAAAAATTTACTGAACAAAATATTACAATTCCCGTATCATTTCCAAAAGGAGTTTATCTTGTAAAAATAATCAGTAATAATAAAACTTATATTAAAAAAATTGTGTTAAATTAACTGATAAAATATTTTTTTTTATTGTTAAACTTTGTATAAATATTTATTTTCAAGCACCGCAAAAAAGCGGTGCTTGGTTTTTTTCAATAAGATAGATTCAACTGCAGAATGCAACATTTTTTTTTGCAATTTGAAAAGAATTAATTAATTTTGCAAAATAAAATAACTTGAAAACAACATAAAAATCTATGGATAAAAAATCACTTATTGCTTTAATTTATAAAGATTTATATGAATTAAAGGTTCTTACAAATGGTTTTTCGGAAATGGAATATTTTCCAAAAACATTGGTTGATTTGGCTGTTGATAAGACAAAAAATATTGCTGACTGCCTGCAAAAACTACCAATGAACGCATATGAATATCAAGAATTATTTTTTGATTTTGTGCAAGAGCCAATAACAAAAAGCCAAGAGCAAATCAAAAATCAGAATATAGAAACACATGCGTTTGCAAAAATTAAAGAAAAATTTGAATTTTTTGAGGAGCCAAAAGTTGAAGATAAAGTTTTGGAAGAGACAATAATGGAAGAAAAATTAGAACCTCAAATAGAAATTACAGAAGCCAAAAATAGTGCGGAACAGCAAATTATTGAGGAAATAGTTGAAGAGGTTGAGGTAAAAGTAGAAAAACCTGCTGAAAAAATTATCTTTCAAGGAAAGGCAACTGACTTGAAACAGCCGTTTGGAATTAGCATTGCCGACAGGTTTCGTTTTCAGCGCGAACTTTTTGATGGCAACGGTGAAAAATTTTCAAAGTCGCTTACTATTTTAAATGAAATGGATACACTTGAACAGGCACAAAATTATATTACTCAGAATCTCAAACTTAACTTGCAAAACCCAGATGTTCAGTCATTTATTGATATATTAAAAAGAAAACTTGTTTGATATTAGTGTTAAGATAATTAAGTAATGTTTATTTTTTTAAACAATTATTCTATAAAGTGTACCAAAAAAAAATGACCAAAAACAATTTTTTAAAAAATATTTTTTACAGACCACATCTAACTCCTGTATTAATTGACTTTTTTGCGTGGTTTATTTCAATAGGTGCGATGTTGATTTGGCGCATATCTGCCGAAAAATTTATTGTGCGTCAATATGCTGCTCTGTTTTTTTACATCTATCTTTTATGGACTGTCGTTGCCTATTTTTGTCAAGGATACCGAAAATTAAGACAATATAAATTTGGCAAAATAATTTTTTTACTCACAATCACATCTATAATAACTTTTGGTACTGTCTATTTTGGAATTGTAGCCAAAATTATTTATTTTAAAATTTATTCAAAATATGTTGCTATTTGGGTCGTTTCGGGAATGATAATTTTAAATTATCTCTTTATTTTGCTCTATTACGGTTATCATTACGCTGCAAATATAGACGAAGTTTATCCTGAAATAGAGCCAAGAGACGAGGCAAAAGTGCTGCACAATCCTCATAAAATTGATAAAAATTCCATTGAGGAAATCAAAAGAGTTATGTTGCAGCACGGAGATGAAAAAATGCTGAAATTTATTTCACAACACATTGATATTGAGAGTTCTAACACAAAAATCCTTGATAGCGGAGCATTAACAAATTTCCAAATGTTGCGGACATATCGTTATGATTCGATTATTAATATCTCAAAACTTAACTCAATAAGAGGAATTAATAATATTTTATGTGCTGTAAATCAAAAATTGCCCGACAACGGCTTGTTTTGCTGCAATTTTGAGACAATAGAGATGATGACAAATAAGATTCGGAAAAAATATTTACCTGTTATAAGAGAAATTGCGTTATGTTATTTTTTTATTCAAAAAAGGATTTTACCTAAAATATTTTTAACAAATCGTCTATGGTTTGATATTACAAAAGGGAAAAAACGTACTTTTTCAAAAACCGAAGTACTCGGACGGCTCTACTATTGCGGCTTTGAAATAGTTGATGAATACAGCGATGACGCTCTTTGCTGGATTGTTGCGCGGCGAACCAAACAACCAAAACCACAAACAAACAAACTCTACGGCTTTATAATAAAACTGCCGCGTGTTGGAAAAAACGGCAAAATAATCTATTATTATAAAATGCGTACAATGTACCCTTATGCCGAATATTTGCAGAAATATGTGTATGAAAAATGCGGTACAGACGAAATTGGCAAAGCAAAAGACGACATCAGAATTACAAACTGGGGCAGGGTCTTCCGTAAATTTTGGATTGACGAACTGCCAATGATTGTCAATCTTGTCAAAGGCGACCTGAAAATTGTAGGCGTGCGTCCATTGAGTAAAGCGTTTTTTGACACATACCCCGAATATTTGCAGCAAAAACGCATAAAAACCAAACCCGGACTTGTACCGCCGTTCTATTATGATTTACCAAAAACATCGCAGGAAATTTATGCTTCCGAAGAGCGTTACATTGACCAATATTTAAAATCGCCGATAATAACAGACATAAAATATTTTTTCGTAGCAATGTGGAATATTATTTTCAAAAAAGCAAGAAGCCATTGAATGTTTGTTGATTTTTGGTTGATGGTTGTTGTTTATTGGTTGATAATTGTTGTTTATTTAAAATTAAAATATATGGAAAATTATCAATATTCATTTGAAAAATTAGATGTTTGGAAAAACAGTCGGGTTTTTAATGTAAAAATATATAATTTGACAAATAAATTTCCAAATTATGAAAGATTTGGATTGGTTTCTCAAATTAGACGTGCTGCGGTATCTATTATTTCTAATATTGCTGAGGGAAGTTCACGTAGTTCGCTCAAAGAACAGGTTAGATTTACAGAAATAGCATACGGTTCGGCATTAGAAGTATATTGTCAAATGATTGTGGCATTAGATTTAAAATATATTACAGAATCAGAATTTAATGAAATAGATTTATTGTTAAAAGAAATAACAAACAAATTATATGCACTTAAAAACAGTCAATTAAAACGGATTGTTGCTTGATGGTTGTTGTATGGTGGTTTTTGTTTTTTAATGTTTGGTGTTTGTTGATTTTTGGTTGTTGTTTTTTTAATATCAACAACAAATCAACAAAATACAATCGTCATCAACCGAAAACCGACAACCAAAAACCAACAAACTAATAACCGACAACCAACAACCATCAACCAAAAACCAATTATGAATTACTACCACCACGAAAGCGCAGTAATAGACGAAGGCGCAAAAATAGGCGAAGGCACAAAAATCTGGCATTTTTCGCATATAATGTCAGGGTGCGAGATTGGGGAAAATTGCAACATCGGACAAAATGTTGTGATTTCGCCTGACGTTATTTTGGGCAAAAACGTAAAGGTTCAAAATAATGTTTCAATCTATACGGGAGTTATTTGTGAAGATGACGTTTTTCTCGGTCCATCTATGGTTTTTACCAATGTGATAAACCCTCGCAGCCACGTTGTCCGTAAAAACGAATATAAAAAAACGTTGCTGAAATGCGGTTGTTCCGTTGGTGCAAACGCTACTATAATTTGCGGAAATGAAATCGGCGAATATGCTATGATTGGTGCTGGTGCGGTGATTACCAAAAACGTGCCGCCATACGCACTTGTGGTGGGTAATCCTGCCCGTCAAATCGGCTGGGTAAGCAAAAATGGACATCGTCTAAATTTTGACGAAAATGGCATCGCTTTTTGTCCTGAAACGGGTGAAAAATATTTATTAGATAATTTTAATGTTAAAAATGCCATATAAAAATTATGACACAGGTTTTTAATAAACGCAGATTGAAAATCTGCGTTTATTAAATTTAATTATAATTGATTTTCAATGGGTTATCAAAACATTCCATTAGGAATGTTACGCTCGGTAGAATGATTTTTTGCAGAAAGGGGCTGTTTTAAAAGTTAAAAAAAAATACCACAAAGGTCACAAAGAAAAATCACAAAGAACACAAAGTGTTGATAATCAACAATATTTCTTTGCGTTCTTTGTGGTTAAAAATACTTTTAAGACCGCCCCAACATAAAACAAAATTTTCTACCAAGCGTTAATGCTAACGGCATTAATAAAGCATTTTACAAATGCACAACAGGTCTCTACAGAAAACAAATATTTTTCATTTATGAATGATTACGGATATTCGTAAAAATATTATTTATTGTACTCGTCAATTAATTCGTTCATAGCATAACTCATAATAGACATCATTCTATAAAATGTAGATTTGAAATGTTCAACATCCTGTAAAAACATTTCCATTTGCACATATACAGTTTTCTTATAAAACTTCACTTTTATCCCTTTGTATTCTTGTGCCGCATCTGCTGCCCGTATCGCTTTTTGATTATCAAAGCCATTTTCTTCATAAAGTCCTCGTTTTAGTGTTAAAAAGAAAGGTGATGTCTCTTTATCGTCAATTTCAATAAAGTAACTTTTACCCTCTTTTTTAAATACAATATCCCCGTCTTCATCAATAGAAGGTGAAAAACCTTCACTTTTGAGATAGAATATTATATCGTTTTGAAGTTTTTTCTGTTGAGCGTTTAATGTCTGTCCCCATGCCACCGCAGAACAACAAAGCATAATGCAAAATAAAATTAAAATTTTGAAAAGATTGTTCCTACTCCTCTGGTTTTTCGGACTAACCCGTTTTTGAAATGGTATCTGCTCCATTGCGCTGCAAATTGCACCCGCAACCTGTGTTGTTGATGTTTGTAACATAAATTTTAATTTTAAAAGTAATTAATTTGGTTAAAAAAATTGGATATAGATTTAACAAAAAAATATTTCAAATAAATTCAAATTATTTTGATTGTAATTTTAGTAAGATATGGCGGTGTTTATTTCTTTTTTCCATACTCTACAGGTTTACGTTTGCCAATATCAACTCCCATTCCAAAACCAAAATAATGTGCAGAATCGATATAACTATACTTGAATAGGTCAAGGAAAAAGTGTTTGAAATGAAAACCCAAATTAAGTTCCCACGTAAATCCGAAACTGTTGTAGGTATAAAAATCGTCATTATCATAATTGCCGATTCTGTTAATGTAATAGGCGGCGCCAAAGCGGAATGCGGTATAAAAATTGGTACTTTTATGCTTTCCCCAACAGGGAGTGGCAAATCTAATGCCTGAAAGTGCACCAAAGCCAAATTGGGTACTGTTACTAATATCAGGAGCGATGTTAGCGGATAATCTTAACTTTATCACATCCCAACCAACGTATGGTAAAAAATTCCAAGTATAGCGCAGACCATAATCCATACCTATTAGCCCAAAATTTGACCCCATATTGCTCCATTTATTTATATATCCCCAACTCCATTCAATACCAACTGCGTGGGGAATATACATTGCAGTATCAAGTACAGGTTTTATAGTTATCGTATCTGTTTTGGTCGTTACAGTATCAATAACCATTATTACCTGTTTTTTTTGATTTTGTTTATTTTGAGAAAAAGCAGATACAATAAAAATGCTAATAAATAAAATAAGAATGCTTACCTTTTTCATATTGCTAAATAATTTTAAATTGTTAAATAATGTTATTTTACAACAGTCGCCTTTCCTGTAGAAGTAGTTATAGTTCCAGTATTGCCTGTATCCCACTTCCACATCCATTCGTCATCTTTATTAGCAACTCTAAAATTTATATACTTCACAGGGTAACCTCTGACAATAACTATTAAAGTCCCTTTATCCGAAGTTTTTGCTTCAGTTGTTGGGGTAAGAATGGCATCTGCACCATATTTTTTCATCATTTTGGCTATTACCAAATGTTTATAATTTTCAATCCAACTTGCCGCATCTTTTAAAATTGTCCTTACAAGAAGATTAGAAGCGATAGAGTCATATACCGCAATTGGAATTCCGTCCTTATCTTTTGTAATCATACTATAATCACACAAAAAAGGCGTGATTATTAACCTTGCATTTACCTCATCTACAGGATTCGACTCTGCAGAGTTAATTGAAACATCAGTTGTTGTGGTTGTCGTTGTAATTTGTTGTGTTTGAGCATAACCAATCTGAACAACTAATACAGATAAAATAATTAAAATAAATTTTTTCATTATTAAAAATCTCCTATTATTTTTTATTCAAAATCTTGTTTGTTTATAATTTATTTTTGTTAAAAGATTTTGAATGATTTTTTCTCTACTCGTATGGCTTTTCGAGATTTTTGCCCGTTTTTTTAGAAAGTTTCTGCTCTTTCCTGCGCTATTTTTTAGTGTTAATGCAGATTTCACTCCGCTCTTTTTTGGGGAACAGTTGCGGCTCTGTTTTATATGATAGTAACGGCTCTCCCGTTGTTGAATTTTAAAAAAAACAAAAAGACGGACTTAATTATCCGCCATTGAGGTCTACCACAACCATTACCACAAACAAGTAAGTCCCCCAGTTAGATTGGGCATAACTTCTTTGCGGTTTATTGAAAGTGGTAGTTTCAATGGCAAGAATAGCAAATGTTAATTTATAAATTAAATCTCATTATTGTAATATATTTATTTTTTTTATTGGCTTGATAAAGCCGTTATAACTTAAATCTTCATCAATTTTATCCCATCTGATACCTATTTTTCCCCATTGAAAATCAGCGCGTTGGGTAGGTGTGGCTTTGCGTAACAAAGGGAAATCGTCAAACAGACGGCTATAAGTTTTCCCCTTGTCTGTTTGAACGAAAATTGAGTTTTTATCAATCCAAACCCTTATTACTTTGTTGTCTTTCATCATTTTACATTAAAAAATTCTTTCCATTTTTCAATTATCAACTCTCTGTTTTCTTCAATCAAATTTTGAGCCAATTTTAATTCCGTAGGGCTTAACCCTTTATTTTCACGCAAGGTTATTTTTGGCACTAATTGGAATGCTGCACTTTCGTTTATCGCCCCTCTGCCTTTTGCAATATGAACGTGAATTGGCTCGTGGTCATCGCTGAAAAACAGAAAGCGTAACCCAAATACAGAAAAATTGTTGGCATGTATTTTATTTTTTTTAAAATTTTTCTGCAAAGGTAAATATTATTTTTCAATAAATATTCATTTCATAAAAAAATATTAATTTTGCTGACAAATTTAGTATCAAGTAATTGTCGCTTGATACTTGATACTCACTACTTGATACTATTATGAAATATCTTTATCTTCCCTTTTGGTTTTTTAAAACGCGGATTTTGGGTAAAAAAATTCCGATGGTTTCGGTTGTTTTTGTTACCGATAAATGTAATTTAAAATGCAAACATTGCTGTATTTATGCAAAAGATGCCTCAATTACAAAGAGTTACGAGCAAATTGAAGACGATTTGAAATATTGCTACAGGCAAGGTGCGCG
>Ga0209628_10003922_pt1 | contig 10586 bp, 8 predicted proteins | sample TergutCu122P4_FD_187285 | JGI IMG/M metagenome (GOLD analysis project Ga0209628, IMG submission 187285) | Cubitermes ugandensis P4 segment gut microbial communities from Kakamega Forest, Kenya - Cu122 P4 (SPAdes) (version 2) | ecosystem: Host-associated > Arthropoda: Insects > Digestive system >... | reverse complement strand
CATTATTTTTTGTCTGTAAGAGAAATTCAATTCTGAAGCATTGAGGGATGTGATTTGGCATAAAAGGCTGAAGAACTGGGCACAGAATTGGATCCTGTGCCATGACAGTGTGCTTTGTCACATCTTCCTTGCAGTGCAACCTTTTGTGTTGAAGAACCAAATTCCAGCTCTTCTTGAGATTCACAGTGGTCATTATTTTTTGTCTGTAAGAGAAATTCAACAGCACACGACTGCATTTCTTGCACACGTACCAAAAGAACTCTTCCAGAGGAGCTTACAGCAATGGCTAGAGTGCTGGAGCAAGTGTGTATTTGTGGAAGAGAAGTACTTTGAGGGTGATTACTTTAAGTCCTTGTTACCACAAACTATGCCTGAATTCTGAGGACTTTCTGATGCTCCCACATACATCAGCCCATACACAATATGTATATTCCTCACATTATCTGTGTTATCATGTGGGAGGGGTTGCTCTCACAGCACTGATTTTCTATGATGCTGCTTGTTTTGCATTTGAGACTTTGGTCCCATTAGGCCTTATCTAATGACACCAACATAAGACAAATATCACCAAATGTTCCAGTAATAAGAGCTCTAAAAGTCTGGTGCTTAATTTTCAGTTTCTGACAAACATAGGTTAGTATTGTAGATCTTAGTTAAATAACAAAAGTGTTGCTGGAAATATTTGCTAGTAAACTGTTGTTTGCACTTAGATGTTTTTTTTACTTTAAATACCAAAAGAAAAGTTTGTTTTAATTTATTTCATTCAGGTGGTGCAGAAATGTAGGTTTATTCCTTAAAGTGACAATGAAAACAAGATTTTCAAAATGTTCTTTTAGCCATCAGTTCCCCTACATTTTCCCAGCTTGTGTGGTCACATAACAAAATGTACCTTTGCTTCTGCTCCCCATATACTTTTTTGTGGCACAGTGATTGTATGTGGACAGTTTGATGCAAGTAAGACACAGAAAGATTAATAGATGTGTGTGTGTGTGTGTGTGTGTGTGTGTGTGTGTGTGCTGAAGCTCATTTCTAATACTTTTCATTCTATTACAGAAATCAGATGATCCAAACATGGACTACAAAGAGAGTGATGTAGCAATCAAAATAGAATCTTCAACTGCTATTTTAAATAAGGACTTACAGGTAAACATAACTGTAGTATTACATTGATAATGCAGACAAATGGAAATAGGCATGAATAATTGGAAAACAAGGGTGGTCCATGTGAGACTGGAGACTCATGTAGCTTGGTGGACAGGTACTGACCTCTAAAATATTTACTGGACTACATGTAATAACATCTTATAAGACATTGTTGTCTGCTGGAATGTGACATCATGTCTGGTGGAGAGGTTCAGACCGCTGAAATATTTGCTGGAGAACACTGCAGAATGTGCCATAAGATGATACTCATGATTTGTTAAACTGACATACTTAATCCATCTACAAGAGCTGATAAGTAATTTTCCATCTATTCAAAATAATGTGGGAATATCAAATCACCAGTACTACCCTTTACTAAGTTCCCTTAAAGTAATGGATTGCTTTAGAGCCATAAATTTTTTAGAAAATACAAACTAATAAGCTCCCTTTTTTACTTTGTTTGAGTACACCAGATGAAGGGATATATGTGTATCTCACAGGTCTGTATGGAAGTCCTGTAATTGGACATACTTGCTGCTTACTGGTCAACCTTTGGTGTTTTTGGCAGGATACTGCATGTCTCCAGTTATTAGTATTAGTCTCCAAAAGGTTATTCTGCATCAGTTTCTGATGTGTTTGTTATTATTGTTTGAAGTTCATTAATTTTGTCTTCTGCCACAACTGTGGTTGTTTACGTAGAATTAGAGAGAAATACTATGGCAAGAATATGAGGACTAGTAGTTTGTGGTGCTAATGTTGTGTGATGAAACAAGTTATGCGCAGTATGTGCATTAAAGTAGATGGTACATAGCACCCAAGAACATCAGACATCAACACGAAGGATGTGTGTGGTCTGAATATACGTGTTTGACAATAAAGTTTGCGAACTCATCGCGGTAAAAGTGCTACATACCTCATTGCTGAATACCACCAAGGTCGCCTTCAAAGTACTCCCCTTGGGAAGCTATGCACTGATGCCAGCACCTAGTCCACTCTTCAAAACAATTTTGGAACTGGTTTTGTGGAATGGCCTTCAGAGCTGCCGTCGTATTAATCCTGATGTCATGTGTGTCATCAAAATGCCTTCCTTTCATTATTTCCTTTATCTCTGGGAACAGAGAAAAGTCATTAGGGGCTAGATCCGGTGAATAGGCAGGGTGTTTCAACACAGTTATTTGTTTAGTAGCTAAAAACTCTTCTTTGCTTTTGTTCTTCAGTGAGCTCCTTTGGGACCATTTTTGCACACACCTTCCTCATGTCAAGATCTTCAGTTAAGATTTTCCTAACTGTTTCCCTGTCGATTTTCACTTGCTCTGCTATGCTCCTGACAGTCAGCCAACAATTTTCATGCACAATTTGACGAACTTTTGCAGTGTTTTCTTCAGTTCTGCTTGTTGCTGGCCGTCCTGATCTCTGTTCATCAGTGACACTTTTTCTTCCCTCAGAAAAACGTTTCACCCACTTGTAAAATGCTGTTTTCTTCATAGCATTATCCCCGTAAACTTCCACTAACATCAGCACCAACTAACAACAAGAAATTTAATGTTTGTTCATTGCTCTAATTCTCACGGTGGTACACCAAAACACACGCAGACAGTAATAGATGCCACTCAGAAAGAGACTGCCATAGATTAACAACAATGCAGCTGTGAAACGTTGATATGTCGTCATCAAACTATACTAAGGCTTTTGTCCAGTGCTGCCACGGCAAGCACACGGTGGTGTGTTCGCCAACTTAATTGTCCGTCACGTATCCACTTGACACTGAAGGGTTCAAGGCCTAAGCACAGGGTCTGCTTCACCATCATTAAAAATCAGTGATCCTTTTAAAGATCTGTTAGAGGACTGAATCATTATATATGTATGATGTTGGCCTAGACTAACTATTGCATTGGGCTAGTAGTTAGTGTATTATTGAATATTAAGAAGTTCCCAGGTTTGATTTCAGCTGTTGGTACGAGTATCAAATAAGGAAGCTGCCAACAGTATGTTAGTACAGTGATAATATGAAGATATTGCCAGCACCAACTTCCAGAACTTTCTGTGTGTAGATGTACTTCTGAAGTGGGCAAGTCCAACGTAGAATTTATCTTTCTTATATATTGCTCTTCATGTGACTGAGTGACTGGCTGAGTGAGAGTCACAGGTGGGTTGCCATGGCTGTAGGGTTTCCATGGAAAACAGATACCAGTCTGGGTTGCTTACAGTAACACCACCAGATGGGAGCAAGCAGATAGAGGAATTAAAGAGTTAGTTTGCTCTTAGTCTTTGATAGATGGAATTAATGCTTGGTCTGTTGAAGTCATCTGGGAAGTTACGCTGTGTCAACATGTAAATACTTATTTACTCCATAGAGCACAGTCCTTCTTGAGAAGTTAAATGGTTGTAAGCTAGTCAAGGAATTCCCAGCATTTTATGGAACTTGAGGGTTCATTACCACATTTGCAAGAGCCTGCCACATGTCCCTATTCTGAACCAGATCAATCCAGTCCATGCCTTCCCCCCATCCCACTTCCTGAAGATTTATTTTAATATTATCCTACCATCTGCACCTGGGTCTTCCAAGTGCTCTTTTTCCCTCAGGTTTCCCCACCAAAAACCCTGTATGTACCTCTCCTATTCCCCATACATGCTACAAGAAATTTTGGAGGAATGGGCTATCCCCATCTTAAGGTTCTAGTCTAGGTCAAGATTCTTGGAATGCTAGACTGTGAAGGCAGCACACTCCTCCAAAATGTTAGTAACTGTTTGCCGGTTGATGCAGCATAACATCCCAGAAGACCTGAGTCTTCATAAACACCAGTGTAAGAACCTCAAATCTCCTGTGAGATCTTTCACTATGATACATTGCACAATTTAGTGTTTGTAATAAAATAGACTATGTTTCCATTTCAGCCAGGGAAAGAGCAGTCTGATTCAGCAGTCAAAAAACCCATGAAGGAAGAAAAAATTAGGAAGAAAGATGATAAAAGTGTTGAACAAGTTTTGAAGGCTTTGAATAGTCTAGAAACAACAGAAGAGAAGTTGGCTGCAATGTGTAAGAAATACACAGACATAGTGGATGAAAATCGTAAACTACAGGTAACATCTGATGTTAATGTTTATCTTAAATTCTTCTGTAAGAAGTTAGAGTGTGCACTGCATTATATTGAGGGTGGTATCTGCTTAATCACACTCACTGGGTGTCAAAAAAGAAGTGAGACTATGTCATTTTTAGGCACATTTGCAAAATGTGAAAATCAACTAGTAGCTTCATCATGTCTGTCTGTCCATCTGTCTGTGTGGAGCAGCTTGGTTCCCACTGGATGGATTTTCATAAAGTTTGATTTTAGAGGATTTTTAAAAAATCTGGGAACTTTACTTGGAGGCTTATGTAAATTTGTAATATCTGGCTAAATTCTTCATAGAATGAGAAATGTTTTGGATGAAATTTGTAGTGAAGATCAAAACATGCTTTTGATATTCAATCATTTTTTCCAAAAATCATGCCACTTATGAGATGATGTTCAAAAATGTGGTATAGCCAGACAGGCCACAGATGACTATGCATAATATGGTGCAGAAGAATTGTGATTTGCATGCCAGGTAACTAAGGTAAGAATGCAGACACACAGTTATAATATTGAATACTTATTACTGATAACAGCAGTACAAAATATTTTGTAGCTTGACAACAATTTGAAGTGAACCCACTGTTGAATTTCCATGGTAACACTGAACAGTTCATATTGTTGACAACTATGTCTTTGCCAACAACAATAAGGAGGAAATGTATTGTTTTGTTTCCATGGCAGTGGTGACAACATGAATGCACAACAAAGGAATGTGTATACATTATCTAGTGTGTTTTGTGTGGGTACCAACCTTTTGGAGGGACTTACCTACAAATACTTTATGTTATCACATCCCAGAAGGCCACAATCATTGTTGTAGAAATTTTTTTTTTTGTCTTGGCTGCTGACATGATCTGACTGTGCCACTTCTTTGTTGCTGGGTCACAGATGTCCATGTTATAATGTCACTATGCCAGTTTGTAATTCTGCAGCTCAGTTTTGATTTGGCATGCTGCCATTTACAGATACATACAGTGTTGTAGACTGCATCTGCTTTTTTAGTAATGGGGTATGTACAGTAAATGCATTGGAGAAATTGATAAGCTAGATTTTCAGTTCGCATAGTGACAGTGTGAATCCAAGAATTCAAAATTTGTTTAGTAAAACAAATGAGAAACATGACAGCTGAAGGAAACTAAATATGTATGACAGAAATCTGCTTTGAATAGGGACGTCAGTTAGTACGGGATTCATATTGATGTGACAGATATATGTATTATTACATTATAATGTTTGAATTTAGGGCTTTGGAAATTGCTCAGAGTACTTAACAAAACTGTTTTTTAATCTTTTATGAGTGGATTTTATTTTTAAAGTCAAAAGTGCCTTCACTTGCAGGATCAAACAGTCTAAGAGCTACTTGACTCTGAAGATGAAGGCACCACAATTCTTTATAATCCTGGAGAACCACTTGCTCAACTTGAGTCCTTAGCAATACCATTGTTAGAATCACTAATCTCACACCTGAGAAAAATTATTTTTGTTATGGTTATATAAGGCTTAATGCTAATAGTAGACTGTATGCTAATGAGACCTAATACATATTTAGCCAATTCGTTAAAAAAATAATGGTAAGATTTAATTTAAATGTACTTTTTGTTAGCATGCACTTGGAGGATGTATTGGTCATGTAGATTTCAGTATTGTATATTGTTTTATTGGGCCTGGGGTGGCGTAGTGGTTAAGGCACTGTGCTACTAGTCAGACGGTCAGGGATCGATCCCCAGTGGTGTCACTGGGAATTTTTTCCATGGCTCCCCCCGACGGAACCATGTGCCCTGAGGTCAACTCAGCCTCTGAAAGGGAGTAGCAGGGATTTCTCCTGGGGTAAAGGTGGCCGGTGCATATGGCTGACGACCTACCACCCATGTAGTGCTGAACGTCAAGAAAATCTGTGGCCTTAATCTACCCGGAACCCCTTGGGCCACCTCGGCCTGTTGCGGGATGACCTTTACCTTTATATTGTTTTATTGGCATTAAAAACAACCATGGCAGTTCAGTATTTTATTGACTGATATCAGCAGAATGGTCAAAAATTACGTGTTGGCACAAGGTATTAGCATATAATATGAAAGAATAATGTATGAATTTTTAGGAGTGTTTTTCATGTACTTATGAAGAAAGTGTTGCTGTCGTGTGGAATTATATGCATAAGTTTTGTGTACAAAATGGGGATGTTTATGGATTCATTGTAAGAAATTAGATTTCTAATTTACAGTTCTATGTTTACTTTGGTAGCTAGCAGTGAAACAAACAGAAAAGAGATTGATGATTGTGCAACGTGAAAAAGAACAATTGCAGACAGAACACAGCAAAGCCATTCTTACCCGTAGCCGCCTGGAAAGTCTATGTCGAGAGTTGCAGAGACAGAACAAGGCTATCAAGGTAACTGAATAACACTGCAGTGGATCTGAATTGATATGTTCTGAAGTTTACTTTACAGCAGGAATTATCAACCGTTTGTTCTTGAGAAGTTTAAAATACTCACAAAAATATTCCAATTGTTGTTCATTGATGATCACAGTACATGTGGTAGTCTGTGAACTGATTTTTAATCTATTCAAGTAGATGCAGATGTTTACACTGTCTTCAGGTGTCACATTAATTCAGATTCTTGGACATAACTAGTGTTGATGTTTACTAATGAATTGGCTTAATTTTTTTGTTGTTGGTGGGATTAAAATATGTTGATGTGAGAACATAGCTATTTGTACAGTATCCACTATAAATCATGTAAGGGTCAAGTTGTCACTCTGTGTGCCTTGAGGGCATATAGGCAGAGTGGAGTTATAGTTCCACTCCTTAACCTCAGCACTAGATGGAGATGAGTGGTTAGCCTCATGGCCCAACTGCTCTTTCCCCAGTGAAGGAGCCACAGTACCTATTGAATGGGAGACTGGGTGGGTCACAGAGCTGGTATGAACATTTTGGAGAAGAAAAAATTTATTGTCCCTGCCATGATTCAAACGTTGTATTAGCCAGCCCTTGGCCTATCAATTACCTGCACCTCAGAAAAGTCTCACATCATTTGCTGTAGAGGGACAGATGGTGGAGATGTTTATTTGAATAGGTGTTCCTGTTTATAGAGAATTACCTCCTCTACTGGGAAAGTTTTGACCTTAATCCATCTCTCTTCTTCTTTCTTAGGTACAGATATTTTGTTTTATAACATGTTTACACACATTTTCCCAAAATTTAATGGTTAAAAACTTGGATGTTTGATATATGAGGATCTATCATAGTAAATATTGTTGCTTACTTGACCTGTCCATAAAAGTGAAGTTTTGACTCATCACCATGGTTCAATGATTATCATTTGCTCATGTTCAGGAAGACTGGTCATATTCTTCAGATTAACGTTTATTATGGTTTTGTTAGTACCTTCAAGCAAATGCTGTGATGGTACCTTAATATGGGTGACAAATGTTGCTTTCTACATATTTTCTAGTTTGTCACAAATCATCCCTGAATTCAACACAGCTGGGCTGTTGAAAAAGTGTCATTAAGTAAATAAATGATCACCCAGAAGATACATCTTTCTCCCCAGAACTGAGTAAGCTATGGGAATAATTGGTAACATGACTGAGTGCTTTGAAATTCCTCGTGTGTGTGTGTGTGTGAGGCTATGTCACATTCTTTGGTCAAGGCATTTAGTCACTGGCCTGTTATACAGAGGCCCAGGTTTCATCCCAGGCCAACCCACATGGGATATGTGGTGGACAAAACGGTACTGGCACATGTTTTTCTTTAAGTTACTCAGTTTTTTCCTGTCAATTTCATTCTATGGTTGCTTTGTTCTTAATTTTTAAATCATCTCTAATGCTATATAATAGCACTTGAGAGTGTCATCACATAAAATACCCCCCCTCCCTCCCTCCCCCCTCTCTCTTTCTCTGTCACATTTTACATGTCTTTATACGTAATAAATTTCAACCAAAATGCAAGAAAAGTCATCGGACATACTGACAGTTATGTAATTGCAGATCTGACTTCATTTTTTAACATTCTGTTTCTATGATACAGTGTAGAGTTACAAATGTATATTATCTGACAGAATTATACAGATGCATAAGCTTTCCTGCTCCTTGCATGTGTATACACTATCTTCTGTTTTTTCCTTATGCTCAGGATGCTCCCCTCCCCCTTCTTGTCATATTGCATGTGGAACATTGTGTGACAATTATGCATTTATGGAGATTTTTTTTTAAATTCACTGCAAGAAACAACTGAGCAGGAACTATGCAGTGAAGTGTTATTTTCAGATGCTGTTACTTGATGATATTTCCATGATATAGACCATGTTTTGTCACAGTACAAAACAACTGATGAAATTACTTAAAACTGAATTATTCTAAAACTATGCTTGAGAACATTTGATGGGTATTTGTAGGCAGTGTTTGAAGTCATTGGCAAATTATGATGTTTCAATTAAGAGGAAGGATATTGTGCAGGATGAGAGTGTGCTGAAAATCCGAGAAGAGGAAGAGAAACGAAAAGAAGTGTCAGCTAAGTTTCAGAGTACACTGAATGAACTGACAGCAGTGATGCAGCAGAATAATGAAAAGAACTCAAAACTTAGAGAAGATAACCTTGAAATTACTAAAAAGTTCAAAACAGTATGTGAACAGTATGAGCTGAGAGAACAGGTATGTGTGTCCTCTTTCTGAGGGTGTCAGAATTTATTACCTTTTCTGAGGCTATCATGGCTGCTTCTTATATTTGTTTCTTTCCTGGTCTTCAGTTTTTTATTTCCTTACATTTATATTTGAAGTTTGCTTTTTTGTAACCTACTCAGTAATTTAGATATTCTTTTGAGTTGTTGCCAAGCACTGTACACCACCTACCCTGGAAAACCAGGCTATCTGTTGCAGGTAATTATGTCTTTTCGGTTGAAGTATATCATTTATAATTTTAATATAATTTAAATGCTTTCATATTTTGGGCAGCTTTGTGTTGTTATTAAATTGTGACTAGTTATGTGGATGCGATGAAATTCTGTGTAATTTGGTTAACCCTTTCATTACCAATTTCCAAAGGCCCTGCATTGCGTTTGCTAGAAAATGAGGAGTTTGTTTTTATTTTCAAATGTGCAGGTGAAACAGTCCTGTAGTATTCAAGCATGTTGGTATCAGGGGTACCAAGTTTGACTGTTATATATGTTACCAGCCATCTCTGCTGCAGTTTTCATTAATTTTACCAGAGTCTTTTTAGTCAAATATTACCGTTTATAAAACTGGGCTGCAGTGATGACCTCCTTCCAGAACCATACTATAGACTGTCTTATGGACAGACCTCTTACTTGTGGATTTTGGAAATAAAAGACAAAATCTGCTGGTTCTGAAATTAAGGTCTGCAGTGGCAATATGTGAAATTAGCAGTCTTTTTTGTTCACTGGGAAAGTGGTCTCTAGGTAATGGACACAGAGGTGCACTCAGTCTTAGCTGACACTTGTGTGGGGGTGTTACACATTAGTGTTACTTATCACCATCATACTGGTGCTGCTGCCTGGTTCCAGCCTTGACCCCAACTTTGCTTTTCCACTCCATTCTGTTTGCTGCCTTTTTTCATCTATTCTCATTCCATCCAGCTTGCATCTCTTGGGGTTTCTTGACAAGAGTTGTTTTACAGGGTGAGGGAGTCAGCCTCATGCCTACCCCAGACTTGTGGGTCAGGCCTTCATATTTATATCTCCTGGAGACAGGGTGGTCCAGCTCTACCCTTGGACACTGGGTAGCCATTTTAGTTGCCTCTTATGACACACATGTACTACAAGGGGCTATTCTTGTTTCCAGCCACCACATGGGAAGTGTTGTTTGTACAGTATTGTATTACTGTCTTGGTGAAATTCTAGTCTGTATATGCGTGTGTCTGTGTGTTGACATACATAAATACATACGTACATACGTGATCTGACAATAAAGTTCGCGAACTCATGGTGGTAAAAGTAATACATACCTCATTGCTGAATACCACCAACGTCGCCTTCAAAGTACTCCCCTTGGGAAGCTATGCACCATTGTCAGCGCCTAGTCCACCCTTCAAAACAGTTTTGGAACTGGGTTTGTGGAATGGCCTTCAGAGCTGCTGTTGTATTACTCCTGATGTCATCAAAATGCCTTCCTTTCATTATTTCCTTTATCTTCGGGAACAGAAAAAAGTCACTGGGGGCTAGATCCGGTGAATAGGCAGGGTGTTCCAACACAGTTATTTGTTCAGTAGCTAAAAACTCTTCTTTGCTTTTGTTCTTTGGTGAGCTCCTTTGGGACCATTTTTGCACACACCTTCCTCATGTCAATATCTTCAGTTAAGATTTTCCTAACTGTTTATGTG
>Ga0209628_10003920_pt1 | contig 10587 bp, 8 predicted proteins | sample TergutCu122P4_FD_187285 | JGI IMG/M metagenome (GOLD analysis project Ga0209628, IMG submission 187285) | Cubitermes ugandensis P4 segment gut microbial communities from Kakamega Forest, Kenya - Cu122 P4 (SPAdes) (version 2) | ecosystem: Host-associated > Arthropoda: Insects > Digestive system >... | reverse complement strand
TAATTGAAGGGATTCATTGGCTTCCATACTTGTTTTTTTGCCCGCAAAGATACTACATATAAATAACATAAACAAATTATTTCCTTATTTTAGTGACATTACCTTCAAAGGGGGAAGGGGGAACTGTAAATACACTTTATTTGTATGATTATACGAAGGAGGGGAGAGGGCTGGTGGCTTGCTTTGATGAGACAATTAACGAAGACACGATTCGGGAAATTGCACGGATGAAACCGTTAGCTGCCGTTTTTCGGGATAGCAGTTTTGCCTCTGCAGCGGAAAAAGTGAACTTAGCAGAACATTTTCGGACGATAAGCCCCGAAACAAAAATTAAGGTTATTTGACGCTATGAAGCTGAAATTCAAAAAACAAAAATTTCAGGACGACGCGGCACGGGCGGTAGTCGATGTTTTTGCCGGACAGTCACAATTCGACGATTGGGCGAACACACAGGTTCGCCCCTACAGAGGGGCAGGGGTGGTCGTAGCGACATTGGGCAGCGAGTTTGCCGCATCTGTCTGGGGCAATGTGCCGATAACGCTGAACGATAATGAACTGCTGAAAAATATTCAGAACGTTCAAAGGGAAAATAACCTGCTGCCTGACAGACGTATCGAAACAATACGCATCGGTAACCGCGAGATAGGGTTTGAAGATAAACTGACGCTTACCGTCGAAATGGAAACGGGGACAGGAAAAACCTACACCTATATCCAAACGATGTATGACCTGTATGAACATTACGGATGGTGCAAGTTTATCGTGGTTGTCCCCAGTATTGCCATACGCGAAGGCGTGTTGAAAAGTTTTCAGATCACCCAAGATCATTTTGCCGAAAGGTACGGGAAGAAATGCCGTTTTTTTGTTTATAACTCTTCGCGCCTGACCGAACTCGAACATTATGCCGGCGATAGCGGTATCAATGTGATGATTATCAACACGCAGGCTTTCAACGCTACCGGTAAGGACGCACGACGGATTGATATGATTTTGGACAGTTTCCGTAGCCGCCGACCGATTGATGTGGTTGCTGCCGTTCATCCCATCGTCATCATCGACGAGCCGCAGAGCGTGCTTGGCGATGAACGAAATACAAACAGGACACGCGAGATGGTCAAAAAATTTAATCCGCTGTTTTTTATCAACTATTCCGCTACGCACCGCGAGCATTTTAACAAAGTATATCGCTTGGATGCGGTGGATGCCTACCAGCAACAATTGGTGAAGAAAATAACGGTAAAGGGAATTCATGTCATCGGTACAACGGCGTCAAGCGGCTACCTCTACCTGCAAAAAATCAATGTCTTCACCGATAAAAACCCGACGGCAACCGTTGTCTTTGAGTTTATTTCCAAATCGAGTTCAAAGATTTCAAAGAAGGTAAAGTCGTTCGCGAAAGGCGATAACCTCTATGTCCATAGCGGCGAAATAGAGAGTTATCGGAATGGCTATACCATCAGCGAGATAAACGCGCTCGAAGGGTTTGTATCATTTACAAACGGGATGAAAATCTTTGAAGGACAATGTACCGGCGAGGTCAATGAGGATGACTTGCGACGGATTCAAATACGGGAGACCATCTGTTCGCACTTGGAAAAAGAACGCATCCTGTACCGAAAAGGCATCAAGACGCTGAGCCTGTTTTTCATCGACGAAGTCGCAAAATATAAGGGTTATAAAACGGACGGGGAGGAGTTTGCAGGTCCTTATGCCGAGCTGTTCGAGCGCGAGTATGAAGCGCAAGTTGACACCATTATGCAAGAAAAACCCTTGGAAGAGGATAAAAAATACTTGGCATATTTGAAAAGTTTTGCCCATAAAACGGGGAAAATCCATGCCGGCTATTTTTCGATTGATAAGAAAGGACGGGCTGTGGACAGTAAAATCAAACGCGGCGAGAGCGATAGCGACGACACTTCGGCTTACGACTTGATAATGAAGAACAAAGAGCGTCTGTTGAGTTTGGATGAGCCGGTGCGGTTTATCTTCTCTCACTCTGCCCTGCGCGAAGGGTGGGATAACCCCAATGTGTTTCAAATCTGCACCTTGCGAACAGGCGATGCCGAGATACGCAAACGGCAAGAGATAGGTCGCGGTTTACGTCTTTGTGTGGATATTAACGGCGAGCGGCAGGACGGCGAACTACTGGGGTATCACCAAGTCCACCAAACAAACGCCCTGACAGTCATTGCTAACGAGAGTTATGAACAGTTTGCCAAAGCGTTGCAGGATGAAATGGCGGAAGTCATCCGGAATCGCCCCAAAGAAGTCAACCCCGAACTGTTTGATAATAAAGTATTAACTAATAAAGAGAAGCAGGAAATCATTATCAATGCCGCCGATGCTGCCCGTATTTATGTCAGATTGGAAGATAGCGGTTTATTGAAGGAAAACCAGCTCACCGACGATTATCACCGGCTTGAACCGGCGCAAAAAGTAGAAAAAATAGGTCAGGTGCTGGACTATAAATACGCTTCATTTTCAGAAAGTATTGTCAGGCAGTTAGATTCGGTATATGATGTCAGGCGTAGCCCCATGGTTGAAAATGATAGAAAAGATACTAAACTAAAATTAGACAGGAAGAAATTTGCAAGTCGGGAATTTAAGGACTTATGGCAGAAAATCAATGCTAAAACGTATTATACCGTCGCTTTCAGCGATGAGGAGTTGATAACAAACTGTGTCCGTGCGCTTAACGAAAAACTGCATGTTACCCCTTTGCAAGTCAAAATTTTTACCGGGACACTGTCGGCTGAAGACGGCGCGATGATAATAGAGAAGAAAAAGCAGGAAAATTTTTCAACCCCTCTTTCAAACACAGTTAAATTTGATTTGATTGGCGCAGTTACCGGACGCGTTAACCTGACCCGCAAATTGGTTGGCGATATTCTGCAACGCATTCACCCGCAAACCTTTGAGAAATTCAGGATTAACCCAGAAGAATTTATCATGGAAGCCGCCAAATTGATTAAAGCGGAAAAGGCAACCACAGTAATTGAGCATATCACCTATAATAAGCTGAACGAAGCATGGAACGCCGAAGCGGTTTTTGTGGACAACGAAATATCAGGTTTTTATGGGAAAAATATGGTGGATGCCCGCAAGCATATCTACGACAAACTGCGTTATGATTCGGAAATAGAGCGCAGATTCGGGGCGGAATTGGATGTGGCACAGGAAGTGGAACTGTACGTCAAACTTCCAAAAGGTTTTTACATTCATACGCCGATGGGGAAATACACACCTGACTGGGCGATTGTTCTGAAAGAGAACGACATTAAACACATTTATTTTGTTGCAGAGAGCAAAGGGGCATCCTTAGATCTGCAAATAAGAGAGATAGAAAACGCCAAAATTGCATGCGCCCGCCGCCATTTCGCCCAAATCAACCGTGATGACGTCAAATACGACGTCGTCACCTCGTTTGAAGATTTGATGCGGAAAATAAAGGGTTAGTGTTTATTTAATAATGAGTCCACTCCGGTAAAACAAAAAGTTATACCACAAAGTACACAAAGAGATTTCACAAAGCGCACAAAGTGTTGAATACAGACTCTTTTCTTTGTGTCCTTTGTGTTAGCTTTGTGTACTTTGTGATTAAAAATACTTTTCGGAGTGGACTCAATAATAGAACACAAAATTGTAAAAAAAAGTCAGAATAACAAAAAAATAATTATCTTTGCATCGCAAGAAACGCGATTATTTATACAAAAATGCAGTACGGGATAATTCGAAACCATACAACAGCGTATACCAGCAGAGAAAACTCACCGGTGATAGACGAGGTGAGTTTCCATCAGTTTTCGGGTCATGGGGTCTATCTTTTGAGCAATTCTACGTTTATAGGTAACATCTTTCGCCGTAACGGGAAAGATGCTAACAATGAAAGATATATAACATGAAAGAAGTTGTTTTTATTCGTCAAAATATCGAAAAATGGAAAGCGTTAGAGGCCGTTGTAGACGATGCTTCTAACCGTAATCCTGCCGAATTGGCCGATGCTTATACCGAAATAACAACCGACCTCTCATTTTCAAGGGCGCATTATCCAACATCCCGCATCACGATATACCTGAACAACTTAGCTTCGGCGCTTCATAATCAGTTGTATAAGAACAAAAAAGAAAAGTATTCGCGTTTCATCACCTTTTGGACGCAGGAAATCCCCCAAGTAATGGCGTACTCGCAAAAGGAGCTGCTTTACTCCTTCCTTGTTTTTGTAGTTTGCGTTCTCATTGGCGTACTTTCGGCTATGAACGATGATTCGTTTGTCCGGCTCATATTGGGTAACGGGTATGTCGATATGACGTTACGAAACATAGCAAACGGCGAGCCGATGCAGGTGTACGATTCCGATTTGCCTTTCAGGATGTTTATTCTCATTGCGTTTAATAACATCAAAGTGTCGTTTTCGATATTCGCGCTGGGGATTTTTTCAGGGTTCGGCAGCAGTTTCGCCTTGCTGTATAACGGTATTATGATTGGCGCTTTTCAGACATTTTTCTTCCAGCACAACGTCGGTTATGAATCTATGTTAGCCGTCTGGTTACACGGGACTTTTGAGATTTCGGCCATCATTATTGCCGGTGCGGCAGGCTTTGCTTTCGGCAACGGATGGCTTTTTCCTGGCACCTATTCGCGCGGATATGCTTTTAAGCAGGGCGCCAAAAGAGGCCTTAAAATCGTTATCGGATTGACGCCCGTCTTTCTCATTGCCGCTTTTATAGAAAGTTTTCTGACGCGGCATACTGAGTTCCCAACCTCCATACGTCTGTCTATCATCCTTTTCTCATTCTGTTTTGTCCTTTTTTACTATGTAGTATTACCAAATTTTAAATATGATGGAAAATCTAAAACCCAGAATTGAATTTTATCGTCAACGAACGTTTTCGGAGAAAATGAATGTGACTTTCGATTTTATCCGCGAAAATTGGAAGCCTCTTTTGAAATATTCATTTTACCTGATACTGCCTGTCTGCCTGATACAGACTTTCGCAATGAACAAATTTTTAGGCTTTTATTTAAACGGCCTTGCCAACTTGAGGAGCAATACGCCTTTCAACAATTCGATGGTTGGTTTTATGGGCAACTATGGCGTGTTCATGTTATGCTTATTGATAGGCTCTGCTATCCTGACCGGGATGGTCTTTGCCTTGATGCAGACGTATGCCGTGCGCGAGAAAAGGCTGAAGGATGTGACGCTGAACGATTTCAAAGAATTGTTAGTAAAAAATGCGTGGAAATATTTTCGCCTGATATTTGCTTTGGTTTTTTTATTCATGCTGTTTTCCTTTATTATGGGCGTTTTGGCAGCTTTAACTTCTTTCCTTTCTTTGCTTATTACCTTGCCTGTCTTTTTTGCTGCCATCTTTTGCTTAATACCGTTGATGATGGTATTCCCGGCATATATCTTCGAAAGGGATCTCACTTTTATGGAAGCCCTTCGGAAAGGCTGGAAGTTAGGTTTTGCCACACTTGGCGGGATAATCGCGCTGATGATTGTCCTGTTTTTTATTTCCTCTGTTATACAGACTATTACCTCTTTGCCCTGGACGGCGCTATTAATAGTGAACCTGTTTTTCTCGCTCACGTCCGAATCGGTGATGAACCAATCTGTTATTTATAAGTTTTTACTCTATATTTTCGGGTTGATACAGACGTTTGGAACGTATATTTCTTCCATTATCGGCATCATCGGACTTGCCTTCCAATATTTTCATGCGCGCGAAAAGATTGAAGGTGTGGCTATTGAGTCGAATATCTCTAATTTCGATAACTTTTAGAACCGGCGTGTTCAATCATTATGATACAAACGGATACGATCATCTACGATGCAGACAAAATAGCTGCCTATCATTTGGACAGCCATTTTGATTATCTTTCGCAGTTAGATATGCCCGAATATACATGGTTCGACCTCGTTGCCCAGTGGTTTAACCGCCTCCTCAATGCGCTCTTTAGCGGTAAAATAGGAGAGAACGTGACGACGCCGTTGATGATTGTCATTTTTTTCCTGCTCCTTCTTACCTCGCTTTACTTCTTATATAAAAAACGCCCCGAACTTTTTAGCCGTGCACGAAAAACGGCATCCATCCCCTATCACTTCGAAGAAGATACTATTCACCATATCAACTTCGATAAAGAAATAGTATCAACGCTTCAAAAAGGCGACTATCGGCTTGCCATACGCTTGCTCTACTTGCAGACACTTCGTTTTCTCTCAGACAATAAATTGATAGACTGGCAGATACATAAGACGCCGATGGAATACCTCTATGAACTTTCAAACAAGGAAATGCGGGCGTCGTTCCGGGTTTTTACCAACCATTTCCTGCAGGTTCGTTACGGGAATTATCATGCTTCGCACGAACTATATGAAATGCTGCTTAACCTGCAGACAAGTATTAAACAAATGCAAGAGACGATATGAAAGGAAGCCGGCTATACATGTTTTTTCTTTTAGTTTTTCTTGTTATTGTGTTCTTAGTCGATTACAACGCACCCCATCAGTTTGAATGGAAGCCGACGTATGACAAAAACGATAAAGAGCCTTTCGGGAGCTTTGTGTTCGACGATGTTATGTCATCTTCGATTTACAATTATACCGTTGATAATAAGACGTTTTACCAGCTTTTTCAAGCAGATTCTCTTGCTTCTGACAGCGCCATTCTGCTGACTGAAAATACCCTTCATTTTAACGAAACGGATATAGAATTTCTTTTCAAGTTACTTCACAAGGGAAATCGCATCATGCTTTGTACGGATGAATTTCCTTTTAAACTATTAGACAGTCTTGGTCTTTCCGTTACCTATCAAAAAGTTACGTCATTTTTTGGAGGCTCTTTTGTGCAGAATACCGACCGTGACAGTATTTTTTTGGGAAGGGATACGCTAAACCCTGAGCGCGTTTTTGAGGTTTTTTTGGAGGTGCATCCGGTTTCTTTTGGTTTTCGGGGGGCGCGGAGGGGTGCGGGGGACATGGAGGACGAGGGGGACACGGTCAAACATACGGTTATTAAATATGATTCGTTGGAGGTTTTGGTTTGGGATAATAAAAATAAACCGTTAGTAGTAAGAGTATTTCTTGGAAAGGGCGAGTTGTTTTTGGTTTCTACTCCGTTGATGTTTACCAATTTTGGGATGTTGGACGGTAATAATGCTTCGTATGCTTTTCGTCTTCTTTCTTATTTGAAAAAGTCCCCTGCTTCCCCGCTTGTTCGAATAGAGGCTTACGGTAAACATGATGAGAGACCGCATTCGCCGCTTCGTTATATTCTCTCGGAAGAGACCTTGCGATGGGCGACCTATTCCATCTTGGTTTTATTAATACTTTTTATGGCCTTTACCGCCAAACGACGGCAGCGGATTATCCCCGTTAGAGTAGCGCCTCCCAACCGGACGCTTGGATTCATGTTCCTCATTAGCAATCTCTATTATCAAAAACATGATAACTTGGAAATACTGAAAATGAAGTATATGTTTTTTTGCGCCGAAGTAAAAGATTTGTCCGGAGTAGATTTATCTGATAAGCTCCCAAGTGAAACAGATTATGAGCGTCTAATTGAAAAATCAGGAATGGAAAGGGAATCTATTAGCCGGTTATTGCAAAATATCCAACAGGCAGTTGGCGGTACGAAAGTCAACGATTGGCAGTTGAAACACTATATTGATGAGATGAATAAATTTTTACGATATTTGAAAAACGAATAATTATGTACTATCAAAATGAAAAAATGGAGCTGACGCCTTTTACGATAAAGGTAAGCCGGCTGAAAAATGCCATAAGCAGTGTCATAGTCGGACAGGAGAGCGCTGTCGACCTGATTCTTTCGGCTATTCTGGCGCGTGGACATGTATTATTGGAAGGCGTGCCGGGTGTTGCTAAAACGCTGCTGGCTAAGATGATTGCGAAGCTGATAGACGCTGATTTCTCACGTATACAGTTTACACCCGACCTGATGCCGTCGGATGTACTTGGCACTTCTGTTTTTAATATGAAGACAAATGAGTTCCATTTTCATCCAGGGCCTGTCTTTGCCGACATCGTTTTAGTGGACGAAGTGAACCGTGCTCCGGCCAAAACGCAATCCGCCCTGTTTGAAGTGATGGAAGAACGGCAGGCAACCATCGACGGTATCTGTCATCCGATGAGTGATATTTACACCATCCTCGCCACACAGAATCCTATTGAGCAGGAAGGCACCTACAAACTGCCGGAGGCGCAGTTGGATCGTTTTATGATGAAAATAACGATACCCTATCCTTCATTATCCGAAGAGATTGAAATATTAGAGCGGCATAACCAAAACGCACAGTTAGCGAAACTGACCGATATACAACCGGTTATCGCGCGCGAAGAGCTGTTGGAGATGTTCGGTTTTGTCGAAAAAGTCTTTATCGAAAAATCATTGTTGCTCTATATAGCATCCATTATTCAACAGACACGTAATAGCAAAGCTGTTTTCCTTGGCGCCTCGCCGAGAGCTTCCGTCGCCTTGCTTCAGTCGTCCAAAGCGATGGCCTTGCTACAGGGACGCGAGTTTGTGACGCCCGAAGACATTAAGGCCGTAGCTCCCTTCGTCTTGCAACATCGGCTGATACTGACAGCCGAAGCCGAAATGGAAGGGCATACGCCGCTGAAAGTCGTTCAACGCCTCATCGAAAAAGTGGAGGTGCCTAAGTAATCAATTAGGAATTAGGAAACGAAGTTCGCTTTACGAAGTGAAGTAATTACGAGTAAAAAAAATTTGTGCGGTTCGTGGTTTTACCCTATCTCTCATGCTTCTAACAAAACGTTTTTATATTTTAGGATTAGTGATAATATTGCTGTTTGTAGCAGGGTATATCATTCCACCGGTGTTTATCGCGGGGCAGATAGTCGTAACTATCCTGTTACTTGCCGCTACTGCCGACATAATCCTGTTGTGGCATCGAAAAAAGGTAGCCGATGCAGCCCGTTTTTGTGCGTCGCGTTTCTCGAATGGCGACGACAACGATGTGCGTTTAGTCGTCGAAAGCTATTACCCCTTTGCTGTCAACATGGCAATCATCGACGAAATACCGGTTATCTTTCAACGCAGAGACATCCTGTTCAAAATCAAATTAAAAGCTAAAGGAAGCGAAACCGTGCGCTACCAATTGCGTCCAACCCAACGGGGAGAATATGATTTCGGACATATCCTGCTGTATATCAGTACATATATTGGATTGGTAAAGCGGTGTGTGAAATGTGCATTCGGTTTCAATGTAGCAGTTTATCCATCCTTTATCATGTTACACCAATACGAATTTTTGGCTATACATCATAATCTTAAGGAGTTAGGGATAAAAAAAATCCGTCGTGTTGGGCATAACACCGAGTTTGAATCCATCAAAGAATATATCAAAGGCGACGACTATCGTACCATCAACTGGCAGGCCAGTGCGCGCCGTCATTTTCCGATGGTAAACGTTTATCAGGACGAGCGTTCCCAACAAATATACAATGTTATCGACAAGGGGCGTATCATGCAGAACGCTTTCAACGGCGTGACCCTGCTCGATTATGCTATCAATGCTTCGCTTGTATTATCGTTCATAGCTATCCGCAAAGACGACAGGGCAGGTCTTGTTACTTTTGCAGAAGGTTTTGAAACTTTTATACTTGCAGCAAAGCAAGCATCGCAGATGCAACAGATACTCGAAGCCTTATACCGTCAGCAGACCACGTTTGGCGAAAGCGATTATTCATCCCTTTATGTCCATTTAAATAAACACATCAGCAAGCGAAGCCTGCTGATTATTTATACCAATTTCGATACGGTCATCAGCATGGAGCGACAGCTATCCTACCTTCGACAGTTAGCCCGACGCCACGTTGTGTTGGTTGTCTTTTTTGAGGATTCCGAGATGAAGGCCTTTTCGGGCCAGCTTCCGACGTCTATCGAAGGGTATTATCAGCATGTCATCGCTAAGAAGTTCATCTTTGAAAAACAGCATATCGTTGTTAGGCTTCAACGTCTTGGCATCTACTCCCTGCTCACCGAACCCGACCGGTTGTCGGTCAACATCATCAACAAATACCTCGAACTGAAAGCCCGCGGAACTATTTGAATAATAGGTTTCAGTCCCCCTTTGAACGTTCCTTGATGTTAAAATTAAAAATAATGTGTCTCTTTACAAAGTGAAGAACGTTCCTTGATTTTTAAAAAATAATGTGTCTCTTTACGAAGTGAAGAAAAATGGGGGCAGGGGGATGTTATCAGGTTTGGCTAAGGCCGATTTTCAATTCAGGTTTTTGGGGGATGTTATTAAGGGGGAGTTCTGTCTTTCACTAAAAAAAGTTGACTCATAAATGAGTTAAAGATGCATTTACACACAAAGAAACAAAAGAAGTATTTTAAAGAAGTAATTAAATTACATTATGGGGAGTTCTAAAAACCCCTGATTTTTCTTTTTCACTTTTTGGTTTCATTTTTTTGATGACTACCGTAAAGTTCATTGTCCCACTAATTAATTATAACTATACACCTAAAATTCTATATACACCTAATATTCAACACTATATGATTTCTGCTTGTTCACAAAAGGGCATAGTTATCCCTCAAG
>Ga0209628_10003918_pt1 | contig 10588 bp, 5 predicted proteins | sample TergutCu122P4_FD_187285 | JGI IMG/M metagenome (GOLD analysis project Ga0209628, IMG submission 187285) | Cubitermes ugandensis P4 segment gut microbial communities from Kakamega Forest, Kenya - Cu122 P4 (SPAdes) (version 2) | ecosystem: Host-associated > Arthropoda: Insects > Digestive system >... | reverse complement strand
GTGCAGTCTTTTTGTTTTAATCGTTTATTCTTTTATTCATTTGATAAATGGCGTGTAGCACATTTATTTTAAACATTATATACATCCCTCATTGAAATTTTTTGCAAATATACGAACAAAAAAGAATTATCCAAATTTTTATTGAAAAATTTTTCGATACCGAATCAAAAGGGATGATTTTGGAGTTGGAGCGTACAGGTCGATACCGTCGGACAGTTCACGTCCCTGTTTTTGAACAGAAAGACCGTAATCTTCAAAAAATAAGTCATAGAACGCTTCATTATCAAGCCCGGAGATTTGAACGCGAACGGAATCAACGGGGCAATCGGCGCGACGAAAAGCAAGAATAATACCATCCTGTTGCGACGGCCTGTCCATTTGATAGGCCATCCATTTATCGTCGCGAAGGTAATCCTTAGGCGGCGTAAGCGGATAATAATCCCCATAAAAATAGGGACGCAACTCCTTAAATTCGGCGATGCGGTTACGGATTGTTGGGATAGGATCCGAATATTTCCCCGTAATTTCCCAGCACAAACACAACGTGGCGTTTAAAGCCGAACGAAACGAATAATTGTCGGCTGCAAAAATTAGAGCTCCATGAACAGGCAGATAGAAGTTTAACGCGTAATTATGACATTGTTTCCCTTCAGATTGCGTGTATTCGTAATCGCTGGCCAATAAAGGCGAACTGCGTAAATTGGTTTCAATGTCGATGCGACGACCGCCGCTGGCGCAATTATCTATCAACAAATCCGGGAACCGGACTAACAAACTGTCCCACATGGCATATAATCCTTCGATGTGTTTGATTTGGGTCATACCGATACGGTCGGGTGTGTCGTTAGCGTTCCAATAAGGCAACGGGTCGATGTTGCAATCCTGGCGGTAATAATCAATCCCTTCCGTTTTCATAAACGCCGTCAGATGATCGGTCACCCATTTCCGCGCATCGGGATCGCCCAAATTCAAAACACGGCTTTCCCTTTCCGGGATTTGCAATAGCCATTCAGGATGTGCAAGTCCCATTTCCGAGCGTGGACGAACCCGTTCGGGTTCAAACCATACGATGAATTTCGCACCCACCGCATGAACAGCATCGGCAACAGGGCGTAATCCATTTGGATACCGTGTTTTGTCGACACTCCAGTTGCCTATATTATGCAACCATGTGCCATCTTCGCCTTCAATATCCAACGCATACCATCCCGCATCCAACCAAAAAACTTCGGGAAGCATTTTAAACTGTTGTTGCCGCTTGACCATAGCTATGCAAAATTCTTCCGTCATACATTCCGTTACGCCACAAGGTTCCGGGTCGTCGCCATCGAATGTGTTGCACAAGGGCGAAAGGGGAACTGAACCATTAATTTTTCGGGAATAATGAGCCAGCATCAATTGACGGAATTGATTGTGACCGGCCATCCTGTTCGGATCATTCCAAAAAAACAAACAAATCCGCGGCGTCCGCATTTCCTCCCCCGGATACAAGGTAATCCGCATTTTCCCCATTCCAGATTGTAATGAAACCGTTTGTTCATCTACCGCCTTCACGTTGGCAAACCAACTGCCCGTCCAACCGATAGCCGCAATGATACCCCCCCTACCCGGCATCTCCACATTGAAAAATGGAAAAGCCGAATAATCGGACGAACGCCCTCTCGTTTGAACGATTTCGGCTAACTCTCCTTTTTGTAACGTTTTTTCGATCGGATAAAAATCGTCTTTCCGCACATCACTTCCCATGCTTCGATGCAAAACAAAAGCGCCTTTAGCGTTTGATGTAAACGACTGATTAATCACTGCTGCCGCTTCAATTAGCGGCGTATTTTTCCCCGATGTATTCGAAAAATGCACCACCCAGTCGATCGCAGGAAAATCAGTAAAACAAGTGACGGTACATTTGACGGTAAGTCCGGTACTTTTATCGGTATAGGTATACCGGTATTTTTCCGCTTGCGGATCATCGACCGGCAATTTTTCTGAATGATACTGCCAGTTTTTTATCAAAGCATCCGATTTTTTCCCGCCATAAATAAAAGAAAAAGGAGGAACAACCCCTTTAGCAAAATGTTTTTCCATCCAAAGTTTAACGTCCTTCGGCGAAGACATCTCCTGTCCTGTGACCGTGAAACAGGCAACCAAAAAAACAACGATCAAAAAATTCTTTTTCAACATAATATTACTTATTACCAACCTTCAATATGACATCAAAAATCTGCTTACCCTCCCACTCGACCCATCGGGGTTCAGTGAAACTGTCGTCTTGCGTTTTACGAAAATCGAAGGTCAGCAGGTAGCCGCGGTCTTTGCCCTTCGAGGTCAGGTAACCGGCTAATTGGTCGTAAGCCTCTTCGTGCCGGCTGTCGCCGTACCATATTTTCATTTCGAGGATAAACTGCTGTTTCAGGTAGTCGACGACCAAATCTATCCGACCATTATCGCGCGTTTGCGGCTCAAAATGATAGAAACCTCTACTGTTGATGAGCGGTTTCAGGTAAGTCAGGAAGATGAGTTTGCCGTCGCGTTCTAAGAATTTGATGTCTTTGCCGGTATAAATCTCCGCATAATGCTTCCTGAACTTCGTCAGACATTTTTCCATGTCGAAAATCCCATTACGGATGATTTCGTAGGAAGGACTTTGGGCGATTTCCTGCTCACGCCAGTCTCATGCACACCTTCGAGCGTCCAGTTCCTATCCAACCGTGTTTCTATCAGCCAGCAAATGCGTGAAACCAAGTAAGGATAACCGTTCGTATAGGAACGGATTTCCTGTGCTATCTCGCTGATATTCATTCCCGTATGGTGGTCGTTCTCATATTCAACCAGCATTGTCTCAATATCCTTCGCTGAAAATGACATGTCGATATCAAAATCAACAGCAATATTCCAGGGCGAATTCATCATGCTTTCGCCGGTACTTGGCATATACTTCCCTGATAGAATCATCTTTTGTTTCAGATTCCGTATATCATATACGCCTGCAAGAATAACGCTGTGAAACGTATAATCATCGCCTGCATTGCGAAAGAGGTATTTGTCGCGCAACATCTTCAGGAATTGCACAAAGAGTTCGTTGTTCGATGCTTCGTCGGTAAACATTTTTTTGGTGGTATACTGGAAACTGATACTTATACAGTTATAATTTCCATCATCAATTAACCGTTTCCGCAGCCTGCCGATTGTCGTCGTCTTACCGTACTGACGTCCGCGATTGATCATGAAATACTTGGCGCCTTCGACCATTTTGAATATCTTCTCCACTTTTTCGCTGATATCCACCATGTAGTGCATATTCGGCACGCAAATCCCTGTTGTATTAAACTCTCGCATCATCTTATAAAATTAAATTAAATGCAAAGATAACCATTTTTTAGGTTATCAATTAATCCATAATCACAACGGCTGGAAGCCGTTGGTACTATGGGGCCGTTATTGTTCACCCTTGATAGAGCGTCACCGGGCCGGCCAAACCCATGGATTGGATCGGTTGCGGGGCGCGACCGGGACGGGCTAACCACCGTTGGAGCACTTTGTTTTCGCCCACAAATTTCATCAAATAATTGCCCATGGTCGTAACGACACACACTTCGATTTCGTTCTCACCGGTCTTCAACCGGTCGGTGATATCATACAACCGGTGGCCAAACCAGGTCACGCCACAATCTGAACCATTGACTTTCACTTCCGAAATCCCATAAACCTTCCCCAAATTCAGAATGGTTCGTTTGACTTCTCCGACAGAAATTTTTTTGCGGTAAACGGCTGTCCCCGTAAAATCAACCCACTTGGTGTTTTTGAGGTCTTCCAAGACATACATTTTATCCGTTTCGACTTTGTTCGCTAAGCTGTGCCGAAATTCAACATCCCACCCTTCCAATGTGCGGGAATCGCTGCCTGTCACCGGTAAAGGATTCCATTTCGCCCCCTTTTCCGTCCGGTCGAAAACGATCACACGTGAATCAGCAGGCCCCAAGTAAAGGTCGAAACCACCTTGTTTGTCCAATTCGATCCGAAAACGCTCCCCTTTGTCCAAATCCCATACCCAGGCAAATTTGCCCGATATCAGGTCTTTGGGAAAAGTGATTTTGGTCTGGTGCGCATTATGCAGGTGCGAATTTGAGAAGAAAAACAGTTCAGATTGATCGTCACAGGTGTAACGGTTGACCATCACATAGGCGTTTGGCCGGGAAATACTCACAAACGGTTTCAAATCATAGGTTTTTTGAATGTTGGGATACCAGGATAGAAAATCATTGTCTTCCGGTTTCCGCAACAACACACATTTACCGCTCATCGACTTCAATTTCTCTACATACTCAACAACTAAACGGTCGCGTTCTTCATGGTTAAACCATCCCAACGATTGATGCGGATATTTTTCAATACAGAACAGCCGTCCTCCCGCTGTCGCAAAGCGAATTAACTTTTCGAGTGTCGCCGGCTCCATCCGTTCAACCTCAATGAGGAATAACGCTGAATAACTGCGATTTCCATAACACAATCTCCCATTTTTGATTTGTGCATCTCGGATGACGGTTTCCGAAACATAATCGGTGCCGTTACCGCATTTGTGCATGGCCTCCCAAAGGAGTGATTGATAAGGCACATTGATGACCGAAGGGAAAGGTTCGTTTTGCATCCCCATGGTTGTCCACATATCAGCAACAGGCGGGAGAATGGCTATATCGGCAAACATATCGGCATTTTGAAGCAAGGCCGACACCCGCGCACGATACCGCGTAAAATAGCCGATATACGGCCACCAGTTGTTTCTTTCGCTATAATAAGCGCCATATTGTATCCAACCGGGGAAAGGTGTTTCTGGCGGCGAATAATTAAACCCGTGAAAGATGGAATGGGTGATGCCCGCAATGGCGTTTTGATCGCAGCCGATTTTCAGAAATTCTAAGGTGGCATTGAAGACGCGATACGTGTTTGTCATTTCTTCGCAGCTAATCAATCGTTTACCGGTGAGATGACCGGCAGAAGAGACATATTTATTGATCATGGTATACGCCCTTCCACGCCGATAATCCTCGTTGGACATTTCTTCGCCGATCCGGTGCTGCAACCAATTGGTCGTCCATGATTCTCCTTCCGGTATGTCGTACACCATACTGGTTTCAAGCGGGAAAAATCCACGCCCGTATGCTTGTGCGCGTGATTTTACGTTCAACTTGCGACACCATGCCGCAAACGTTTTATTGAAGCGTTCGAGAAGCATTTCGGCTTTGGTGACTTCCACATCATACCGCATCCGGTCGATTCGGTCTCTAAAATCAGGCGTCATTTCCACCCCATATTTGTAATCCAAAACATTCCCCATCCCTCCGGTTTGGTACAAAACGAAAGGGAAAAACGGCATGATATCGTAACCATTGCGTTGTTTGAATGTCTCGGCCATGTCTTTTACCCAATTGGCGCCTTCCAACTCAAGCGAATCGGTGAACAGGGCACGGATGTTGTTCGAGAGTGGTCCGATCCGGTTTTGAATGGTATCCGACATCCGGTTTAAATATTTTTCCACAGCCTCACGGTTCAGGTGGTTTAACGTAGGGCCGTCAGCGCCGGGCGCACCTTGAATCACTTCACCAAACGAGTCGATACGTACCAAGGCATACAGGGCATGTTTCCCTGGGGGGATATCGATCACAAACGTTTCGCCGGTTCGGGTTTTGTCAGTTAAATTGACAATCTGAGCGGAGTCTGAGATCGGATCGGGGACTAAATGGAGTGAAACGAGATGCGGTATCCTGCCGCTGTAGGGGTGACTGGTCTCCGGATCGGCTTTTTTCAACAAATTGAATACGGATGTTTCGTATGTTTTCGGACCTTCCAATTTTTGAACGCCGATCACCATGACCTGCCCGCGTTCGTCGCCCTGAAGAAAATCGCCGCCAAAAGGCCAACCGGAGCCGACAATCAAATCGCAGGTCATGTCCAATTTTTTTGCTTCGTCAAAAGCGACTTTTAACATGTCGATCCACTCGTCACCAAGCCATTGTAATGACTTGATGCCGAGGTCATCGACGCCTTCGTCCCCCCGATCAGGGAATTGGACGGGATTGATTTCCACGCCACCGATACCAGCCTCCTTGAGCAGTCGCAATTCCCTGACCAACTCATGGGCTTGTACTTTATTCCCGTTCCACCACCATCTGACAAAAGGTCGATACATGGAAGTCGGGTTGCGAAATAATTCGTACAACTGTCCGGACTGCATTTTTTCCGGCGTAACCGCAAAAGACTTTACGACTGGAAGAAAAAAAACACTTCCTGTTGCTAATGAGCTCTTTACAATAAATGATCGTCTATCCATAATAATAATGATATTTAGAAGTCCCTTTGAGTAAAGGGGACGACTAAAAACCCCAAAATTTTTAGAAGTTCCCTAAACGAGGGCAAAAGTAGATGAAATAAAAGAGCTATCCAAATGCAACCGATTGTTATTCCAAAAATTTTTGTTTTCTTTGCGGCTTTGTTAAGCGAATAACTTTTTAAAAATAGAGCAATCATGAGAAAGAAATTAATTCTTGGAATAAACATCCTGATACTCTGTCCGGTGGTATTATTTGCCACAGCGGATTACTGGAGTATCGTCAAAACGATTAATACCAAATCGTTGCAGCACCCGTACCTAATTTTTGACAACAACAGCAAAAAAGACATTCTTGCTCTCGTCGAGCGTGACCCTAAAGCTGCTGAGATCATGCATTTGATTAAAATCGAGGGTCAACGGTATATGTTGACGACACCCGACGTCGAACCCAAGTATATCGCAGAGGAGCTTCGTTCGCGCTATATCGGAGGTGCAAATCCATACTTGTCCTACCGCGGTTATTTCTTGCACGGGGCGCAAGTGCTTGCCTTTCTGTACCAGATGTATGGCGACGAGGCCTATGCGCAGAAAGCGTACTACCTGATCGACAAGATATGCGCCTTGGATACCTGGATACAGAAGGCGCACGATTTTGAGAATATCTATGGTCGTATCTGGCCTTACGGTGCGAAAGACGACCAGGTGGTCTTCTCCTACGACCATACGACCGGTGATTATGGGATCGAAGTGGCGTTTATATACGACTGGCTTTATCCGGCGTTGACGAAGTACCAGCGCGATCGGATCCGCGGCGCCATGCTCGAAAAGGTCGTGACGAAGGTACGCGGCAATTATGAATACCATTGGTGGGCAACGGCGTATAAATGCAACTGGTCAGGGATTTGTCATTCAGGCGCAGGCATGTCCGCTTTAGCGCTTCTGACCGAAGACCCGCAATTGACAGATGTGGTCGTTCGGGCATGTGAAGGCGTGGAAGGCATGATCAACCAGATCGGAATCGACGGCGGTTGGATCGAAGGACGCGGCTATTGGGCGTATGGCGTCGGGCAGTCTGCTTTTTTTATGGATGCAATGAAGCGACTGACCAACGGTAAAATTAACTTGTTCGACCTTCCGGGAATAAAAAATACGCCGACCGATTTTGCCCTGTTTGGTCTTGGCGGTCCATTCTGCGACGGCGGTACGATCGGCCCGATCGGATCGACTCCTTTACATAACAAGTTAATCGCCGAATCGAAGAACGAGACCGGTATGTGGTATCTTGAAAATATCCAAAATCGGGACATAGCGAGCGCGGGTGTTAGCTGTTGGAACCTGATTTGGCCAACGCCGAAAGGCATAAAAGCCGTTAAACCGAAAGAAGCCTCGAAACATTTCCGGACGATCGACTGGGCTTTTATGCGGAAGGATTTCGGGAATGACTATATGCAGTTGGCGGTGAAGTCGGGCCCGAACGGCGATCCGCACCACGGGTTTTTAGACATCGGTTCGGTTGCGCTGACATGGAAAGGCGAATCGGTGATCGGGCGTTTTCAGGCGGGAGGGTACGACCTCTTTGTTTTTGACGAAATGCGATGGGAATATCTTTACACCAACAGTTATGGACAAAATGTAGTGATCGTCAACGGAGAACAACAAGAAGTTGAAAAACACAAAGACCAACCCTGGTCGGATCATTTTATAGGTGGCAAAATCGAACAGTTTGTCGTCAGAGATACCTATGCTTACACGATGGTCGATGCCACGAAAGCCTATCCGGGTAAGGAATTGAAAGGGTGGAAACGTTGGGCGATCTTGGACAAAGAAAATAATATCGTCATTTTACTTGATGAAGTCAAATGCGCTCGCGGCGCGGAAATCGACCTCTTGTTCCATCCGAATGTCACCGCCAAACGTTCAGGTCATGTCATGTCACTGAAAGGTGAACAAGCGGATATGGAAATGAAAACGTTATTCAAAGGCCCATATATTCTCGAAACGGGACGTCAACTGCACCACCAGATTGTGAAAACCGACCCCACGCGCTGGATACCTTATTATCATACATTCATCCAAAAAGCGCCTGCCGAAACGAACTATATCGCCCATGTATTCTACCCGACCGCCCTGAAAAACACTGCATTGGGCGAAACCCAGTTTACGATGGATGAAAGCGGGCGATTGCCGGTTATCACGTGTGTGGTCAACGGTAAAACGATGCGCTATAAAATCGAAACAACGGATGTCATCTTAGCTGTTCAATAGAAATAAGTGGATGAAAAAGATTATTTCAGGACTCATTTTTTATCTACTCATTATCAATACCTATGCTCAGACGGGGCAGAGCAAATGGGTCATCACCGGCAGGGCGATAGAACGGCAGACCGGCGAAGCTGTAGAGCGTGCTAACGTATTGTTATTCAACGCCACAGATAGCGCCATGGTGAAATATACCACCACTGTTACGGGAGGCGTTTTTACACTTGAATACGATAAAAAGGGGGTCTATTATTTGGAGATTGGTTCGATCGGGTTTGTGAAAAAACGCATTGAACTGTCTTCTTTTACGGAGACGCAGCGGAATCTGGCCATAGGTGATGTTCAAATGGAATCCGCATTTGAGGAGCTGTCGGAAGTCGTTGTCACCGGTCAACGGCGACAAATCGTTTACAAATTGGACAAACGGGTGATCGAGGCATCGGGTTTCCTTTCGGCAGCCGGAGGAACGGCAGTTGATATCCTGTCGCAGACGCCCTCCATCCGCGTGGATGCTGAGGGTGAGGTCACTTTTCGCGGCAGTGGCGGTTTTAAAGTTTACATTGACGGGAAACCCAGTTCGCTCGGTGGAACGATCGCGTTGGAGCAGATTCCGGCGAACCAGATTGAAAACATCGAAGTGATAACCGTACCGTCAGCGCGTAATGATGCGGATGGTACCGCTGGCATTATCAACATCAACACCAAAAAACAAGCCATCGATGGCTGGAGCGGGATCGTCAATACGATGGGCAGCACAGCGCTTTCGCGGAGCATCGATTTCCTGATGGCCCTCCGGCAAAAAGACCTCCGGTGGCAGGTGTCGGGCGAGTTTTCAACCCGATTCCGGAACAGCGATTTCTACCAACTGAAGACCATCACAACACCTGAATTGATAACGATCGACCGTTCCACAGGCAACCGGAAACGGTATACTGATGTTTATACCTTGCGAACAGGCGTTGACTTGTACAGAGGCGCCACCACTTGGAATGGTTCTGTTGAAGCCGGTTACCGCAACCGGTGGGGAGGAGGCGCATTGGATTATTTTGACGTTTCCCGTCCGACAAAACCACCCGGTGAAGAAATCGTCATCGCAGCCTCCTATAAAGGCGATGACTTCGTAAAACTCGACGAATGGCAATTCAGGGGCGATGCCGGATTCAATCATCGTTTTGATAAAGAAGGACACACGTTAAACGGTTCATTATATGCGCTCTATGACAAAGATGCGATGGAATATTTCGAAACCAACCTGTACGATTATACAGGAAAAAGGGCGCAGGGGCATAAAGCGTGGGAATTTGAATACCGTTTTACGGCTCAGGCCACCTTAGATTACATCTTACCGTTATCCAAACCGGAAGATAAATTTGAAACCGGTTATAAATTCTTTTCCTATACCGAAGATGGCGATTACAAAATCGATATGTTTGAACCTGTAGCAGGCGATTTTGTTCGCCGCGACGACTTATACAACCGTTACCTGTTCCGGCGCGACATTCATGCCTTATATGCCATGCTGAGCAATACCTGGTCGCAATTTCGCTATCAACTCGGACTGCGCGGCGAATATACCTACCGCAAATTAGGCAATAATTTGGAATGGGCACGGCATACATGGCACAAGTTTGGACTGTTTCCGTCGGCTCACCTTTCGTTAGCATTGAAAAACGGGGGGCAAACCAATTTATCTTATTCCCGCCGGATCACACAGCCCCAATTATTCTATATGGAGCCTTATGTGGTTTATGTCGATTATTACACGGCGCAGCGGGGCAATCCGTTCATCCAACCGGAATACACCAATTCGGTTGAATGGGGTTATAAACAGGATTTCAAAAACATCAACGTCTATGGCGCTTTATTTTACCGCGCACGCAAGGATAAAATCGAACGGGTTCGGGTGCCCTACCACACCGGTGTTACGCTCGATTCGATGGCCAATGTGGGCAGTGACTACGCTTCCGGCGCCGAAATGTCGGTCCTGATTCAACTGAAAAAATGGTG
>Ga0209628_10003917_pt1 | contig 10588 bp, 6 predicted proteins | sample TergutCu122P4_FD_187285 | JGI IMG/M metagenome (GOLD analysis project Ga0209628, IMG submission 187285) | Cubitermes ugandensis P4 segment gut microbial communities from Kakamega Forest, Kenya - Cu122 P4 (SPAdes) (version 2) | ecosystem: Host-associated > Arthropoda: Insects > Digestive system >... | reverse complement strand
ACTGTTTCTTGAGCAAATCCGGTCTTTTCTTCCTCATGGCTCCACGCAAATGGGTTTTGAGGACGTCTGCATAATGGTCGCCATTCACTGTCTGTCCACGGGGAACCCAGTGCTGTAAGATCATTCTGTGCACATCAAAGAACAGCAGAAGCATGACTTTACCCACCGAGAGAGATGAACGGAATTTTTTGGGTGGTGGCGAATTCGAGTGTTTCCACACACTTGACTGTTGTTCTGACAATGGGTCATAATGATGAATCCACGATTCGTCACACGTCACAATCGAGGTTAAGAAATTCGGAATGGTCTCAGACATTTGAACAGTGTTCGTGCACACCTGAACTCGTCATTGCATCTGCTCTTCTGTAAGATTCCTGGGTACCCACCGGGCACATACACGATGCATTTGCAGTATCTCTGTCACAATGTGTAGAGTGCGTTCGAAGGAGGTGTTCAGTGAAGCCGAAAGTTCGCGTAACTTTAGCCTTCGGTCATTTTCCAACAGCTCCGCAGCCTTGGCAATACTGACATCTGTAACCGCAGCGGATGGCCTGCCAGAACGTGCTTTGTCGATCAACCGCATGTTACCGTCTTTGAAGTGCCTCCACCACTGAAATACTGCAGCACAGCTAAGTATTTCACCACCATATGCTTGCAGTAACATTTCAAGTGTTTCATTACTGCTCTTCCCAAGTTTAATACAACATTCAATCACACACCTCTGCCGTATTTTCACAGAGACGTCTTTCTCATCTGCCATGACAAAACGTACTAGGTGCTTCCACTCACTGTGACCAAATACTGCAGACCACAGCTGTCCAACTGCAGGTTCAGACACATCAATATATGACTTTCACAAAACCTAGTACAACGTTGCCATGTCTAATACCGGGAAATAAAAATAGAAGCAGTCTTAAAACTTTTCAATCAACCCTCGTACATATCGGTTCACACGCTAAGCGATGAGGGTAATTGCATTTTATTGCAAACTACGAATTTCCCTAAATATAACACCAACAGTACACCTGTAGGAATCAAAATATATGCAAGAGGTAAGGGGCCTTTGTTAAGTTCTACACAGAAATTTTTATTGTATTACTACATGTGCTTTTAGTGAGATATGTACACAAAAATAACCCAATACATCTACTTAAATCAACATAATCTCTTAAAATAAATAAAAAATAAACATCCAGCATGTTCCAACATGACTGGTGTCATAACTAAGCACCAATGCCCTTTCTGGAACAGTTAACATGGCAACATGAAGATAATAATAATTTAAAAAAAAAGCATTTGCTATGCCTTCAAGTATTGCCAAACTTCAGAATTTAGGACATTCTCATTAATACATAAACTCTTATACTCGCAACCAACCTTAGCACCCTTGAGCACAAAACTCACCCACTATTTGTTGCAGCCTTGTCATGCATGAATAAACCAGAAAGCCAAACAAATTTTTACAGACAAGTCATGTTACTGGCTGGTTCTAAATACAGCTAATTTGCCCAGGACTTAAGAGTATACTAATGTCCTTTCTCACTCACAACACCACTCAAATGACGTATATTCCAAATCTTCATTCTCTGCACTGTGCGTACTTTTGTCTCGTTGGTCTTCAATCACACAGAGCAGCTCAGTGTATTTTGTTTTTCTTATTAATAGTGAACAAGTTAAAGAAGATGATTCATACTATATTTAAATTTCAATCTTTAACACACAAGCCACATCAGAGATTTAACACTTCAAACTCCACATACACTCGCTAACAGTTCCAATTTCAAGAAATAAAGACATTAAGACACTTCTGTTTGCAGACAACCAAGCTACAGTGGCAGATTCAGACGATGAACTACAAATGTGCATACATAAGCTGGAGACAATTTAATATAGACTAAAAATTTCGACCAGCAAAACAAAAACAATGGCTTTTAGAGAAGAGATCCAGTGAGAAGTAAAATCATACTAAATATTATAACATAATAGAAAAAATCAACATTTCCAGTTACCTTGGTTGCTGTATTTCATACCATTACTGTCAAAATATCAAAATTTCTCCAGATAACGGGAATTATTAACAGAACTTTAAAACATTCTCAAGTCCAAAAACACACTATACTGAAAATATGTAACACTTTGGAATTACCTACTTTATTACATGGATGCGAAACTTGGGCAATTAGAAAACAGGAGAAATCCATGATGTCAAAAGAAATGGAATTTATAACAGCAAAATACACACGGCAGGATTACAAAACAACTGAAGACATTTTATCAGAACTGAAAATTAACCCAGTTGTAAAGAAAATTCAGAATTACAGAACCAAATGGAAACATGTTCAGTGACTGGAGAGAGACTACCACACTTAATTATGTAATATCAACCATGTGGGAAATGAAGCCACAGACAACCCCTCAAAAGACTTCTGAACTCTTAAAGGAACCAGAACAGGTCACAATGCCTAAAACTCTGCAAGCTATTTGATGATGATGAAGAAACAGTTCCATTTCTTGCCAGATGTTGACTGAACACTTTTCAACTTTACGTGCAGCATTAACACAAAAAAGTTCCCAAATCCCACATACTAAGCACACACAATAAAACAAGGTACTGGACTCAACCCAGTTCAGGTGACCTTAAGTGATGAGAATTTCACACTGACTATGATTTCAAGGGAACTCAAAATTAAACCAAAAAATATCATACTAAATTCAATTCTGAAAATCATTCCCTACTACAACTGCGTAAGATTTTGAGAAGTTAGAGGACATTTCATGATCATGCATTAGAACAGTTCAGCACACAGGTGTGTAGCATTTATGCCTCAAGGTCAGTAAATTCCCCAATCAGATACTTGGTTATCAGAGTATGGAACACATGCTTTCCAATCCTCAGAAAGAAAGCAGTAAAAGAGGGTCAGTTACACGTACCTGTATGGACCACCCAATATAAATGGAATGGGAAGCAAAACCACAAATATATGTACGTGGTGCAGGCAAACCATCACGACAGTTACAAATCACTTGTAATGAAGAAATTCAAGAAAATATCCTGATTTTACGCAATGGTTTTCCATACATGTAATATTAAAAAAATGATGCTGCTGCAGATTTCTGTTGCTATAATGGTGTTCCTGATATAAACCTACTCATTATATTATGTTACATCTAATCATGGTTTAAAATTGTTTGATACACAAATCTATTTAATAAGCACAATAAGTCTAGTATGAAATTTTCAACACAAACTGAGCATTTCATAACTAACAGGTTGATAACAACCTTGCTACACTCAATATAACACCAGAAAGTATGTATATTTATACCATGCATAGAATCTACAAACCTCGGGTTGTTCATCAGCTGCAGCTGGACTAGAGAGTTCACTTTGCAAGGCTGCAGTGCTGCCTTTTGCAGACAACCTTTTTGAAACACGAAGTGAACCCGGCTTTCCTTCTCCATCTGCGGAAGCCTTAGGTGTTGACACCGTCTTTGGACTACCTAATAATCAAAAGATAAATATCATGTTCTCCAACAAAATGTCTTGGAAAATCATGTGAAGATTACCACTTAAAAATATACAGTGAAACACGCTTAAGATGACTGCACTTCAGAAGTTCTCCCACTCATGATGTTAGAATAGTTTAGTGCCAAAATTTTTCATATATTATAAACATGTACAGCGTCCTTTCAATATGTTTCCTGCTTAAAAGGATTCACCACCTAAGAAGGACGAAAAGTCCATAATGAAACAATTTTTCACTAATCTGGTACATTTTTGCATTAAATCATAAACAATATCTCATGTGTTCATTTGCCAGAAACATACACTGAAGAAATAATACCCTCACCTTGTAAAGATTAATATCCAAGGTCACTGCCACCATGAATCAAAGGTAAGATCAGCAACCCAATGTTGGTCTGTGGAAATGTGTGGTGGAAAATTATGTCACATTCCAGCTGAAATGCCACCATTTCCACATACACATTTTACACAGAATAATGTGTTATGGCATGTGTGTGTAAGTTACGACAGGAATATTCATGGGTGTTTAATGAAGCATGTCGTGCCTAACTCCTTTCCTTTAATTTAAATAATTTGAAGTGTTATGTGTGTAAAACTTACCATATTTACACAAATGCAATAAGACTCTATGTCAACCTGCCAAAGGAAAATGTATGTATCCAAATCTAGGACAACCCCCAAAAATAAATCATCTGGTAAGATAAAATATTTCACTATTAATTTCACACACTTAATACACGAAGCATGTCTGATTCTATCAACCTTCACAAAAGTGTCAGTGTTTCCATCTTCACAGTCAGTTCCTGAATCTTCCTGACACTAACTGCTAATATTCTCAACCTCTTCACTGCCATTCCACAGCATATCATCATCAGTCCCATACACTGCATTGGATATAAACTTCCTAAAGCCCTTCATGATCATTTCTGATGAGATGTGCCGCAACGCTGTTGTAATCACACTGACTAAATAATATATTTATATTTCTTTGTTTATAAACTTACTTTAACCCATGAAAATACACAATTTTCTCCACAGATGGTGTTAGTGGTGTTAAGAATTTCAAAATGTGCATTCTGGATTTTTGTGTGTGTCTGTTGTCTGATCAGTCTGAACTAATAACTATTTTTACAGTTTTTAATTTGTGAATTGGTCCAAGTTTTATTTTTGAGTCTTGTAGTTAATTTTTAATTTTTCAATAGCCATTTTCCTCTTACAACAGTAGACTACAACTGTTCTCAGGTGCATATCTTAACAGGTTTACTGTTTCTGTTATGCCCAGTGACTAAGAATAGCTCAATCTAAGGTGTCTACCAGTTTAGGTGCTTCTTTGCAGGAAGATGGAAATACAGCCATTCCAAAATATGCTTCTTTTCAAAATTAGACAGCAGACAATGCCCCCCCCTAAAAAAAGACTGTTATTTAACTTCAGTCATACTGTGTTCTCTCTCACCTACACATGAATATGTAGAAATGCAGGCCTTTGTTTGGCACCATATGGTCCTGTTCAAAGCGATGAATGGACATGGTCGGCTTTGGGGCTTTGTACATAAATTTTAAGACAACCCCACATATTTAAGCACCAAAGCTAAGGAATAACCTCATCTTCCATTCAAGTAAATACAATAAGTACTTGTTCTTTCCATACTGCCTATGAGTGTGTCCCGTTCTCATCTGTAGTGACATTAATTACTGAACACATGATAAGCACAGCTTCTACATCAAATATCCAGCATACAATGTAGGCTACTCTCAATTCAAGAAGACCTGGATATTAAAAGCACATTGGATGATACTTAATATTTCCTTTTAAGGAAAATCACATTCTTACTTTCCATTTCTATGTCAATATGTCACACATTACTCAACATGGCAAAATATATTAGCATTTTCAGGCTTACCCTTTTAACACGTTTTCCTGCTTAATAAACCATCTTAAGGAGATTTCACTGTATATACTCACAAATTCTTATTACGACCTAAATTGAAAGCAATTTAGCTCTTTTTTCTGTGTGTACAACTATGTAGGCACCAACAATTTGGAAGGGCATACAGACTCCATCTTGAGGGTAGAGGTAAGCCAAGTTAGGAAAGCAGTTGGTTTATTAAATACAAAAGCAGTGAAAAAGGAATCCCCCCCCCGCCTCAGAGTTACAAACTGAGGGGAAAAACACGTGACTCAGATGACCCTGCACTCTACTCCATTCATGGCTCAGACTGGTCACTCTTTATCTTCTATGACCCACTTCTATTCCCCCTGTCAATTTGGCTCACTTCTACAAAGGCACACAGCATGTTACTCTGAAATACCAACAGCCACCTTCCAAAAAACAACACAAATCAAGAGATGCATGTTATAATTCAACTCACAATATTCTGCCTTCCTTTCAAAAAATGCAAGTTCATATTTAATTTTCCTACTGTCTTATTTTTTTTGGGGGGTACACAATTTTGCACTTCACTTCAAGGACAATGTGCATGCACATGTTTACACATATTTACACACAGTGCAAGACCCCAATCTGTCTCTTATCCTGCACATCTGAATATACAGAACCAAATTCAAAGCACATGAAGTACTCCAGCTTGATATGTAGGTTTTTATGTACTCTCTAATGTGGTTCAATTGATATACACACAAGCTGTAATTCAAAGTCTCACAGCCCTCTGATTACTGAAAAGCTGAATACAGGCAGGTCTCTTTTTATGTGATTTCTTTTTGCATGATTTCATTTTGGGTGATTTCAATTTAATGCGACTTGAAAATGTACACCACTTTTCGAATTTGTGATAAATTTCGGCTTCATGCAATATGGCACAGACGATCCCTGGAGGCACTTCTTTTGTGTTAGAGGCTAGCAGACAGTGATATTACTGTCATGACATCAGTCATGTGTATGGACTGATTACGCTGGTGATGCGGGCATGTGGCTGATTTAGTTCCCCCTTCAACAGCATTGGCATTTGTTACCAAAACGAATTAGACACATAAATCTACATCACCTGGTGCTATCCAAGTGAAAAAATGGTGAAAGACAATCAGTATGGATGATAAATTAGACGTAGTAATAAGCTAACTTTAAAAAAAAAAAATGAACGAATTTTTGGCATATCCTGTAATATTAGATTCACTCATATTAGTGTACGTACAATGTGTGATAATGTTAACAGAATTACAAAAAGTGCTAAGTTAAGAACTAATGTGTTTGTGTGGCAAAACTACCAGTACTATCAGAATGATGTATATGACAACTATGGATGCAAGTCTCTTACATTTTTATCGCAATAGAAATAAATATACTGTATAGACATGTATGTATACTATACAGAAATAAATAAATAAATATATATATACACACACACATACACACACACACACACACACACACATATATATATATATATATATATACTGTATATACAGTAGATATATACTCTACAGGCCTTATGTTCAACAGTGGTATAGTCATACACTACATAGGATGAGGTTTTCAATCACCTAACCCCCAGGAAATACACTGTTTTCAATGAGAATATCACGTTTGATTTGTGCGACTTTTTCAGGAACATAACCTTGGCGTAAAACAAGACCTGCCTGTAATTCAAAATACTATACAGCAGGACTCCAAAAGTCTAGAATCCTATGACACAGCATTTCCAACAGCCTGGCTTAAAAACTGGCAGCTGTAGTCAGAAAGCTTGGAGGGGGAGACATGGCAACATCTGCCAAACCAAATGATACTGAGCAGACAGCACTCAGCTCATCATCACTGCCTAACATGATCTCAATCTGCCACCTTCTGTTCTTGTAACTGGAAGTGCTTGTATTTTGTCAACTCTTCTCAACTTGTATTTTGAACATTTATATCTAACACATACCATTTACTTCTGGGCCACCAGCAGGTCCTCCTTCAAAAGTTTCTTCATCAAGAAATTTCTTCGGTTTGATTTTTCGTCCAGATCTACTAACAAGTTCTTGCTTGGGAGAGGACTGGGTAACAGAACTGGGCACACCAGAATTTGCAGATGGCCCCACTGCTGCAGTTGCAGATGGCTCTGATGACTTCACAGATGATTCACTGTTGATGGAAGCTGACTTACGTGTTGATTGTACTGAACCCCGCTTTGCACGTTTTGCCTCTGTGTCATGCTGAAAAAAATGTAAGACGGGAAAGAATTAATGGTGTAACATTCTTTAAATCCTTTCCTATTCCCAATCTTCAATGGAAGTTACATTGTCATTTAGCTATTTAACTGTTTTCTTAGTCAATACATGTGAAATAAATGTAATCCAGCTATTGTATTGTTTAAGATAACAGATGCTGTCAGTTAATGCACATTACAATTTGGTGAAATTGGTTATTTATTTTCTCTCACCTCAAAATGTGAATCAATTTTGTTGAAGATTTTTTAAGTTCATACTTTGCTCTGTATGAATTAAGTGAAAACTATGGGAAAGGACTATAGTCATCATGCTAAGGCATGAATGAACATCTTTCAGAGACAGTATTACAACTGCTTCTTTATAAAGCAGTCTGAAACTATGTGTACAACAAACGTTGTAGAAACATGCTCACAGTTAATGGTGTGGTTTGAGGTGTTGAACAAGTCTATCATGACTGTGACTTCTTCTTGAAGACAGGGCATAATCATTTCCAATGATTCATGAAAGTAGAAGGGAACATTTGCAAACAAATTTTCTACTCTAGCAAAAAGAAAATTTCCAGGCCTTGTAGGAGGTTTTAATGGCTAAGATCTTAACTTTTCTTCAACCACGGCTTCAGAAATATTCTCTACTTCCTTTACAATTGTAAGAGGTGGGTCCGCATGGTGTGGATTCACCGTCTTACACAACCCTAATCTATAGTAATCTCTGTTGCACAAATTGCTCTATCATATATGGACTCCAGTAGGAAAGCAATGATATGTCATGGCTGGAACTGTCACTGATACTTCATCTCCTTCTGTGCTACTGTAGGCAAAATAACCCTGTGAAAGCATTATGTAGCAATCTACCAAGAACAAAACATATGTATATGTGAGGATGTGAATGCTGTTATGACTGAGTGGTGGATCCTGGAAGTTTTAGTGGGACTGAGGGCTATGTGTTGCACTTCATTTCCCCATGATTCCTTCCGGAGTATCCCAACACTACACCAAAGTACACCTGGAAAATCTCCTGAAGCTATAAATCTTCATTCACTTTCCCAAAGTTTTATTTTGGTGCTGGGTCTGACCAACATATTTCAGTATCAATGAACATCAATTAGCGAGGAAACGAGCGACAGAGAGAAAGAAAGAACAGAGAGAGACAGAAGTTTAAAATTCAATAAGCATGCTTTAAATTGATGTTGACATTGGACCACACTGCAACCAACAAGCGGCATGTCTCAAGTAACTAGGCCTGCCACCTGACAAACTGTGTCACACAACTGTTGCTATACCTCAATCAGGGTAGAAGAGGGCAACTAGAGGGTGTGAATGAAACATAATGAATAAACAACTTCATTTCCTGCTCTGTTGGAGAAAACCAACACTGCTGAGGTTAACTAGGGGCAGGAAAAAAAAACTCTAAAGGATGTATAAGAATGGCCATAACTGGCTGATAAATAGATCATGTCAAGAGGCAAATTAAACATCTCACCATGCAATGCAGCATATGTGTAATACGGCACCAATGGGTTAATAACTGTAGCCAATCATTTTAGTATAGCTGTTTATTAGGTTTACTGGTGCCAGTTATGGACGGTCCGTCAACATATGTTCAGGAACCGAAGGCGATAGGTAGGAGGGGTTGTACAGAGAGATTTAAATGAGAAAATGTTAGCAATAGACAATGGATGCTAGCCGTCCAGTTCGGAAGTCAGTCGCGTACAAGAGCAATGTGAGTGAGCGAGTACAAGTGACTGTGCTATTTTATATCAAGAATAAACCGAGTACATGAAACAAGAAGTAAAAAGAAATAACTGAATCTATATTTGATTCATTGAACCACACCTGTTTCCCAAAAGAGGATCACCTACCAGACTGTGCAAGTCGGGACAACCAAGTTAAAAAAAGGGTGAATGGGTAGATAACGTATATCTCATTTACATTTTGTAGCTCTAAAAATGATATGAGGAGGCCAGAAACAAACATTTAAAATGAAAAAACCCTGGCCATGGTACACACTTTAACATGTAAATGTGGGTTAATTGCATTTAGCATCTGGATGAAAAAAGTGGTCAACCTCATGCTTCAGCCACTCCTCACTTGGAAAAGAGCCCCCAGTACCAAATTAAGAGAAGGCTGGGTGGTTTGGATTTTTCAGGGAAAAACTCCTAGCTCTGCCCATAATTGAGAGCTGGATCATCTGGCCCACAGCCTAGCCACTATACAGAATACTCTATATGGGCTACTTTTATTCTACCATATTGTGTCAACACCAACTGTTTTCTCTGCTACCCCGATAATAAATTTTTCTCCCCCCTCCACACCAATGTCTGAACTCCAAATCCAATCGATCTATTAAAAGTGAAATTAATTTCCCCAAATCATGCATGTGTGCACTGCTGGAGATTATTCCTGCGACCTTTCTGTCTCATATTTTTCAGGAGGGGGGTGGACACCACCAGATATATGTTCTTACTCTGTCGATGCCTAGAGATAACAATTAAAAAAGTTATTTATACACTGTGAGTAGGACTCTGTCCTTGGATTGGATACCATGTCAGACAAATTATGTTTTTTTTTTGTCTGTTGCAGTAATCACTGCCATATGTACACTGTCTCCTTGTATGAACAGCCTCCAGTATAGGCCAGAATGCACAGACCAAGGCAAATTAAAAACTGTACAGCGCTACCATGTGTGCATCCACAATACCACTCTCTCCTCGGGTGGGAAATTAAATGGCATCTGCCGGATTTAGCAGTCGCCAAACTCATTCAAGCACCTGTCAAAGCAAGCTCCTTAACCCTTTCCAGCCCAAATTAATTTTAGTGCACACCACCGTCACAGGCACTTGCCGCCGCGCCTACAAAACATGCAAGAACTGGCCTCTTTGTTCGTATGTTGGGTGACAT
>Ga0209628_10003916_pt1 | contig 10588 bp, 4 predicted proteins | sample TergutCu122P4_FD_187285 | JGI IMG/M metagenome (GOLD analysis project Ga0209628, IMG submission 187285) | Cubitermes ugandensis P4 segment gut microbial communities from Kakamega Forest, Kenya - Cu122 P4 (SPAdes) (version 2) | ecosystem: Host-associated > Arthropoda: Insects > Digestive system >... | reverse complement strand
GAACAAAATTCCTGGGTACGCCACTGTGTTTCATTTATGCATCTCATTTCCATACGGGCCATCCAGACACTCTCTGGTTCCATCAGCAGGTCGTTGCTCCCACTGGATTAATTAGGCTTATTTATTTATCCAGACACAAAACAAACACCGTGCTTAAACAAAACATGGGCCTGAGTTACAACACACCACCAGGAACCAAGCAGGTAGCACATGCAATGTTCCCCTGTATTAAGACTTGATGGTTTATTAATGAATGAGTTTTCATTTATAGACCACGTCTGTAAACAAAGCAACCCAAATTCACAGTAAAAACAGTATAATATATCTGCTGAATTGCACTGCAGTGACATTTATTCACTAACATATTGAGTAACATCTGCAGTATTACACACCTGGGTACAATAAACACAGTATACTTGCTATTTACAGTAACCTTCTAAGAGCAAATTATCAGACAGAACTACTTATAATTATCAGTTACTTGGGTACAGACTTGACATACGTAGGAACACCTTTTACATGGAACATTTTTACATTCATATTTATAGTCTCTTTACAAATTATGGAAGCACTCAAATATTGTCATATGTCATTTCTAATAAGTGTGACTGCTGTACAACCAAAATATTGACTTATGGACGTGTATTGACCATATTTATTTATTTCAACAAAGACAACAATAAATAAAATATTTTCATTTCATTTAGGTGAGTCTCAGAAATATCTAATTCTTGCCTTATTCTTTACAGCTCTAATTTAAATACATCTGAACACTTCATTATTCACTGAACACCAGCAAATACAGGATTACATGGATAAAGAGAACATGTGGGTCTCCAAGAAGAAGTAAAGGGAAATGTCTATATGTAGCTCCACACTTTCAATAATGCTATTAAGGTAAAATGGTTCAAATGTATGGAATCTGAATAAAAATTCAAATATATTTTTTCCCCACTATCTCTGTCCTTTTTGTATCAACTCTTAACTCATTACATGCTCCAATGTACATAATTTTTCCTGACAATTAATTTTATCAAGATCATATCATTCTATTTATACATGCCCAGTATTCCATCCAACACAACTATTCGTCTTTATATAAGAACAGCTACACGCTTTGGTCTGAACAGACCATTATCAGGCTTTTAATGCAATGTTGTAAAACAAGGTAAAATGTAATACATATGAATTCACCATTCATAGTTTGTACTGTGTGGGATCCCACAAATTTACAATCTTAGTTATTCACTACCTGGCAGTATGTAACATTTTTTGTAGGTCTTATTAATATGTATATAAGTGGTGTTAGTTGACTACTGCATGGTTTGTTTGTCGAATATTCAAGATATTAATTATTTTTTGTGTATTGGTTGTATCGACATGATGGTATTTTGGTGTAACATTTGACAACCTGAGACCGAGTCTCAGGCAGTCACCTAATAGTAATAATTTCTTCCTACTTTATAACTATTTTAACACCACTAATATACATCTTATTAAGACCTACAAAATAATTATACGCTGTCAGCTACTGAATGACCAAGATTGTAAACTGCGGGATCCTACAGATTAAAACCTATATATAGTGAATCCATACAGATTACACTTTACCATATTTTCTAAACACAGTATTGAAAACCTGATGATGGTCTATTAAGACTGAAACATGTTGTTATTCTTAAACAAAGACAAATAGTTCTGTTTACAGGATATTTAAAGTTTATTACTGAGTGACTGATGATTAATGTTACATGCATGTCACATTTTAGGTTCTGATGGCAGGGAGTATATTTCGGGTTTGTGGGCTGTGATGCCATGTACTTCAGTAGACAGGTACTAATACTTTGAGGAACCTTCAAGGTACTATATATGATGAAGATGGCAGCAGCAAGTTCCCTCAAAATGTTGCTACCTGCACGGGGCTGGGATAATGCGGTCAGTATAGCAATTGCTATGGACTGGATGCTTTGGGGTTAGAATACCCAAGGAGAAGAGATTTCCCGCACCCATCCAGACCAGCCCAGCCTCCTGTACAAGTTCTGAGGCTCTGTCTGGGTGTTAAAGCGGCAGAGGCATGGCATTGACCATCCACCCCCATTTAGCACCAAGATTAAAGAAGAGGGTCCAGCTATATGCCTACCCCACCTCTGTGCCTTCATGGCATGTTATAGGCTGAACTTTACCTTTACCTACTCAAGTACAGAACATCTCATCCCAGAAGACCAAAAGCATTAAATTCATACTGTTCAAGTGTAAAAAACATAACGTGCAAAACAGAAATGCAAACGGATAAAAGTCAGGATGAAAAGTTGCCCTGCAAAGAAAATATTTACTAGAGTTTTCAGATTTTAAATGCTCTAAACTTTGGGACCTTTTACACAGAACAAATATCGGGTTAAGTAACAGCAAATAGCCACAACACATGGGAAGGGCAGGAGACAGATAAGATAAGAAAAAAATGAAGGAAAAACACATGTTCTGTCATCACCTTCATAACAAGAAAGGACCTGTAATGAGAAATGACTGTAGTACACCAAGTGAGAATGGTACATCTGCTTTTAGCATGCATGCAGTCTGTTGGTAGTGTTACTGGCCACAGAGTACCTTACATATCCCTATGTTTTGTTCCAACTTTGTTCAATCACACCAATCTTCAGTTATCACAACTGTAGATATTACGGCAAAGAAATAGGTTCATTTTTCTATCCATTTTCCCTTCGCAAAGGACATTCCAGCTCCCTTAAGAAATATGTTACAGATGAATTACATAGGGATAATCAGAAAGCACAAAAATAGATTACGAGGCAGCCATGGCATTCAAAAAGTTCTCATATGTATGACTTGTTAGAAAAAGCAGTTAAACCAACAGTGTGTATTACAGATGATATTTAAGCAGACATTTATTTCCTCTTCTTGTCCTAGCCTCTTGTAGTGATATCTGTGCATGGTATGGATACAACATTATCCTTCAGTTTCAGGGAACTGGCATATTTTGTAGACTTAAACACATCGAAGTTTTAGAATGAAAGTTTAGGGGCAAGTATTCTATTCACATGTGAAGCTAAACTTAAAAAACACTGGTTCAACAAAATGGCAGTGCATTACAAAGTTTTCACTAGTCACAGAATGCTATAATTCCCACAATCATTCCTACTATCCCACTATTGTGAAATGTCAAAAATTTCACTTCCCTCCAACATTACATAATCTTCAGTACCTTCAAGGGAGTTAACGATACATTTCTAGAACACACCTTGTAGCTCTTGCACATATCACAGGCCATGTTTCTTTGGACATTACTGATGCCACATGCAACCACTAGCAATGATTATTTTTGTGGACATGGAAATTCCACTGTGTTTGAGGGCTGTTAACCCAATTCTTTACCTCTGCTTTCTGTAATTCTTGCCCATGTTTTCCACAGCCATGCATCATTTCCTCAGATGAAGGTGGACCATATGTCCTCTGGCACCCCACCAACTATGCTCTTCCACTTAATTTATCACATTTAATTTGAAACCTACAGTACATAAAATCCTTGTCTGGTTACTTCACATAACTTTAACAGAAATTTATTGCCCATAAATTCACTAGACTGCATGCTACTTGGCAACCCACAGTACTAAACAGCTGATGTGAAGAACTGTGTAACATTGTTTCTTTCCAAGGATGAGCTATTTGGTAGCCACCACTGCCCTTCCAGCAAACAAAGGAATCTCAGTTGCTCTGAAGGTCATGCTGATGCAACTTGGGACCATAAGAGCAGGATAATTTTATACAGCATTCCCCTCTCCCAAAAAAAACTGGAGCCTTAGAATTAAGAAAATACAGTAATTTGAATTATACAGCCATGAACGGTTCCTATCCTGAGCCAGCCAAAACCAAGCCCCCATCACCATTGCAATTCTCTTAAATTCACGTGAATATTAACCGCCTGTTTATGCCCAGGTGTTCCAAGTGGTCTCCTACCTTCAGGTTTTCCTACCACAACTGTGCATGCATTTCTCTTCTTTCACATGTATGTATGCCACTTGACCAACACATGCAGGCTACACAAATAAAATGTTTAAAAGGTAATGGAAAATACATGAAAATTTTATGTATGATTAAGTTGGAAGTGAAAACTAAACAGAATTCTACATAAAAATGTATTGGCGGTGGGTGGAGAAGAACACACACAAACTGAATATAAGAAGTAGATGCAAAGACCCTTAAAGAACATGGAAATTCTGAGGGGGAGACAACACTGCTAGGAAAGGAATGATGAAACTGTTGGGAATACAGAAACTTTGCTGAATGGCAGTGCCACAACAGTTGAAATGTCAGGAGTTAATGATGACTTTACAGTAAATTTCTTGTAGTTATTTATAGACAGTGGTAGGCTAACTAGTTCTTCTCAGTAGACCCCAAGTGGGGATGGTCTCACCACTGACAAAATTTAGACACAGGAACAAATTCCTCCGATTCAAAAGCAACTGTATTTGCATTTTATATGTTTCTGTGTTGACTGTTCATAAAAGTTAACACACACAATGATGTATCTATCATCAAAGACTGAAGATGTGCAGTTATATTGCCCAAATAATATTCCCAAAAGAAAAATGATTTGTTTCAATACTTCTTACAAACTTCACCAGTTTTACAATCACACTTTTGTCACAAAAATGTACCAACACTAGATAATCATACCATTTCAAAACAGGACTGAATACACCATTAGGCACAGCCATACATGTTTCCATATTGTATCAGTCGATTTGAAAGGCCAGTTATGACAAGCATGAGGATGCACATTTTAATTCTGAGCAGGAAAATAATCTCTTAGTGACATAACTTAATCTACACTGCACATAAAGGTTCAATTTGAATCTAACAGAGAAAACAGCATTTCAATTAGATAGAGCAATGTTGGCAGAAAACTGGCAAAAATTTGTTCTTAACAAAATATTTGTTATAAAGTGATGTGTCTCTATTTTAATGAAGTGACTGATCAAAGGACACTGTCCTGATTCCATTAAATCTGACAGCCTCAGTCCAATTAGTGAAGTCAGGCTTAAAATAACAAAGAATAACTGATGAAGTGTCCCAGTTTCTGTTTTGTCAGATAAATTAAAATCATGTAGGAGCACCTAGTCAGACTTTGTCCATAACTCAGAAAGTCAAAATATGTGGACTTCAAGGGCTTAAACAGTAGCCAACATCAGCTATTTGTATTTAGCAATCTATGGCTAAAGTTTCATGGTACCTTGGACATTGTAACTATGTGACTATAAACATCTTATAGCTTTCTGAAATTAAACCATTTACTACATTCTGAATGTTTCCTCAGTCCAGACAGACAATTTCTCACAGTGTGCAAACTGCAAATGGCAAGTGCAAGCAAACCTTCTATTAAATCTCCATCTCAGAAACTGGCAAAAATATGTCATTTAAGTTAATGCCTACAAGAAGAAACCTCTGGTACACACTGGCTAGAAAATTATTAACATAAATAGTAAGAAGCTCAAAGAATCAGTTCCATCAACAGCAATTGCTTTCTACAGTGGACAGTTGCACAACGAACTATGACCAGTCTGCGAGGTAAACGTCCGAAATGCAGCACACTTTGGCACGTATATGGAATGAAGTTTGAGCTCTGCAGTCCTCTGGGCTATCGGTCTGCATCACTGGGTGATTAATGCCCGATATTTTGGGTCAGCATGGTGGTCCCATCTTCAGAGGTCAAATGTCCTTTGAAGAAAACTGGACATTTGCCCCTTGAAGCTGGGATCATCATGTCCCAGAAACAGTGGGCAACAATCACCCAGTGACATGGTGCAACATCCCAGCAAGAAGGAAGAGCCTGACTACATCACCACAAAAGCTTAAACACCCAAAAGAATAAAGTATGCCCACAGTAACTTATGAAAGTGACTATTTTCAAGAAAGTATGTGTGTGCGCATGCGTGTCCACACACAAAATGTGTTCATAACACATGCAACTCAGGTACACACAGCAAACATGAGATACATAATGGCAATAATATAATACCATTTCTCAAATTTTACTGGTCCACATATTTTCATGGTCACATCAATAATCAACCATGCAATATTTCTCATTGATAACTTAATGGTAAAATGTACAGTAGAGTATTACAGAATGATACACAGGCTTGCATAAATACAAGGAAATTAAAATATTTAACACTCACAACTCATAATTATGTTCACTGTTTAAGTCCCACTGTCACATCCTTGACATATTAATCCATGTATATTGCATAAAACACAGTACACAATATGTCCAGTGACTTTCAATTAGTACTTCACTACCACACAGAAGTGATAATGGATCCAGTTCTCAGCACTTAGAGAGCTACAGGTATTCCAAATTCAACACAATAAATGTTCAAAATTGCTACCTGCACTTTCAATGGACTCATTCAACCACAGAATATATAAACTTATGTAGTGCTTCTGGGTTATTCATGCATCCAGCACCATAAAAAATTAAGTAGTTCCTCTGTTTACACTCATTTACCATATATTTCACATATTCTTACAATCCAGTGCAGTGATTTCCAGTGAATGACGTGACCAATCATGTATACCACCACTGCCAATCCAATGGTCAAGTGCTTAGCTGCCTGTTCAAGAACGATCAAAAACTCTACACTTGTCAATAATGTTTAATATTTTGATATGATACAGCTTAGTTATATCTGTCCAAATACCATGAATATCAAATATCCATGGTTTCATAAACACTGAGAAATGGAACCATGTTCATGACATTTCTGACTGCATGTGGCCTGAGAAATGAGATTCTGCAGTATTCATACACAGTCACTGGAAGCCTGTATATGCCTTCACTCACTTTGACATTATACTTAGGTTAAGTTTACCTGTAAATGTCATTTAGTACCAAGTAACAAAGGGACTTGCAGACCTCACAATGGCTGCCACCACAAGAGCTATTTTCAAACTATGGCACTGCACATTTCATCATGGTTTCTAACTACATACAAGTGCACATTCAAACTCTATGCCATACTGCACCTATTCTATAAAACATTATACAGTATTTTCAACAGGTTACATGGCACATAAAAGTGCTTATTGTATTATATTTGTACTTTCTCTTCATGTATTTCAAAATATTGTGTTGACAACAGGTACTTTTCTACTTGGATATGCTCACGCTTCATCTGTACTGTTCTACTGTTCACAATATGAACAGTGTCTCTGGTAACAATTAACAACTCACTGGGAGCATTCAATCCTCACATTCCTTGTCATACATAGAAATAATTAATGGCAAGAATTCCATAATTTTAAAGACTGGTGTTTATCGGATATCACACCATATGGGTCCCATCCCAGAATACAGAAAATCTTCACATTCCCTGCCATGAAAACCTAAAATCTCTATTCCACAACTCTGCTGTCCATTTTGGGTTTAATGTGTACATACACAGCACACATGCACATGCAGACATACAATGAATAATTTTTGCAAATACGTGATATCAGGTTATATAAAAGATAATAAAAAAAAGAGAAAATATAAAAAAATATGCATCCTACTTTTAAAAAGTTAACAGGTAAGAAAACAACACCTGATGGTCTCTTACTGTCAACATTTCTCTGAATCCTCAAAATGTGTACTTCTTTTCTTTCTCATCTTACCTACTGTTATTCTTAAGGACTTATGCTTTAACACTAAAAATGATATAAGAAAGAAACATGAGACATGTAAACATGACAAAGTATGCCTTCCGGTACAAGGTTATTCATTCAATTCTATCAACAGCCAGGTGATCCTTACACAAAGTGCTCAAGAAAAAACACTGTTCAAGCTTCAGACTGGATACTTTGATGGACAAGTGAATGGAAATGGATATACATATAAGGATAGTGCTGACAGAGTGTACAGGAAAATGATATCACATCAGATCAGTGCAACATATCACAAGAAAGCAATGAGCTTAAAATCAGTAATAAAAACAGAGGCTTTAAAAATTACTGGCTGTCAATGCACAAATTCCAAGCACTCATCAGTCCAAGAACCTCTAAAAATACTGTTTAGATAACAAATAGGCATATATTCCTTATAGTGCCAATAAACATATACAAGCAATGTATCAAATTTGGATTAGTTTTCTGTTACATTAATTCTTAGGTGTTACCGTGAAGCGATTTTCATCCTCATTCTGGTGGTGATAAACCCTTCATCATTTCTCCCAATCATGTCAGTCAGCGAGTTTTTATGCATATCTATGCAATAAAAACATAACAGCATTACAGAAAACAAACTTCATAACATGGTGACAAAGTATGCATGCAAAATGTTTCACCTCAAAATCAAATTAATAACATGTACTACTTTGCAACAAATAATTAGAAAATATCATAGGTATTGTAGAATATTTTACTAAAAATTCTTTTAACAGGGCAGAATGAATTCCCTAAGCCAACAACAATCTATTCAGCACAGACTCACTCTCTTGTTCAGTGCATCTAGATTGTCATCAAACCTGCTGATGGTAACATTCATTCATTCATTCATCCAGCCATCCATCCCAAAGAAAGGAATCCTCTCTATGTAGTAAATTCTTCTTGGATGAATGGACATATAGCAATAGGGCTGGTATCCAGTCCTCTGTGGCCCACTGAGTACCAGCTCAACTTTCTCATGGATGAATGCTCAAGATGTTACTGAATAGTCAACATGAAAGCTTAAAATCTTACAGAGAACTTTCTTTTTTACATTCTTTTCCTCTTCAGTGGGGGGGCCACGATTTTATTATTTCCTTCACATTCTGCCCTTGTGAGTTTATTTCAATCACAACACAATAACAAGATTAATCTGAATCAGTCCAATGTTATTTAAACATAATGCCTCTGCTTTTATTCTCTATGCTAGTTACAAGTTTTACATGTTTCAGAGTTACAAATAAATGATATCCAGATTCCTCCTTCCTGAGCATAAAGCTCATAAGCATGCAGAATTGATCTAATTCAACAGTATTTAAGATTTCTTACTGATGATACATCAGCAGTATTTAACCCTTAACCTGCCAACGACGACTATAGTCGCTCAGCCATTTAATATCATTAAATGGCAAGTGAAATTTAATCCGGTAGCCTAAGGGTTAAGCATCATGTCAAGACCTGTGCACATTACCATTAGAATGACCTGAATGATCATGGTCCAGCTAACCTGAACTTCTGCATGCTAAATAACCAAGCATTAAATGCTACGGATCTATTGTAATGCATGACAGACAATTAAATGCAAAAAAGGCACATACCATTAAATAAATACATCAGGATACACACATCACTGCTATGCAGGGAACTGTCTATGGCTGTGGTGTTGAAAATTACATATTATCTGTAATGTATTATGCATTTATATGACCATAATCCATATTGATACGTCAGTTGGTTATATGGAAACAGTGTATTTTGTATAGGTAGTGAAAATCTTTAATTTGTTAATACACAATCCCATACTTCCAGGAAACATATAAATGTAACAGTGAAATGATACTAGTAATATGTTTTCTTTGAGGCTGTAAATATGCACTAACATTACTAGCACATGTACCTTACCTTGAAAGTGAAATAAGTGTTTTGACTTAAAATTAGTTAGTTCACTTTGATACACTTATTTTAAATGCACTGTGTATAAAAAGAACCTTAAACCAAAGTTCACATACATTAGGAGTAATGTGGAAAAAATGGTGGCCATGCTTTATGCTAATTACAATTTTGAAACCAAAAACTTCTGTACATTTAATATTTCTAGTCCATATGCTCTCAAAATGTAATATATGTAAGTCATAATATATGTAGTGCAATGTACAATTAAAAAAATAGAATATGGAGTTCTGCATAAAATTACCACACAACTGCACTGACTGCTAAACCGTGTTCTGCAGTGAATAAAAAGATGAAAACACTGAAATGAAGAATGCTGAAAACTACATCTCAGAACAGAAAGGTCTCTGAAATGATGCATTCCATTCCTTCAGGTTACCCCATATAACATCTTGATTTTGGTAATCGGATTTAAAATGACAACTTTTCTTTTATTGAACCTTCCAACATCAAATGCTTACTGACAATTAGTGATACTCAATTATAAACAATATCTATTAACACTTTTATACATTTATCTTCACTTAAACTGTTCAAACTTAAAACTTTTAAAAAAAAAAGTTAATATTTTGGAACAAAAGTAGGTGATCAATATTAATATCCCATGTCAAAATCATTCATTCACTCTACAAAATCAGAATGAAAAAAACTATTACTGTGACATGAAACATGATATGAGCACTCAACAAGCCGAACGAAAGACATGCAGATAACATACACAGGATAACATAAATATTGGATTATGGAGACTAATTCTGTATAGTCTACATTATTTCCAACAGATGCAATGTTGTAGGTCATTCCCTTTTATTTTTTGCATACGTTTAATGTAAAATGTGCCTTTTTCCAGTCACTGGCATTCAGTGTGCAGGAGAGGAACAGCACCCTGCTCTTCAGAAACCAAAACAAGTTATCACAGATGGGGCAACAAAAGGGGGGG
>Ga0209628_10003915_pt1 | contig 10589 bp, 7 predicted proteins | sample TergutCu122P4_FD_187285 | JGI IMG/M metagenome (GOLD analysis project Ga0209628, IMG submission 187285) | Cubitermes ugandensis P4 segment gut microbial communities from Kakamega Forest, Kenya - Cu122 P4 (SPAdes) (version 2) | ecosystem: Host-associated > Arthropoda: Insects > Digestive system >... | reverse complement strand
GGCCTGACACCACCATGGCGGCGCAATAATCTTCCCGGCGGCTGGTGTATTCGGCATTCTGCCAATAGTACCCATCCTTGAGAAAATCGGTGTTCTTGACCGGCTTCAGCAAAATCTGGCCCAGCCGCGAGCGCCCATTGCTTTGCGCATCGCTCAACTGCGGCATCGCGTCAGTGGCCGCCATATAACTTGTGCCCGCGATGGTGTAGGTATCCGGCTCCACGATGTACAAGGCGTATTCCTTGAAGCCGCCTCCCGGAATGTTGAACCACGATCCGCGCAGCCCCGTATTACTCGCATAAACGTTCGGCCCGGACCGTAGCTCGGCGCCGGTGCGGGTTCCGCGCCATTGCACGACCGCCGTATTTTCGGCCTGCCACGCCCAATGCTGCGGGGTGCCCACCCTGACATCCCCGTACCGCTTGACAAGGCCCGTCACGGGCATGATGACAATGGCCTTGCCGGATTCGACCGCTTTCTGGAACAGCGCATCCGGCCCTTCCAGTTGCGCCATCAGACCCGCAAGCTGGGCTGTCAGCGCTTCGCGCTTGAGCGTGGCCTGGCTCTTGAAAATATTGAAGAAGCTCCCTGTAGTGCGCTTGGGCTTGGTTGAGGGGCCATCGGTGTTCGATGCGGCCGCCAGAATGATGCACATCACACCGCTCGCCGCCTCATCACTGATCGTCTCAGGCTCCCGGGGCGCGGAGACCAAGACTTCAACCATCGTAGGCGGTGGTTTTCTCGGCGCCAGATGGGCGGTAATGGCGGCAACGCCAAGGTCGCCGTCCAGCGTGAGGCGAAGCGGCACATTGCTCAACGGCCCCAGTTGTCCGATATAGAGCAACATTTCGGTGCTGGCGCCATGCTGTAGCGCATCGATCACTTTGAAATTGCCCTCCTTGGCCAGTAGCTGGATGCGCTCGCGGGCGGCCGCCGGTTCGAGGCCATTGACGGGAATCCAGGTTGAAAAAGCGTCGCCGTTGGTATAGTCATCGTTCTTCTGAAAATTAAGCCCGCACAGCTCGGCGGTGCCTGTCTTGGTGGCCTTCGTCCAATACGCGGCCACCCGGGACGAGCTGCCGGGCGCGGTATTCTCCGCGCGCGCCATATCAACGCTGCTGATGATCAGGCACATTTCCTTGCGCATGTCTTCCGGTTTTGCGCTCATGCCCTTGGGCAAGCTCACCGTCAGGAAGATGCTCCCCGCATCGCCGTCGGCCCGGAAAACGGAATCGAAGGCGCGCGCTTTTTGGCTGGCGCGTTGCGTGACGGTCAACGTGCCGGTGTTGCGCGAATAGTTTTCCGCGCCGATATCGAATCCCTCAAGCACTGACGCCGTCTTCAACTGACTGATCGCCTTGCGCGCGTCCAGTTTGGCAAACCGGACGGCGGTCTCAAAGCGTATGCCCGTATCGGGACTGCCTTCGCTGCGGAAATTTTTCTCGCAACTTGCCGCCGGGGGGCCGCCCGCAGGCGGAAGCGCGGCCGTATTGCCCTGGGCGGACGCGCCCTCGTTCGGGGCCATATCCACGGAGGCGCACCCGGAAACGAGCAGCGCGGCGATCAAGGGAATAATCAAATTGATTTTCATGGCGGTTGATATCCAGGACAAGCTGCGCCTGCGCGCATAATCAGCTATTGGCACGGAACAAGATATTCTCATAGATAGCGCGGTCTTTGGCGGAAAAGCAGGCGAAAACAATCTCTTGCAGCGCGCCGCCGGCGGCGCGAACAGTGGCCACCGCGATCTTGGCGGCAGCCTCAACGGGGTAACCGTAGACGCCGGTGCTGATGGCCGGGAAAGCGATGGTTGACACGCCGTTGGCGATGGCCACCTCCAGGGAACGCCGGTAACACGATGCCAGCAAGCCGGGTTCTCCGCTTGCGCCGCCGCGCCAAACGGGGCCGACGGTATGAATAATGAATTTTGCGGGCAGCCGGTAGCCGCGCGTCAGTTTGGCGTCCCCGGTCTTGCAGCCGCCCAGCAGCCGGCACGCCTGGAGAAGTTCCGGCCCGGCCGCCCGATGAATCGCGCCATCGACGCCGCCGCCGCCAAGCAAGGAAGAATTGGCGGCGTTGACAATGGCATCAACCGTCATGGTGGTGATGTCTTGATGGACCGCGCGCAGCATCATCCCGGCAATGCCTTCAAGTCCTTGAGCATCAGGAACAGATGGGGAGTCAGGAATCAGAAAGTCTGGCGTCAGAGGACGGCCCTGATCCCCGATTCCCGCTCATGACGGCGTAATAGAGCACCGGGATCACCACCAGCGTGAGCAGGGTTGACACGAAAACGCCAAAGATGAGGCTGATGGCGAGGCCGTTGAAAATCGGGTCGTCGAGAATGAAGAAGGCGCCGATCATGGCAGCCAGCCCGGTGAGCGCGATGGGCTTGGCGCGGATGATGCCGGCCTGGATGACGGCTTCGCCGAAGTCCATGCCGGCGGCCACTTGTTCGTTGATGAAGTCGACGAGCAGGATGGAGTTGCGCACGATGATGCCGGCCAGCGCGATCATGCCGATCATCGAGGTGGCGGTGAAGTGGCTGCCGAGGAGCGCATGGCCGGGCATGACGCCGATGATGGTGAGCGGAATCGGCGCCATGATGATGAGCGGCACGAGGTAGCTCTTGAACTGCGCCACCACCAGCAGGTAGATGAGAATCAGGCCGACGGCATAAGCGAGGCCCATGTCGCGGAAGGTTTCGTAAGTGACTTGCCATTCGCCGTCCCACTTCAGCGCGTAGCCCGCGTAGGGGTCTTGCGGCTGGCGGATGAAGTATTCGTCGAGCGTGCCGCCCTGCGCCAGCGCCATGTGTTTGACCTTGGCGCGGATGTCGAACATGCCGTAGAGCGGCGAATCGAGCTTGCCGCCCATGTCGCCGATGACATACACCACGGGCAGCAGGTCCTTGTGATAAATGTTTTTCTCGCGCAGGGCCTGGCGCGCTTCGACCAGTTCGGACACCGGCACCATGCGGCCGTCCCTGGCACGCACGGTGAGCTTGAGCAAGGCGTCGAGCGTGTGCTGTTTTTCCGGCGCGAGCGTCAAGCGCACCGGGATTTCGTATTTGGCGTCCTGCGAGTGGACGGGCGTGACATCGCCGCCGGCAAGCCCCATGCGCACCACTTCGACAATATCGTTCTGCGCCACGCCGAGCAGCGCCGCCTTGCTTTGCGAGACATGGAGGACGAATTTCTGCGCGTCGGCCTGCACGTAGTCGTCGACGCCGACAATGTCGGCGGTATTTTCGAAAGCGCGCCGCACCGCTTTCGCCACGGCAATCTGTCCGGCATAGTCGGGGCCGTAGATTTCGGCGACGATGGGCGAGAGCACCGGCGGCCCCGGCGGCACTTCCACCACCTTGGCGTTGCCGCCATGCGCTGCCGCGATGGCCGCCACGGTGTCGCGCAGGGAAACGGCAATTTCGTGGCTGTGGCGATGGCGATGTTTTTTGTCGACCAGATTGACCTGAATATCGCCCAGCTCGCTCGATGCGCGCAGGTAATACTGGCGCACAAGGCCATTGAAGTTGATCGGGCTGGCCGTGCCGGCATAGATTTGGTAGTCGGTCACTTCTTCGGTGTGGACGATGGCGGCGCCGATTTCGCGCAGCGCCTTGGCCGTTTCTTCCAGCGGCGTGCCGACCGGCATGTCGAGGACGATCTGGAATTCGCTTTTGTTGTCGAAGGGCAGCATTTTCAGCACGACCCGTTCCACCAGCGCCAGCGACACCGAAACGGCAATGGCGGCGAAGATGCCCAGCCACAGCATGCGGCGCGCGGCTTTGCGTTCCAGAAAAGGCTTCATCACGCGCCGGAACAGGCGGTCGAGCCAGCCTGGCTCGCCCGCGGCATGCGCGGCAGGGGCCGCATGCTGGCCGCCCGTCAGCTTGAGCACCAGCCAGGGCGTGACGACGAAGGCAATGGCGAGCGAGATGAACATGCCCATCGAGGCGTTGATGGGAATCGGACTCATGTACGGCCCCATCAGGCCGCTGACGAAAGCCATCGGCAGCAGCGCAGCGACGACGGTGAAGGTGGCGAGGATGGTCGGGCCGCCGACTTCGTCCACCGCTTTCGGGATGATGTCCCAGAGCGGCTGGCCGGGCGCCAGTTGATGCCGGCGGTGAATGTTCTCGACGACGACAATGGCATCATCCACCAGTATGCCGATGGAGAAGATGAGGGCGAAGAGCGAGACGCGGTTGAGCGTGAAGCCCCAGGCCCAGGAAGCGAACAGCGTGGCGGCCAGCGTCAGCGTCACCACCATGCCGACGATGAGGGCCTCGCGCTTGCCGAGCGCAAACAACACCAGCAGCACGACGGCGGCGGTGGCGAAAACCAGTTTGCCGATCAACTGTTGTGCTTTTTCCGTGGCGGTGGCGCCGTAGTTGCGCGTGACGGTGAATTCGACGCCTTCGGGAATCACCGCGCCCCGCAACTGTCCGGCGCGCTGGATGACGGTCTCGGCCACATCGGCGGCATTGACGCCGGGCTTCTTGGACACCGACAGCGTGACGGCGGGAAACTCGCCCTCGCGCGTGCCATGCCAAACGTATTGCGCGGGCTGGTCGGCGCCGTCGTCGATGCGCGTCACATCGGCCATGAACACCGGCTTGCCGCCATCGACGCCGACCACCAGCCGCCCCACATCGGCGGCGGTTTCGAGATAGGTGCCGGTCTCGACGAACACCTCGCGGTTGCCGGCCACCAGGCTGCCGGACGGTTGCAAGGCGTTGGAGAGTTGCAGCGCGGCTTTCAAATCCTGCGCGGTGACGCCGTGCGCGGCCATGCGCTCGGCATCCATGGCGACGCGGATGATGTGGCCGGGGCCGCCAACGGTGACGACATCGCGCGTGCCGGGAATGCGCTTCATCTCGATTTCGACGGCGCGCGCCACTTGCTGCATTTCGAAAGCGGCGCGCTCGGCGTCGCGCGTCCAGAACGTCAACGTGACGATGGGCACATCGTCGATACCCTTCGGCTTGATGATCGGATCGCCGACGCCGAGATTGGGCGACACCCAGTCGCGGTGCGAATTGATCGTGTCATAGAGCCGCACCAGCGCCTGAATCGGCTCTTCGCCCACCTTGTACTGCACAGTGACGACGGCCATGCCGGGGCGCGAGACGGAAAAAACGTGCTCAATGCCGGCAATGCGCGAGAGCACTTGCTCGGCGGGCCGCGCCACCAGATTTTCGACATCGCGCGCCGACGCGCCCGGAAAGGGAATGAACACGTCCGCCATGGTGACGTTGATCTGCGGCTCCTCCTCGCGCGGCGTCACCAGCACGGCAAAAACACCCAGCAGAAAAGCGATCAGCGCCAGCAGCGGCGTCATCTGCGAACGCTGAAAGAGCGCGGCGATTTTGCCGGAAATGCCCATCCGATCTATCCGACTTTCCCCCCGCTTGCGGGGGAAAGGAGGCAAGCGCCTCCCCTCCCCTTCAAGGGGAGGGGCAGGGGGTGGGGATGGGTGGGGCCAATTTGCTTGCGCCCGCAGGCGCAGGGCAACCCCATCCCCACCCAAACCCTCCCCTTGAAGGGGAGGACTTTGTCGTGCCGTCTTTCAAATGTCATCATTCGAACAGAAACCGCGCTAATGTTGCCGGGCGGCGATGCCGGCCTTGACCGGATCGAGGGCGACTTTTTCGCCAGCGTTCAAACCCGCCAGCACTTCATGAAAGCCGCCGGCAAGCGGTTCGGAAAGACGCACTTGCCGCAGGCGCGGCGGGTTTTTCCCGTCGATGACATACACCGCCGTCACTTCGCTTCGCCGCAGCACGGCGGCGGCGGGCACCAGCAATTTCTTCGCCTTGCCGATGACAAAGTGCGCGCGGGCGAACATGCCGGGCATCAGGCCGGAACGATTTTCAGGCAGATAAAGACGCGCTTGCACAGTGTGCGTGCGCGGGTCGGCGGACGGCAACATCTCGACGCGCGTCGCGTCCACCCACTGGCCGCGCTCGGGAAATTCGATTCTGGCGCGCAGGTTGGCGCTCACTTCGGCAAGCTTGTATTGCGGCACGCTGGCCGTCACGCGCAAGCTCCTGGGGTCGTACACGGTCACGAGCGGCTTGCCGGGCGAGGCCATTTCGCCCGCTTCGGTGTGGCGCTGGGCGACAAAACCCGTCAGCGGGGAGATGATGCTGGCATGACTGGCAGAGGCCGCCGCCGCGCCGGTGGCCGCTGCCGCCGCGCGGTAGTCGGCTTCGGCCTTGTCGAGCGCCGCCTTGCTGACGAATTTCTGCGCGTAGAGACTTTTCGTGCGCTCGTAATTCGCCCTGGCGTTGATCAATTGCGCCTGATTGGCGGCGACGCTCTCGGCCGCCTCGCGGGCGTCGATGCGGGCGAGCAGTTGCCCCTGCTTGACGGCGTCGCCGGCATCGACGCGCATGTCCACCACGCGGCCCGCCACCTGCGCGGCGAGCGTGGCTTGCTTGACAGCCTCGATGACGCCATCGGCGGGATAAGTCAGATCGACCTCGCGCAGTTCGACCGTCGCCGTCGCCAGCGGCGCGGCTTGCGCAAAAGTCTGGCCCGGGAGGACGGCCCCAAGACTGCAAAAAAGTCCGAAAGAAAAACAAAATTTGTTCAGCATGGCCAGAATATTAGGATTTTCTTATATGAGTGTCAATCATGACGGCATTGACAGCCTCGCATCAGGCAATGAATCAAGGCGTTAAACATGAACAATGCGGGATCCGCGAATCAGAGCATGTATCAAAAGAATTTACACTAAACGGCGCACAAATCACGTCCAGTACGAGTAGAATCTTTCCCCCGCGCCATAAGGCGGACTGCTGGACCCCACTGCACTGGTTCCCCTCTCCTGTCCTCATGATCGCCAAAGAGAACTCCGGCCAGACGACGAACATTGTCACCCAAACGGTCAGGCCGGCCTGCCGACCTTTCAGACTTTGTAGTGGAGATCTTTCATGAAGAGATACAAGACACTCGACGACTTCCTGGCTCACGTCGAGGCGCGCGACCCCAATCAACCTGAATTCCTGCAAGCCGTCAGGGAAGTTATGGGCAGCGTCTGGGGTTACATCAAGAACAACCCCGACTATGCCGATGTCGATCCGCTGCTTGAGCGTCTGGTCGAGCCGGAGCGCGTCGTCCAGTTTCGCGTCTCCTGGTTTGACGACCGCGGCCAGGTGCAAACCAATCGCGCCTTCCGCATCCAGCACAGTTCCGCCATCGGCCCGTTCAAGGGCGGCATGCGTTTTCACCCCTCGGTGAACCTGTCGATTCTGAAATTTCTCGCTTTCGAGCAGACCTTCAAGAACGCGCTGACCACGCTGCCGATGGGCGGCGCCAAGGGCGGCTCGGACTTCGACCCGAAAGGCAAAAGCCACAACGAAGTCATGCGTTTCTGCCAGGCCTTGATGGTTGAGCTGCATCGCCACCTCGGTTCGGACACCGACGTGCCGGCCGGCGACATCGGCGTCGGCGGCCGCGAAGTCGGCTTCATGGCCGGCATGATGAAAAAGCTCTCCAACAATGCCGCCTGCGTATTCACCGGCAAGGGCCTGTCCTTCGGCGGCAGCCTGATCCGCCCCGAGGCCACCGGCTACGGCCTGGTGTACTTCGCCGAGGAAATGCTGAAGACGCACAAGATGGATTTCGAGGGCATGAAAGTCTCCATCTCCGGCTCGGGCAACGTCGCCCAGTACTCGGTGGAAAAACTGCTCGAACTCGGCGCCAAGGTTGTCACCGTGTCCGACTCCGGCGGCACGGTCTATGACAAGGCCGGCTTCAACCGCGAAAAACTCGACGCGCTGATGAAGCTGAAGAACGAGGACTATGGCCGTATCGACGCCCTGGCGAAAAAATTCAAGCTCGAATACCTGCCCGGCAAAACCCCCTGGCATATTCCGGTCGACGTCGCCCTGCCCTGCGCGACGCAGAACGAACTGGACATCAAGGACGCCAAGGCGCTCATCAAGAACGGCGTCAAGTGCGTCGCCGAGGGCGCCAACATGCCCTCCACCCTGGAAGCCGCCGAAGCCTTCATCGAGGCCGGCGTCCTCTACGCGCCGGGCAAGGCCAGCAATGCCGGCGGCGTTGCCACCTCCGGTCTCGAAATGACGCAAAACGCCCAGCGCCTGCCGTGGACGCGCGAAGAAGTCGATAACCGCCTGAAGTGGATCATGCACCAGATCCACATGAACTGCGTGCAATATGGCAAAGGCAAGAAAGGCTTCGTAAACTACCTCGATGGCGCCAACATCGCCGGCTTCGTCAAAGTCGCCGACGCCATGACGCATCAGGGCGTTTACTGACGCCGGCGTTGGGGTTCGCTTCGCTCACCGCCAACCTGCATGTTGTCCGCGCAGGCTGGCGGTGCGCCAAAGGCGAACCCCAACGGTAGTGCTACACAATATCTTCATCCGCCTCCCCCGCCTGCAACTCGCCAATATCCGGCACGGCCGCCGCCGCGCCCACGCGGCCAATCTCGTCGAGATGGCCTTGCAGTTCGGCGCGCGCCATGTCCTCGAAAGACAGGCTGAGAAAAGTCAGAATACGATCGGCCAGCAACGCATACGCGCGCATGAAGGCGGTGCGCTTTTGCGCCGCGCTCCCCGCCACGGCAGCCGGATCCTCCACGCCCCAGTGCGCGCGCAGAAAATCGCCCGGCCATGCCAAACGGAATTCTTCGGCGGCATCGGCGCACATCGTAATGACGAGATCAAACACCGGCGCGCCAGGCGCGGCGAATTCGTCCCAGCTTTTGCTGCGCAAAGCGGGATTGTTCAGCCCTTGTTCTTCGAGGAGTGCCTGCGCGAAGGGATGGATGTGTCCCGCCGGTTTGCTGCCGGCGGAGAACGCGCGTAAGCGCGCGCCGCCGAGCGCGTTGAACAATGCCTCGGCCAGAATGCTCCGCGCCGAGTTGCCGGCGCACACAATCAGGATGTTCCAGGGGCGCTCAGAACTCAAGGGCATCCCGTATGGCATTGACCCCCGCCTTGGCGCAGTGCGCATCGGCATCACCGCCCGGCGCGCCGGAAACGCCGATCGCGCCGAAAATGCTGCCGCCGCCTTCGATGAGAACGCCGCCGCCGACCATCACCACGCGCGGCAGATCGCGCAGGCCGCTGGCCGGTTTGCCTGGCTGGGTGGCGTCCGCCAAACCGTCGGTGTCGGCGCGAAAGCTCGCCGCCGTCCATGCTTTGCCGATAGCGGTTTCCGGCGTGTGCGCCCCGGCGTAGCGATCGCGCAGCATCACCTGCGCGAGTCCCGAACGGTCGACCACCGCCACCGCGACCTGATAGCCGCTGTCGCGGCAGGCGGCGAGCGCCGCCTGCGCGGCCTTCAGCGCCGTCTCCGGCGTCAGGGCGCGAACGGTGTAAGTCGCTTCCTGCGCGGCAACCGCGCCGGAAGCCAGCGCGGAAACGAGCGCGGCGGCAAGCATTGTTTTGCGTGTCATATCGTGTTCCTCAAACAATCAGTCGAGCGTGATCTTCCGCGCCACCGGGCCGCCCTTGAGCAGGGTCCATTCCGTCATTGATCCATCATACAGGCGCGCGCGGGGGTTGCCCAGCAATTCGCTGGCGACAAACCAGCCGATCGAACCCAGATGGCCCGTGTTGCAGAAATAAATCTGCTCGCCGCCGAGCGGCACATTGGCATACTCGTAGAGTTGTTCGAGTTGTTTACTGTTGCGGAACTCGCCCCCGCCATTGACCGTCAGCCAGACGCCGGGCAGGTTTTTCGCCCCCTCGATGGTGCCGCTCTCGGCTGCCTTCGGGTGGCGGTTGATGCCAACGTACTGATCTTCCGTCCGGTCGTCGATCAGCGCCACACCGGCGGCTTGCGCCTTTTTGACCTCCTCCAGGGTGACGATCATCTCTTGGCGAACGTTCACCTTGAAGGTTTTCGGCTCGACAGTGACGGCGCCGGTTTGCAGCGGATTGTTCTTGTCCTTCATCCACGCCGCCATGCCGCCGTCAAGAATCGACACCTTGTCGTGACCGAGCACTTTGAACGTCCAGTAGATGCGCGTGCCCATGCCCATGTCAGCGAACGAGGCGCCGGGCGGCGCCAGCACGACATGCGTGGCGTTGTCGATGCCGAGCTTGCCGATCATGGCGGCGAGCGCGTCGAGCTTGACCGGCAACATATCCGGCACCTTGACGTTGGACTCAGTCACGCGGTCCTCGCGCCAGCCGTCCTTGGCAAAGCTGCTGTTCACCGCGCCGGGAATGTGGCCGCGCTGATAGTCCGCCGGCGGCTGGAGGTCGAGATAGACGATGTCCGGCGCGCCCAGATTCGCCTTCACCCAGGCCGTGTTCACCAGCGGATCAGCCGCATTCGCCGCCATCATCAGGCACCCGCAGAGCATCCCGCCCATCCATTTGCGCCACGTTCCCGTCAATGCTGTTTTCATTCATGTCTCCTTCTCATAAAGGCCGTCCTGCGACGCCAGACTTTTTGCGTTATCACCGTGGAATACCCCGCCAACGGCGGAAGCGGTAGAATACGCCAATGAAACACGAAACTCATGCCCCGGAAACGCCCGCGACGGTTTTTCTTCGCCAGCATCGCATCGCCCACTCCAATCATTTTTACGAATACGAGGAG
>Ga0209628_10003914_pt1 | contig 10589 bp, 13 predicted proteins | sample TergutCu122P4_FD_187285 | JGI IMG/M metagenome (GOLD analysis project Ga0209628, IMG submission 187285) | Cubitermes ugandensis P4 segment gut microbial communities from Kakamega Forest, Kenya - Cu122 P4 (SPAdes) (version 2) | ecosystem: Host-associated > Arthropoda: Insects > Digestive system... | reverse complement strand
TGTTGCTATCAAAAACGTTACGGACGAAAATGATTTGATGATTATAAATAAGTCGGGCATTGCGATTCGTATGCACGTTTCTGATATTCGCACAATGGGACGTGCCACGCAGGGTGTTCGTCTTATCAACCTCGAAAAGCGCAATGACGAAATTGCTTCTGTCTGCAAAGTTGATGCAGAAACAGAAGAAGAAATTATTGAAACCGCAGAGGGTAGAGTAGAGGACATTGCGAATGGGGTAGGGGAGAGCGAAAATTTAAGCAATTCGCAAGAGTGATTTTTGTTGATAAGTAATCAATATTTTGTTGATAACTTTACTAAAAAAGCACGAAAATAAAAAATCGTGCTTTTTTGTTGTTTTATAAAAAAAATATTATTAATTTTGCAAAAAATTTATTAACCAATAAAAAACATTAATAAAATGAAAAAACTATTTTCAATTACAATGTTGTTGCTGGTAGCAACAATGTGTTTTTCGCAAGCGAAAAACGTAAGTAAGGCAAACAGATTGTCGAATGCGGAGGAGAATCCCGATTTTGACACTGCCATTGATTTAATTGAGCAGGCGTTGAAAGACGAAACAACCAAGAACCTTGCCAATACTTGGTATGTCGCCGCCAATGTGTATTCAAGAATTATCAATTATGAATACGAAAAACCAAGTATGGGTGCCGGTTCAACCGACCGAGAACGCCAGCAGGAAAGTGCTTACAAAGCGTATGATTATTATCTGAAAGCAGTGGAATTGGAGGCAATTCCTGATGCAAAAGGTAAGGTTAGTAATAAACTGACTAAAAAAGCAGCACAAGACCTCGCCTGGTATTTCAATAATGGTTGGCTTGTAAATTATGGTGCAGCAGAGGGACAAATAGGGAACTATGCTACGGCTCTAAAAGCGTTTGAAAAGCATTTGTCAATTCCTGATTTGCCGTTTGTTATTGCATTCGTAAAAGAAAAAAAAGAAAAAGATGATAATAAAAATCCACGTCCAAAAAAAGAGAATAATGACTCTTTGTATTGGAACGTAAAATTTTTTGATGCTATTTATACGCAACTTTATGCAGATGATGTAAAGGACGAGGCAAAAAAAGAGGAACTTACCAATGCCACAATTCAAAAATATGAGGCGATAAAAGATAAAGGTTATGAAGAGGGTAAAATTTATCACTATCTTTATAATCTGTATAATATTAGAAATGACTCTGTAAATATGATTAGAATTGTAGATGAGGGAATTGTACGTCTCCCAAATGAGATTTTCTTTATTGGAATGAAAATCAACTTTCTGCTTGAAAAAGGGCAGGGCGAAGAGGCAATAGAATATCTGCAAACCGCCATTGAACGAGACCCGTCAAATGGAAAATACTACAACATATTGGGCAATATTCATAACATTCTTGGTAAAAATGTAGAAGCGATGAAAAATTATGACAAGGCAATTGAGTTAGAACCTGAAAATGCTAATTTTCAAATAAGCAAAGGTGCAGCAATATACTCAGAGGCACAAGCAATAGAAACAGCGTCTCTTACCACACGCGACCCCAAAACAGCAGAAATGTTAAAAGCAACTGCAACTGCAAAATTTAAAGAGGCAGAAGGATATTTTTTGAATGCTTTGGAATTTGATGAATATAATTGCGAGGCGTATAAAAAATTAGTGAGTTATTATTATAAATTTATAACTACGGAAAAGAAAAAATATGATGATATTAATAGAAAAGCGGAAAGAAATAATTGTAATTAATAAGAAAAACATAAAAAGTGCTTGAAATTGATTTTTCAAGCACTTTTTTATTTGTCAATTAATAGAGTGGCATTTCAAATTTCTATTTAACATAATATAAATTATAGGAAAAATAATTAAACTTATAAAATGAAAACAACTTTTGATAAAATGATTGCAGAATTGCGTGAGATTGCTAAATATAAAAGATACAAAGGCAGTTTATATGAATTATTTATTTGGCAAAGAACCGAAGAACAATTTTATTTTCTTGTAGAACACGGACTTGATACATACGCAAAACGTAACAACTTTTATAAATATTTAGAATTTACTAACCCTTAAAAAAATAAAAAATTATGATTATCATTAATCCACAATTCGGCGGTTCAACACAGCCCATAGACATAAGTGACAAATTTAATTATGACTCTGATCTTTTTTCAAATTTCGAAGCGATGAAATTTGGAAATATTGTCTATTTATCATTTGCAAGAGTTTCAAACTCTCTATCTTATACATATATCAAAATAGACGAAAGTATTAAATCTCTTATAACAGGAGCTTATATCGTTCCTAATGCTGTTTTTGTGAATGGTGGTTATGATTTTACATCTGTCACTAATGCTTCTGTTCAAACTCATTATTCTATTATTAGCGTAAGTCCAAATAATACTAATTTTAATATGTACTATTATTTCTGCTTTCAAGTTATCTAATGCGACAATTCTACCACTCATATTATTCACGTCCGGCACAGGAATATAACCGTTGGGGCATTTCACAACAATTTTTAAAAAATTTGTGGTGCGCTGCCCTGTCGGTTGAATATATGCACAAGCACAATAGGGAAATCATTTTGTCTTGTAACTCTGTTGTAGCAAAACAGATATTAACCGCCGGGATTAAATATGATGATGTTATTCCCTATTTAGACAATCTAAAAATTTCGAACTATTTTTGGGCTGGCTGCAAAATTTTTACACAGCAATTTATGGAAAAAGGCGATGTTCATATTGATATGGACGTGTTCTTTTTGTCTGATAAGTGCCTGAATATGATTGAACAATATGAATGGGACGTTGTAAATCAAGAATTAGAAATAACCGCACTTGATTATAAACACGATGGAAACTGGTACAAAAGACACTTTGATTTTTTGCGTGAAAATGGTATAAATATTAAACCAAACCCTTACAGTTTGAATTGTGGCGTTATTGGTTTCAATAACGATAAAATAAAACAGCAATATATAAAAGAGTACTTTAACTTAGTTAAAGAGATAAGCCGGCTTGACGCTACCAAATATGAGGGCGGGGTTGAGTTCTTTGCGCCCGACTTAATCTGCGAGCAAATGAATTTGTGCAATATTATTGACAAAAACAAAGGCAATGTCTTATTATTGCGTCCAAACAATGAATATGTAGCGGACTACCGAAATGACTATTTGCACCTAATCGGGCAAACAAAATACAGCGAGGAAAATCAAAATTGGATTAAAGAAAAATTAAAAGAAATGAACCCAAATCTATTTGACAAACTTAATACAATGCTACAATGACACTAATTTTTGAGGAAAATATTAGAAATAACAAGGACGCTTTTAAGCAAAAAGTTATTGATATTTCGGGGCAATTAGCCATTGACCCGAACTGGTTAATGGTTGTTATGCAAATGGAAAGCGGTATGAACCCACAGGCGTTTAATGCCGGCAGCGGAGCCACAGGACTAATTCAATTTATGCCTTCCACTGCTGCAGGTCTGGGAACTACAACCGCAGCACTTAAAGCAATGACAAATGTGCAGCAACTTGATTATGTTTTAAAATATTTAAAACAGGCGTATAGTTATACATCACGCCGCCCGGTATTCAGAAATTTAGGCGATTTATATTTGTTTGTCTTTTTTCCAATTGCCATTAATCACGATGAGGAGTGGGTATTAAGGTCAAGCACCTTATCAGCGCAAACTATTGCAAATGCAAATAAGGTTGTAGATTTAAATAAAAATGGCGAAATAACGGTAGGCGAATTTTACCAATATATTCGTAATTATCTCAGAAATAAGGGCTTGCCGAGTTATATTATTGCCGAGTATATGGGTGATGTTGAAAAAAAAAAGTAATGACTGCCGGCGGTGGCTTAGGGTTCTGGCTCATTGGCGGACTTGTTTTATTAGCAATTTTAAGTAACGATGAATAGTATTTTTGAAAAAACATATTTATACAAAAAAAGTCCCAAAATTTATTGGGAAAATACGACTATTCCTCCTAGACCAATAAAACCAGGGAGTAAAGAGGCACGAAGACAATTACATAGAAATAAATTTTAAACATAACAAAACAATGAATAATATTAAACGATGTGGTCAGTGTTTTTGTTGGAAAAAAGATAAAAAAGCATTTATCGGCTATTGCAACCTTTCTAAAGAAAAAGTTTATTTTTTATCAACTTGTCTTTTTGGAATAAAAACTAATTAAAAATCAATATATTATGGAATTTTTAGGAACAATCAATACTATTTGGGCGTTTGCTGCCTTTGTAATTTATTTTCTCATAAAAGAGATTGTGAACTACAAAAAAAGCAAAAAAACAAAAATGTCGCGGTATGCAACTACCAGCGCACTTGCTGAATTGTCAAATCAACTCACTGCACACATTGTGGACTATAACAACAAAGCAAGTGAAATTCAAACCATTCAACGCTCTATATCAACATCAATTAACCTATATAGTGATACGGCTGTTGAACTCGCAAGCAAGATTGATAATCACATAAAGAGCGATAAGGAGATAAAAAACAAAATTTTACTGAAACTGCAAGGGTTTGAGTTTTTGGAATTAATGCACAAGCACCCTTATAATTGCAGCAATCCTCGAGCGGAAATAGTCCGCAGTGCCGCTAAAAAATTCTTTGCTGCCGGCGGTAATGGCGAGATACAAGATACATACACCGTTTGGCAGGAAAAAAGAGAAGAAATGTTGAAAAATTTAAGAAAATAAATAAAAATGAAAAGTTATGTTTTGGCTAAAAATCTTATTATTGTCTGCCTTTTTGGGCTTCTTGTGCTGGTGGGCTGTGCATCTCGACAAAAAATATCAGAGACGAGCACGGTTGCGCAATCGCACCAAACCAATTACGACAGTGTCGCCCAAATATTTAGGGGCTACTTGCGAAGTGAGTTACAGGCAAACGCCACGAGTTCGGAAGTTAAAAAAGAACAAGGTACCCGCATCATCGCCGAAGTAACGGTTGAGTTCAACGACAGCACCGGCGCACCGAAAAAACAAACAACGCGCAATATATCAGAACAATACGGTGCACAAACGGACAGGCAAACAACTGTAACCGTACAGGAGAATTATTTTGCAAATTTCGTTGATAGCATTTTCCGGGTCCAACGACAGGAAATTAAAGATTTAAAAAATGAAGTTTCTACTTTAAAAGAGAAACAGGGACTTACAAAATTTCAATCGTACCTGCTTGTCAGTGGCGTGATTATTAATGTATTGATATTGCTTTTAGTGATATTTTATGTAGTAAAAATTGTAGTATTGAAAAAATGAAAATCTCTCTCTCGTAGATAGATTTACTCTAAAAAATAAATAAGTATGTAGTAGAGAGATTTTTTTTAAATATAAAAATATGAAAGAAGTTGAAGAAAAAAGAAAATTACCTACTTGGTTCAAGTATAAAGTTGCTTGGGGTGCGGCATTACACAGATTGCCGTCAAAAAAGTTAATCGGTGTTTTTTCTGACGCATTATATTTGTATGTATCATCAGAAAGAATGCCGGACTTTGGAAACAAATTTTATCTCTGGATGCTTTGGGAAACCGTACAACCAGAGATTGACCGACAGCGCCAAAATTGGGAAAATGGCTGCAAAGGTGGAGAATACGGCAAACTCGGCGGACGACCACCGAAAAAAGATGACAAAGTTGAGAGCGATGTGCCGCCATCGGAACCGATACCGTTTCGACCACCGTTACCAAAACCGACAAATATAATCGAAGTTCTGCCAGAAGTTTCAGAACAGGAAGCAACAGAACTTGTGAGCAGCGCAGTCCAAAACACAACTCATATTCCTGCAGATGAATATAGAGAAATGATTAAACACGCTTTTTTTGAAGAGAAAGTGAAAAATCCATTTATAGAGGTACAAAAATTTCTTGACTTCAATCAAAGCAAGGGTTGGTTAGATAGTAAAAATAAACTAATTAAAGACAAAGTCGCCTGGTTCAAAAATTGGGACTGTAAAACGGAAAAAAGAAATCTCAAAGAAAACAATGTTATTGATGACTTTTGGCAAAAAATTTACTATTCTACTAAGAGTTTCGGAATAGATGATGAATATTATTTTATCAAATTTTATCCTTATTGTATTCATAAATTTGGCGATAACAGCAAGGCATTTGTTTATTTGCGAAACGAAAAGGAATTTAAAGAATTTGAAAATCTAACAAATAATGAAAAGTTTTTTAATTTTCTATGTGATTTAATTAATACTGACGAGGTTTGTTGGGATATAATGAACTCACAAAATCAATAAAAATAAAATGAAAAACTACAAACTTAACTACAAAGATAATCTATATATTTAAGCAAAATCGTAATACAGGATACTCATTTTCTGAATGGGCAAAAGAATTGCTTGAAGTTATTAAGCAAATAAATCCTGTGTTTTTCAAAACATAAGCACTTCAATTTACTTTCATATTTTTTCGGGCATCTCAAAAAGATTTGAGGTGTTTTTTTATGTGCGTGCCTGTCGGTACTGTGTATTACAAAGTATGCTGATTATCAGTTATTTTCTATGCGCTGCGTTCTTCATCACGCTTACCTGTACGCACTTACCATTTGCACCTGTTCCGTGCGCGCTTACGGTGCAAGTAATTCACTCACGCCGGACGCGCTCTGGGGAACTGTTACCTGTGCACACTACCCTACCCTCTTTTTTCAGTTCATTTTTTTTAAGTTTTTAAAAGTTTTTGTGTTAAAGAGAAGTTAATTAGATGTTAAAATTTTCAGAACTTCACAAAAACTTTGCGAAAACTTTGTTAAGCATTTATTAAAGATTTGTTATTGAAAGTTAAATAAAAATGTAATTATTTGATAATCAACTTTTTAAAAACTCGAAAAAAACCCCCAAAATACTTTGCGAAAACCCCGATTAAACTCTATATAAGAACTTACAATTTCAGAATTTCCATTTTAAAAAATAAGAATACAGAATTTTTTTTTGTGCGTTGCACGAAAAAGGCAAAAAAAAAAAATTTTTTATTTTTAATTTTTGAAAATTGAAATTGTAAAATTCCGAAAAGAGAAAAAAAAATGCACCCCCCTACCCCCCTCAAAAAAACTTTTTGTAAAATAGTTGTAAAATAATTGCGAAAAAACTTGTGTATGTCAAAAATTTTTTGTATATTAAGGGAAAAATTAAATCAATGAAAAATGTAGCAGGTTGGTTAATTGCTGGAGGTGTTGCTTATTTTCTGTTTGATATGTTCGGAAAACAGGCAATAGCCGCATACAATTTGGGTTTTGCCTTTAATGATGTACATTATAAAGGTCGTGGAAACAGTGCAACCTCTTTAAAATTTGAGTTATTGATTGATGTGAGTAACACAAGCATTTTTGATATTTATGTAGATATATTTGAATTTGATGTTTTGTTCAATCACGAAACAATAAGTAAAATTAACAAAGAGCAGCACACATTGTTTGAGGGTAAAACAATCACAACCGTACCTATACTTATTGATTTGGACATAAAAACAACATTTGAGCAATTACTCGCACAAATTCAAAGCGGATACTATGATAATTGGTTATTTGAAATAAAAGGCAAATTGCACACAAGAAATATCACTATACCGTTGAATATAGAGTTTAATTTTCAAGATTTTCAAAAATTAATATTTTCGTAAAAATATGGCTTCATTTACAGATACATTAAAAAAGACACCTGCAAATTTTATGTACGTTTTCATACCCGACAGCGTAGTACACGAATTTGACAGATGGCCAAAAATATTAAAAAAGCGTGAAGAACAAATCCGATGTCTCCGCTCATACGATACTTTTGGTAATAAATTTGAAGAGTATAAAAATATAATTGCAACTGCTTTTAATGCCGAATACGGAATGACGCCCGGACAAGCAATTCTGCATATATGCGAGGGCAATTCTCATCTTGTACAAGGAAAGACAGGCGTTGTTAATGTAGCAGGCATTGGCAAAAAAAAGGTTGTTCTTGAGAGTGACGGTTCGCCGCAAGGTTTTTATACGGTTGGAGATGATGGCGATGTTTGTCAGAACGATCAGGGCGATATCATACGACTAACATTTGACACACAAACAGGACAAGCCAAAAGTTGGTATAACGAAAAAACAGGTGAGCAAATTTCCCATTGGGACGAAAATAAAAAAACGTGGAATCTCGGCAGCAATGGTGAAAAAGATGTGTGGGGTAAGGTAATGAATGTCGGTGATTGGTTTTTAAAGATTATTGAGTTTTTAAAAAATCTCTTTACAAAGACACCAAAAATTGGCGACTTGTCAGCAAATCAACAGGACGACCCAAACCGCTTTGTACGACCATTGCAAAATACAGCGGGTTTTTCTGCTACAACAATATTAATTTTAGCAGTAGCAGGTGGAGTTGTTTATTCACTTGCAACTAAAAAAAGATAATAATAATTTTTAATCATATAAAATTTTTAATTATGGCTACAAGAAAAGCAAAAAAATTACCTCCTCGTCCAAAGGCAAACGCACCACTAAAAACGTGGGAAGCGTATGAGACAAAGGTTAAGAAAATTCAACAGGAAAACAAACAACTTGTTGATGATTTGAAAAAAAGAGAAAGAATTATTGAGAATATCAATAAAATGATTTCTAATTCGGGCTTACAAGTCCGCCCAAGAAAAGGCACCACAAGAAACAAAAAAAGTGGTTGGTTCTAATTTGTTTAATTTTAAAACTTGAAATAAATGAAAAAGTTTAGATTTCAAAACACAGGCAGTATCTTAGGAACCGTTGGAGGTGCAGCGGTCGCAGGTGGTACTTCTGCGGTCTTCGACAGATATGTTGGGGAATATGTAACAAGCAAAGACGGCACCTCTTACGGCAGATATATAAAAGCCGGCGTTGGGCTTGCGTTGCCTTTCTTTTCACAAAATATGATTTTGCGCCGTACAGGCGACGGTCTGCTTGCGATTGGTTTGAGCGAAATTATTAGCGGCGTATTGCCTGCAAAAGTTGAAGGTATTGGCAGTCGCCACATTGCGGGTAGTCGCCACATTGGCGAATCCCGAAGACGTTGGTCTATTCCTTTGAGCACAAGTGCACAAAGGAGTTTGGAAAATGAACCACGCGGTTCTCAGTATAGAATGACTTAAAAAAAGAAAATAAAATGAATACAAGAAATCCATTTTTTGACTTGGAAAGATGGCGCCGACTTATGACAGTTGTCGCCACGATGAGAGATGACGTAAATTGTCAAATCTCGAAATTATCGCTCGCTAAACTGTTGGAAAACGGTAAAGGCGACTATATCTTTAATTTCAATAAAGATATACTCAACCGTGACGCTGGTGATATTGGACTTGACCGTAACGACTGCTTTGTTCCAGTTGGTTTTGGTTTGGGCATACAGTTCGACACAATCAAAGAACGCACAGGTCGCGCTCGAATTGACACATACCCGGTGGCTGCAAGTGTAGCATCGCGCGGGTTCATCAACCCAGACCACGCAGAAGCAATTTTCAACGGTCTAATTGATATTCGCTTTAATACGGAAACAGTTGCCGAGTCGTTCCCGACCGAAATGTTCCGTACTGTGCCGGAAACACAGCCAATTCTCAGTAAGGACGCAAACAACGAACCATACTCTATTGGTGTTATTCCTCAGTATAATTTTGCTGAGTTTATCAAACCAATTCCGGGAGAACTCTATATGCAGGGTGACGTTGATACAACATTTAAGTTGATTTTCAACGGAACAGGTGCAAATTTTGATATTGCAGAAGCGAGCGCACCGACAGTGGTATCAACTACCAATGCCGCTTATTTGCGCTTTATGTCTTACGGTTTCTTAATGAAATCGGGCTCAATGCAGGCAAAAGATATGGCTGCAAAATTCAGAGAAATTTTGTCAAGAGCATAAATTTAGTTGTTCATATTGTGGTTTTGTGCGTGTGATAGCGCACAAAATTTCTAAGTAAAAAATTTTACAAAAAAAATGGTTAGTGTAATCAATAATATAGAAGTAGTTAAAATTCCGTTTGATAAAAGCACAAAAATTGTTTATTTGCCTTTCAACAGCAATTTACAGCAAAGGAAAATACACAAGATAATTGTTGCTGCGACGGAAGTAAATCAGGTCATTACAGACACTTACGCTGCATTAAAGGTAGCGAATGTAGTTGATTTGAAAAACTCTTTTATTACGCTTAAAAACGAGCGAAAAGAGCATATCGCAAAAGATGTTTCTTTGAGTGAGTTTTTTAGTAATCGCTTGCACACTAACTACATCATTGACCAGTATTTAGACACTGACAACTCTTTTATTACTTTCAATATTGACCCCGAACAAGAAGGCGCAAAGGAGCTGCTGCTCTATTTTCTCTACGGCGAAAATCATACAACGCTTGTAGAACCGGAAAAAGCGCGGACATTCTTTGTGCCTGCGGGTTTCAATGGAAAGTTAAGTGCTTTTATTCATTCCAATGAGGTGGGTAATATCAAAAAAATTACCTACACGCCTGGCGACTTTGTCAATGAAGCGAGTTTTTTCATTCAGATTTGCGAACAGGACGGACGCACTTTTGAATATATGTCAAGTTTATTGTTCAACGATGGCG
>Ga0209628_10003912_pt1 | contig 10590 bp, 9 predicted proteins | sample TergutCu122P4_FD_187285 | JGI IMG/M metagenome (GOLD analysis project Ga0209628, IMG submission 187285) | Cubitermes ugandensis P4 segment gut microbial communities from Kakamega Forest, Kenya - Cu122 P4 (SPAdes) (version 2) | ecosystem: Host-associated > Arthropoda: Insects > Digestive system >... | reverse complement strand
GGTGTCAGTGTGTCGGCAGTCGTAGTCAATTGTGGACCTTTCAGAGGACCTCCCACGTAAATTACCCTGAAGAAAGACCTACAGGCTTGCTGAGCAGACAGGAAGTTACAAGCACAACCCAACAGAGGAAAGGTGCAGTAGCAAGCTTCACTCAGTTCAGAGGACTCTGTTTAAGTCTGAATTTGTGGCTGAGTTCAGAGGTAGTCTGTCAGGGAAACATATGGCCATGTGCCATTCATCATCAGAAATTTTTAAAATGTTCCTTGGTAAAGTGCAAGAGGAACACTAGCCTTCGAAATGACATCGGTTCATTTGAGAAAACTTAGTTTTTTGTTCAAGAGGGGAAACAACTGGGCACATCACCTTGAACACTTTTTAAGAAATTAGCTATGATTAATACTGATTATTATTATTATTATTATTTTTTTTTTTCACAGTTTATTCATGGTGGACACACTGCAAAGATTTCAGACTTCTCATGGAATCCTAATGAACCTTGGGTAATTTGTTCAGTATCTGAAGATAATATAATGCAGGTAAGATATATATGATGGTAAGACATGGGCATTGATACGTGTACAGAGGTAGCCGTTAGTTAATTGGAAGTGGAAGGTAAATCACATTTGATTCTGAGAGTCAGAAATTTACTAGTAGAGCAGTGTTACTTGAAAACATTTAAATTTGTTATCTTAGGCAATGAATTTCTCTCCATAAATGAGGTTTATAGTGATTACATTCCACCAGTGTGCCCATTTTGGTGTATTCCTGAGCGTACCTAATGATAATTTCCTGCAGTACAGTACAGCAGATATTGTTACAATTGTATTTATCATTGCAGAAATATTTTTCTTTATTAGTACTTCTGTTTGTGCCCTCCTTATGTCCTTTTCTGTTTCTATTTAATATTCTGTCTGTTTTTTGTTATTGTTTGCTGTTTAAACATGTTAAGTGATGCACATACAGATGTATACAATCCATGGGACATTGAAGAGTTCAAGTTACACCTGTAGTTACATCTACATAATTTCCATAGGAGGTAAAATAGCATTGCAAGTCATCCACAGAAAACCAAAATGTAGTGTGTATAAGCAAAACTAGTGTTTTATTTAGTATAATTGTGTGTAATTAAAAATACAATTTTTTTGTTAGATACTTTGTGACATTGAAGACCTGAAACATCATTGACAAGAATAATGGTTTTCATTCAGTGATTATTAATCACTGTGTTTTGTAGCAATAAGGTATTTTCATTTGGTCTGTTGTAGGTTTGGCAAATGGCAGAAAACATATATAATGATGAAGAACCTGAAACTCCTGCATCAGAACTGGAAGCTGGAGCTTCATAAGTTATTGTGAAATCATAGCCAGAACAGATCTGACTTGAGAATTACAGTATGATTGTAACGGCCAATGTCTTGATTTTCACTACTGGAAACTTAAAAGGTTTGGGTGAGTGTCGTGTGTCTGCGTGTGTGTAATGTTGTTGTCATCAGCTGGATATTTCCCTTGTGCACTGTGTGATAGAAGTTACTGTAAACTTTACTTAGAAAATTGAAATGAAATTGGGAAACTTTATAAAGAAATTCATTTACACTAATTTTGCTATTACGTGCTATAGAACATCATAATATTCATCTTACATGAATTTATACCACTATTATGATTACTGTCTTCTGAGATATCATACTGTGTAGTCTGGTAGGTGGTTACAAACTGTCAAGCAGGCTATATGGCATCACACTCCAGAAAAATTGTAATGTTAGCATTCACCAATGTGAGAACTTTGTATCTAAAATACACCACTAGCTTGGTTGCATTGTCATGAATACATGTGTGGCCAGTTTTATGTGATAGGTCAAGAACTAGAACCTTATTTTGCATAAGTAACTTGTATTTTACTACGCATTTCATAGTGTTGAGGAATGTGTGACCCAAGGTACAACTCGTCTTACGGGTTCAGTTTGTGCTGTTGATGTTACTGTTGCAGTCAGACATCTATTCATGTATCCCTTGAATGCACATCTGTAAGTTTGATTTAAGAAGGTACTTAACATAAGTGATGGCTGCAATGTTGTTTCATATGCTAAGTGTGTATGCTTTTTATATGTGTATATTTTTGTTCATGACTTACATAATTAATTTGGTATGCAAAATACAAATTTACAGGTTGACCGTACTTTTGTTACTTGGTAACAGTTTGGATTACTTATTACCTGAAACACACAGTGTATCAGCAATGTGTACATTGGAATTGCAGTGAATGATCACAGATTATATATTTACACACAAACATGACAGGTTTTTAAAAGTCACCACTACACCCATGTAGTTGGAATTTTCTGGAATTTATATTACTTAAGAGTTATTTTTGTGTGCTCCACAGATGCAAGTAATCAGGCATCATATTTTGAATAAAGATCATTAAAACATACGTAAAATGGAACTAATATTTATTGTGTTTCAGCAAGTAGTACATTTTAAATATGAAATACTTCAGTTGAATTTTCTATTCTGTGATACAGCAATCTCAGCATGTATATGTGTTGACTTCATTACCTATTCAGCATATTTCTGTAGGTGTCAGCTGTAACCGAGAAAAGTAAACTTCACACCCTATTCTACTTACATTAGCATCAGAAGTAGTTAAGTGGTACCATGAGTTGTATAATCAGTGCTCTTCAGGAACAAGGGAAAATGTTGGTGGAGCATAACACACTGATTTTTGTTATAGGTTTCCATAGTACATATTAATGGATTCTGAGTGTTTGTATTCACTCTGAGCATTTTTCCAATACAGAATTGAAGTGAATGTGTGATAGCATGGCAGATAATTTATATAGTGGAGATAATGTACTGAAATCTTAATATGCAGTTTCAGCTGAATATTATGAAATAGCATGTTGATACATCTCATTGTAATGTTGTTTTATGCTAGGGGGATTGGTCTCATTCAGTAAAAAAAAAAAAAATGTGTTAGTAAATATTCATTTTATTTCCCTAATATTCCACCTTACTGTCATTTATTCTTTTAAGGATGTGCTTGGTATGTTTTATGACTATATTTTTGCCACTTTTTATCAGATGTGTTGCATATCTTGTAAACAACATGATGTATGTGTAGTCATTATAGAGGTAAATACAGTTCATTCATTTGGTTTGCAAAGGGAACATATGATCTTTCAATGTTATTTTCACAGTATTTATGTTCATTCTTTATCTCGTAGACAGTTTATGCGCAATGACGTTTCAAACAGCCGTTATGGTTTAAACTTGTATTGTTAGTAGTTCTGTAAAATATCAGTTTGTGTTTGTGTGAAATGTGGAACAAGTGTGCAGTATTAGTTGTCTAAGGAGTTTTGGATAGTTAACATTCACTTTTCAAAATATTGTGTACACCCGTTACTGTCAGTCAGAAGTAAGTGTATATTAGGTGAGTCCTAAATTGCCTTGAAAAGAGGAATTGGGGCATATTAAATACATAGTTTTGAAATGTGTCTGAATTTAAATATTTCAAGCAGTTAAAAATAAAACAGGTTTGCAACAGAATTGAGAATAAATCCAGTAAATTATTATTATTTCAATTAAAATCTTACTGTATGGTCTACTTTCCCAGGCACCATAGACTGTCCATTTTCCCATTCTTTTGTATGGGTAATCTCTTTCCTGGAAGGAATTACTGTGATGTAAGTTGCACATGTTTGAACATGAATTGTTGGAAGAAACCTCATTTCATTCTGTGAAAGGTATTTTGTTCAGAAATCTGGGACAGTTTTTTGCAGTCACCACTACCGTGACTGAGGGTTGTCATAGTTTTCCTTAGTTCATCCGGGCAAGTTCTGGACCATTTCTCAGGTGTGACCACCTCCAAATATTTTCAGTTATTAATCAGCCAATCATTGTACATTCTGTAGTCTGTGATACACCATCATAAAGTAACCCACAAAATGGTAGTGAAAAAGTAGTTTTTCTTCAAAGAGTGTTATATTCTGTGCAACCAAAGGGATTCTTCTTCTTCTACTTAGGGCCCGTCCGCTAATGCCCCAGAAGCACCTCAGCCTCAGGCTTATTGTGCAACCCTAAACATACCTCACCACAGATTCAGTAGTCCTGTTTCTGTAATAAAGAGGCAGAGGTCTCTAACTGAGGCTGTGCTTATTTCTTTTGGTTTTACAGACAGTTCCCCAAAAACATTATAACGCTGATGAGCCAATGACTCGCAGCAGCATGTGATGTGCTGCACTGTTTCAGTCTCCATCCCACAGAATCTGCAAGATGGATCCCCATTAAACAGGCCCATGGTACGCAGACATCCTTTTACAGGAGCATGTCTGGTGACGAATGCAACTACCATTTTTAGTTGATTCCTGCCTAATTTGAGCAGGTCATCAGCTCTTTTATTTAATGAATTGACCTTTGCTTTATGTACCACTGAATGAGTTTTCATCAGTTCTCCCACCTGTGAAGGCACAGGCTGCTTCATTGATCCTACTGATGTCATATTGTAATATGGAGCCTTCATGAATTGACTTACTTTTCACCCACTGACATGAGGATTTCCTAATTAAAATTTTCAGAGGCTGCAGTTGGCTAGAGACTGAATCTTGAATGGCCGTTGGTGTAATCTGTTTTGTGTGATACCACGTGAAGTGACCTTGTTACCACAACATATAGACTCTTTTTCAGACATATTTGCCAAAATCAATATGTCAAATATTTCAATCCAAGGCCTTGATCTAACATTGAGTGGGTTAACAGAGAAGTTGACAGCTTTCAAAGGAAAACATTATATGGAAGAGGAAAATGGAATAAAACAAGATTGCTTCTCTCATGACTTGACCTGTAACTTGCTTCTGGAAGTTTTAAATGTTGTATTTTCTATTTCAAAAAATGTTATCATGGAACATTTGACAGAACTAACTCTGCTACCTCCTGGAGGATGTGACTAAATATGGCTCAGTGCTCAGCCCACCTAACATTAATTACAAAAACTGTGGATGGTGACATGTCATGCATAGCTGACCTTCATGAGCAGTGTACTGAGATCAGAAATGATGAGACAGTGCTACAGTTTTCAAAAACAATTGCTCAGTGCATTCTGGATCAAAGTGGAAAAGGGAAAACCATTAATGGGAAATAAGGCTGTGATAGTTTTGCTACCATTTTCTTCAACTGATTTGTGTGAAGCAGGATTTTCAGCACTTATAACAACAAATAAGCTTTGAAGCTGAATGCAACCAGGCAACTACTCAAGGTGCAGCCTTTCAAACACATGATCACAGTTGGAAGAACTTCTATAGCTTGTGCACAACGAAGCTAAACATTAATATACCAATCATTGTTTTAATTCTGTTCTGTTCTTCTAATATTTGTGCTTTTGTAAAACTTGTGTATTACCAAGTAATAAACTAATTATTAATTACTTTTTAATATTGTTATTGCTGTGTACAAGTACCTTATTTCCAAAGCATTAATTGTATTTTAAAAATAATAATATACTTATTTCATAGACAGCATTCAGGTAATGAGAATTAAGTATGTCATTGTTGAAACAAATGTGTATAGCAAATCATATTTCATAACATAATCTGCATCCAGCTGAAAAAAAGTTAAGAACCCCTGGTCTAGATTTATGATATTTGAAAACAATGATGGAACTTTACAGTGCACCTGGTTGCAATTTTGGATTGAAGTGTTTCTTGAGTGATTGCCAGCATTGGTAATAATCATTGTCCAGCTTCTGGCATGTTTCTTCACCCCACTTTGTGACAGCAAGACTTAGTGAGCTCTCAAACATAAAGGCCTGCAATGAAAGAATTGCTGTTATGTCTCGAAGTTATTATAAGTGAGTTTCTTGTAATGATGCTGAGGTACCTGTACAGAAAAAATAATGCAATGTAACCTGTTTGGAATGACGTACTAAAATGGTGAACATGAAAATATGCTGTTAATGTATAATTCTGTTGAACTGACATTCCTTTACTAGAATATTCTTCTTCTTTTGGCATTACAGCCCATGGTGAACCTTAGCCTCTTCCAAAATTGTCCTGTACTATTCTCGTTCCTGTGACTTGCATCTCCAGACCCTCATGCCCGTATTCTTTAGATCTTCCATAACTCAAGGCACCTCAACTTAGGTTTTTCCTACATGTCAATTGCCTTCTGGTATAAGAAGAATTAGCTTTGTGCAAGGATCCATTTCCTGCATTCTAATGAGATGTCCCAGCCACCTGAATCTTCCTATTTTTGTCACTTTGACTGTCAAATTCATTGTACAGCGTATAAAGCTCATTATTGTATCTTGTTCTCCATATACCATTATCGTTAATAGGCCCGTAAATCATTCTTCTTTCAAATATTTGGAGCATATTTCCACCCTTCTTTGAGAGGGACCAACATTCACTTCCATTTATAAGTATCAATCTTATAAAGGTTTTATATAACATAACTATTGCTAGAATATTGCTCCATTGAAATTCCACATTAAATGATACATTTCTACCATCAAACCAGACATTTAAGTCTTGCATTCTTTAGTAATTTTGACATTTTTTAGCACCAGACAACATATTTCTCACATGCAGAACCAGTTCATGAAGACCCTAGTTTTGCTGCATCCTTTCCAAGTGTACCAATTCTACCTTCTCACATGACATAATTTGTTTCTTTTAAGAATGGTGAGACAAAGCAATAAATTACTTATTTAGATATATCATTTAATGGAAGTCTTCGACTCCCAAACGTCTGGTAACTGTGGTCCACTGATCTTAGACTTTGAAAGATATTTTTTGCAAGGTTAGTAGAAAGTATTAGCTGTAATTATATAAGTTTTTACCTGTGTGCCATCAGCCACTCTTGTGGGATACAAAGTTTCGTTGGAAGCGCGTTCAAAACACTGTGTGTCAGGCCCATGAGGAGTCATAATCGAGTGCAGTGAAGCTCCACCAGGTAAAAATCCTTCTTCTTTTGCCTCATAATTTCCATGGATCAGGCCCATGAATTCAGACATGCAGTTCCCTATACAGGTAGAAAGAAAAAAGAAATGTGAAGAGAATAAGTAGGAAGAGAATTCGTATTATGTCATACTATGTAGAAAAACTGCATAGATATTTCAATGAAGAAGCAAACTCCAGTAACTACACAAAGTACTATTAAAGCTGAATTCAGTAATCACTTCCTGTGTACTGAAAAAGTGAAATGTGTAACTTTGGCTTTCAGCATTTAGCAATTTTACTAAGATGGCCATACATTCTCCTACTGGGAAGAGCATTGGATGGGGCTGTGTGGTAACGTTTGCAGGGAAAGAGGTGAAACCATATTGTACTCTGTATCTCTCTTCACTTGCTCACATTTATTGTATGGCACAAGTATACATCCTGTTCCAAAACTGTTTGTAGTATAAAATAAATATGTGAGGAAGATGACACAACATATGACACTTTTGCAAGCATCTGGAAAGTAAGAAGGAAAATATTGCATTTGCTCTCTTGATAATGCTGGGTGCATGATGTACTTACTGTGAAAATAAGGTGGACGGAAGGTGTGTTCTTGCACAGACCACCGTGGAGGGAAAATAACAAAATCAGCAATTGCTGTCCCTGGCTTGTTGGATGGACATGTTAGCACCGTGAAAATGGATGGATCCTGATTAAAATTGTAACATTTTGGTTACAAACTAACATACATATAAAGGTAGCAGTGAGTGTAGAATATATCATTAGAGTTCATGATCTAAATATAATATACACCTGAATATCTTTGAGTTGATTGCTAGGTTTGTGGCTCATCTTTGTGCCTTTCTCTGTGCAAGTGAGATTATTTGCTTCTTGGACTTCGTGCTTCGCCTGGTATTTTAGAATCAATAAAAGTAATAAATAATAATCAAAACCCTACATTTTGGTGACAAGATTCATCCCCATTTTCAGACTAAAATAATAATATCTACTCACCTGACCTCGATAGGCAAAGCCTCAGTGTCTGACACATCATTTGCTGTAACACTTCCTCAACATGTACATAATTCCATATAAGCAACTTTGTTGAATATTCAGTGCTCCTTTTTCACAAGTAAACTGCAAATGTGATTTTATGTTGTAACTGAGACATTCACAAGGAACAGGAAATGTTTCTATAAGCCCTCCCACTCTAGAGTTAACATCACCTTCATGCAACGCAATTTGTTTTCACTAACATATTTCTGATAACTGATTTGTAGCAGTCTTTCATAGGGGTTTTGTCATGGCCTCATAGAGGAACCGATTTTCAGCAGTTTCTGCTTAATTGTCTGGTGCAGAAGTCTCTTACATGTGTTCTGATTTTTACATAATAGCTGGTAAAACACTAGACTTGACATGAAACCTCTATTCTGTGCTGTTGCATTTGTCAAAGTAACGTATAACTATGTTCTTGACAAATATAATGAAACCTATTTATTATTCAACAAAATGTATTGCAGAGAACAGTTGTAGAATGACTATGTTTAAAAAGAAACTTTAGAGCAAGAATAAATTTGAAAGGTATCAAATGGGACAATAAAAAATGTCATTTTTTGTTTAAAAAAATGAAAGTAAAATACAAATTGCAAGGAAGCAACATTAACAGATCAGAGTATTAAAAAAAAATAAATGCTGAAGAGTAACAACAAAATTGAAGAAATAAATCAATGGATGTCTTTTTAAGATTATGAATTTTCAGAATGGTGGATTGGAAGCTAATAATAGCAATTCTATTGTGAGAAACATGTTACTCAAAATGTTCTTACACAATGATCAAACTGCACAGCGTTGACAACCATGAATAGGGCCAGATTGTATTTGTATGGAACATAATTGCCATGCCAAGCAACAACATCATATGGACTGTGGTCCTGCTCAGCTTGAAACAAGTGACCCTGAAACTTGGATATCACCCGGTAGCCCTTCACATCCCTGTCTTCATACCATGCCACAGGGGACAAGAAATCCCTGGGATTTGCAAGACCATTTGCTCCTGAAAATTAACAATAAGCATGACTATGCAGGAATTAATATTCTGAGCAATGTGTCAGAACTGGCAAGTAAAAGAAAAGTTCCATGAAAAGGGAAACATTAAAAGTTAATATACAACTATAACAATACCATAAAATATCACACTAAATTTTAGTAGGCTTCAAAATACGAGTAGGTTTCACCCTTTCACAGGCCACGAAGGCCCTTAGGGAGAGTAGAGGTATAGCTCTACTCTATTTTAGACCTCTGCCCTAGAAGGGGGTAAGGGGTAAGCGTTAGGCCCCAGCAGCACCTTACCCCTGGGAAAGACCCGGTACCCATTGTACAGGAGGCTGGGTGGGCCTCAGGGCCGGTCTGTACTGGTGCGGAAAATCTCGCCCCATCGGAATTCAATCCCCGGACCGTCCAGCCCATAGGCAGTCGCTATACTGACTACGCTACCCGGCCCACTTCAAAATACGAGTATTAAACCAAAATCTGTCATCATAAATATTCATGAACATGTTGAACCAACAAAGATCTTATTGACACATAAGTAGGGTGGTTCATAGAGTAAATGTAAGTATGAGGTATAGATAACTCCTAATCTTGATAGTAAACCTAGCAACTATTAATCATTGAAATTATATTTTCTGCTGTGGATTTGTTTGCCATCTGAAATAAGATGTCTGCAATATGTTACATGACTTTATATATTTTGTAATTAATTAATGACCCAGTAATCAAATGCTTTGGATGATTAAAACTGTTTACACTTCAGGAGCTACATTAGATGCCGTGTGGAAAATAAATGATGAGGCCATGACTACAAAGGATGCCTACCATTCAAATTCTCGAGTTGCCGCTAACTAAATGTGAAAATTCCACACTGAGGTAAATCTGTAGATAGGTAATGTGATTTTCTTTAGTCACAGCAGCAGTCAAGACTTACCAATTGGCCCTAGAGATGGCAATTGGAAATGGGCATCGAAAACTTCAAGGATGTATCCACGTGTTGGTCCACTGACACTGATAGAGAACCTTATACCTTGCTGGGGATGAAAATGTAAATATGTACAATCCCATTAAAAAACATCAGCACATAAATGGCAATTTAGAAGGATTTTGTTTTGCAAGTCTCATAACCAACTGACTAGGACTATTCCTGAGCATGATGATTATGAAATTGGAATTCAAACATGATAGTGACTAATATAAAAAACAAATTCTCACCTGTAAGACACATATTTCGTTAGGTTCCACTGTCATCTTGCCAAACTCTGTTGTGACATCCAGAACCCCCTGTTGTGGGACTGAAATGATTTTATTGTTAATAATATCTTCATGTTGAATATAATACAACTAATGATAATGAAGAAATGATACACATAGATATACTGCATATGACTCTGCAGTGGTGCTATGACCTGTGCAGTTTTGTTGTGAGCAGTTCAAAACATATATATATATAATAATAGAGTCCATTGCTCCTTCTAGGAACATAGGTTGTCTATGAGTCCTTTCCACTTCTGTCTATCAGCTGCTAGGAACCTTAGTTCATTCATTCACATATATATATATATATATATATAAACAAAATGTTGTGACTATATCAGTAGCTGAGGGC
>Ga0209628_10003911_pt1 | contig 10592 bp, 8 predicted proteins | sample TergutCu122P4_FD_187285 | JGI IMG/M metagenome (GOLD analysis project Ga0209628, IMG submission 187285) | Cubitermes ugandensis P4 segment gut microbial communities from Kakamega Forest, Kenya - Cu122 P4 (SPAdes) (version 2) | ecosystem: Host-associated > Arthropoda: Insects > Digestive system >... | reverse complement strand
GCAGTCATTGACCGGCGTGCCCACGGTGGCGACGCTGCCGTTTTGGCGGGAACACGGTTTGCCCGAGGAAGATGGCGTGTTCGACGATCGGCCGGCCGGCATCGCGTGCGAGGGCGCGCGCACGATTGCGGTGGTGGCTTACCCGCGCATCAGCAACCTCGACGAATTCCAGCCGCTTCGAAATCTGCCGGGCATACGTTTGCGCTGGGCGCGCGCGCCGGATGAACTCGATGGGGCCGATATCGTCGTACTGCCCGGCTCCAAGCACACCAGCGGCGACCTGGCCTGGCTGCGCATGCGGGGGCTGGATCGCGCGATCGCCGCTCATGCGGCCGCTGGTGGCGCCGTACTGGGCGTGTGCGGCGGATTGCAGATGCTTGGCGAGGCGCTGATCGATCCGCACGGCATCGACGGCAACGCGGCGGGCCTGGGCCTGCTGCCCGTGGTCAGTGTGTTCGCGCGCGACAAAATCATATGCCGCCGCACGGCGTGTTTCGAGGCGCTGGACGGGCCTTGGTCGGCGCTGTCGGGCGTGCAGGTGTGCGGCTACGAAATCCACCATGGCCGTACCGTCCAACATCCGGCGATGGCGCAGGCGGGGGATCTCGCGCTTGCCGCCATGCCCGAGGGGCTGGCCTGGCGAAATGCCGCCGGTAACGTGCTCGGCCTGTACCTGCATGGGCTATTCGAAGAGCCGCAGGTGTTGCGCGCGTTATTCGGCGCGCAGGCGCCTACGCTGGAAACAGTGTTTGAGGGCCTGGCCGATTTCGTCGATTCACATTTCACTCCGGGCTTTCTGCCCGCATTGGTTTCACCACTATGAACGATATTCCAGACATTCCAGACATTAGCGACCTGCACGATGAGCGGCTTTCCGAGCGCTTGCAGCGCCTGATTGACGGCAAGACCAAGCCGCTCGGCTCGCTCGGGCGGCTTGAAGGGCTCGGCTTGCGCCTGGGGCAGATTCTGGGCACGGTGCTGCCTGAACTGCAGGCGCCGCAGTTGCTCGTGTGCGCCGCTGACCACGGCCTTGCGGCGCAAGGCGTCTCGGCCTATCCGAGCGACGTGACCTGGCAGATGGTGCAGAACTTTCTCTCGGGCGGCGCGGCTGTCAGCGTACTCGCGCGTCAGCACGGTATCGCGCTCACGGTGGCCGATTGCGGTGTGCGCCACGATTTCGCGCCGCGCGCGGGGCTGGTGCTTCGCAAGATCGCACCCGGTACGGCCGATGCCTCGGCCGGGCCCGCGATGTCGCGGGCGCAATGCCTGCAGGCGATCGCCAATGGGCGCGAAATTGTGCGCGCGCTGCCCGGCAATGCCTTGCTGCTCGGAGAGATGGGTATCGGCAATACATCGGCGGCCTCGCTCCTGCTGGCCCGGCTCGCAGGCTTGGGCATTGGCGATTGCACCGGGGCAGGCACCGGGCTTGGCGCCGCCGCACTCGAACACAAGCGGACGGTGTTGGCGCAGGTGCTCGCCTTGCATGCGCGAGCCGACACCCCGCTGGATGCGCTCGCGGCCTTCGGTGGTTTTGAGATCGCGACCCTGGTTGGTGCGATGCTGCAAGCCGCGCAGGAGCGGCGCGTGATCGTGATCGACGGTTTCATTTGCGGCGCGGCGCTGCTGGTCGCGCATGCATTGCAGCCCCGGACGGTGCAGCGCTGCGTGGCGGCGCACTTGTCGGCCGAGCCTGGTCATGCACTGATGCTTGAGCGGCTCGGACTCGATCCTTTGCTGCGGCTCGACCTGCGGCTTGGGGAAGGCTCAGGCGCGGCGCTGGCTTGGCCGCTGCTCGAATCGGCCTGCCGAATCCTGCGCGAGATGGCGAGCTTCGAATCGGCCGGCGTCTCGGGCCGCAGCGAATGCGGCGAGAGCACCGCACGATGAACAGTTTGCGCCGCTTTTTGCTGGCTTTGCAGTTTTTTACCCGCATCCCGGTTTCCGGTGAGCTCGCGCTCTGGGCCGGCTATAGCCCGGCGAGGCTGCGCGAGAGCGTGGGACATCTGCCGGGCGTGGGCTGGGTCATCGGGATGGCTGGCGCGCTGGTATTTGGTCTCGCGTTGACGGTGCTGCCCGGCCAGGCAGGCGCCTTCGCGGCGGCCTTGCTGTGCGTGATCGCCACTGTCTGGCTGACCGGCGCTTTGCATGAGGATGGGCTGTCCGATACGGTCGATGGGCTGGGCGGAACCTACGATCGCGAACGCGCGCTGGAGGTCATGCACGATTCGCGCATCGGCGCTTTCGGAGCACTCGCCGTAGTCCTGGCGCTGGGGCTGAAAGTGGCGCTGCTCGCGGTGCTCGCCGATGAAGACCCATGGGGCGCCTGCGTGGCCGTGCTGGTGGCGCAGGTGCTGTCGCGCTTTGCGCCGTTGCTGGTGATGCGCAGCCTGCCCTATGTCGGGGGCGAAACGGCCCGGGCCAAGCCAATGGCCGATGCAACCAGCCTCGCATCGTTGTGGGTGGGCTTGGCATGGTCGCTTCCGGCGCTGCTGATCATGGCGTGGATGCACGAGCCGGCCCATGCGCTGCTCGCACTGGTGTTGGCCGGATTGGCCACGTGGAGAATGGTCCGGCGTCTGGCGTGGCGTCTGCAAGGCTTCACCGGCGACACACTCGGCGCCACACAGCAGGTGTGTGAATTGGCGCTCTATCTGGCGCTCGCGGTCCGTTGGTGAGGCAAGCATGAGACTTTGGCTGCTGCGTCATGCGCCCGTGCAGGCCGAGCCCGGTCTTTGCTATGGACGCAGCGACTTGCCGGCGCAGCCCGATGAGACGCAAGCAGCGGCGCGGCGTGCAATCGCACAACTGCCCAAGGGGCTGGCGCTGCGACATTCACCGCTGTCGCGTTGCGCCGTGCTTGCGGCCGAACTGCACGCGCTGCGTCCGGAGATGCAGCCGCACCACGACGCGCGCATTGCCGAGATGGATTTCGGCGCTTGGGAAGGCCGGCCCTGGTCGCAGATTGAGCGCAGCGAGTTCGAAGCTTGGAAATGTGATTTCGGTGGCACCCGCGTCGGCGGCAGCGGTGAGAGTGTGCGTCAATTCATGGCGCGCGTGGCCGATGCCTACGATGACTGGCGCGCCAGCGGCGATGATGCACTGTGGGTCACGCACGCGGGCGTGATCCGCGTGGTCTGGCTGTTGTCCCGTGGCGTGCGCGTCGTGACGCGCGCCGATCAATGGCCGAAAGATCCGGTCGCCTTCGGTGAACTGATGTCGATTGATTTCGAATCGTAAATAGGCGCTGAGCTCAGGTGTTGTCCGGCGCCGGTGTCTTGGGCTTGAAGTCACACCAGCGCGACACCGAGCACAGCCAGCATTTCGGTGCGCGTGCGACGCAAACGTAGCGTCCGAGCAAAATCAACCAATGGTGCGCGTGCAGACGGTAAGCGGGCGGCACGCGCTTTTCGAGCTTGAGTTCGACTTCGAGCGGCGTCTTGCCCGGCGCGAGTCCCGTGCGATTGCCGACACGAAAGACGTGCGTATCCACGGCGATCGTCGCTTCGCCGAAAGCGGTGTTGAGCACCACGTTAGCCGTTTTGCGCCCCACGCCGGGCAGTGCTTCCAGTTCGGCGCGCGTGTGCGGCACTTGGCCGTCGTAGCGTTCGACGAGGATGCGGCAGGTCTCGATCAGGTGTTTGGCCTTGCCGCGGTACAGGCCGATGGTCTTGATGTATTCCGACAGGCGCTCGCCGCCCAAATCGAGCATGGCCTGCGCCGTGTTCGCGACCGGAAACAGCTCGCGCGTGGCCTTGTTGACGCTCACGTCGGTTGCTTGTGCCGACAGCATGACCGCCGCGAGCAGTTCGAAAGGGGTGCTGTATTCGAGTTCGCTCTTCGGTTCGGGATTGGCGTCCCGCAGGGTGGCAAAGAAGGGTTCGATGGATGCGGTTTTCATGGATGCGGTGCTGTTTGTGCGAGATTGTCCCGCACGGTCAGCGAAAGAAAATTTCGCGCTCGGGGGCAATGAGGAAATCCTGACCGCGGATTCCGGGGAAGAGCCCGATTCCGGGTGGCGGATCGCCAATTGGCGACAATGCGCGATCGACCTTCACGATCGACCTTCAGTCAACAACGCCTGTCTGTACCCATGCAATTCGCCGCCCGCCTCGACAACGTCGAAACCTCCGCCATCCGTGAACTCTTCAAACTGCTGGGCAAGCCCGGCATCATCAGCTTTGCCGGCGGCTTTCCCGACAGCGCGATGTTCGACGTCGAGGGCCTGAAAGCGGCCAGCGCGCGCGCGCTGGCCGAGGAACCGGGCGGGGCGCTGCAATACGGTGCAACCGAAGGCTATGACCCGCTGCGCGAGCAGTTGGCGGCCTTCATGGCCGGCAAGGGCGTACACGTCGAGCCTGCAGGGCTGATCGTCACCACCGGTAGCCAGCAGGCGCTTGATCTGCTGGGCAAGACATTGATTTCTCCCGGTGACCGGGTCATCGTCGAAGGGCCGACCTTCCTGGCGACCATCCAATGCTTTCGCCTCTATGGCGCGCAAGTCATCAGCGCCCCGATCGATGCCGACGGCGTCGATCCCGAGCGGCTCGAACAATTGGTCGTACAGCACAAACCGAAATTCATCTACCTGATCCCAACTTTCGGCAACCCCAGCGGTGCGACGCTGAGCCTGGCGCGCCGCCGGAAGGTGCTCGAAATGGCGGTGCGCCATCAGGTGCCTGTCGTCGAGGACGATCCTTATGGTGATCTGTATTTCGACGCCGCTCCGCCGCCTTCGCTGATGGCGCTCACCGCGCAGGTGCCGGGCAGCCGTGAATGGCTGGTGCACTGCGGCAGCCTCAGCAAGGTACTCAGCCCGGGCCTTCGTATCGGCTGGATGATCGGTCCGGCCGACTTGCTGGCCAAGGCCACGATGTGCAAGCAGTTCAGCGATGCGCACACCAGCACCTTCGCGCAGGCCACGGCCGCGCAGTACCTCAGGAGCGGGCGCATGCCCGAGACCCTTGCGCACGTGCGCAAGACCTACGGTGAACGCGCGCATGCCATGGGAACGGCGCTCACGCGCGAACTCGGTGATGCGGTCCGGTTTACCCAGCCTGGCGGCGGCCTGTTCTTCTGGGTGCGGCTGACGGGTGCCCGCGGCAAAATCGCCGACGCCACCGAACTGGCTCGGCGCGCGATCGAAAAGCTCGTAGCCTTCGTGCCCGGTGCGCCGTTTTATGCCGAGAACCCCGACATCGCCACGTTGCGCCTGAGCTTTGCGACGGCCAACGTCGAGAAAATCGAGGAAGGCATCGCGCGGCTGGCCAAGGCGTTGTAGGTTGATCGGTTGAGAGGCGCCAAACCTCCAAACCGCCGCACGACCGCACCGCCGGACATGCCCCATGCACAGGCGCGGCACAAAGTAAAAAACCGGCCATGAAGCCGGTTTTTACAAGAAAGGAACGATCCGCGTCTGGCGTCTTACTTGACGTGTTTGCCGATCAGGCCCGCGATCTCGAACATCGTGACTTGCGCCTTGCCGAAGACTTCGTGCAGCTTGGCGTCAGCGTTGATGTTGCGCTTGTTGGCCTTGTCTTGCAGGTCGTGCTTTTTGATGTAGTCCCACAGCTTGCTGACGATCGCAGTGCGCGGCAGCGGTGCCGAACCGACTACCGCAGCTAGCGCGGGACTGGGCGTCAGGGCCTTCATGAACGCGGCATTCGGAGTGCGCTTTTTCGCAGGTGCCGCCGCCTTCGGTGCGGCGACCTTCTTGGCCGGCGCTTTCTTGGCTGGAGCTTTTTTTGCAGTTGCCATGGTTGATTCCTTTTTTGGATTGAACACGTTTCACCAATGAAAAGATCATCTCCACTGGCTGACTACAGATGCTAAGGGAGAAAAAACACGTTTCCAAGGGGAATGCTAACTTTTTCACTCGGAAATGTTGTTTTTTCAGAGGGAAAGAAGCAAACGCTCCGTCGAGAGAACGGCGCCCAGCGCCGTGAGGGCGAGGCGATCGATCCGCGATGCGTCGTGGCCAACCGATCGCGGCGTGAGTTCGATTGCAGAAACCATAATGCAGGAGTACTTTTTGCATGTCAAAAAATCAACGAATGATCATGGGAGATTTTCTCAATATGAGAATATAATTTCACATTAAGAAATTATTCCAGCCCATTGATTTCGAATAGAACAAAAATATGTCTTCTATAAGACATAAGAGTCGGTGGCTGCGGTACCATTTCGTCATGGCCTGAAAGGCCGATCCTGTTTCCAAACAACCTACCGGAGTGACCATGTCTCAAACTAAGACTGAACAGCCTAGCCGCGAACAACAGATCGCCGCCCTTGAAAAGGACTGGGCGAGCAACCCGCGCTGGAAAGGTGTCAAGCGCGGCTACAAGGCAGCCGACGTCGTGCGCCTGCGCGGCAGCATCCAGCCCGAGTGCACGCTGGCGCAGCTCGGCGCCCGGAAGCTGTGGGAAAAAATCAACGGCGGCGCCAAGAAGGGCTACGTCAACGCTTTCGGCGCCATCACCGCCGGTCAGGCGATGCAGCAGGCCAAGGCGGGGCTCGAAGCGGTCTATCTCTCGGGCTGGCAGGTTGCCGCCGACGGCAACACTTCCGAGACGATGTATCCGGATCAGTCGCTTTATGCCTACGACTCGGTGCCCACCATGGTGCGGCGCATCAACAACACCTTCAAGCGTGCCGACGAGATCCAGTGGGGACGTGGCATCAATCCCGGCGACAAGGAGTTCGTCGATTACTTCCTGCCGATCGTGGCTGATGCCGAAGCGGGCTTCGGTGGCGTGCTCAACGCCTTCGAGTTGATGAAGAACATGATCGTTGCCGGCGCGGCGGGCGTGCATTTCGAAGACCAGCTCGCCGCCGTCAAGAAGTGCGGACACATGGGCGGCAAAGTGCTGGTGCCGACGCAGGAAGCGATTGAAAAACTGATCGCCGCGCGTTTCGCCGCCGACGTGATGGGCGTGCCCACCATCGTGCTGGCGCGCACGGACGCCGAAGCCGCGAACCTGATCACCTCCGATCACGACGCGAACGACAAACCCTTCCTGACCGGCGAGCGCACGCAGGAAGGCTTCTACCGCGTGAGAAACGGTCTTGAGCAAGCCATCAGTCGCGGCGTGGCCTATGCGCCTTACGCCGATCTCGTGTGGTGCGAAACGGGCACGCCCGACCTCGGATTCGCCCGCGAATTCGCGCAGGCCGTGCATGCGGCGAGCCCGGGCAAGCTGCTGTCGTACAACTGCTCGCCGTCGTTCAACTGGAAGAAGAACCTCGACGACAAGACCATCGCCGCGTTCCAGGACGAACTTTCGGCGCTGGGCTACAAGTACCAGTTCATCACGCTAGCCGGCATTCACATCAACTGGTACAACACCTTCAAGTTCGCGAACGCCTATGCGAACGGCCAAGGCATGAAGCACTACGTCGAGATGGTGCAGGAGCCCGAATTCGCGGCGCGCGAGCAGGGCTACACCTTCGTGTCGCACCAACAGGAAGTTGGCGCCGGTTATTTTGACGATGTGACCACGGTCATCCAGGGTGGTTCGTCCAGCGTCAAGGCGCTGACGGGCTCGACCGAGGAAGAGCAGTTTCACTAAACTGGATCGTCAATGATCGATGAAGCCTGGCCTCGTGCCAGGCTTTTTTCTGTGTGCGTCCGGCAGGGAACGCTTGCGGATGCAAGTCCAGCCATGCGTTGGTCACGGCAAGTGAACCTAAAGCGGCGGTTGAGACAAAAGTTTTATGCACGCGCACGGGCGCGACGCCGAATGTGTTGTACGCTGGCGAATAGAATCAGAATTGGCCCCTAATGACCATAGCGGCGACAAGGCACGCCCGAGACAACCACCATCGATGAAGAGCCCCCTATGACTCCTGAAGAAATCCTCGCTCAATTCGGCCCCCGCGAAACCATGGAATACGACGTCGTCGTGGTTGGCGCCGGTCCGGCCGGCCTATCCACGGCGATCCGTCTCAAACAGTTGGCCGCGCAACGGGGCAACGACATCTCAGTGGTGGTGCTCGAAAAAGGCTCCGAGCCCGGCGCGCACATTCTGTCGGGCGCGATCATGGATCCGCGCGCGCTCACCGAATTGCTGCCCGACTGGCGCGAGCGCGGCGCACCGCTGAACCAGCCGGTCACGCAGGACACGGTTCTGTTCCTCTCTGAGAAGGGCGCCACGCGCACACCCAATTTCCTGTTGCCCAAAAACTTCCACAACGAAGGCAACTACATCATCAGTCTGGGCAATCTGGTGCGCTGGCTCGCGAAGCAGGCCGAAGAACTCGGGGTGGAGATATTCCCGGGCTTCGCCGCAGCCGAAGTGCTCTACAACGAAGATGGCTCGGTCAAAGGCGTGGCCACCGGCAACATGGGCATGGGCAAGGACGGCAAACCGACCGACCATTTCCAGATCGGCATGGAGTTGCACGCCAAGTACACCATCTTCGCCGAAGGCGCGCGAGGCCACCTGGGCCGCCAGCTCATTGCGAAATTCAAGCTCGACGAAGACCGGGACCCGCCGAGCTTCGGCATCGGCATCAAAGAGCTGTGGGAAATCGATCCGGCGCGCCACCAGCCCGGCTTGGTGATCCATACGGCCGGATGGCCGATGGATTCGGCCACCTATGGCGGCTCCTTCATCTATCACGCGGAGAACAACCAGCTCATCATCGGCTACGTGGTCGGGCTCAATTACCAGAATCCGCACCTCAGCCCCTTCGAGGAATTTCAGCGAATCAAGACGCACCCGAACGTGCGCTGGTACTTCGAAGGCCAGGATAAGGGCCTGAAGGCCCCCAAGCGCCTGTCTTATGGCGCGCGCGTCATCAACGCCAGCGGACTGCTCGCATTGCCCAAGACGGTATTCCCGGGTGGCGCACTGGTGGGTTGCGATGCAGGCTACCTGAACGTCAGCCGTATCAAAGGCAGCCATGCCGCCATCAAGACCGGCATGCTCGCGGCCGAGGCCGCATTCGAAGCGGTTATCGCCAACCGCCAGCACGACGAATTGACTGCCTATCCCGAGGCTTTCGAGGCGAGCTGGCTGCACGAAGAACTCAACAAAGACCGCAATTTCAAAACCTGGTTCAAGAAAGGTATCGTCGTCGGAACCTTGATGACCGGCATCGAGCAATGGTTGTTGCGCGGCCGCATCCCTTGGACCATCCACCGCAAGGAAGCCGATCACATCGGCCTGAAGCCGGCGGCCAAGTGCAGCAAGATCGACTATCCGAAGCCCGACGGCAAACTCACCTTCGACCGGCTCTCTTCGGTATTCATCAGCAACACCAACCACGAGGAAAACCAGCCGGCGCACCTGACGCTCAAAGACCCGGCGGTGCCCGTGCGAGTCAACCTGTCCAAGTACGCCGGTCCCGAGGCGCGCTACTGCCCGGCCGGCGTCTATGAATTCGTGGACGGCGAAGACGGCCAGCAACGGCTGCAAATCAACGCGCAAAACTGCCTGCACTGCAAGACTTGCGACGTCAAGGATCCGACACAGAACATCGTATGGGTTACGCCCGAAGGTGGCGGCGGGCCGAACTACACCGGGATGTAAGAGTCTGTTTACGATCTATTCGAGGCCGCGCTGTCGTATAGCAGGCTAGAATCAACTATTGCGATAACCCACAAGGGCGAGAAAGGCATCCTGGTTATGACACCGCGAACTCCTTCGATGAGCACCAACGGTTCCACGGGCCGGTAGTCGCGCGGTTCGCCATCAGTCAATCATCAGGGAAAGCGCGGCAAAGCCCGCGCTTTTTTCTTTTTCGAAAAGACGGTTTTCCTCATGATCCATATCACGCTTCCAGATAACTCGTGCCGTGAGTTTCCAGGCCCGGTTTCAGTGGCCGACGTTGCCAAGGCCATCGGCCCTGGCTTGGCCAAGATGACCTTGGCCGGAAAGGTCGATGGCAAGCTCGTCGATGCTTGCGACCTCATCGGCCATGACGCGAAACTGCAAATCATTACGCCAAAGGACGAAGAGGGGCTGGAGATCATTCGCCACTCTTGCGCGCACCTCGTAGGCCATGCGGTCAAACAACTCTACCCGGATGCCAAGATGGTGATCGGCCCGGTGATTGAGGAAGGCTTCTACTACGACATTGCCTGCGGTCGCCCCTTCACGCCCGAGGACATGGCCGCCATCGAGCAGCGCATGCGAGAGCTGATCGCGCAGGATTACGACGTCATCAAGAAGATGACGCCGCGCGCCGAAGTGATCGAAGTCTTCCGCTCGCGCGGTGAGGACTACAAGCTGCGGCTGGTCGACGACATGCCCGACGAGCAGGCAATGGGCCTGTACTTCCATCAGGAATACGTGGACATGTGCCGCGGCCCGCATGTACCGAATACGCGTTTTCTCAAGGCGTTCAAGCTCACCAAGCTGGCGGGGGCCTACTGGCGTGGCGATGCGCGCAATGAACAGCTTCAGCGGATCTACGGTACGGCCTGGGCCGATAAGAAACAGCTTGACGACTACATCCGCCGCATTGAAGAAGCCGAGCGGCGCGACCATCGCCGGCTCGGCAAAGAACTCGATCTGTTTCATATCGACGATGTCGCGCCGGGCGTGGTGTTCTGGCATCCCAAGGGCTGGGCGATCTGGCAGGCCGTTGAG
>Ga0209628_10003910_pt1 | contig 10594 bp, 8 predicted proteins | sample TergutCu122P4_FD_187285 | JGI IMG/M metagenome (GOLD analysis project Ga0209628, IMG submission 187285) | Cubitermes ugandensis P4 segment gut microbial communities from Kakamega Forest, Kenya - Cu122 P4 (SPAdes) (version 2) | ecosystem: Host-associated > Arthropoda: Insects > Digestive system >... | reverse complement strand
AAAATAGTTAACATCAAAGATACGAATAAGCAAATCAAGGGTTTGGAGTTTGTCTTTATCGAACTGCCCAAGTTTAAGCCGCAAAATCGGGCGGAAAAGAAATTACATGAATTGTGGCTTCGGTTCCTTACAGAAATCAACGAAAGTACCACCGAAGTACCACAGGAACTGCTTCAAAATGAATTTACTAAAGAGGCTATCAAGTATATGGAAGTAGGCGCATATACCAAAGAACAGTTGGAAACCTACGACAAATGTAAAATTGATACTATGACTGCATCCGCTATGATAGATGACGCATTGATAAAAGGCGAAGCAATTGGTTTAGAAAAAGGTAGAGCGGAAGGTAGAGCGGAAGGTAGAGCGGAAGGTAAAGCAGAAGTAGCCATTCAATTGTTAAAAATGGGTATTTCATTAGATGATATTATGCAATGTACGGGATTTACAGAGAAAGAAGTCCAGAGTTTCTTTGATCTCTAAAAAAACTAATCGTGACAGTTGTGACACATTCAGAAGGTAGTGAGGCTAATATGGTGTAAATGATTTGGCATTCAAATAGGTAGATACACTAAACCCTCCCAAACAAGCCTCCAATGTTTTTTGTTTTTGACGAACTTCTGTACTATAAGTAGTGAATAGATGGTGAATTTTTTTTCGTAACACTTTATTTTCTGTTTTAATCACTGTGCAATTTATTAACTCATTTAAAATCAAATTAGTTTTTGATAGAAAATAGCCGGCACCCTTTTTTACACGCTCTTGTAAAAAGGGGGATTCTTCAGGGTTTTCAGTGATTGAAAGAATCCGCTTCAACTGAACGTGAAACTGTTCTGAAACTTTCATAATTTCATTTTTAATACGCTCTTCATCAGTACTGTATCGTGTAAGTAACTCAGGATAAAGATTTCTAAAATGCACTTTCAACAAGCGATGAATGGCATTGAAATGTGTGAATATTCCCTGATAAGAAAATTGTTCAAAAAGCATTTTTGAAAAATAGATTTTTTTAAGATTTTTAAACTGCCGCTCATTCGGTTCTTTTTTCCCTGCATCACGCAAAAAAGCATCAATATCTTTACTTCTTATGATTGAGTGTGCGCAAACCGGAGAACTCAGTATTAGCCCCTCTAACGACCTGCATCGGCTCAATGCAACATACACCTGCCCGTGCGCAAAAGAAGCATTAGCATCTACTATGGCTTTTTCAAAAGTTAATCCTTGACTTTTATGCACTGTAATGGCCCATGCCACCTTAAGTGGATACTGCTCAAATGCCCCTTCTTCCTTCTCTTTCAACTCATTGGTTTTCGCATCAATAGTGTATTTCATGTTACTCCATACCGCTTTCTCAACAACAACCGGTGCTTCGTCTTCTTTACTCCATACTTCAATGCTATTTTCATCAATGTGGGTTATTACTGCAATTTTTCCATTATAATAACGCTTTTGTGGCGACAAGTCATTTTTGACAAACATTACCTGGGCTCCTTTTTTTAACTCTAATTTAGCATCTGTTGGAAAAGAGTATTCAGGAAAATCTCCTGTTATGGTTGCATAAAAAAAATAACTTTTTTCCTTTATTTTTGCTAACTTATCATTGTTAATTCGCTGTGTCTGAAAGTTATGCGTTGTTAAAACAATATACCCATCCTCATTATCCGGATTAAAGCCGGGTTGATATCTTTTGTTCAGTTCCTGCAACAAGGGATGGTCAATCTTATTTTCTCTGACGCGGTTCAGCAAATTAATAAACACTTCATCCGATTGGCGATATACGGTTTTGAGTTCAATACATAGGTAATGCGTCTTTTTCAGTGCTTTACTATCGAAGAAAAATGGAGTTTCGTAATGTTTGCGCAACAAACTCCATTCTTCCTCTTTGGCAATTGGGGATAATTGTTCCAAATCGCCAATCATCATCAATTGAACCCCGCCAAAAGGTTGTTCGTTTCTTCGCGAAGAGCGCAAAACATCATCCACCGCATCCAGCAAGTCTGCTCTTACCATGCTTATTTCATCAATAACCAAAAGGTCAAGGCTGCGAAGGATGTTGATTTTTTCTTTGCTGAAACGAAAATTTCTTTTGGTCTGCTTTACTCCCGGAAGAAAGGGGGCAAAATTTAACTGAAAGAAAGAGTGAATAGTTACTCCTTTTGCATTAATGGCAGCCACGCCGGTTGGCGCTACTACTATCATCCTTTTGGGAGAATTATTTCTAATATAGTGCAAAAAAGTGGTTTTTCCGGTGCCTGCTTTTCCGGTTAAAAAAAGATTGCTGTCGGTGTGTTTCAATAGGTTATGAGCCAATTCGAGTTGAGGGTTAGTTTGCATGAGTATATATTTTTTCTTCGCTGCAAATATACACCTTCAACAAGCATTTGTCAAGGGGTAGATGTTTTTTTTTGAGACACCGCCATTATTCCCAAAAACATTAATCCACCGTTGAGTATCAATAATTCAAACCCAAATTTATAACCTCCTAATAATAAGGTGGAAAATTTTGAGATAAAGAACATTATCACCGGCATTAAAACCGCTAAAATGGGAATTAATAAGCCATGTTTTATTTCTCTTTTGGTAAACATCCCGAAGGCAAACAATCCCAAAATAGGCCCGTAAGTGTAGCCGGCTACAATGAAAAGAATGCGAATCAGTGCATCGTTATGGAAATTGGAGAAAACAAGAATAACTCCCAAAAAGAGAATAGACATTAATACGTGTGATAATCTTCTGATTGCGAAGCGTTGTTTTTCGGTTTTTGTCCATTTTTCCATATTTAGAATATCAAAGCAGAAAGTAGTTGTGAGGGCGGCAAAAGTGCCGTCGGCACTGGAATAGCCTGCCGCAATCAACCCTATCACAAAAAACGCAGCTGCCACAATACCAAGATGATTCAGTGCGATATAGGGATATATTTGGTCGGTTTTCATAGTGGAAAGGTCAATTCCTTTTTGCTGTGCATAAACCAAAAGCAACCCACCCAGCAGTAAAAAGAGCGCATTTACCACTACCAGCACACCGGTAAACGACATCATGTTGCGTTGGGCATCTTTCAAACTTTTGCAAGTCAGGTTTTTTTGCATCATATCCTGGTCTAAACCCGTCATGGCGATGGTAATAAACATTCCGCCGAAGAGATGTTTTAGAAAGTAGTTGTGGGCTTTCCAATCGGTTACAAACACTTTGGTATAGCCGGAAATTTTCATGGAGGAAAGCGCGCCGCCCAACGTCAAATCCATATCTTTAAAAATGAGATAAATAGTGGCACCCAGCGCCGCAAGAAAAACCGTGGTTTGAAAAATATCGGTCCACACCACCGTTTTTATTCCTCCTTTAAAAGTATAAAGAAAAATTGTGAGAATCATAAAGATAGAAGTAGCCCATATCGGTATTCCCCAACTGTCGAACAGAAATATTTGTAACACAAAAATTACTAAATACATTCTTAGCGCCGAACCCAACAAACGTGAAAGTATGAAAAACAGAGAGCCTGTTTTTTGCCCTTCAACGCCAAAACGTGTTCCAAGAAACTGGTAAATAGAGGTTAAATTCAGTTTGTAGTAGAGTGGCAACAAAAGAAACGCGATGGCGATATAACCGAGTATATATCCCAGAACCACAGCAAAATAGGTAAATTGTGTGGTTTGCACATCTCCCGGCACCGACATAAAAGTTACGCCGGATAGAGACGCGCCCACCATTCCGTAAGCCACCACCACCCACGGCGATTTACGGTTTCCACGGAAATAGGTGTCATTATTGGCTTTTCTGGAGGTTACCCACGCCATCAAAAATAGCGCAAGGGTATAAACGGTAAAAAGGAGGAAGATTAATAATTGCATAGTGATTAGTGGTTAGTGGTTAGTGATTAATATTTTAAGAGTTCAAATGAAAATTCTTATGGTCTTATGGTCTTATGGTCTTATGGTCTTCTAAATTCGCGGCTATAGATAAAAACACCCCGAGGCAAACGCCGAGAAAGGCGGCAAACAGCACCTGAATGTTTTGGGGCAAGATAAAAGTGAGCGTGTGCGCCGGAATCCAGAAAAACGGTATTGTTTTTTTAAACACAAAATTCCATTGTACTTTCCAATTTAGTGTAGTAATAATTTTTGTAAAATGTAATCTATTTGTAAAAAAACCGCTTAAAGTGCCTCCGGTTTGGGTAATGTGAGTGTCTGTAATTTTGTGCAGTGTCATAAAAACAGGTGCAAAGGTAGTGTTCATCATCACGCTGATACAGAATGCGCCCAAAAGTTTTAGCGCGGAAAAATTGCCGGTCATTGCTTGGTTAATTCCGGAAAAAAATTGAAACTTATCTAAATAAGCAGGCACTCCGTTTCTAAATACGCCCATAGCGATGGCAATCCAAATACCGAGAAATCCCCAAACTACGGCCCGTGGAAGAACACCGAAATTGGGGGCACTATATTTTCCGGTACGAATGCGCAAACCTAACACTTCGCCAAAAGTAGCTAAAACAGCAAACTTAACGAAAGCCATAACCAATGGAAGTTGTTGGTTTACATCGTTATAAAAATGATAAACATCTTGAAAAATAAAAAACGGAGCAAGAAATAAAATAACTCCGAGTGAGATAAAGAGGTCTTGTTTTTTCATTTCATTGAAATTAATCCGCAAAAATAACCATAAATTTTAATATACCCATTAGAAATTTCCGGATAAATAAAAAGGTAACCTTTTCATGGTTACCTTCCCGGGCAGAATTAATTGCAAAGTTCGTTATGAGTTAACAAACTTGCTTTTTGTTATCGTCTGTGATTACTCCTAACTCACAGCGGTAAAAAACATTAACCGGAATGCTAACAAACGCTAGTATTAGAGCAGCTATTCCTTTTAATAAAACCTTTTTCATTATGTTTTTCATCCAATTTATTTATCGTTATATATAATGCTAAAAGTGTGCCAAATTTGTTTTCATTAACATAAAATTCTAAAAAATAAAACATTACAATAAAATGTACAAACATAATAATTGTGGAATTACTGTGGAATGATGTGGAATTTTTCCACAAAAAGTGTGCTTTATTAAAGTTTTGTTTGGCATGATTTAACAATTTATTTAATTTTGCACGTCATTTAATAATAGCAAAAAACATGAAATCGAAAATTATTAAACTATTCGAAATTAGCATTAAAACAAAATTAGTCTATATTTGTTTAATATTTATATTAGCCTGTATTGGATTTGCTTCAATTACCCGGTCGTTGTTCGAAAATTTCCAAAAGCATCAGGAACAATATAGAAGCAGTACGCATAATCTTTTAGAGATAGGTAATTTAGTAACCAATTTTTTTGAAATACAGGAGAATGGAAAACAATTTTTGATGCGAAAAGATATCGGGTATTTGCATACCTATCAAGTGCAAATTGATAGTTTTCAATTCAAATTAGAACAGATTGTTCAATTGATTAAGCACAAAGATGACCTTCTGTATTTAAATAGCATTACAACGCTGTTATTAGAAAAGAAAATCATTCTGGAAGAACTTCAGCAATTGTTTGCAAATAAAGAAGTGATTGATTCTTTGTACAATAAAATCTCTTCAAGAATTGAAAAGGAGATTAATAAGGAAACCTCTAAAGTGGATGCAAACGCTATTATGCTTCAAGATACTGTGTGGCAAAAAAATAAGACTTTTGGAGAGCGGCTTAGAGATGCTTTTCGTTCTAATAAAAAAAGAAATGCCGATATTGCTGCCATTAATACGATTGTGGTAAACGATTCTGTTATTGAAAAAACAATGAAAGTAAACCATCTCTTAGACAGTTTACGTTTTGTTTTACAAAAGCAACAAAATCAATATATCACAAAAATTGAAAATATTGAAAATGAATTATATGCTCTACTAAATGCAGATTTAATCATTACCAAAGATATCACCCATCTTTTGCTGCAATTTCATGAAGAGATGTTGTTAAATGTAATTTCTTTAGGGGATGAATTTGAAGGAAAAACACAACTTGCCCTGCGGTGGTCGTTGCTTGTTGGCGCCATTGCATCACTCTTTATCATTATTTTTATTTTATTGATTTACAGAAATGTAAAAGTGATTCGGAAAACCAATGTGGCGTTGGCTGTTGAGAAACAGAAAACGGAAGAATTGATGGAAAGCAGGCATCAGATGTTGTTGTCTATTTCGCACGATATAAAAACGCCGCTCAATGCCCTGTTAGGATATTTGGAATTGTGGGAAAATGAGAACTTTTCACCCGAACAGTTTCGAGAACTAAGCACTATGCAATACTCGGGAAAATATATAATGGCACTGTTAAACAATTTATTGGAATTTACGCGCTTAGAGCAACAAAAATCGCAAATTTCAAAAGAAAATATTGAAATTGTGCCGTTTGTTATGGAGATTATGGAGATGTTTCAACCTTTGTGCATCGAAAAAAATAATAAACTAAACTATGTTATTGATGTAGAACATAATCCACAAATCTTAATGGACACATTAAAATTGAAACAGATATTGGTGAACTTAATCTCCAACGCCGTTAAATATACTGCTCAAGGTGAAATAAACGTGCACGTTAAGGAAGTTTGCGAGCCGGTTTTAACCTTAAAAGTTAAAGTTTCCGATACGGGAAAAGGGATTCCAAAGGAAAAACTTTCCACGCTTTTTGATGCGTTTACCAGAGTAGAGAAAAACAGTTCCGGAATTGAAGGCACCGGATTGGGACTCTTTGTAGTAAAAGGTTTGGTTGACCTTTTGGGTGGTGAAATTGATATAGAAACCGAAGAGAGCAGAGGCACAACTGTTACGTTTTCGATTCCATTTGAACCCGTTTTGGAAATCACAAAACCTGTTGATCTACCGCTTAAATCATTAATGATATGGGTTATTGAAGATGATGCCACCCAATTACAGGTGATTGTTTCCATGTTGAAAAAATTAGGACACACTGTCATCACCAGCGCCAATAAAAACCAATTTGTGCGGGTGTTAAACAATATGCAACAGCCGCCCGATTTCGATGTTGTGTTTACCGATTTGGAAATTGGAGATTTCAACGGCTACGAGGTGTTGCGAAAGATAAAGTACTATTCAAATACTCCGGTAATTTGCTTTTCGGGAACTTGCACTACCTCTAAAGCCGAATTGCAGCAAACCGGTTTTGATGATTTTTTAGAAAAACCCTTTTCGATGCATCAATTAGAAAAAATATTGAGGAATATTATTCACCAAAAAACAGAAACTGATTTTTTTTCATTGCATACGCTCAATGAGATGTTTGATAACGATAAGGAAACCGTTTTATCATTATTAAAAAAATTTACTACCTCTTTACCCTATGATATTCAAAAGTTTGAAACGGCATTGGCAGATGAAAATTTAGCTTTAATTCAGCAAACGGCCCATAGATTGTTGCCGTTTTGCAAGCAGATAAACGCCAGGGAGGTTGTTCCTATTTTAGAAAAAATTGAACTTTCCAAAAAAGAGGATGACGTTTGTTTTAATAATTTAAAAGAGGAGGTAACTTTGTTGATTATTAAGCTGAAGAAGTTGCTTTTAAAGATAAAATGATTTTTTAAATTCCCAAAATATACTCATAAATACAACTCACAAACCCAACAATAATTACTGCGGCAGAGCAGAAAAGGAGCGTGAGTTTGTTATAAATATCGGTTTTAATTAATCCTAATCCTTGTTCTTCTTCCTGATTAATAAACATCGCTTTGATGATGAGCAGATAATAGTAGAGTGCTAATACAGTGTTTACTAATGCGATGAATACCAGCACATACTCTCCTTCTGCGGCGGCTGCGGCAAAAATGAAGAATTTGCTGAAGAATCCTGCCAACGGCGGGATGCCTGCCAACGAGAACAGCGCGAGCATCATAACAAACGCAAGTATCGGGTTGGATTTGTAAAAACCGTTATACGCAGCAATATCGGTGCGCCCGGATTTGTTTTCTACTGCGGTGATAACGCCGAAAACGGCAAGGTTCGCCAACAAGTAAACAAGTACGTAATAAACCGTTGCGGTCATCCCCTCCGTTGTTCCGGCGATAACACCCACTATAATGTAACCGGCCTGCGAGATAGAGGAGAAAGCGAAAAATCGTTTAATATCTTTTTGGCGTAAAGCAAATAAGTTACCCACAGTAATTGTGATTACCGCCAATACCCATAAAATATGATGCCAAACGATGTAAACATTTTCAAATACACGATAGAGTGCAAACAGCAAAGCAAATACGGCAGCGCCTTTGGAAATGGCAGACAAAAAGGCGGTTACTCCGGTGGGTGCGCCCTCGTAAACGTCGGCAGCCCATAAGTGGAACGGCACCAACGAGATTTTAAAGCCCAATCCGGCAAAGAAGAACACAAGTCCCATAATCATCATGTGGCTGTAAGAGATAAGTGGTGCCATATCCTCAAAGTACATCGTTCCGGTGGCGCCGTATAAAAACGAAATGCCGAACAACATGATGCCTGAAGACAACGCGGCAAGCATGATGAACTTTGCACCGGCTTCAGCAGATTTGTCCTGATATTTGTTATAGGCCACCAAACAGGCGAGAGGCAACGAAGCGGCTTCAATTCCAATGTAGAGCAACATTAAGTTTGCCGCCGAAATCATCATGTACATTCCAAACAAAGTTGCTAATATGATAATGTAAAACTCTCCCTCTCTGACCTTTATATCTTTTGAACGCAACCACTGCCCCGATTGCATCAGCACGAGCAATGTTCCTATATTGAGGATGTTCTTCATCAGAATAGTCATATCGGAGCCCACATAGATTCCGCCGAATGCTGTTCCGGTTTCGTGCGGAATTAACCCTAAATAGGGTGTCAAAAATCCTGATATTGTGTGTATTCCGAATAACAAACACGCCGTAAATCTGAAATATCTCTTTGAGTTTTCGTTTCCGAACATGTCATAAAAAAGGAGTAAAAGGAAGACTGTGATTAATCCGGCTTCCTGGTGCATCATTAAAAAATAGGTAAAGTTCATATTATTGTTTTTTAATTATTATTCATTAAATATTTTTCAAAATATCTTCAGTAGTTATTTCCATTTTTGAAAAAGCAAAAAGTTTCTTTCCTAAATCCTTTAGAGAGGCACCTATATGATAAACGGTGTTATCAATAAGCAAAAATCGGTCATGAAAACTATGTGATTCAAAAATATTTACGGGTTCAAATTGTACATTATGCTTGTTTAAATCCAACTGTAGTTGTGGCGAAATATGTTTTGTATAGATTTTGGCTGAAATTTTTGGTAATCTTTTAGATAACAGGAGTAAAACAGTTTCATCAATGTAATTATCTAGTAAAATAATAGTTTTTTTGGCTGATTTAATCAAGTCGGAAACAAAAACGTGTGCATCAAAAATTTGCCCATCGTAAAATACACCTTGCACGGGCGGTAATGCTGTTTTTACAAAAAAATCAATCTTTTTTTCAGTTTCTGCTACCCGATACTCAATTCTTTCAAAGCGTTGATTGATAGCATATCCTTTTAAGATGTATTCTTTTAAGATGCGGTTTGCCCAAATACGAAATTGAATGCCTCTATTTGATTTTACTCGATAACCTACCGACAGAATAACATCAAGATTGTAATATTCAATATTTCTTAAAACTTCCCTATTTCCTTCCATTTGAACTGTCGCAAAATTTGCGACAGTTGAAAAATCTGACAATTCTTCTTTTAATGCGTTATTTATATGTTTTCCAATTGTTTTAATATCTCTATCAAATAAAATAGACATCTGATGACGGTTTAACCAAACTGTCTCATTTTTCAACAGTACCTCTAATTCAACAGAACTATCGGGTTGATAAAGAATTATTTCGTTTTGGTTTGTAGTCATTGTCTTTCAATTTTTCCGTTTACTTTTAGTTTTATTACTTCAACACTTTCCAAGCCGTCATTATCAACCACTTTCACGGCGATGCTGTAATCTCCACCCCCTTTGAATTTTATGGTTTGCCTTCCTTCTTTGTCTATCAATACATCGGCTTTAAATCCAATTTCAGAATTGTAATTAAAATTCCAACTGTAAAACTCAATACCGGATTCGCTTTGTGCAGCGGCGATGAATTCAATTTCTCGTACAAGGGGATTTATCCCCTCGTTTTTTTCGTTTATTTCTACAGAAAGAGTTGGTTTTTTTGCTATGGGTACAATTTCATCCACCGAAACCAAACGTATAATTATATTTTCCTCTAATTTCAGGCGGGCTACTTCTTGAATGGCGCCTTTGCTAAAAGAAAACGCAATAATATATCCAACAGGTTCTTTCTTTTCAATGTTATGAGCATACAGGTTTTTATCTGCACGTTTCACTGCTGAAAGAAAATTATCAATGATATTACGCCCAACATTGTCGCTGCGTTTCACTTGAATGGGAGTATTGTCAGACATTTTGCCATCCAGTCCGAAATCGTTGCGCTGTTTTATGTTGCTTGAACCGCCAAATTGTTGAACAATCCACTCTTCAAATTCAAAAGCATTTTGATAACGCAATGTGTCGTAATCGTATTTGTGAAGTTGCACCGTAAAAGGCGCGGAAAACAGGTCTCTTTGCTTATCCAATCTCAGTTCTGTAAC
>Ga0209628_10003909_pt1 | contig 10597 bp, 7 predicted proteins | sample TergutCu122P4_FD_187285 | JGI IMG/M metagenome (GOLD analysis project Ga0209628, IMG submission 187285) | Cubitermes ugandensis P4 segment gut microbial communities from Kakamega Forest, Kenya - Cu122 P4 (SPAdes) (version 2) | ecosystem: Host-associated > Arthropoda: Insects > Digestive system >... | reverse complement strand
TCGGGGAAGTCTTCGTCTTTTGTATTCTCAGAAGAAGGATCAATATATTCTTCAAAGCGGAAAATGGTAGCAGTAAGTTTCTCCGAAACTTTGGTAAGTTTGCAGTACGCTAAACTAACCTGTACAATGAACCAATGACAATGTTGTGAGTTACCTAAAGTGTGCAAATGAGTAATTTTGATGCGAACGGTGCGAGAACTAACATCCAATCGGAAGTAACAACAAGTCATTGGAGTGCATGCAGCTGTAACTCCCTTGAGGTTATAAGAAAGCAGTATAAATATCGGAAATAGAGATATATTTAAGTTTTATTGTGGCATAGGAGAAGGATTATAAGTACGGGTTATCCTAGAACAGGTCATGAAGGCCCAAATGGGGGATAGAAGTATAGCTGTACTCCTTTTTAACCTCAGATCTACGCGGGGATGTACGGTCAACGCCAAGTCCTGGCCGCTTTATTCCCAGAAAAGGAAACTGTTATCCATAGGAGAAGGATAATCAGGATGTATTGCGAGTACATGGGGTCCAGTAAGAGAGAATGTGTCATTAGACACTCTAATTTCAGACTTCCTTGGGTAAGATATACGTAGATTTGAAGTTCTCACATCGGTAATTGGGAAGATTGCTTTTCCTCGGATATATTGCCAACGTTTCGGAAGAAACTCTCACATCTGGTACCAGCGTTTAAAAATCTTTATTTGGAAAGTTACGGTAGCAGATTCCACCTAGCCAATAAATTTATACCAAATTACACTACATCATATCGTGCAGGCAGTTCTGCACACTTTTATATCGTTTCCTTTAAGTTAGAGCTAAACATCTTTTTTAGTGGTGTTGATTTTTTCGCTAGATCATGACATGGGCGATCTATCGATTCCTAAAATACCAGTTTCTCGAAAACTTTACAGTTCGTAAATACTGTTATTTTTATATTTCTTGATATATAGAACATCAAAATTTAAGAAATATGAATGGAGTGTTTGTTACAGTGTGTATTGTAGCTTGTGTCTATATAATGAAATAACTAAATCATGAAAGGAGAGACCTAGGGAAGTTAACACGATAACGCTCATTTAGTCAAGAAATATCTTGACATTTTTTGGAAACTAAATTTTCATTACTTAAGATTGCTTTATTCTGGCATGTACTGCAGTGTAGTCTGGCAGATAAATACCGCCAATGCATTTCTGCCAGAGTACAAGGCGTCAAACTACTTTCAAGAAATTTCCAATTTCGTGGCCTGCACATTGAGTACGAATGGGAATACATAATATCATTCAAGGTCTCTAATTGATAAGAAACGTTCAATGGAAGGGGTACCTGTGGCAATCATAGCTAGACATTTACTCTTCAAATTTTCCTTTTAATATTTTATAGGGATTTAGGCGACTAATCATACAATCTTCATCCTTGGTATAAAAATAACTCTTTGTAAAAGAAAGAAAAAAATAGTGCAAATTGTAGACATAAATTTACCGTTTTTATAAAGTTTGTTGTGGGTTTTTATTGATACCATCTTCTCGGAGAAAGACTCTGTCTCGCTCTTGAAGGCCAAATTTGACGTTGGTTGAATACGTTGAGGATGTGGAAATATAAGAGTAATTTTGAAAAGGGGATATTATGAATTTCCACTAATATTTCATCTACGTATATTGCTTACAGGATTTTTTAAATTACGGATACAACAATTTTTCTTTAAATTTGAGAATTCTGAGAAGGATTTGTCTTCAGATTGAGCATTTGACACTTAAAATTGGGGTGCAAAGGAGAACTATAATGTATTTCTTCTTATTAAAGCTTAGCGTTATATTGCGGTATGACAGATTTCTAATTGTTTTGGTTTGTTTTACTTTTACAAAATGCAAACATACATTCTAGGTTTCTACTTTCATACCTGTTCTTAAGAAGCCTACGAAATTATAACACCATTTATGTATGTGTGCGTATTAAACACAACATTTATTTAATACAGTCGAGTATGCTACAACGAACGAATGCAACAAAGAACAGCTTTTATCAACGAAATCAGGATGTTACAACTAAATCAGATGCTACAACGAACGCGGAGGAATACTATCGGCCGACGTAGCACGCGCGTGCACGTGACGTGTCTGGCCTTCCCACTTTGATTAGTGCATCAATCGTCATTTTTGTTATCGTTTGTAAGGTTCAGTAATCAGTTTAGTTCAGTTATTTGCGCCTTTAGCAGTGAAAATATTTTTTTAAATTATTCTGCTATACAATTTTAGCCATTAGCCGGGAAATTGAGTGAGAAAATTTGATGGTAACTTTGCTGTAGGCTGTGGGTCTGGAACGGACTACCCCTAAATACATACATTTCAATGTATGCTAGAACGAAGAGATGTTTTAAAGAACAAGGTTGTAGAACCAATTAAGTTCGTTCTAGCATATCCCACTGTACTCGTATTTCTATTTGTTTATGTGTAAGATATAGAATATTTTATATGCGTACGATCTATGATTTTTTCAGTCTTCAAGTTTCTGATTGGGTGTGACTTGAAGAATTCTAGACGTTTTCCACCATCTTGTGACACACACACACATAAACACACACCAAATGCATTACTTTGTAATTTTTGGACTATTTTCGATGTATCAAGTCCAGACACAAATTATTTTAAGTGTAGTACCATTTTTTAGAACCCTTCAGATTTTAAGCCAGTGATTTCTTTATAAATTTATTCATATAATTTAAAAGCAATTGAAATGAAGACAAGAATCGCACCCGAAAACTTTATGGCAACAAATAGCTTTAAGTGCCATAAATTAGAATAGGAGAAAGAGTAAAGTATAAACCTTATATCTTATTTGTGTGGCTATTATCTTGAGAAAAGCACAACAGACATTTAACGTTTGTATCTGCTATACTAAAATAAATTTAAAAACGTGTTAATACACAAGGAAAATAGATCAAATAATTTATTTTTCCATGGCTCGACAGCCCTCGTGACCTGATGCTTCGACAGTTCAGACAGCTGAAGAAAGTGGACGTGCTGCCGCTGAGTTGGTGTGTATAGTGCTCACGATACAGGCGTGTTTTGTGTTGACTGGGTGGATTTAGTCAGATTGTGGTGACTTGCGCACAATTCATACAATGGGAGAGAAGAAAAATATAGTCATCTGTAGTTTTGACAAGAACAGTCCACGGATCTCAGCTTCTGAGATCCACAAATAGATCCATGAATCTCTGTACCTAGAGAACAAGATGTGCTCCGCAAACAAATAGATGGACGAATGCGGAATGATGAACTTAATATCCAGAACCTAATACAGGTATACTATACAATTTAAACATGGAAAGTCCCAAAGGTAACTATGACGTCAGCAGGGCTTGGACCGAGATCCATTCGAGTCGCCAACCTCACCTCGGATATACCAAATGATTACATAGTAACAGCTCCCAAGCGATATGGCGCACCTCGTGGGATCAAAGACGATGCCTGGAGGCACCTATATCAGTAACGTGTTGGTAACGGAATAAGACTTTTGCAAATGGACTTGGTAAAACATATCCCATCGCATTTGACTATGGGGATATCGTGTTTTGATACCATACGGTGGACAACCGGCAGCAAGCTACCGATGCGGAGGCACAGAACATGTCGCAAGACTGTCGGCGCAGGACCGCACAACAGGTGATTATGCGACTAAGCGACAGACCAACGTGGGCGCAATTGGTAGATATGGAAACACTGGCAACGATAACAGTGAAACCGTCCATGAGGAGGCAGGGACGGCTGACACTATATCATCATGCAAGGACGCAACACCTCTCCCCGATCAGCAGACGAGCGCTGCTGCCCCTATGTCTGCAACGGTTGTGACGGTTCCAGCACACATTGCGACTCAGCCGCCGGCCAGTGCGTTGCAATAAACGGACAACTAAGTGAAGCGACATGAAGGCGCTGCCGAAAGAGATAACGGACTCACATCGCCTAGTATTCTTAAGAGGGGAGACGGTACCATCCTTAAACAGCCTAACAAGTGGAAGAGTCATGACGGAGCAGCAGGGGTACCCGGCAATCACGCCACGACAGGGATTGCGACACGAGATGATTTTCCTCCCTTATCTGAGGAAATTTCCTGGACCTCCCTGCGGCCAAAGTGATCCCTATCCAAGAAAAAGAGCATATTGTACATGGAAGAGACCACTCTTCGACAAGGCAATCGCAGCCGCAGTGAGACAAGGCTGGACCACTACAAGATACCGGTAGCGATTACGCTTCAATAGTTGTCACAAAGCATCACTACGCTCAGTTTGAAATGCGTTTCATCGCTGGAAAACCGGGTAAAGTTTAGAGACTGCTGGCGAATATCTATGCCTCCTCTGCGTCTAGTAGGCGGCCAGAAAGAGAAACCTTCTCATTGTTGAAATTATTTTGTATACATTTCTAGTATTGAGAGGTAGTGCAATACAAAAATTGAATATCAAGTTTGTCAAAATGCAGAAAATGACATTAGAAAAAAAAGTACAAGTAACATACAATTTAAGAAATCAACATAAATTTAAAGACTTTTTCCATATACTTTAAGTCTCTAGTAGGCAAATTTGAACTCCTCTGTAATGGGCTAACACCAATAAGTGAAAATGATACCTGAGATTCAAAAAGGACAGGAACTGAATATTCAGCTATGATAACTGAGAAACAATACAACTTCACTATGAACAAAAATATACAGAATATCTACATACAGAGGCTGATGTTTCCAGCAAGCAAGTTTGAACTAATCAACCTGGGATAATGTGGGTTTTGTTTATATTTAGTTTACGTAGGACACAGAAGCAAAACTCGAATATTAACCTCGAAACGACGGAATATGCTGAGTACATACTTCTTATGGACAAATGGAGAGAAATGCAGAAATTGAATATTTGTGTTGCTAAAATGCAGAAAATGACACCAGCAAACACAAAAAATTCAAGCAAAGTACTATTTAGGAAATCAATATAACGTTACAGAACTGACATTTCCTTACAATTAAAACTTTCGAATAGGAAATTCTGAACTTCTCAGTAATTGGATAACACCTTTAGGTGAAAAAGACTTGTCAAACTCCATTGAATATTGAGGTAATTTTAGCTTCAACTTAAAGAAAGTTACATAGAAAACTTCTCTTTGTAGTGTCTGGTATTACGAGTAAGCATGTTAAAACTAGTCACACTTTGGTAATGCGGTGTTTTTTTTGTAATATGCAACCTAAATTTAGAAGAGTAAAGAAGTAGAAAATGAATAGATATCCCGAGATTTTAGAATATGTTGACTACATATTTCACATATGACGTGGGAGTGAAATGGGACAATTAAATATATTGCTTGCCAAATTGCAGAAAAATACGACGGCAAACACAGAACATAGATGACACCCGGCTGTCTGATGAGAAGACATTGATGTGGTGCAGCGTTGCACACAACCAGGCAGCCACGCAGGTTCTAGTACACGGCACCAACATACAGAACACGAGGGCGTGTGTGCAGTGTAACTATATCGACACATTACTCCACAGATTGACAACGTGGACTGCATCCTCAGAGCTATGGCAATGGACACGTCACAGGGTTGCTGCGGTACTGCTTACGGACAACAGATATGTCCCCCAGCAGTGGCTAGTACTCCCTGATGTCATCACATGGCCGAAAACAGAACGTCACACGATCATACTATGATATGTTACATCGTACACTACGTTGTGCGGAATGGGAGTTCTGTCACCCTACACAACTACACGGATTTCCTCCGGCGTGCTCGCAGGAAAGCTGACGAGATACAGAAAAAGGACACAGTCTTTGGCGCTTTTTTGGAAGAATGCACACAGGGATGTATGTTGTCTTCTGGACATACATATTTCTTTAACTCCTTACATCGGAGAAGCCCGCTTTAAAATATGCATTGTACACAGACAATATAAGCGATGTTAACCCTGATGTGTACAGTTTAATGCTATGTGTTGTTAATGAGTGGATTATAACTTGTCCGTAAATGTGAGAAGGAGCACTAAATTTTTCTATTTGTGTTTGTTCATGTAGGTGTAATTTTTTTTGTACGTTGGTGTTCCTGTCAATTTCAGATCCTGGTGATAATGTAGTGTACCAAAGGTCAAGATCGCAACGACATCTCCCTGACAGCAAACAACACTCACCAGAGACTGACATCGATACCCACTGCGGGATTCGAAACCGCGATCCCAGGAAGTGAGGGGCCGCAGACCCACACCGTAGACCGCACGGTCGCCGGGATGGGCAGATAATATAAATGGATATGACATAACCTTGAAACTGACTGAGGTTAAGATGTATTTATATTCTTAGCAAAGTGGTTCTTAAATTGAAAAGACGTCAATAATATCATAATAAAATCTGGATTAAGCCTACCATATCTTATTCATATTCGTGATTTAGATTAGATAATACTGCTGTCGAACAGACGACATGAGAGTGTTAAAGTGCGGCTTTCGATTTATTTTCCAACTAATACTCTAGTTCTAAGCGTTTATTAACAGAAAATATTACGTATGTCAATCGATATGCAATTTTGACGTCTGAATATTTCAGTATATGTGTTGGTGTTTGTATATACTACTGCCAAACCTTGAAGTAAGGTCATTACAGGCAGTCATTTGTTAATGTCACTCCAAACCCCCAATTAGTAAAGTAGCTAGCAATTTGTACAGCATTAATTTTTGTTCGGTTGACACAAATGTTGATAAACGCTAGTCAGACAGAGGGAATGGTTTCTCGTAGTAAGGGATACACACAACGTATTATTTCGAAATACAATGGTTACGGAAACCGTTTGTTAGTATCAGGCTTACTGCTATTCCACTTGCTATGGCAGAGATGAAACTTGCTGTTAAGTAATGTTATTTTACTGATTTTATGACGGCGTAATGGCTGAATCGTGCAGGTTATTCACTCTCAATTAAACCGGCATTGGCTTCACTATGTTTTATGCTTAACCGTTTAAAACCCACTGGACATAAATATTAGAACCTGCTGTAATAGTAAGAAATTCAGTATGTGTCACACACCATGTTTATGTGTATTGTATAATGCACAAAATACCTTTCGTTATCCTAAAAGAATCTTATGCATTATTCTTTATAATGGACAGGGTCTGTGTTCTGTGTGAGAGAGCAACCATAATGTTATATACAATTTATTAATGGACACATTCCCACCTACAGCCTTCTGACATATGCAACCGTATATTGGTGGAACTCTTAAAGATGCCGTGAGTACTAGAGACTTTACAACGCAGAAATAGAGAATAAGTACTCGTAAGGAATGTGAAGTTATATGCGAGGACGCGGTCGTGGCACGATTTTTGGATTTGCTTTCAGGGCTTGAGGAATACCACGAAAATTATTTATTAGTGTAGTCAATTTTAGGGCTGATTTTAGAACTTGGGACTTCATAAATATTATGTTTGACGTAAAGTCATGTTCTTTAAATAGGCACCAACATTCATCTTAAGGGTAGGAGGTGGAAGTAGGAGTTGCGAAGTTTTGACACGTGTCTACCAAGTACACTGAGTAGCTTCTGAGAAAGACAAATATTAATATTCGACTTATTTCCTTGAGAAATTAATATCTCATGGATGACATTTTTACTTGTCCTTCGGTTTTTTCTTGGTATGTCTCGTTACAACGTATTTGTTCAACATTTTTTTTCTGTCGGTATTCGAATAGCATACTTCCGGCCTTTAATTGACGAAGATGTTACTAACATAAGCTTCTGAGAAATCACAGGTGAATGAATGTAGCCTCGTGCGCAGTTATTCTATGGTCGTCCGATAGGATACGGTGTTGGTACAAACATGAGGGAAATATCGGTGATTCATAGCCTGTTCTATTGCAGGTCGCTCAAGGCTAATCTTGCTCCAAATCGTACAGTTCAGTATATGTGGACGCTATCCTATTCGGATAGTTTAATGTTTCAGTAGGTTGCACACCATAATTTAAGTGGCGTTGAAGTGCCAGGTGGCTGCGAATATTCATAAACACAAGTTGCCCCACCGGTGCATTCACGCATATTCTTCTTCAAGCTTTCGGAGGTAGGTACACATTTACACAGGGATGTGTAACTAAACGTAACTTGGCAGGACAACATAACAACATGTTACGAGTAACATATAGGTTTTAGAGTAGCCCTCATTAAGTGGGTCCTCTTTTACCACAACATGGGACTTTTTGGTTTGAGAATGACGGTATGTGTTTCCAGGTAAGGAGAGTATGTAGGAATAGGCTTATATCGGACTAGAAGTAAGCGATCTTCTTCAGAAAAGGCTGCTTTCTTGTCAGTCGCAGCATATGTACAGTAGCGAAACATCGACGTGCGAATAGTGTGTACTCACATGGATAAAACAAAGAATCTGGAGTGAAAATTCAGACTATATCTGCCTACCGTAATTTTTTGTGTGTCCATAGCTTATAAAGAATAAGTTTAATATCTATTTGTATTTTTATTAGGTCATATGTTAGGTTGGGGTTTGGGCACGGTGGTTAATCTCTCACTTCCAAAACCGCATCTTCGGAAATGTTACATAGGAACTTAGACTTGCAAACATGATAAATTTGTTGACTGGCTAAACCACTATTAGCTGCTCAAGAAGAATTCTACTGCATAGAGTTAATATAGCTATGGTTTTTAATGAAATTCAGTGAGATTCCGATATATGTTTCTTTTTCTAAATTCCTCATTTCTTGTGTGCGTACTTGATGTAGAGATTCTTTAATTTTTTGCCGCCTTTTATTCAATAGCAAAGGTTTGGTTACGGTCTTTTCCTTCTGTGGGGTAGGTTGATAAGTGAGAGCTAAGATGGGCTCAAAGTAATTTTGACATAATGTTTGACAGTCAACATAACTAGCATGACAAATACCTATTGCTGTGTATACAGTGTTGAGACTCCTGATGATGGTCAGTAAGTCTGTCCGAAACATGTAGAGTTCTTTATTAAAAATAGATTTGATAAACAGTACATCTCGTTGGCTTTTATTATAAGAACAACTCAATGTAATTTTTAGAAAAGTTCTGTGTTTGGAAGAGTGCAGATGTACTAAATAGAGATGGTGAATCGGCATCATCCGGGCGCTTCCTAATTATGTTTTATTTATTTCACTTTTATTTAACGAATGTATTAGTAGCTTTAAACATCATTGTCTTTAAGGATGGGTTAGTGTCGTGAGTAATAGATTTGAAAAGAAAGGGAAGACAATATTCGTGACTTTATTTGAGACACTGTACCAGCACGTGCCTGGATGAACTAATGGAAGAGTAAAAAGGACCTCTGTATAATCAGGGTCCCGACAGAAGTTTCGAAGCAATTACCTCCCGAAGAGAAGTCAGGCGCGTTAAATTATAACCAGGTTCTTTTGCATTGAATTTTAATGTACGATCGTCGCATAATTTGACGCTATGTACATTATGCTTTTGATAGAAAGTTGTTAAATACAGAGAGAAAGATCGTATATCCTCTGCTTCCACAATTATAAATAATTATTAGTTCCCGTCAGTATTAAACACTTGGTCGAATTCGTAGTCATGTTCCTACATACAGCAGACTTGTGAGTTGACATTACTGTGTAGGAGTGTATTTCATGGTTACATTGTACTTCATGTGTTGCTCACATATTCATATCACTGACAGCTTTAACATTTTGACAGTTCCGATTTATGAAGTACGTTGAGTAACCCTATCATGCCTCTGTGCATTTCAAAGTAATATTTATTTACAACGAATTAATTACTGTTTGAAACTAATGATTTATTCACTAATATTATCATTTTGCTAGTACAATTGTTATTGTGCATCTCTGTGTGATAATTGGACTTTTTTGTGTGTAATTGTGCAGGAAGGTTACGTAGGACTGATAATATGTGTTTAGTCAATCACATTACTGATATTCGTGAAAAATATGTTTCATGTGATTAGGGAAGTAATTAACATGCATCCGAATAACTTGCATCACAAAATTATTACAAAGCAGTTAGGACTGTTAAATGCTTCAATTTCGTTTTATGAATTCGCGTTGTTAAAAAAGATGTCCACGTACACACTGCCTAAAACTCTCTCTGTACAGTACATTATGGCATACTTCGGATCTAGATGCTACCCCGGCCGCTTTACCTCAGGACACTCATCCACCTTTTCCAATGAATAGGAGAATGACTGTTACCAGGGATCGTCTGGAGACTTCGGAGAAGACAACAAGCTCTTTTTCCTGCTGAAAGTCAAATCTCGATTCCTCTGTTCGGCCAGTAGCCCAGTCGCTATACGGACTGCACTGTAATCTGTGTTCAGCTGCCTTAGGTTAAGGGTCACTCTCGTGCTCCTGTGAACAGGTTATGGTTTCCTAACTTCCACGTAGGTGGGAAATTTTTAAGTACACGTTTATGAGATTGTCAAGAAGTCTTTCCGAAAATTCTGGCTTAGCGAAGGGAGGAAGAAATTTCGACAGATAAACTGCGAGTGTTGGAACTTTAATAGTGGCAACTATTTATTTACAACTGATACAAAATAGATACATGTTTCGAAGTTTTACTGTTCTTCAGTGTAGTCACCAGCATTGTGTACAACC
>Ga0209628_10003907_pt1 | contig 10598 bp, 11 predicted proteins | sample TergutCu122P4_FD_187285 | JGI IMG/M metagenome (GOLD analysis project Ga0209628, IMG submission 187285) | Cubitermes ugandensis P4 segment gut microbial communities from Kakamega Forest, Kenya - Cu122 P4 (SPAdes) (version 2) | ecosystem: Host-associated > Arthropoda: Insects > Digestive system... | reverse complement strand
CTCCCTGATGATGATCTATTAAGATCGAAACATGTCGGAGTGTTCTTAAGTGTTTTAAAGTTAACATTTTAGACTAATATATTATTGTATTGAAAGTGCATTAGTTGGTGTGTAACATTCAATATATTTAATAAAATTCAATGTGGCCACCCACCATGTTGCCAATGTTCCACTGTTAGTCTGAAAACCTGTTATAACTTGTCTCCAGTAACTCTGGGTTTCAAAATAAATGTGATTTTGTTGTTAGTGATTGTTGTTAATTTCTGTTCTGTACACCCCATATCTGATGAAGCACAAACCACAAAATTCTAAGGTCATCATACAAGGTGAGCAAGGTGCCCACAGTCTTGACAAAGCTCTGTCAATCCACCAGGAAAGGTTTAAATGAGGTATTCATGCACAACATTTTTTTTTTAATGAAGTGCAGCCCCATCTTGTTAAAAGACAACCATAACAAAATTCCATCATCCCTTAGCCGTGGTTCCAAAAACTGCTGTTAATATGTCCATGTAACAATATATAATAGACCAACAAGATGCAACTCTGGCAGTATTATGTTTATTAACAACTGCAAGTATGCTCTACATGTTTCGGACGCACTTTGCGTCCAACATCAGGAGCACTATAAACTGTAACAACAGCCGCTGGTGTTTGTCATTAGTTGGGAGGGAGTAAATCCTGTATACATGTCCAAGGTCGGTTGAGCCATTCGGCCATGAAATAGTATAGTGCTCAACTGACCTTGGACATCTATACAGGATTTACTCCATCCCAACTCATGACAAACACCAGTGGCTGTGTCTACAGTTTATAGTGCTCCTGATGATGCACAAAAAGGGAGTCTCAAACATGCAGAGCATACTTGTAGTTGTTAATAAACACAATACTGCCAGGATTGCATCTTGTTGGTTTATTACATATTGCAGACTTGTGATGCACGGAAACTTATATATGAAAAAAAAGTCCATGTAACTGCTGCCGAAAATGCAGCTTCTGTACAAGTGAAGATGCCGCAGACTTCAGTTTGCTTTAAATCGAACCATCCACTCACTTTTAGCGTGTCTATTTGCTATTCAGAGGTTGCAACTGGCAATCTTCAGCCCAAATTCTATAGTTGTGCTTGTTAACATAACTGCAAATGTGAAGTGAAGCTTCATCTATGAACACAAAGTTGTTCAAAAGGTTCTCATAGTCTATGACCACAAGATTATGGAACGCAGCTTGACGGGCTGCATTATCTTCTTCTTCTGATCAATGAAGCACTTGAGTTATGTTACGCTTGTTTCTTAGGTCTCAAATGTAAAACTTCTGGCACAGTTGTTTTTGGTATGCCCAGATGGTTACCCAAACGAGAGCTTGATGTTTTAGGATTGCACTTCATGGCTCAATGGCATCATACTCAGCAAATTTTTTTCAAAACCACATTTGCCAGTATCCTAATTTAGCCACAGTCTCAGGGCCAAAAAATACATAAGATTTGTGGTTTTGACAGACTTACCAGTATATAATAAATGCTTTAATAGAATTCATTCCATTGCATCTTGAAATATAATCAAACCATCCCATCATCAGTCTAACGCAACTATATATTCTCAGAAAACATTGCAAGTTGCGGATTAAATAATCCAACATCAGACAAAACAGAAAGTTAAATCTCAGGTAAAATTCATCCCACAAAAAATGAAAACAAAGATCACAATGTAGTAATATGAGTTGCATTTTACCTGCAATTTACGTCTGTATTTGGCATGATGATGGATTATTTAATCTGAAACATGTAGCATTTTCTGAGAACATATAGTTTTGTTAGACTAACGATACAATGTTTTGATTACATAATGTTTTCCAGTATACATACTGGTGCATAGAAAGTAAATAAAGCATTGACTAACCATTAGTATGAAGAGCACTGCCTTCTGGCATTTAACAGCTGTAATTTGGATATAAAAAAACAGATGTTTCAGGGTACTGTGCTGTCTCTAGCCTCCTTACTTTTCCCACCACCTAAAGCACTGCCCTGCTTCATCCTACAAGGTGTCACATCCCACATGGCTGTATTCTTTAAAGCCACTGCCTTCAGAACATCAGATCCCTCATACCAATTACTGCACCTCAATGCAGGGGCGAATTTGGGCCTAGGCAGACTACGCAGCTGCCTAGGGCGGTAGATTTGAAGGGGCGGCTTCTAAGCTGTCAAAGTTACTAATTACTATCACCCCCTTCCATTCACTTACAGAGCAATATTCAATGAATGTAGATGGGAATTTTAATTGATGGTAAAGTGCCATAACCTTTTATTTTTGTTTCTTGCTGTGGTAAAACGTTAAAGAAAAGTTACATTTTAAATTTTATTATTGACGCAATTTCAATATACAAAATAAAATATTTGATATTTCTGTCTTGGGACTGGAAGGTGTGGTGTTTGACTCAGTCTGGGGGGTAATACCCCCCCTCCTGAAAGAAACACTGCTTGAAATAAGGGGCGGAAATGTCTTTACTGCCTAGGGGCGCCAAATAACTTAATTCGCCCCTGCCTCAATGAGATGACAAACATCAACTATGTTTAATCTAACTTAATGGAAACTAAGAAATGTGAAGTAATGAAAACAAAATTACCTAACCTACACTCAAACAGGAAGAAGGCTCAAAACGGAATTTCCATTTGCACTAATGTGATAATAAGGAGTCCTTGTGTTTATTTAAACATCACGACACAAAGAAATTCTGGTCAGTAGCATACGTACAGTTAAACATGTTACATATTCCAAAGTGGAACTGGAACGACAGGTCTTATTCCTTACCTTATATGTATTAAGAGTGTGTTCCTTTTTCACTCGTTTCCTACAATTCCAATAAACACCACAGCTGATGCAATAAATGTTTCACCCCTTCTTGGTCCCAAGCACACACACACACACACCTATTCTCACACAGCAGCTAGAATTACAGTCGAAATATAGACAGCACTTTCACTCGAAATTTGGTGAACACTCGTCTGCAATATTATTCATTGTTGTCACATACGTAAGACGGTATTTAAGGGGAAAAAAGATTGACAGGTCCACTAACTCCAAACTTCTCAGCCACCACCTTCCATTGCAACCACGGAGCTACCACGGTAGCTTAACGCGGCAGCTACCGTGGCATTTAACCTCTGGTACATTGCGGCCAATTCGAATAATCTGTGCTGCTCAATCATCAGCATCAGAGGTAGGTTAAACGGATCGTGACACTCGGTTGCTTGCTTACGGATTCCGTCGGTAATCCATTCGTTTAACCCGTTTACTTCATCCCACCAATATGTGATTACATGCTAGAAATGGATGTATAGCTTATGTAGGCCAGGAACGCGTCATTACTGCAGCGACAGCATGTTTGGTCTAGTTCCTCTCTTCGTCTCCGTACGTGCAGTAGACCTTGTCCCACAGAAGTTCCAGGCATATAAACACCCAACCTTCACTTCACCACATCCAATATTCCCATTTGTCAGATCCACTAACTCTTCCACCAAGCGAAAACCATTTACTGCACTGTAGAATAACCAAATGCCGCACTAACTTACATGCCAAATCTACAGTTTGCCTCATGATTACATTCTGGTGATCATTCATTGACAATTGAAACTCAAAACCAAATGTACAAACAATGAAACAGAACAACGAACATGTTACATTAAATACTGTAAAATCCTAAAGAAGTTATAGATAAAGCTACAAAGAAACACTTGAATAGACTTACAGCAAAATCTGATAATGAAATAAAAACAACACTGAACATTATAAAGAAGCAGACAGGAGAAGTACGTTCAATAAGCAGGTGCCATCAATCCTCATCAACTACCCCAAAAATGTAGGTATTGCCTTTAGTAATTTCCTTGTAATAATTATTGACAAATTAAATGCACATCAGATACAAAAAGATTGTGCTATCTCATTCTTAAAATATTTGGTTGCTGGAAACTTCCCTGAAATAAAAATAATCCCTATCATTGAAGCTGAGACAACCGTCATTAAACATACCCTTAAACTGAAAAATTCACGAGGTCATGATGAAATAAAAATATATAGAAATCTTGTGCATATCCCACTTATTGCCCATTTAAGCTACATATGTAATCACTCATTACATACCCGTAGTGTATTTGTACCTTCATAATTCTATATGTCTTTCATGTTTCATATGCTTATGACTTTGTCCACATCTTACATTCATTCTGACAAACTTCTGAACCCATGGAATGTGTTTGTGTATATGTTAGTCTACAATCGTATTCCAATTTGGCATTTAGAAATAAAATCTTTGATAATATTGAACATTTCATTCTGTTCCTCTTATCACACAGAATCTGTCCTGCATTTGAAAATATAATTTTACAGGGAATTGAAGTGGCCACAACACAAAGCCTTGTAGGTATTAATCTATTAGTGTCTTCTTGCTGGCACAACATTTGAACAAATCTTCCAGATTCTGTATTCTACACCACACCGAGACGGTGATACTCTAGAAATCATCCGGACCAGTGGATTATCCAGTTGCTTACTTTTCATGCAATAGAAATTAGATTTAATTATGTTTACGTACGAGGATATAAGAGACGGATCTTGACGTGGAAGCAGCTGGGAAAACATAATGCTTAACTGCAGCAGTAGTATCATTTACTTGGGCCCCTAATTTTCGGGGGATCTTGAATCACTCAGATCTGCCAGTGTTGTAGGGAAATTATCTGAGAGATGGCGGTATCTTTGCCCTGTTGCTGGTTAAAGAGCACCAAATATGCAGCACCCCACGCACACCGGTAACCAACTGGGTGCTAGTGAACGACGAAGGAAGAAGGACCGATAAGGACAGAGGAACTGGCTAGCGGTGAACGAGACAAGTTCGAAACTCCATGAACGAAAGAATAACGGATTGACGACAGATGAACCGGGTACTGTTGAAAGAAACAGGCCTGCGGATCCGTGGAAGGAAGGAAAAGCGGACCTGTGAACGATGGAGGTTAAGTGACTGGTGAACGACCGAGGAACTGAGAATCGGAACGCGAGAGGTCCCTTAAACCGTGAACGAAATTAAATGCGAACTAGTGAAGAGACGAACAAAAATATGCGATTTAAACTGGTCCACATCAAAGTAAAAAGCAGATCGGCAGAGCCTACAAATAATGCGATATTAAAGCTTACATTTTTCGTGTTCCTCCTCAAATCGAAGTCCAATTTACTGGTAAAAAGAGTCTTCTTCTTGTTGAATGCAGCTTTTGCCATGACTATCAAGGATTTAATTTCACACGTACATCTTCCATAATTTGTTAACATGCTATCCAAATATTTAAAACAGTCCACATTGCCCAGTTGTTTTTAGTCTATCGTAATTGTTATTGGGGGTGGTTGTCTCGAAATTCTAATTACTTTTGTTTTTTCCACATTCATTTCCATGCCATAGCATCTTCCAATTTCTATTAGTTTATTAATTATGCCCTGCAGCACCGTGTGTATTTGGAGCATGGCTTTGTATGATGCTGAAACTTGGACGCTTCGGGCAGCAGATCAGAAATACCTGGAAAGTTTTGTAATGTGGTGCTGGAGAAGGACGGAGATCAGTTGGACCGATCATGTGAGAAATGAAGAAATGTTACTTAGAGTCAAGGAGCAGAGGAATACCCTACATGAAATAAGAAAACGGAAGGCTAATTGGATTGGTCAAATCTTACGTAGAAACTGTCTTCTAAAACAAGTTATCGAAGGAAAGATAAAGGGAGAGATGGAAGTGATAAGAAGACGAGGAAGAAGACGTAAGAAGCTACTGGATGACCTTAAGGGCAGGAGAGGATATTCTCATTTGAAGGAGGAAGCTCTAGATCGCACTGTGTGGAGAGCTCGCTTTGGAAGAGGCTTTGGACCTGTCGTCAGACAGAATACTGAATGAATGAATGAATTTTTCGTGTATATCGTGCTCGTAATAAAAACTCTGGTTCCAAATATTATACGTATGGTTGAAAAAAGATCTTTATTTAGCATTATTAGTGAAAGGCGAATTGTATACAGTACATGGAAATAAAAGAAGTGGCTCCGCTTTTTAACATTGTGGCGAAATTAATACGTGTTCTGAAGATGGCAGCCTTTTGAAGTTTTATGCCGTGTAATATATTCAGCCTGTTCCAAAGTTACAGAAGAACGAATCACATATTCTACGCGGGGTAAAATCCTAAAAAGACGGCCACCAATTAAACAACACCCGCCGTGAATCTCTGAAAACGTATTACGATTGTTCTGGTTGTGAATTTTAGCTGTTTCAAACAAACTGTAAAATATTAAGAGTAATTTGTATGACTAAAGAATGCATTATGTGTGTAGTGGAAGGAATTCGGAATGTGCTATAACTAACGATGTAAAATTGCACGAAGTGGAAGCTTACGTAATTAATAAGCCCTCTGCCACTCAACATTGTTAACTGATGGCCCAGGTGGTGAATGAGACTGGTATCTAACAACACAGGACGTGTTGATTGACTGGAGAACTGGCGAACGAGACAGAGCATTGGGATCCGTGAATAAAAGGGAATACAGATTGATGGACGAGATAAGTTAATGAACGATACAATCTCTTCGGATCCAAGCGACAGACGGGTCCGTGGAGCCGAGACCCGGGTGCCATCAGTGCGTTCCCTAATTCCAAAACGGCGGAGACCTTAGGGAGTGTTATCAAGGAATGGATACACCCAGAGCTCTGGATGTTACGCCGGTCTCCCAAAAGAAGACTTCAGACACATGACAATCACTCTGTTTCATGGATCCGACAACTGATGCACACACTAACACTATTCAGTCAAAATTGAAACATGGGAAAGCAACGGTCAATCCGTGTCACAGGCAATCAAACTTTATTCTGTATCTATCTCAATACACGTTCAGACAGCAGTGCAAAAGCATTACTGGCAGTACAATAATTCATTGTGACCGTAATCTGTTGTGCCATGACAGAGTCAAATAGTGCTGTCGGACATGGCCGGTAGTGGCCGTACCCACGAACCTCCTTTCCCTTTTCAAATGGACCAGCCATTGGTGATGGACTTACGTTGGCGTTAAGGTTATGTCTCTCTTATAGTCTATGCTTATCTTATTCCCCTTCCATATCTGTACCCCACGCCCCCTCATCAGTAACGACTGTTAACGGTTATCAGTGCTGCTATTTGTAGGCGTACTGTGTTACAGGACATTGAACACGGTTCAATGGACGCTGACAGGGCACTATACGGCTTTATCAGAGGCGCCTAATGCGTTCGGCGCGCGTTCCGTGTGTAGCTGTTGGCGCGTCCAACGCTGACGGTGTCGTGACGACAGCATTGGTTCTGTGCGTCTTCTCATCCATGACCGACGCGCTCCAGTTCGTTAAACACGTCCATATGCACCCTAATGAAATTGAGTGTCCTTTCTGCTACACCAACATGTGTTATTCTAGGCGCAGCAACTCGACGGATTCATGTGGGTTAGTCACAAGATTGTCGATGGGCGTTGATGCAGTGCCTGCCGCAGCACTGGCTACGCATCCTGGTTTACTGGCAGCCATCTGATGCTAATTCAATGATGCTTCTTTCATACCAAATTGTGCGTAGGGTAAACGTACGAATCATTCATCTGGAAGTACACCTGAAACACCATGCTGTCGCCGACTGGGCGCAGTTCTGCTGCGAGGCTATGATGGAATTCATTGCCGGTTCATCTGAAAATCTGTGGGGGGAGGGAGGGGAGGGGAGGGGGGTGCTGTCAAAAATTGATGAAAACTGTTTCAGCAGGCGGAAATACATCCACATCAGGCTTGGTGTTTAGTTGTGTGGAGTGTGAGTCTCAGAGGACCTTTCTATACATGTCCCCATTTGTCCTGCCTCAATTTAGCTTCAGATAATCATGACGTGGATAAAACCAGGCACCACTATCATTAGTGACTATTGGGTGGCCTACGTACCTCTTGGTGATGAGCGGTATACACACCACACGGTTAATCACAACGCCTTTGTCGATTCATGGACTGGTGTGCACAAATACAATAATAGCTACATGTAAATATATGAAGCGTTTGCTCAGTGCATGAAACTGCAGGGCCCAGTACAGCTATAACATTGCAGAATATACATTTGGGGCTGTGTGCTGTACTTGTGCCATTGACTCCTTCACAGTGTTCGTTAACATTGTGGACTGGGCACTGCGACCTGCACATGGACTGCACATGGTTCTCAGCCCCTTGCACCTCAGTAAGGTCCTCGTATCAATCTATTTTACCCCCACCACTGCCACCTAGGGAGCTCATAGCATTCTCTGTACCAAAAATTTTTCTGCCATCATCAGACTAAACCACAATGGAGCCCACAAAGTTCACTGGTACAATCAGAGGTATGAACTGGAGCATTAGTGACACACAGGCATGAAGCTGGAACAAGAAACAGAGACAGAAGGATACTGCAAATATAACATGTAATCACTGTACAGGGTGATCAAAAAGTCTCTGTGCACCTGATGATTACAATACAGGAAGCTACAAGTAATGTTCAAAGTGTCCCCCGCCAGTCTCCAGACATTTAGACATTCATTGACATGCTGAACTGTGTTCTCGAAGACCATGTTCAGTATAGCATGGTCCACATACTGAATGTATTCTGTGATGGCCATCTTCAACTCATCAATTGTGTGGGGATCGTTTGAATACACTGAGTTTTTCATCACACCCCAGAGAAAAAAAATGGGTGGAGAAAGATCCGGAGATCTTGGAGGCCAAATGGTTTTAGAAATGATTCTGTCCGCAACCACAGCGTCCAAGAGTGCTATAGACATGTGTGCTGTATGAGCCATAGCACCATCCTGCTGAAAGTAGGCCTTGACAATTTCATCTTCTTTCAGTTGTGCAATGAAGGGATACACAATAGTGTGACAGTACTGTTGGATTTTGAGAGTCTCCGAGAAAAAAATGGGTCCGACTATGTGCCTACGCGACATTCCAACTCAAACACCAATCTTCTCATCATGTATAATTGGATAATAAAGCATGAAAAGAAGTATCTTGTGCATTATGTAAAGAACCTGAGTATTGCAATTTGTTTACACTGGCTGTCAACAACTTCCAGCCTGTCTGTAAAGAAGTATGGTGGGCGTTGTGTACCAGACCCTGTGTATTATGTTATATACATGACATCTGACAGCACCCTGTAACCTGTCTTTTGATATGAGGAAAGAGGTGAGTGCATTGTGTTATGTATAATGGATATGACATGAGCCCATAACTTGTGTGGCACTTGGAAAGAAGAGAGTGTATGTTTTTACATGTACAATACGTGACAACAAACTCTGAACAGTCTGATACTTGTAGAGGGGTGCTGATAAGTCCTTAGCCCAACCAGGAAGGAAACAAGCTACAGCAACAGAAGATTGTGATGTCCATATATCCTATTTATAATCATAATTGGAGGAATATTTGTACTATTTATATATATAACAAGACTAGCATCAAATGAAATATTCTCACCGTCAAACAAAATACATCGGGAAGTAGGTCGGGCTAAGGACTTATCAGCACCCCGGTAAAGAACCATCTGTGTTATTTTACATTCATGGTACACATGCCAGTGTGCTATAGATAAACAGACATCACATACATGTGTCAAGTATAATAGCCGTTAATATTAGTGGACCGTAACAATGCACAGTGCACATACAAGTGCGACTCTTTTCACTGTACACCGCTCCAGTCTAACCCATGAGTGACCAAGTGCAGCTGGCCCACAGCACACCCCAGCCGTCATATCGATCGACGTAACTTTCCTAAGTTATGTCACCCCATCCCAATGCAAGAATACACAAACCTCCCTTCCAATTGGCTCATAGTATGAACAGAGACCCCCAACATACTCCCCCAGTCGAGTTACCCTCAGCGGGTATGACCCTTGGAATTTAACTTTCTGTGGGGAGAAACACTAGTCTGTGATTGGGGTGTCTTGTGCTTCCCTTCGTCGTCTTGATTGTTGCAGCTCGCACAAGACCATCATGTCCAGGATGTACCTCTTCTGCCACTGCCATTCTCCGGGCCTGAGATCGGTGATTGCCGCCCTCAGCACCCATACCTGGATGCAGATTTGGCTGAATGGAGACCAATTTCCCTCTCTGCTGCAGATTGTTAAGATAGTCTCTCAACCACCTTTTTCCAAAAAAAAGTTGCTGGCTCCATGGCCAGTGCTGCCACCTGGACACATGACTAACAGACCGATCAGACAGGTTAGGCTCAGGGAAACCTCTTTAAAGAGGTGCCCCTCTCAGGAAGCACCATGGACTATAAGATACAGTAAGTGAGATCAATGGGATCACTGGAAAAAACTGTTAGAGGGTAAGAATTCAGACATGCCTATACTTGAGTGATGGGAATGCTTAGTTCCTCGAAAGTGTATATTGTGAACCCTACCAATCTCTTTAAGTGATATTTCATAGAGCACATGCCGGCCTCCCAAAGTGTGGTGAGTGTGGGTGAATAATATGCCATGTATGTACTTCAGAATATCCAGATTCAGTAACTTTTGACTGACTCTCAACCTGGTAAAGATATGTCTCATCTATATCTGGGGGG
>Ga0209628_10003906_pt1 | contig 10599 bp, 11 predicted proteins | sample TergutCu122P4_FD_187285 | JGI IMG/M metagenome (GOLD analysis project Ga0209628, IMG submission 187285) | Cubitermes ugandensis P4 segment gut microbial communities from Kakamega Forest, Kenya - Cu122 P4 (SPAdes) (version 2) | ecosystem: Host-associated > Arthropoda: Insects > Digestive system... | reverse complement strand
GCATCGAGTCCTAATTTTTCCCGCAGGTACGTTCTCTGCGTCTGCCCCGTGCAATGATTGAGGTACAGCAGAGGGGGGCCGCCCGCCTTCAGGGTTTCCGCGATCCCGTGAACTTCCTTCCTCTTCATTCCTATCAGATGCGTCCCGCCGACTATCGCCGCCGCGTCCTTCTTCGTCCTTTCTTTGATCAGCGATAACGCGTTCGCGATCCCGCCGTGGCAGCACCCGCATATCAGCGCCGGGCCGCCCCTGGTCATCAGGACGAGCGAGTTCTCCCCGCTGCCGCCGATGTCCGCGGCTATGAACAGATTGTCGGAGAGCTTCGTCCACCCGTTCACCGCGGTCATGTTCATCTTCGGCGCCGTCTCCGGCGGGATCTTCGGCATCCCTTCCCGTTTAAAAATTCCGAGGAACTTCGTCCCCTCCGCGCCGGTGCCTTCCGGGGGCATCAGCACGTTTATTTTTTCGTTCCTTCTCTCGAGGAACGCCGGAAGCCCCCCGGTGTGCTCCCTGTGCGGATGCGATATCACGACGCGGTCGACGGAATTCGGGTCTATTTCCAAGATGTCCATGTTGTGCGTCAGGTAATTCCCGCGCAGTCCCGTGTCGAACAGCGTGCGCTCGCCGTCAACGTCGACGAGTATCGACAATCCCCGCGCGCCTATCAGCGACGTCCTTTCCAACGCGCCTTCGTCGTATACGCTGAGCACCTTCGCCTTCATGCTCTGCCGTAAGGGCGGCGCATGTAAAACATTATCGTCACTTGCGGCCTTTCGCCGCAAGTTCTTCGTACAACGACACGTACGCGTCCAAAGACCTCGTGATGGAGTACTCTTCCGCCGTCGCTCTCGCGTTGGCCCTTACGGACGGGTCGGCGGCGAGGCACCGTCCTATCGCGTCGGCGCACCCTTCCGGCGTCGCGTCGTACGTGAACCCGTTCACGCCGTCCTTGATGAAATCCACGAAAGCTCTGCCGACGGGGCACACGGCCGGCAGGCCGCACGCCATCGCGTCCATTATCGCGAGGCACTGCGCCTCGTATATCGACGACGAGACGGCGGCGTCGGCCGCCGCGTAGTGCAGCGGCAGCTCGTCGTCGCTCACGAACCCCGTGAATATTATGCGTTCCTTCACGCCGAGCTCTTCCGTCAAACTTTTCAGGTCGGCGTCGAGCGCCCCCTTGCCGACCACCATTATCACCGTATCGCCGTCCAGCGCCGCGGCCGCCCTTATCAGGACGTCGATGCGCTTCTCCGGAGAAAGACGCCCGACGTGTATCATCACCTTTTTATCGGCGATGCCGTAGCGTTCCCGTATCGCCGTTCCGTCGAGTCCCGGACGGAACCTCGACGTGTCGACGCCCGTCGGTATGACGCGGACGTCCGTCCTCACCCGGTTCTGTTCCAGCTCCTTCGCTATCGACGGCATCTGCGCCACGACGGCGTCCGCCCTCTTGAACACCCTGCGGAAATAGGACCAGCCGACGTTCAGCGACAGATCGGGATCGAGCGGCGAATACTCGCCGATGAAGTCCCACACCGGCGTGTGGAACGTTATGACGACGGGTTTATTGAGAAGTTTTCCGCTCATTATCCCGCGCACGGCCATGAACGCGAAACCGTGAACGTTTATCACGTCGATGTCCTCTTCTTTCAGTTTGAATATGCTGTCCGACGGGAATATCGGCAGGAAGTAACCGTCGAACGTGCCGAACGATCTCGCCGGGATGTAGTGGACGCCGTCTATCCTGTTCTCTTTGCCGGGGTCCGGCGCTATGAGCACAACGTCGTGCCCGCGTTCCTTCAGCCCGTTCCGCAGAACGTCGATGGCCGCGACCACCCCGTCCCTCACCGGATGATGCGAATCGACCATCATAGCGATCTTCATTTGTGCACCCTCTGTACCGACAACGGACTGACGGCATTAATGTTTTTGCTCAGAACCGAACACACCCCTGTTGTGCTCCCGGTTCCACGATGATGTCGATATCGGTCGATATGCGTCTCGGCCTGTCCAGAAGCAGCATAAGGCAGGTGCCGCCCCTGAATATGAAGTCGAGCCCGGTGCGCGTCAGAGCCTCCAGCAGCCCGAATGCGAACACGGTCCGTTCCAACAACGACGGGTCGCGCCCCGTCTCCGCCCGCAGACGTTTTATGTTGTCGGCGGTAAAGTTGTTTATCCTCAGCATCTTCCTTCACCGCTCGTGTAAAGTTCCACGTCCGTCCCGCCGAGCGCGTTCCGTATCTTCGCGTCCGCCCGTCGTACTTTCGCATAATTGAACAGCGCCCTCTCGTCGATCCGGTATCTTTTGAAGATGTTCTCCAGCGCCGACGGATAGTCGCCGGCGCTGAGGAACGACCTTATCGTCCTTTCGGCGAATATATCGACGGTCAGCTTCTCTATCGAATAGCCGCGTCTGTCCTTCCGATTCCTCGGATATCTGGAGTTCAACCTCACTATGATCACCGAACCGTCCTCCGAATATCTTCGGATATCCTCCGGCGACGGCGAAAGCATCACGGAACCGAACCTTTCTCTCATCTTTTCGAATACCGTCTCGGTGAGCATCTTCTCCACCGCCACGATGATCACGTTCTCCGCGATCTGGTGCTCAAAGAACTCGTTCAGCTGCACCGTCTCGCATACGATCGAATCGACAAGCGGGAACTCGGAATCAAGGAATTCGGATATCTCTGAGAACCGTTCGCTCGGACTTTTGTATGAATACGCATCCTTGGCGGCCCCGCCGGAACCTTTGACGTACAGGCCCCTTCCGACGCTTTCGATATGGCCGCCGGAGATCATTCTCGAAAAGTGCCTGTTGAACGACCTTTCGTTATAATCCGGATACTTTCTCAGCAAAGCGTCCAGGACGTCCTTTCTTCGGAATGTACCGCTCCTGATCTCATCCAGCGCCGCCGCATATTTCATGTTGATGGCCTCCCGTTCTATTCTGCCGTATTCGGTCAGAACGGTATTTGACGGAGTGTGTATACAGCAACTAAAATAAAAATGTTGCTGAATACACATATGTGTTATCGTGTGCCGCGAAATCGCAACGCTGAAAAATGCGGGTTTCTGTCGGCCGCTTACCGTTCGAACATCCTCTTCGGTATGTCGTGACCTATCTTCCATGCCGTCTCCGGGGACATCTCGCCGGAGCCCGTCATCCCGCGCACCTTGTTCGGCACGGTGTTCACGGACATCACCGCGCCCGGGCGTTCGGGGTCGTCTATGTAATCCGTCTCCAGCATGAAGCGGTCCCCCTTCGACAGCGCTTCGCGCACCGCCTTCTTCGACGCCGGTATCGACGGGAACACGCCGTGCGTCTCGTCGTCCCGCACGAGCGGCGGCGAGAAATGTTTTATCACCCTGCCCGGTTCGAGTGACGCGGCCTTTGCCATCCCGGACAGTTCGCGCATGAGCTCCGGCGAACCGGACTCGCTGTGTATTATCACCGGGCATCCGACGCGCGACGCCGATTCCATTCCGTACGCGAGTATCCGGTCGGACGCCTCCTTTATCTCCGCCGGAACGTCAAAGTGCGGCCTTCCGATCTCGCCGATCGCGTCCGCCTTCCCGGACGCGACGAGCTCCGCGGCGATCCTTATGCCTTCGGTCATTACCGATTCGGCCTTCTCCAATCCGAGATGTTTCGCCAGCGGGACGATCAGCACCGGGTACGGGCCGACGGCGACGTTGATCTTCAGTCCCGTCATCGACCGCGCCCGGTCCGCCATGGACAGAGTGATATCATACGACCTCCGGATATCGTCGGCGTTCGATATTTTGATCTCTTCGTACGGCAGCGTCACCAACGTTAACCCTGTGCCTCCGGCGCTCTCGAACTCCTTCAGTGCGCCGATATTGCGCCCGCCGGGACTGAGGTGGATGTGATTGTCGTATATCGGTATCTTTTCCGTCACGCCCGCAATATCACGGACAATGTAATTATATCTTGTTCGGCGCTATCGCATCCGATGGATCAGAATTCCAGGTTCCTGCTGAAGGCGTTCCGGAGATATTACAAAGGGAACGCTCCCGTCCTGCCGGAGCGCTTCACGAAGCGCGAGTACGGCTTCATGTTCTTCGACAGGACCTTCGTCCAACGACATCTGGGATTCGACAGGGCGGACGATGTCCGCAGGTTCCTGATCGCTCAGGTGCCGTCGCATTGTTATTACTCCACGGCCTATTACAAAAAGCCGGCGGCGCCGACGATGGAGGAGAAGGAATGGATGGGCGCCGATCTTATTTTCGATCTCGACGCGGACCATCTGAAGGGCGCCGACAAGATGACGTACACCGAGATGCTGTCGCAGATCAAGAAGGAGATGATAAATCTCGTCGACTCGTTCATCTGCGGGGACCTCGGGTTCAAAGAGAACGAGGTCAGGATCGTCTTCTCCGGCGGGCGCGGGTACCACGCGCACATATCGTCGCCGAAGGTCCTGGACCTCGGGGCCCCCGAACGCCGGGAGATCGTCGATTACGTCACGTCGAAGGGACTCGACATGGATTGGGCGTTCCCGGAGAAGAGGACGGCCGGGTCGTCCGCGAGGGTCGGGAATCGAACGGTCACGAACGTCGCGGTCGACCGCCTTGTGCCCGGGCCGGAGTCCGGGGGATGGCGGCTGAGGATGAGGAACGGGCTCGCGGGTGTTGTGGACGATGTCGTGTCGATGGACCCGAAGGATCTTAAGAAAAAGTATCCGAGCATCGCGGACACCGTCAACAAGACGCTGCTCGGCGTACAGAAGGACGTTACGGCGACGAGGACGGCCGTCTTCGAACGCAGCACGATGGCCGTCCTGTCGAAAAAAAGTCAGGAGATCTTGATGAAGATAATGGCCGGGGACGTCATGATAACGTTGGCCGGAGAGGTCGACGAGCCGGTTACCGCCGACATAAAGCGATTGATACGCCTTCCCGGATCCGTCCACGGGAAGAGCGGGCTGCGCGTAACTCCGCTGACGCGCGACGAACTTACCGATTTCGACCCGCTCAGGGACGCCGTCCCGAAGGAATATTATTCCGACGCCGTGAAGATAACGATGAAGCGCGACACGGAGATAACCGTGCGCGGGGAGCGCATGTCGCTGAAGGGGGAGACGGAAGTTCCCGAATACGCGGCGGTGTTCCTCGTCGGAAGGAAGATGGCCGACATCGGCCACGGTACCGACGTCACCGAGTGAAACAGCAGCAGGTCATCATTTCGACGACGCGCATCCCGTTCTCTTTCGCCCACCGTACCGTCTCGCGGGACGGGTTCGCGATCCTTCTCACACCGAGTTCTATGCATCTCCTCTCGAGGTCGCGGTGAGTGCGCGGACGCATGCATCCGAGCGTGACCCTCAGCCCCATGTCCGTGAGCTCCTTCACCGCATCGAGTATCTCTTCCTCCGTTATGAGCGTCTTTTCGGTCATCGTCCCTTTCGTGGGCACCAATGCGATAAGAACCGCTTCATCAAACCCTTTCCTTATTATCAGCTCGGCCGATCCGATAAGGTCTTCGCGCCCGAAGCCCACGGTCAGGTGCGCCACCGGCCTTCCCCCGGCGGCGACGATGTTGTCAAGCGTTTCCGAGTACGCGTCCTCCTCTGCCTCGAGGTGCAGTATGTTCCGTATTATGTCCGGGTCTCGGTGAATGTCCACCGAGAACGCCTTCACGCCCGCCTTCACCAAACGTTCCGCGTCCGCCCTCCCTATGAACCCCGTGTGCACATTTACCTTTAAACCGTTGTCCGTCGCGTACCTTATCGCATCCGCCTCCCTGACCACGGGAACGGACCCGTGAACGTCGCAGCCGCCGCTCACGAGGAGACCTTCCGCACCCGCCGCGGACAGGTCGTTCACCACCCGGAACAGGTCCGGCGTCCCGCGCACGTCGATCATCCCTTTGAGATGTTTGCCTTTGCAGTGCTCGCACATCTGCTCGCATTCCGGCCCGGTGACGGACACCGGCGGGAACGGTCTGCCGGTTGAATAAACGGTCAATTCGTCATTTTCGAAGTTCATTTCCCTACCGAACGACCAAAAGCTTTATTCAATAGATATAATTCATCGTCTCGGTAGTTGCAATGAAGGGTTTCCGAGCAAAGGGTTCCTTTAAGGACACAAGAAAGAGACAAGATTTCACTGTCGAAGTGGCAGCGGAGAACGCGGACGCCGCGAGGGAGAAGGTCCTGTCCAATCTGGGCAGCAGGCACAAGCTCAAGAGATGGGAGATATCCATCGACGAGCTGACGGAACTTGCGCCGGCAGACATAACGGACCGCCTCGTACAGCACGAGGTCGGTGAGACGAAATGAATGACGACGAACTCCGTCAGGCGCTTTCCGTCCTCGACATATACAATTCGCAGTTAGAGACGTTCGCGCAGCAGGCGCAGATATTCAGGATGTCGCTGGAAGAGGCGTTGCGCGCAAGGGAGACGATGAAGGCGTTCCTCAAGGCGAAGGACGGGGACGAGATACTCGTGCCCATCGGCGCATCGTCGTTCGTTCCCGCCAGGGCCTCCGGTAACGGTAAGGCCATCGTGGGCATCGGAAGCAGGGTCTCCGTCGAAAAGGACCTCAACGAAGCGGTGGCGTTCATGGACGAGACCGTGAAGGACATCTCCGAAGCGCTGAAGAAGACGAGCGAGACCGCCGCGGAGACGGAGACGAGCGCCAAGAACCTGTCGATGGCGATCCAGCAGGAATACCAGAGAAGACAGCAGTGAGCTGACATGTTCGACTCCCTGAAGAACAAGTTCAAGAACATTTTCAAAAGGGGTCCCGAAGAACCCGAGGGAGTCAAGGACGAACCGCAGGCGAGACCGAAGGAAGAGCCGAAGCCTCAGCCCGGGCCGGAGCCGAAGGAAGAACCGAAGGCGAGACCCAAGGAAGAACCGAAGGCGAGACCGAAAGAGGAGCCGAAGGCGAAGCCCAAGGAAGAAAAATCGAAGAAGGTATTCGACGACGACTGGGACGATGATTTCGAAGAGGACGACCTGATCCCGGAGGACGAGTGGGAGGGCGACCCCGACGACGAAGAGGAAAAGCCGGCGGCGCCCGCGAAGAAGCGCGAGGAACCGCCTGCGCCCAAGCCGAAGGAGGCGCCGAGGCCGGCGCCCGTACCGGAACCGAAACCCGCGAAGGCGCCGGAAGCGCCCGTGAGGAAACAGGAGGAGCCTCCCAGACCGAAGGAGGCCCCCGCCGCGCCGAAGCCGCAGCCCGAGCCGCCCGCGAAGGCGCCGGAGAAGACGCCTCCCGTTCCCGCCGCACCCGTGAAGAAGGCCGAGCCGGCGCCGCCCGTGCCGGTGCCCCCGCCGAAGACCGAACCGCCCAAAGAGGCGAAACTCTCGTGGAAGGACAGGCTGAGACTCGGCAAGCAGGAGAAGATCGCCGCCAAGGAGGCCGCGAAGGGGAAGAGGCGCGAGGAGCGCGACGCCGAGCACTCGGACGACGACCTTGTCGGCGACAAAGGGAAGAAGATCAAAGAACGGGGACTCGATGAGGTCCTCTGGGAACTGGAGGTCGCGCTGATGGAGGCGGACGTTGCGCTTCCCGTCGTGGAGGAGATAAAGAACGGCGTCCGCGAGGACCTCATGGGAAAACGCCACGCACGCGGTTACGAACTCGGCGAAGTTGTCGAGGCGTCCCTAAAGAACGCGATACTGAAGATCCTCAGGCTCAACGAATTCGATTTTGACACGTGGGTGAACGCAAGGGAACGGCCTGTCGTTGTGATGTTCGTCGGTATCAACGGAACGGGAAAGACAACGGCCATCGCAAAGGTCGCGAACCGTCTGATGAAGACGGGAAAGACCGTGGTCCTCGCCGCTTCGGACACGTTCAGGGCGGGCGCGATCGAACAGCTGACGATACACGCCGAAAGATTGGACTGCAAAATTGTGAAGCACGCGTCCGGCGCGGACCCCGCGGCGGTCGCGTACGATGCGATCGAGCACGCGAGGGCGAAGCACAGGGACGTCGTCCTCGTGGACACCGCCGGCCGCATGCAGACCAACAGCAATCTCATGGACGAGATGAAGAAGATCAAAAAGGTGGCGAAGCCGGACCTCGTGATGTTCGTCGGCGATTCCCTGGCCGGTAACGATGCGGTGGAACAGGCGCGCGCGTTCGACGCGGCGATAGGCGTGGACGCGATAATGTTAACGAAGATAGACGCCGACTCCAAGGGCGGCGCCGCGTTATCGATAGCGCACACGATCGGAAAGCCTATCGCCTTTGTTTCGAACGGCCAGGAATACGATCAGATCGTGAAGTTCAACGCAAAGTGGATGATGGACCGTCTTTTCGAGGACTGAACGATATCTGCATGCTCAAATCGATCGTGTGTCTTCCGTCGTCCGTTCTCTCGATCGACGCATGCTCTGACGCCGCCGGTATGACCAGACGGGCGTTCTTCAGGAGGTATTGTCTGAACTTGTTGGTCGTATATACTTTGTAGTAGATCGTCTCCCCGTTTTCTTTTACCATCATATGCCTCCCGTCCGCGTCCTCCACGCCCACCCAAAAGACGCCGGCCGTGTCCACCCCCACGACCATTTCGTACAAAAAGCACCCGAGCCTGTACGGATAAAAGGGGCGCGCCCGGGGGTCATCGTAACCGGCCGGGTTCTTTTCGGTAAGGATGTGCGCGATGTCCTCGGCGCCGCTCACCCCGTTCGCATACAGCTCGATCAGCGCCGCGCCCATTATCTCCGGAAGGTCTGAGGCGACCATCATCAGATCGTCGAAGAAGTTCTCGTCCCGCACGCCCGTGTATCTGAGTCCATGACCTCGTTCCTTGACGGACCTCATCCGTCCGGCGACGTCCGCATGTTCCGAATTGATCGCCGCCGCCTCATCGTCATTCATGCCGTCGATCTCGAAGATGAATCTTATCTCTCCGACATCACGGAACGCCGGCGGGGCGCCGATGCACGAACCCGCGGAGAACCGCGGAAAGGAGTCCTCTCTCGTCGGACCCCCGCGAAGGTCCTTTCTCACTCTGATCCCGTTATCCGGGTGCGCCCCGTGCATCACGCAACATATGTCCATATTCCGCTCCGTCCTTCCGGGAAAGAACGCCGTCCCGGATTATGTAGTTTGCCGGCGAGACTGTGCTCCTTTGTTCGCGCCGGCCTGCGAACGGTCATTTCACGAACACGTATTCGTTGTGATATTCCAAGAAATGTTTTTCCGGCCGGAAGCGTGTGGGCACCCTTATCTTTTGTTCTTCGTACGCTTCAAAATACGCCCGGGTGCGTTCGTCGGCAAGCCTCTTTATCTCGCTTGACAGAACGACCCTGTAATCCGGACAGACCGTGACGTATCCTTTATCAAATGCGGAATCGAAAAACGTGTTGAGCAACAGCCCGTTCTGCGGGTTCGTCTTCTCGTTGACGTCGTTGGAATCTTTCCACGGCTTTATGTGCGACGCCCTCAGCAACTTGGGCATTGCCAGACCTGTGATGCAGCATCTTCCTTCATAATTTGCCAAAAGCGCGTTTCTGAAGAATGTTTGGCCGTAACGTACCTTCGTTACTTTTTCCGTGTAGCGGCCTTCGGGGATTATGAGCTCTCCCTCATAGACCTCCGGTTCCGGCAGAGGTTTGACGCCGTACGCCTCCCTGATCTTTCTCGTCTTCCACACGAGGTCGTCCCAGTTGTCCATGAACTCCGCCGCGACCTCCCCGGTCAGCCTGCTGCCGTGGCCCAGGCCCACTCTGCCGTCCTTCACATAATCCGGATCGAAGCTTTTGAAATTCTCTAGCATCGCTTTGACGCTGCCGGCACTGTGTCTGATGGCCCGCGACAGTTCGACCACGTGCGGATTTGTCAGAGTGAAGTTTGAACTCGGCAACGTGCAGTATAGCTCGAACGCGAGAATTATCTCATCGCGCTCCCATTTGCGTTTCGTTCCGCCGGCGTTGTTCAAATGCTCCCCGCGGACGTATCCGTTTATGCTTTTATAAAAACCGGCATAATGCGCACCGGACCGTCGGTGAAATGATAGACTTCTGCATCAGACGCACAGTTTGTGGAACAGCGTCGCGAACACCTTCGCGTCGGAGACAAGGTTGTCGAGATCGCAGTATTCGTTCGGCTGGTGCAGCGAACCGCCGCCCGTCTGCCAGACGTACGCGTTGTATCCCGCCAGCCTGAAGAAGTTGGCGCATGTCCCTCCGCCGACGCCGACGACCTCCGGGCCTTTTCCGATGACCGACGATATGGAATCGAACAGCGCCCTGAACTCGGGGCATTTCGTGTCGGACGGCCTTCCCGACCTTGTCCTCTGATCGGCGGTGACGGTTATCTTCGCGTCCGTCTTCCTTTCCCATTCTTTGCCCAGTTCCTTCGCATACGCTATGAGATCGTCCGGATCGTATCTCGGCAGAAGACGGATGTCCAGCCAGAACTCGTGGTAGCCGGGTATCGTGTTGACGTTCCCGACCGTCGCGATGCTTTTCGTCGGTTCGAACGTCGACGACGACGGCCTGAACAGCGGGTCGCTGAACGGATACCTCTTCTCCAGTTTGTCGAGGACGTCGACGAGCATCTTCGTGCTGACCCTGAACGCGTTCAGCCCCTTCTGCGGCGTGGACCC
>Ga0209628_10003905_pt1 | contig 10599 bp, 3 predicted proteins | sample TergutCu122P4_FD_187285 | JGI IMG/M metagenome (GOLD analysis project Ga0209628, IMG submission 187285) | Cubitermes ugandensis P4 segment gut microbial communities from Kakamega Forest, Kenya - Cu122 P4 (SPAdes) (version 2) | ecosystem: Host-associated > Arthropoda: Insects > Digestive system >... | reverse complement strand
ACTAGGGTCTTTGGTGAGTATTTCCTGAAAATTTCAGTTCACAAAAATAGTTAGCGAATTTGTTATAAATTTTTAAAGAAACACAGTATAAAAGTTGATTTAAATTGTTTAGACCCCGGGAACGTGCATTTAAACAATTTAAATGTGTTAAAATAGGAACTAGAGAAATTAATGAATTTGAAGTAGAAGAACTTACTACAGAAAATGTAAAAACGGCAATGAGAAATTTAAAAAATAACAAGGTGGCTGAAACTGATGGAATACATATGGAATTAATAAAATACAGAGGAAATAAGCTATTGAATAGAACTTACGAACTAGTAAGACAAGTTTGGGAGGAAAGAGTACCTGAAGAATGGAAAGAAACAATAATAGTTCCTGTACACAAAAAAGGAGATATGGGTGTGAGAATTGCAGGTGAATTAGTACTAGGAATCATAGCTTACAAAATTTTCGCAAATATAAATTTGGAAAAAATTAAACCATATACTGAAAAAATTACCAGGGACTATCAGAATGGATTCAGAGTTGGAAGATCTGTCACTGACAACATATTTGTACTGAAAATAATAAAGCAGAAAATTTGGGAATATAATCAGAGTGGACAATTTTTAATTATTGATTTTCAAAAGGAATATGACTCTATACATAGAGACATGTATGGAAGAATTTAAAATTCCTCAATAATTAATAAACTTGTATACAAAAGACAAGAAGTGCTGTTAGCATAAAAGGAAACTGCACCCCTGAAGGTTATTCAACTTTCAAAGATGGCCACACATCCATGGAAGATTCTAGATGTTTAAGCTGCCCATTATTAACATGGACTAATTACAATGTGGCATAAATGTGTAAAGTCATTCATGATGATTAACAATGTGTCTATAACATGATACATGCATTTTAACCAAAGATTTAAAAATGAGACGAATTGCTGCAAAATTTGTGCCCCATTAGCAGCATTATGACCAGAAGTAAAAACTGACATTTTTTGTGCGTGGACCCGCACAATCTGGCCTAGAAGGACAGAAATTTCTTTTCTAAAGTCTTGTTATTTCTTCCTGCTCCCAAATATAAAAACTGACTGATAAGGGGCAGAGGTAAGAAGATATCACAGGTATTCACTCAGAATCACAGGTAGTGCTAGACACCATAATGAAATAAAATTTCAAGGATGTTTGCAGCAGTGGGAGAGGTACTGGGCTCCGAATATAAAATGTGAAGGGGAGTACCTTATGGAGACAATATGGACCTGTAACTAAGGTAAGCCCAAAATTACTTTATTGCCCCAGTCTGGAAATGTTTGGTCCCCATCTTGTAATTGTAATTCTCAATTTTCAGTACATTACTGTCATCAAGATACCTATTATACTGCACATGCATACATGCTTATAGCTTGAAGTAAAAATATTTATTGTTTACGAGCGGAAGGCTGTGTTATACTAGACAGAACAGAATATCTCTCTGAAGCATTTGTGGCAGCTTGGGAAATTGTATATTTCAGCAGAGAAAGAAAATTATCTGAGCTACTGATGCTGAAAACACAGATCATACATTCACCTACCAAATCACAGACACATTATTTACAGCAACAGAAATTCATGATAAAGATAAACATTAAGTCATGCCAGAACCAATCTGATAAATAGGAGTACAAGAAAGTCTGTGAAGTCAGACACCATCTGACATATGAGTGAGAAGTAAAGACGTACTGAAATTATTGCAACAAAGAGTAAAACCTAAAGACAGTAAGGACGCACTTCCCCAGCAATGTTTTCCATTTGAAGAACAGAAAAAATGGGTAAGCTGTTTATGTGAAAGAGGATCAGTGTCACACAAAGAAATGCATAATACCAATGACAGAGATTCAGAATATATCCCTTCTGAGTTGGTTCGTATGAAAAGACTGGAAGCAACACTATATGACAGGACAATAATAAAGGCAGAAGACAACCATTTCTTAGCACAGTTAGTAGACCAAGAACTTTCAGTGGTATCATGGGCAGATTGACCACTCGAAAAGAAAAAACAAGCACTGGTAGAACAAAGTGTCTGGCAAATCTACTGTGCTCAGAAGCTGCCTCTAACACACAGTTTTTCAAGATAAAGTGATCACTTGAGAATACAATGAGCATATCATAAACTTCTCAGTTAAAATACCTAAGACATCATAAAAGTTAAATTATTATTTATCGTTTTCTTATGTGTGTGATATTCAATTAAACAGGTTATATAGGTATATACACACATTATATGTGTAAACTGTGACATATTTTCTCTCAACTGTTCAACTGTCTCAAAACCTACACAACTTACTGAAAAAGTGTGAAGGGCATAAAACGTCTTGAATGTTCCTCTAATAATGAGCGCTTGAAAACTCTGTACTTAAATATTCAATGAGTTATGCTCAAGATGCACACAGAAAGATGTGTGAGTCTTTGTAGAAAAGAGCTTTTACTGTTACATGATTTCAACCAGAATTGGAATGTGTCATGAAACTTCACTTTCAAATTTCATGAAAATCCATTCAGCAATCAAGTGGTTAAAAAGCAAACAGACATACAGACACAGTGAAACATTAACATTAACATTTCTGCAACTTTCAATGCACATGTGGCAAAAAACAAATACTAACAGCAGACATGGTTTTAACACTGAGATTATGGAGCATTACAACTTCCAACTTTTACAGTACTTTGTACATTTTGTACCCACAACTTTCTCAACACGTCCTTTCTGAAAGTATGTTTCTCAGACTCAATAAAAGGCAAAAAAAAAAAAATGCTTCTATTCACATTTTTCATTTCTCAACCAAACAAAACATTAGGCCTAAAATTTTTGAGAAGAAAAAATAGGTGAAAACAGAAATGTGAATGAAATTTGTTCATAGTATGATTGTTCCCTGCAAATGTTGCATCTTATTTGAAATGTCTTGTCAGAGTGTTCCTGGAACACCAATTCTAACACTGTTTTTCTGTCTTCTGGCTGTTGAACAAAAAGAATTAACATCAGTACAAAATTGTCCAGTCATATTTGTAAAAATTCAGCATGTTAAAAAATAACACACTCACTGCATAATGACAATTTTGTGTCAGAGGACTTGAAAGAACAAACAGAAAAGTTGGTAAGCCTGTTACTGCATAACACCGAGAACTGTTGAAGAAAAGACAAAGCCTGGGTACATTTCGTACCCGGTCAGTAATCCAAAGACTGAACTTTTGTGTGATACCGTGCTACATGTACTTAGCCCGACTTCAAAACTATACACTACAACCACCACTTTAAGATGTTAGGAGGATCTGTCAGAACAAACATTTTCATCAGTTTTATAAATTCTTGTTATATCATGACTGTAATGTAAAAATGTTGCTTACTTTAAAGTTCTTCATGACCCCCAAAACAATTTTAACTACTTACTTCATAATATTCTAATAATTCAATGTACAAAACAGCTACTCACCAAGCTATAGGAAGTTTCAGATTAACATTAAAATTTGTCTGGTAATAATCCTTTCCCACACCTAGAGCCCGTGACAGTCCAAAGTCAGAAATTTTAACTTTGTTCTTTGAAAAGACAAGGATATTTCTTGCAGCCAGGTCCCTATAAAATAAGAAAATATAACAGTACATTAGACACACAGACAAAAGATGAAAATAAGTGACACTTATTTGAATACAGCCAACCTTGGTTGTAACATCATGAAAGGGACTGAATAAATTGCGTTGTTATAAACAAGTGTACACTCTAAGCGAGGTGCATGGTAAAAGTAAAGGAAAAATATTTTAAGACAAAATTCAGGCATGTAGGCATATTACTTACATGTTTATTTTATAATCCATTTTAAAATTAAATTACAATTAAAATTTAGAAAAAATAAACATTACCCTTAATAGCTGCAAGCTTTCATACAGGCTTATGGTAAAAAAAAAAAACATTAACTTTCATTTAAAATTTAAGAACAACAAAAACTCATGAGAAGAGAACTGCTCACTGGTACAGTCACTTCTCTGTTGCTAAAACCATGTAAGCATTGCCCCATCCTTGTCACTTCATTCAAGCTTGCAAAATCACTCTATTCTCGACCCACTCCTTTGAAACGCACTAATATTTTGGCTCCGTTATTACAAGTCATTTGGATCACAGAATTTATGAGAATGAATTTGCAACACATGCTGGCTTTCTTTTTTTCCAATGTCTATTCCTCGTATCATTTTCAGTTTTCCTTCAACACTCAAAACATTCCTTTTGTTCATCACTGTCACCATGTTATCCCTCTACCTGTCCATTTACTGCAGAAGTAGAAAAGTAGATGGCAACTTTACAAACAAAATGAAATACTGTTGGAATCTTTGCTGTTCTGGGATGTTACACAGCGTAGATTATCAGTTACTGATTTTTCAGAATGATATGTTGGTCCCATTTTCAAGGGTCAAACAGTCCAAGAAATGCTGGTAACTACCAATCTACACTGTGTAACATCCCACAAGACAGAAGATCTCATTTACAATGTGGCGAAAGCCTGAACTCATGAATCACCGTTACTATTGTCATTTCTCATATCTGGAATTTATAAAGCAACCTGAAAGAGCAGAGAGCTTCTTTTCTCAAGGAATGAGGAGCGGGTCTAATTCTCAAAACAGCCTACTGGTTGGAAAATGATACTGGAACACATGAATGACAATGTACATCCAAGGTAGATATCTTTTTGTATGTCGTACTAAGCAAGGCAGAAAAACACATGCCTTATGGTGTATTAGTCGGTACCACCGAATGTGTAACATTATAAGCGAGGTGTCGCACAAACTGAGGTCGTTAAAACGGAGTTCAACTGTACTTCTGAAGCATATTCCTCAAATCCTCCTGCCTAAGACCATGTAACACATATGATAACATTAGAAGGTCAAAGCAGTATAAGAAACTTGAATAAACCTTTTATTATCTGTTATTACTGTACTATCTCACACCCTTTAACTAAGCATGTTCATATATGTACTTGTTTGGAGTTTCTTCAATGATGATGACAGCAACTCAGGCTATACAGCATCAAAGGGTAGATCGATAATGAATAATGAATTTGAAAGGATGAAAAAGGAAGTGGTCATGGTTAATTTAAGGTACTACATCTTCTTTGCCTAGATGAACTGAAGAAGCATTACATAAACCTTCAGGTCTGGAGAGTTGGAGTCTTGGCTGACAACAGAACTGAGCTGCACCCAATATAATGTGGAAGCTGATGTAACCTCAATTATAGTTTACAAAGAATTTCTGTGGTGGGAGATACTAAGTTCAAAAAAAATGAATAGGTGATGGGAGAACTGAAATCAAGAGCAAAGTGCTCTTAATAAAAGATACACTTTATTTAATTCACAAAGTGAACTCAAATCCTAATTCATTTCAAAGGGCCACTGTGCAAAAGAACCCGACATGTCACCTTCTACACTGAACTCAATAACATTGAAAAAATCAGAGATTTTGTGTAAGGCTGGCAACATTGTGCAAAGTGCACAAAAGTGAAAAAAGAAAACTACAAGATGATGAAAACATAATTGGTGGCAGCCTTTAGACACAAACATTCACAAAACAACTGCCTTATTGGCACAATCTCAAAGGAGAGGGCAAAGGAAATCACCAATAAACATGCAATCACATGGACAGTCTGACTCATTTAAAACTCATTCTTCATTGTCTACAATACCATAGGAGGCACGGCCAAGAGTGTGGGTTTAGAAGAAATGGAGATATGGAAATTCTGCTGTCAAGCAGAGATTGAACACAGATATTTTAATGATGATGAATCTGGGCTAATTCTTTGGTGTTAAAGGGTGTGAAACCTGACATGGTGCGAAGCAGAGCAAGAACTGCTTGAATGTGTTAGTAGTGGCCAACATGGGTAGTTCTGAAAGGCTGGCCACATACAAGAGACAGAAAATCATGCCTCCTACTTTTATCTCCTTACATCCTTTTCTTATGGGTGAAGTCATCGAACATTTTCCATCATTTTCTATTATTTGCAACTTTCCCGCTCGACAGATAGAAGCACCATAGTTCATTCTAAAATGGCAGAGAAGGACATGTGGTTAAAACAATGAGCAGTGATGGAGCTTTTGTATACTGGAGATGAGAAGACAGCTTGCTTTTACAAACAATCACCCTACCCACCAGCACAGGCAGCATAATGGCAATTATGGGACAGCTTGGCTTTTCCAAATCTGCTCTTGTCGGGTAACACAAATGCTGACAGTTGCACACAAAGAGAAGGAAAAAACTGCTTCTGTACCCCATATGACATGGAGGGTAAGGGTTTCCTGTCACAGATTGTCAAGGAATGTTCAAAGCTAGCCATTATTTTTAAACTGAATCCAACCAAAAAACATCCCCAACATAGAAGAAATTCATGGTCTTTTGAAGAAAAACTGCAAGGACACTACTATGGCAATGACAAGGTACTGTAGAATGCCATGTATCACTGGCCATAGAGGAAGGACAGCAACTTTTATGAGGCTGGAAAACATGCTCTTGTTTAGAGGTGGAGTAAGATTGTTGACAAACATGGAGACTACACTGAAAAACAACTGTACCTTCAGCAATGTTGCAGTAAAGGCCTTGTGAAGTTTTCACATTTTCAGCTCTTAAATAAAAAACAGTAGAAACTCCTCTCTGACTGTCCCTTCTAGAGCACAGCACAGCGAATTAGCGCAGGCAATTCAACCATTTCTGAACTTTTGGGCAACCCTCTGCTTAAGTGTTCACCACCCCCACACTCAACAAAGTGTAGTACATTGTTCACAAAGTCACCTGGTTTCAAGAAATGATGGCCCAAGTGCCTAAACCTTAATATGATCAGCTCCTCACAGTTACAAAGAACATGTGAGGCTGTTTCAAATGCATCTACCAGCCCCAGTTTAAGTAGATGTCTTCTTAAATGACAATGCCCTGTCACCAGTCTCATCATTATTCTTAGCTTGTTCCTGCTCATGTTAAGTAATCCCCAGCTCCTTCAGCAGAGGGTCTTTTAAGAAAGTCCTTATCTTTTCTCTGTCCATGAATGGACTGCCAATGCTCCTTCTACTTCCTGTTCATCCAGACCCTGATCACTCCCCTGGCAGCCTTTGTAGAGAGGTCAAGGCAAGGCTCAGGTACCATAAGTGGACTGCAGGAGCCTTGCTGGCTAACTAATCAGCTATTTCATTTCCATCAATCAACATGTGCTCTGGCACCCATACCAACTGGATCCTTTTATGTTCTGCTAGTTTCAGCATGGACTGATGACAGTCCCAGACCAATTTAGAATTTATCTGGAAAAGCTCAAAGGCTTTAATGGTTGTTTGACTGTCAGAAAGAATATAGATATTCCCACATGTGCAGCTCTTCTCTATATCCTCCACTGCACAAGACTGAACCCTTTATAAAGATGAAACATATCTGTGTTGTATAAGGAATCAGTCTGTACCGTGCTGTAAACACTCACCACCTCGGTTATAAAAATCAAATTGTTGTATAAGGCAAAAGTCGCTGTTTGTTCTGAGAACTCGTAAACAGAATGTAATCAACATGTAGAATTTTTAAATGTTATACCTGGTTGTATGTAAAGTTCCTGGCAGGCTCTAAAAAGGTTAATGGCATACATTTCAGCCTGGAATACTGTGGTGTGGAGCCCAGGACTGCAGCTACACTCCCTTCTCAAGCCCCATTTATTCTTCCCAGTGCCAGTGCCTTTATTGGTCTTGGACCCATCTGTGTATCAAACCAGGCCTCCATTAATATCTGGTTTAAAAATGTTGTTCCACTCACATGTCAGGAACCTTGACTGTTAACTGCTTGTGGTCTAGATAAGCCAGTATCATTCTGTCAGTCCCCTTATGTAAGACTGGTTCATGCTCCATGTCCCAAAATTTTCTGGCATGACCAACATTATGGATATAGGTTTCCACTGCTGACTGCACATTAGTGTGTAAGTCCCTGCCTAGGCCTCCACTTCAGTCATCAGATTAAGAGGAAGGAATCCCAGGGGGACCTCCATTTCAGTTGCTGCATTGCACCTATAATAGCCAGACAGGCTAATCTCTGCAACTTATGGAGTTCCAGTATGCTGACCTTGTATCTAACCCTCAGACACCAAACTGTGCGGCTATAGAACATGGGTCTCTTCACTGTGGTTTATATCCCATATGCTACTCTGGGTTTCAGGACACAAATTTTACCAAATGTGTCCTTACAGGTCCAGAAAGCCCTATAGGTCTTATATTACCATATTTTTCATCCATGCCTTCCACGTTAATCCACTGTCCAGAATAGGTCCAAGGTAGCTGACCTAGACAGTTAGTTACAATGTTTGTCCAGAAATGGTTGGTTCCTTTTAAGCCCCTTAAATCCCTATTCCAACTGTCCCTTGTAAATACGTATACCGGCAACAAATATGCATGGATGACTGTGCAATATTCCAGAACTATTTAAGACTTCTGGATGCTAAACAGATAGACCATCGAATCACAACTTTTACATATTAAGGAAGTATACACATTATATTATGGAACAGAGATCTCACTTGTTACAAATGTTACAAACCAGTTTTTGCACTTTCAGTTCAGGATTAAAATTTTTGTGGCAATACTTACAAAAATAAAAATTTAAACATTTTTTTAAAGTCTTTAAAATTTTAGAACTGGCAGATTTTGGTAGTTGCTATTATGAAGTTCTACTGGCAGAAATCATACGAAAATTTCCTATAACAGTGTACAATATGTTAGAAATAATACGATAGGCTTTATGGTCATACATCATGTAACTATTGTGTGAAGCGTACGATGTCAAGGTCTAGGTCACCCAGTGGCAAGATCTTGACATTGTACACTTCACTCAACATGTAGGCAATGGACAACTATATGTTATATAACCATAACAGCTATCACATTATTTCAAACATATTATACACTGTTATAAGAAATCTCCATACAACTTCTGTCAATAGAATTTCATAAATCAAATACCGACACTTGCCAATTCAAAAATTTGAAAGATTTTTTAAAAAGTTTTAAATTTTAATTTCAATAGCTATAGGCACAAAAATTTTAATCCTAAACTGAATGCACAAAAACTGGATTGTAACATAATTTGTGACAAGTGAGATTTCTCTTCCATAACATAATGTGTATACTTCCCTAATATGTTTTAAATTTCAGACTAGCGATGGCCCCATGGGGTCAAAATATGAAGCTGAGTGAATCATTATTTTATAAAGTTGTGTTTTGATGGTCTATCTGTTTACTCCTTAGTTATATTCTGAAACAATGCAATGCATAAATATAAAATAATGGAGTGCATAGGCCACTATACTGATTACCCTAAATAACTGATCATTTTAAAGAATATTCATGTATAGGTTCATCCTCATGGCATAACAGTAGTTCAAAAAACCATGGATCAAGATATAAGCATGGTTATGAAGCAGCAATTTAGGATGAAGTTGGAGTGTCAAGTGCTTCACCAGCTAAAACCAGCACCCAGGAATTAGACACTCATCATCTTGACCACTGGGGAAAAAATGGATCCCTTAAAATTGCTAACTGTTTTATGAAAGCAGGCTTTGGTTCTGGTGTTTCTTGGGATCCTAATTCACAAGGTAACAAAAAACCTTAAGTTCTCTTCTATGCATGAAAGCATTGTCAACACAGATGATCAAGTTATAACCTGCGACAAGCACAGTACTGAAATTTTATTACCTGAACAACATGTGAATCGAGAACCAGATGAGAATGAAGAAGACAAACATGAAGACGCAATCACTCAGAAGCTAATGCACAATAAGGCCACTGAACATTTACATGCACTGCAACATTTTGTTGCGGGCACCTCAGGGGTGCCTGAACAATTATGGAATATCTTTTAGGACATGGAGAATCTCACTTAACATTATACACCTTCTGTGCAATAAGTAATGTACAGATAAGATTTATTCTAACTCACTGCAGAGTTTGCACCATATACATGTTACTCCAACATGTTTCTGCTAATAAATGTAGCCATCTTCAGGGAGTACAAACAGTGGTCATGTTCAACTTAAAGTGTGTAACAATGTCAAAAATTAAGGCAAAATATAAGTTAACCTTTAGGGTAAGGCATTTAAATTCAGTTTTCGTGCCCACAGTACGGAGTATTTCTGCGACAGCCCTTTAAATCGATGCGCGTTTGACAATAAACATTTATAAAAGATGAATCGAAGTTGATTAAATAATTAAATAATCTGCACTGTGTTGCGAATAATTCAGAGATATTTCAGTTCAAAATAAGTTTCAGTAGAAATGTTTAGTGCCTACATGCAGGAAGTTAATTTAAAAGTTGTGTAATTTTCAGTTTATTTTACTTATGTTTCTGTTTCGGGCATGATGTACGCACAGGAAATTTCAGCTTCAAGATTTGTGGAGTTGTGCCTTGGCATGGTATTGTCAAAAACATCACCTTAAAACCCACACGCACACCATACTTTCTCAAAACGTCACTAACAACTTTTTACTTCTCACCACTCGCAGTTCTCACATGATATTTTAGCTGCGTCGCTGTCACTAACCGAGAATGACCTTTAGTGCTGTTCCCGCCTACCA
>Ga0209628_10003904_pt1 | contig 10601 bp, 2 predicted proteins | sample TergutCu122P4_FD_187285 | JGI IMG/M metagenome (GOLD analysis project Ga0209628, IMG submission 187285) | Cubitermes ugandensis P4 segment gut microbial communities from Kakamega Forest, Kenya - Cu122 P4 (SPAdes) (version 2) | ecosystem: Host-associated > Arthropoda: Insects > Digestive system >... | reverse complement strand
AACCAACCGCCCGCATGACTTCGGCATAGTCGAAGCCGAGCTATTAAAAATCTACCAATCCGAAACCGGAAACCCCTACCCCCGTCCTGAATCTAAAGCCGCCTCCCTAACTGCTGATAGCCTCAACAATCGCGCCCTGAGTTATCTTGACTTAGGTAAACCGGAAGAAGCAGAAAAATGCTGGACAGAAGCTTTAATCACAGATCCCAGTCACTCAGAAAGTCTATACAACAAAGCTGTTCACCTTTGGAAAACGGCAAATATTGATGAGGCGGAAGCTATCGCCATGGTCTCCTCAAACGCTTTAAATGCGAATTATTTTCTTACAAAACTTCACACTGCAAGGGGTGATTCAGAAAACGCATCAGTGTATCTATCTAGACTGAAAGAAAAAAATGACTTGTGGGATATTTCGGAAATGCTCACTGATGTGCAGCATTTATTAGACCACGACAAAGATAACAGGTGTATTTATTCAGCACCAGATTATGGGTTAACTGAGGCGGCGGCGAAGTTAAGATCAGTCTGTTTTTCTCCAAATGGAAATATATTAGTATCAGGAATTGTTGAAAGGGAATTGCCGTCAGATTTAGTACAAATAGAAATTGGAATTCAATTATGGGACAATACCGGTTCATGCATTAGAAAATATCTCAACTCATCCAATGATATGATTGTTTGTTTTAATCTTGATGGCAGTCGGTTTCTATCTGGTAGTTACGACAAAACAGTAAAATTATGGGAAACAGAATCCGAATCATCTATTTACACTTTTGAAGGTCACGAAGACTGGATAACATCCGTATGTTTTAGCCCGGATGACAATTTGGCATTATCAGGAAGTAGAGATAAAACAATAAAACTTTGGGATATCAACACCGGACAGTGTATTTTTACATTTACAGGTCATGAGGGTGATGTTAATTCGGTTTGTTTTTGTCCTAACGGATATGAAATTATTTCAGGAAGCAGCGATTGCACAATAAAATTGTGGAATACTAATACAGGAGAATGTATTAGAACATTTTCAGGAAATGAAGAAATGATTTTTTCTGTATGTTTTAGTTCGGATGGACTACAAGCGCTCTCAGGAGGATCATCTTTAGTAAAACTTTGGGATGTTGAAACCGGAGTGTGTATTCGTACTTTGAAAGGACATAAAAATAGTGTCAAAAAAGTGTGTTTTAGCCCGGATGGAAGTCTGGTACTTTCTGGAAGTGACGATAAAACAACAAAACTATTGGATATAGCTACCGGTCGATGTATCCGAACTTTTGAAAAGCATAATGTGGGGGTCATATCAGCTTGTTTTAGCCCTGACGGGAGAAAAATTCTATCAGCAGGAAGTTCAATGTATTTATGGGAAATTCCGAAAATACGCGATGTAGATTTTTTTCTTAACCGGATCATGTCTGTTGATACTGTTGACAATAATCAAAAAAAATTTAATTCTCTGATAATTACTATCAATAGACTTATATCCGAAAAGAATATTTCGGAAGCTTTAATCCAATTGAAGAATCTAAGAGAAATACGACAGTTTGGTAATAACAATGATTATTTTGATATTATTAAAAAACTAACATCCTATTGTACAGCAGGAAAAAAAATTCTTAGTCAAGCCAGACTTGTTTTTAATGAAAAAGAGGCTAACTATGCAAAAAGACCATTATGTTTTAGCCTTGACGGTAGAATAATCTTTACAACAGTTAGCTATAGAAAACCAATACTTTTAGATACAACCGACGATTTCCCTTTAGAAAAATTTATTATTGAACCAGGATTTTATGATGCAAAACAAGGTCGTTATATTTCAGAGCATTGTCATTATGCTCATGTAATATGCTTTTCATCGGAGCATGACAAAATTCTCTTAGAACAAGATGAAACAATAAAAATCTGGGATATGAATAAAAATGTTTTAACAATTACTATCGAAGGAAAGTTAAATTCTTCTGAGGCGGCTTGTTTCAACCACAAGGGAGATAAAGTTCTTGCCTGTGTTGATGATGGCTCAATCAGATTATGGGATTTGGTTACCGGCGAATGTTTGATAAGTTTTAATGGACAAACAGATTTAGCAGTACAATCTGGTATTAATGAAGAGGTTCAAGCCATTTGTTTTAGTCCGGATGATACAATGGCGCTTTCGGGTATCTGGTGCGGTACAATGAAATTGTGGGATATTAAATCAGGATTATGCCTTCAAACCTTTGAGAATAATGATCCTCCTTATTCGTTGTGTTTTAGTCCTGACGGCAAAAAAATCCTCACAGCAGGACATGGTAAGTTAAAAATATGGGATATTATTACCGGTAATTGCATTTGTACATTCAAAAATAAACAGGGAACAGATTTTATGAATTTTCACGATTCAGCATGTTTCAGTCAAGACGGCACAAAAATTCTCTGCTCGAATGGAGATTATGAAGCAAGTTTATGGGATATAGCTTCAGGCGTTTGTTTACGTACCTTCTCTGATTTTTCATGTAATATCTCATCTGTCAGTTATTGCGCTGATAATAAAAGGTTTGGAGTAGCCACTGAAGAAGAAATTGTTATTTATGATATGGAATTTGATCTAACCTTCCCCGGATGGCACGATTGGGACGAGGGAGCGCGACCCTATTTAAATATCTTCCTTACCCTTTATCCCGACTGGAAAGATGAAGATTTTGATAACATCCTGATTCCCGACCTGCAAAGTCGGGGTTTTGGATGGTTACGACCGGAAGGGGTTCGGAAAGAATTGGAGAAAATGAACGATTCAATCATTTAGAAACGCAAGGGATATGAGTTTGCAAGACGACACGATTTTTGAAAAAGGCGCTATAATTCAAGGGCAATACCGCGTCGAAGACGAACCGATTCAGGGCGGCTTCGGACGGGTGTATAAAGTGTATTATGCTGCGTGGAATGTCTATGTAGCATTGAAGCAACCCCGCCGCGATAAGTTCCAATCGGCGGGTGATAAGGAGTTGTTTACCAACGAATGTAATCATTGGATAAACCTCGGTTTGCATCCGCATATCGTTTCCTGTTACCATGTACACAAAATAGACGATCTCCCAATCATCGTTTCCGAATGGATGGATGGCGGCAGCCTGAGAAAATGGATAGAAAGCGAAGAACTGTATGCTGGCAGCGATGAGGTGGTCAAGGAGCGTTTACTCGATATTGCTATCCAATTTGCGCGAGGGTTACATTACGCACACGAACAGGGCATGATTCATCAGGATGTGAAGCCCGATAATTTGTTGCTGACCGCCGATGGCGTCGCTAAAGTGTCCGACTTTGGAATTGCCTCCGTTATAGCACGTTTATCCGAAACCGATACGGCCATATCCGGCGGCGACACAATCGTTGTGAAAGCTAATGCCTACACCCCTGCCTATTGCTCTCCGGAACAGGCCAGGAAAGAAAACTTGACCCGCCGAACTGACATTTGGAGTTGGGCGGTTTCGGTATTGGAAATGTTTATGGGCGAACGCCTGTGGTTGGACGGTATTGTCGCCGGTCTTGCCTGCGAGGATTATTTTGGCATGGAACGTATACCGATACCTGAAGCCATGAAAGACCTGTTGCGCCGGTGTTTCCGTGAAAACGAAGCCGACCGTCCGTTTGACTTTGGCATTGTGGAAGCCCAACTGCTCGAAATCTATTGCGCTGAGACAGGACATGATTATTCAAGAACAATACCCTCAATCACCCTCCTTAGCGCCGCCAATCTTAACAACCATGCGTTGAGCTTTCTGGGTCTAAATAAGCCGGAAGAAGCGGTCAAATGCTGGGAAAAGGCGCTATCAATCGTGCCAGCTCATTTGGAAAGCCTTATTAATCGAAGTATTTATCACTGGGTAAATGCACGGATCGACGATAGAGAGGTCATCCGTACGAGTAATTCAATCGGAGTGAACGCCGCTTTGTTCCTTACGGAATTTTATTTAGCAATAGGCGATGCGGAAAATGCCGCACAATCTTTAAAACAATACGAGTTACAGTTTGGCAGAAATGCAAAAATAGCAAGTTTTGAGTCTAAAATAAAAACGATGATTGCAGAGGGAAGAGACGGGAAATGTGTGTGTACATTTAGTGGGTCGACTATTTTCCCTTCTTTACCTGCCCACAACGAGTGGGTTTCTTCCGTTAGCTTTAGTCCCGATGGACTAACAGCGCTTTCTTCTAGTGAAGATTGTACCGTAAAACTTTGGAATACAACGACCGGCGAATGTATCCAACAATTGTCGGGGCTTTTTTTTAATGTGTATACAGCAACCTTCAGCCCTGACGGTCAAAAGACCGTTGCAGGCGGAAAAGATAAATGGATATTACTTTGGGATTTAACTACCGGCCAATCTATCCGAAATTTCAGGTTGGACACACCGGTTTGGGTTGTTTGTTTCCGAAACGATGGAAGGGAAATACTTTCAGCCTGTCAGGATGGAACAATTCGATTGTGGGATACAGAGACGGGCGACTGTCAGCGTTTCCAATATACGAAAGACAAAATCAGAAGAGCATGTTACGGACCTGCATTGCAGGGATTTAAGGGTCATTCATTTTTTTTTGATGCCGGTAAAGATTTGGGATGGGGTATTGACGGCAAACTGATTGAGGTTTATCGTGGACATAAAGAAGATATTTTTGGCATTTGCAAGCATCCGTCTAAAGATATTTTATTTACGGCAAGCGTCGACGGTACTATTAAGAGTTGGGACTATTTGAAATCAACAAGCTGCATCCGAACTTACAACTTGCATCAAGCAAGACCGCTTTCACTATCCATAACGCCCGACGGCAAAAAGTTGATTACCGGAAATGAAGACCACACAATAAAAATATGGAGTGTGGAAACCGGGAAATGTATTCGGACTTTAGAGGGGCATACCTGGCCAGTGACAGCCATTGGCGTCAGTCCCAACGGGAAAAGAATTATTTCGGGAAGTTCTAACGGAACCATAAAAATTTGGACAATTCCGGAAGAAGGTCGTGTGACAAGGCTTTTATGCAGGATGAATACCACGGAATTATCAGCAAATAATGCCCGTAAATTCAATGACATAGCGATAAATATCAACCGGTTGATCGCGGATGGAAATATTTCTGAAGCGTTAAGTGCGTTTAATGAATTGAATGAACTGCGACCGTTTGGCGATGTAAATGTCTTTTTTGAAATTATCAGAAAATTAACCCATTGTTGTTTTCCCCAGAAAGGTATCTTTTTACGGGAGATGTTTGAAAGAAAAATTGAACTTGATGCTTTGTGCTTTATAAGCCAAGATGGACGTACCGCTCTTTCAGGTCGCTATTGGCATAACAATCGGATGGTTAACAGGGATGATATTGAAAATGAGAGAAATCCGGAAAACTATATTTTAATGCAATTATGGGATGTTCCGACCGAAAAATGTATATGCACTTTTAGAGGCAGAAAAGAACAAAAACTTAGTTCACTCTGCTTAAATGCGGATGCTACAAAAGCGGTTTCCGGAGGAATGGATAATCTGATAAAATTATGGGATACGACTTCCGGTGCATGTGTCTCTACATTACACGGACATGACGAACCTGTTTCTAAGGTAAGTTTCAACAATGACGGTAGCCTGGTCCTTTCGGGGAGTCACGACCGTACGATAAAATTATGGAACAGCTATACAGGTCAATGTGTTCACACATTCACAGGTCATACCGGAGAGGTATTATCGGCAGTGTTCAGCCCCGACGAGACCCAAATTCTATCGGCAAGCTTCGACCGCTCATTGAAACTCTGGGATGTTAAAACCGGAAAATGTATTCATACGTACAGCGGACATACAGATAGGGTCTTTTCGGCGCTTTTTTCACGAAACGGAGGGAACGCTGTTTCGACCGGTGCGGATAATAAAATCATTCTGTGGAAACTACATTCAGGGGCTATCATTCGGACGCTGCAAGAAACACGCCCTGCAACTGTCATTCACATAAGCGTTGATGGTACGAAACTGATTTCAGGAGGCGTTTCAGGTAAAGATAGAACGGTAAGACTTTGGGATTTAGTTTCCGGAGAGTGTATCCATACTTTTGAAGGTTTATCTGCGTATTTTTGTCCTGCTTATTTTGGCGAGGACAATAAAATATTCATAGCTAGTATGAACTCCATGTTCGTTTACCAAATGGTATTCAACCTCCACTTCCCCGGTTGGAAAGACTGGTCTGACGGTGCGCGTCCGTACTTGGAGATTTTCCTTACCTTTCACCCCAATTGGACAGACGAGGACTTTACAAACATTCTGATTCCCGAACTGCAACGTCGTGGTTTCGGATGGTTGCGACCGGAAGGGGTGCGGGTTAAGTTAGAAGAAATGTCATTAATTAAATAAAATAATAAGACTATGGACTTGAATTTAAACATGCGTTTTGTGATGGTGCAGTCCCAGAAGGAGGCATCGAGTAACAGCGCCAAAGCCGAGCATCTGTTCTTGGGGCTGTTGGCGCTGAGTAAGAAAACTGCTACCGAATTATCATCGGAAACGCAGATACAGATTCGTATCGAAAGCGATCTGCAGGCGGTGAAGATGCGGCTTTATAAACAGAAGATAGATGCGGATGTGGCGAGCGATAATCTCCGGTTTCTGCTTACTATCGAACCGCAAAAAGCGGAAATGGACGCTTCCGACCTGCTGCTTCAGGCAATGAACCTCTGTCGGCAGCAAGGCAAAACGGAGGTTACGGCTTTTGCTGTGTTAGATAGTATTCTTAAGTCGCCTACCGTGCTGATTGGTAAGGCGATAACGGAAAAATCTGATCCGCTTCCTCCATCTGCTGATGGAGCTACTGCCTTGGTATCCTCACAACCACCACCGGAAGAAGGGGCGACTGCTTTAGCGCCCTCTCAGCCTTCTCCCGAAGCAGGGGCAACGGCGCTTGTCCTGCCGATTGGAGACGATGAGTTGATACAATCTGGGCCAGTATCGGAACAGTTGTTCGATTCGCAGCCTCCGGCACCCGAACAGCCAAACGCCGAGCCGCCGATTAAAGAACCGAAGGAACCTAAACAACCCCGAGAACCTAAGCCTAAAAAGCCGAAACTACCCAAAGAGAGGCCTCCAAAAGAAGACCCTCCAAAAAATCCCGAAGTAGTTTACATAAACATACCAGGAACCAATCAAGGAGAAAAAGATAAACAAACACAAAACATTAATATAACTCCTCCGCCTCCTCCGCCACCACCGCCACCACCGCCTTCTATTAAAACCATCAAAACCAATATCAATGGCTTTACTTTGAACGGCGATGTAACATGGGCGGCTGTCAAGTATTTTTGGTGGGTGTTGGTGTTACCGGCTATCGTTTTGTTTGTGATGGAAAATCAAGGCAACCTGATAAGCGAACAGCCGGATAATAAATCCCTCCAGCTTTTACCTTATTTAATTGCGGTTATCAGTCTGTTCTTGAGTTTGTTTGGCATCGTCAGTTTAGTTAAACGGCGGTTTCAGGCGTTTGGCGTCTTCCTGACCTTTCTGATGGGTATTGCATATGCTATGGCATCGATTGCGATGTACTGCTGGATGTATCAAAAAGAGGCATTGACGACAGCCGAAATGGTTTTCTACTGGATAGGCGCGTTTGTTTTTTATTTTTATTGCCTGCAAAAACTTATCGTTTTGAAAAAAATGAATACCGGCGTCAATTACCGGCTCAATACGATCATGCTACGTATCGGAGGAACGCCTGCGGTCATGTTCTTTACTTTCATGATGCGCTCGATGTTTCTGCCTATGCTGGCCGCTGGTATTGTAACTATCTTCAGCCTTACAGTTAGCCCCTTTTGGAACGCGGTCTTTGCCATCTATGGATTTGTGTGGGCTTGGAGTATTTTACGAATGATTTGCCAATGTAATATGCTACGTTTCAGATCTTTTGCTTCCTCCTTTCGGAAATGGAGGTTTTGGCATGAACAATGCTTCTGGGTATTACTGCCTTTGTTCGGCTTGTTCCTGATGGGATATTTCGACTGGTTTCCACTGAAAACCTGGATGAAATGGGCTTTTGGTATTTATGGATTATTCTGGTTGATACGAACTTATAATTCGTTATTCCCACCGAAACAAAAATAAGAAACTGCGCCAAAGTAATCCTCATTTTTGCGGATAATGAAATAATTTGTATCTTTGCTGCGTTTACAACTCAAATTTAATATGCAAGTGGAGCAACAAGACAATAAACTTAACGCCCGTCTTGCCGAAATACGCAAAATGGTCTCCCTGTTATAGAACTATTAATTATGGATTTGAATACTGCGATGCGCTATGTGATGATGCGGGCGCAAGCCGAAGCGGCATCTAACGGGACGGGGCTTTTTCCCGAACATTTATTTTTAGGGCTTCTGAAATTAGCGGAAGTGACTGCCGACGAGGTGGCCCCGGCATCCCGGCATAAGCTGGAGATGAACGAAGATATCAGGCAGGTTGCCTCTCAGTTGAAGTCGGCGGGGATTGATACGGGCGCTGCACGGCAGAAACTGCGCCGTATCTTACGAAGCGAACAGCTTACAGGGAGCGGGGAGGCGGCTATTGCTGACCTACTTACAAAAGCGGAGGCTTTGGGCGATGGGTCGGTGATAACGGCGCACCATTTCTTACAGGTGATGATAAAGACGCCAACGGCTATCCTGGCGGCTATTTTGCCGGCGCAGCAACAATCGCAGCCGGTTAATGAGCCCAAACAGGAGCAGACACCGTTGCCGGAAGAAGCAGGTATCGCTTTTCTGCCAAAACTGACAGAGCGTATCCGTAACATGCGCTATACGCTGCTCGAAAAAGTGCATGGACAAGACCACGTAGTTCATGCCTTTGCCGAAGGGATGTTCAATGCCGAAGTGCTGGCGGCTGCCGATGAGACGCGCAAACGCCCGCGCGCTATCTTTGTGTTTGCAGGGCCTCCGGGAACAGGGAAGACATTCTTAGCCGAACAGGCAGCAGAGGCATTGGCCATACCGTTCAAACGGTTCGATATGAGCAACTATGCCGACCACCAGGCGCAAACGAACCTGATAGGCTATGCGCCCAGTTTTAAAGACGCCAAACCGGGGCAACTGACAGGGTTTGTGAGTGATAACCCGCACTGTATACTCCTCTTTGACGAGGTCGAAAAAGCACACCTGAATACAATCATGCTCTTTCTGCAAGTATTAGACGCCGGTATTCTGCATGATGACTTCACCGATAAGACGGTTTCTTTTAGGGATAGCGTCATCATCTTTACAACCAATGCGGGCCGACAACTCTATGAAGGCGACCATAAAGCCAACGCCGCAGGAATCCCTCGCCAAACAATCCTCAACGCTTTAGAGACCGATACACACCCACAAACAGGCAAACCGTATTTCCCTGCCGCTATCTGCTCACGCTTAGCTACAGGGTACCCGATGATGTACAATCACCTTTCGGCACATAACCTCGAAAAAATAAGCGCAGGCGAATTTAACCGCTTCTGCAAACTGTTTGAAAAACAATACGGGATAAATGTAGACGCCAACAAGCTGCTTTCTACCGTTCTGCTTTTTGCCGAAGGGGGACAGGTGGACGCGCGCACGCTGCGGGCGCAAACTGAGTTGTTTTTCAAAAACGAACTTTTTAAACTGTGTCAACTTTGGGGGGATAATATCGGCGCTGCCTTAGAAAAATTAAAGACTATCCACTTTGAAGTGAATACGCAAAACCTCCCCGAAAATGTAGCGCCGCTGTTTCATAACCCGGAGCAGCCTGAGATACTGCTCTTTGGTGATATGTCGATTGCCGAAAGGATGAAAATGCAAATCTCGACCGTCGCTATTCACCATGCGCCAACGATTGACGATGCCTTCAAGTTGCTGGGGGAACGAAACATTAACTTTGTACTGTTAGAACTCAGTGCTGACGAACCGTTTAGCGACGACCCGATGGCTACGCGCCTGAGCCTGCCTGCATCCGAAGAAAAACAGGATACGATTCATATCTTTGACCATATCCCTAGCGCTTCGGCATCGCTGCAGAAATCACGGAGGTTTTTCAAACTGCTGCATGAACGGATGCCGGAGATGCCTGTTTACTTGTTGGAGACCGGTAAGTTAAATATTGACAGCGAGCTGCTTACCGCTTTTGTGCGCGCCGGCGCACGGGGTAAATTGACTTATTCGTCGGGCGATAGCAGCGTTTTTGCCGAAGATATCACTGAGATTTGCGCTCACACCTACCTGCAAACGGTGGCTGCCGGTTTGGCGGCTCAACACAAAGTGCTCTCGTATGAAACCGCTCCAACGCTTTCGGCGGATAAAACGATAGCAACCATTCGCTTGCGCGAGCTGGCTCTCCGCCGGGCGGTCTCTGCCGACGACAGTAAAAACATTTTAGACGAAGCAGAAAAGCCGAAAGTACGGTTTAGTGACGTCATTGGCGCTGCCGGCGCGAAGGAAGAGCTACAGTTTTTTATCAACTACCTCAAAAGCCCCAAAAAGTTCACCTCTTTGGGCTTGAAACCGCCTAAGGGCGTCTTGCTATACGGCCCGCCGGGAACCGGCAAGACTTTGTTAGCCAAGGCGATGGCCGGCGAATCGGATGTGGCTTTTATCCCTGCTGTCGCCA
>Ga0209628_10003903_pt1 | contig 10601 bp, 7 predicted proteins | sample TergutCu122P4_FD_187285 | JGI IMG/M metagenome (GOLD analysis project Ga0209628, IMG submission 187285) | Cubitermes ugandensis P4 segment gut microbial communities from Kakamega Forest, Kenya - Cu122 P4 (SPAdes) (version 2) | ecosystem: Host-associated > Arthropoda: Insects > Digestive system >... | reverse complement strand
TTAACTAATAGTGGTAGAACTTTCTTTCACATTGTATGCACGGGGCTGCTACGGGTGATTGAATTAGAACTTTCTTTCACATTGTATGCACGGGGCTGCTACGGGTGATTGAATTAGAACTTTCTTGTCATTAATTCCTGGCATTTATAACATGAACTAATAGTAATCAGCTAGAATTGGTTTATGTGCCGCACTGTACTTGCAGGATAACATCTTCCACAGAACTTCATTGTTGCACCTTATAAGCTGAACTGAAAAATTTTATCTCCCAAGCTGCAATATTTAAAGTAGTTCAGAAGTTTAAGTTGCACATTTTATCATCCCAAGTGGCATGCTGCATGGTCTGGTAATGATACATAGCTGCTAATGGCCCTAGGACTACCTAAATCTGAAAATTATCTATGAGTTGGAGTCATGATGCAGTGATTTGGCTTTTCATTGTGCCAGGAACTCAGAGAAAAGCAAGTAACTATGGTTATTGTACTTTGCTGTAGGATCTTTCAGAGTTCTGATTTGTTACAGAACCAAAATGTAATGGAGATGGCATACTTGTCGAGACAGAATAACAACTGTTCCACAGTGAGGGAAGCAAGTGCTAGTGGAAGTAGTTCTAGTGCTTCTGGTGATGAGAGGCCTCAGCCAAGCCCATCTAAAGTGAATGCAAGTGAAGCAAAGAGTTGGCGAGTAATAGCACCAAATAAAGCGGCTGAGGAGAACTACGTGTGACTTACACAGTGCATTTAATGACACCAATACACTATTTTAATCAGTGATTTTAATATATGTGATATGGAAACTTGGTTCCAGTACTGTGAAACACAGTTTAGCAAATATTTTTGGGCCTGTACTCTGTCCTTTGACTTATTGGCAGTGGTTTACGGGCCTAGTGGAGTGAGGTGCCTGCAAATTAATATATTTATTTTCACTTTATCTGTGCTGTAGTCCACTAGTCGGAATGTAGCCCACAATCACTTTTTCCCATCCATGTGGCTTGTGTACTTCTTTCTCGTAACCAGAATCTCCCGCATAACCAGAATCTCCCTCGCAACCAGAATCTCCCTCGCAAGTGCACATCTATTGGACCAACTTCATGCATTCAGTGATGCCTATGTTGGCAGTCGTTTGCTGATGGTTTTTGTTCTCCTTGGTGTCACCGTTGCAGTACATGTAAAGCAATTGACTGAATTTGAATGAAGGCTGAAATATCTTTAGTCACTAGGAGGTCTTATTTATTACAATTTGCAGGCACCTGCTGGCTTGCCTGTTCGTATAATGAACAATGTCTGAATTGGTGCAATTTCAAGTCATTGATTAAAGTAATAGAGACAGACAGGATCATTTTAATAATATATCGGATAATAAAATAACCAGTGATTACATAATTCCTGTAAAGCATGAAATTCCTCCAAATGTATTATCCATGTTCAGTTCCTACCTTACAGTATTTGCACACTGTCTCCATTACAGCACACTGTATTCTCAGTGTCCTGTGGAATATATCTATGAACTCAGTGGAAAAATGCAGTTTTTAAATTTTAAAGTGGATTTTATGTGTAGTAACTGATGTGCTTTAAAGAGTTAACTACAGAATTTTTTTAAAAAATTCCGTGAGCTTAGTTTCTCAAAACATCGGTAGTGTTCATCTTATACACATTTTTTTTTGCTGTGCTGCATGGAGTGGATGTGTTTGTACTAAGGTGAAGATTTTCTCATTGCTTGATGTGTACGGTATGAATATTCCTGCCATGACATGATAGCTACAGTTTCATAGATCGTCACAATTTAAAATTGAGGTTAAGATACTTTATTAGATCTGTCTTGCTTTTTACTGTACATAGTTTTTATAAAATGCAAGTACTATGGTTGTGTGAAAGAAAGAGTGCCTAGACTGTAATAGTAAAAATGTTAAGATTTTTATATATATTTTGTGTAATGATGTGTAGATGTTTGTTATGTAGGAAAGAATGATGTAATTATAGTTCTAACGTGAAGTTCAAGTGTGGAAGTTGAACCAGTGTGGTGCAAAGGACAGTGATCTGGTTATATGTAACATATATATATATAATGGCAGGCAGTACCAGAAAGCAAAATATCAGCTGTAACATTGATAGAAGGTCAAGGACCCATAATGTGTTTCATTCTTTCATTTTATTCAGTGTCTGTTAGATGTAATAATGTCAAGGAATTGTGTGTGTTGTAGATAATAATTGAGTTCAAGCCCTTTCGGTCCCGATGGACCTAGGCCTTTAGATGGGCCCTTTGTGCCCCACAATCTGGTGCCAACTCATGGGAGCCCTGTTTCTTCACTAAAGTTCCAGATTTCCCCTGGACTTAGGCTCATTAACATCCTCTGGATCCAAGTTGGAAGGAGCCCAGATACGTATGTCTTGAGTGAAGCCACAGCTGCACACTCTTATGAAATTGGGCTGAGGTTTCTTCCTTTGCCCCACACGTCCTACATATTTGTCAAGCCTATTAAGTAAAAACATCTTATCAGGGTGTTATACATGCATACATGCCCTATAAAGAAGCCAATAACAACCCTGGATTCTGTCCTGTTACAGGATACTTGAACTAAAGCCTGAAATCAGGTTCTGAGCCCATCTCTGGGTACTGATAAGACTAGCTTTCAGAGTTCCCAGTAAAGGAGCCCTCCCTCCAAGTTCCACTCACAGAGCTCCCATAGACAGAGATGCACCATTTACTGAGCACTCTTTTACTGTCTCTCGAAGTTCCCAGTTACCGAACACTCCTCCAGGTTCCCCAACGGGGCCTCTGTGGGGAGAGTTGCCGGTTTCTAGAGCCTTTTTTCACACATTTGTCGGAGATCCCAATAAACAGTATCTCCTAATAAATCAAAATCTCACCTTTCAAAATCCCCGGTAAAGCAGCATCACCTCCCTTCTCCCCCAATGGGGGCCCTATAGAGAGAGATGCTGATCTCCAGAGCCTTCCTTTACATATCCTTCAGGGCTTCCAGTAAAAGATCCCTCCCTCCAGGTTCCCCTCACAGAGCTCCCATAGAGATGTTCCATTTCCAGAGCTCTCATCTGTCTTTCACAGTCCCCAGTAAATGAGCCCCCTCCAGCAGGGCCCCAATGGAGAGAGATGCCTGTTTCCAGAGCCTTCTTTTACACATCTCTTGGAGCCCCCCAAAAAATGTTCTCCCGATAATACAAAATCTCAAACGAGGCCCCTATGGAGAGAGATGCTCTGTTTCCAGAGCCTATGGTTTATTCATTCATTCACATCTCTCACAGGCCCCAGTTAAGGAGCTCACCCATGAAATAGTGAGGAGACATATGGTCACTGTCCATGGAGCCCCACATAGATGGAAGGCCTACATACAATGGGGTGCAGCCTGGTTCCCCAAGGGGATCATTTACAGCACTGCTGTTACTACCCCAGTACCACACAGCCTTCAGCACAATACCTTCCACCTTGGCTTGGGAAGACCACAACCCCGTTAGCCAGCATGTGTCATAGTAACCCTCAACAGGGTGTTCCCTCCACATCTGTTACCACCTCTCACGTGACCCAGGGTAGAGATTTCCCCATAACAATGAGGTATGGACAAGGGGTTGGATTTATGGGAGATGTGTGTTGTTGATGGTAAGCGTACCATGAATGAATTATAAAACTATTTTTGACAACAAAATTGGTGTCTAAATCTGTGGGCACTGTGTAGATGTAGGCAGTGTAGTAGACTTTAGCAATCTTTACTGTGTCTGTCATCAAGATCCAGTTACTATCCAGTATGCTGTGTTGATCCATTACATGTCTGCAGAGTAGCAGGAACTGCTCCATTTGATTTGTTCAGTGATAGCACTGTAAAGGGTGACTGATCTCTTCCTGAGGGAGTTGAATGAGGAATATGTCAGGAACAATGGTACTTCTGCATGGAAGATGCATACTGGCAAAAGACTGAGAACAGGAGAAAGCAAAAAGGAAGGGTAAAATTTACACATGAAGATGGGAAGTTGGGTCTGTTAATTCTCTCTTCTCACATAACTAAAAAAAAAAGGGGGGGGGCACTTCTCAGGCTTTTCTCCACCTTCCCCATGATCTGTGCAGACTTCCATCCTACTCATCAGCTCCTTGCCTCCCCAGCACTTATGTGTCTAATTTATTATTTCACTTTCCATTGGCTATTAATGAATCATACAGCACCCAATTTTCTCTTCTCACATAAATCAAAAAAGAGCACTTTCTCATTTGTGTTCTCTTGCTGTTCCATTTGTGCAGGTTTACAGCCCACTCATGAGCTTCCTGCCTCCTTAGCACTTTATTAGTCTAATTCTTTGTCTTGCTTTCCATTGGCCATGCAATGACCTGTAGTCATATACCAGAAGTACCTGTAGTCATTTGACTTTGGAGGTGCAGATTAAGGGTCTGCAGTGTCAGTAGTACTGCCGGCAGGTATGAGATGCTGTCACTCAGTCACCAGATGAACACTAACACAGAACTGCTGTAAAAGAAATCTTCTAAACCAATGTTCTGTTTTTATGCAGTAATGCTCCTGATTTTAAACTAAAGCGTTTTTTACCATGACAAGTATGAACTTTTTTTTTTCAACATTACTTTATGTGAAGCATTTTAATATGCAGGTAAAAAGATACTCATGAACATATGCTTCGGTACTTGGTGGTAAACACATCTTTCAAACACACACACATTACTTTGCATGAAGGGCAATGCCAGGAAACTGTTAGTATGTACGAAAGAAGGTATGCCCTTTGTTATTTTGTGCATGATGTGACGGGATATTGTAGGGATGTGTTCTGAATGTTAATTAGCCTTAATAATTGGCACATAGAGGTAACTTATGCACATTATTTACAAAATAAATTATTGTAACTGTCTTCTCTTTTGGTGCTAGATACTATTTGTACAAGTTTTGTACTAGCACATATTCCATTCTTTTCAAGATATTTTTTAATTTTAGCTATTGCAGAAGGTGCTGTCTAAGACAATCATGAGTTGTTGCCACATTATGAAATGAAGTTAATCATGTGTTAGGAATGGAATGAATGATGGGTCCACCTTCTACTGCAGCTCCTGTTGCTACAACTTGCTCTTCACTGGAGTATTCAGATTGTGTTCAAGAATACGGTTTTTTTAATGCGTGTTATTTATCTTCTCTCTCTGTTTTAAACTCTTATGTGTAATCCATGCCCTGTGTCTGAAAGTTTGTTTCCTTTCTTAGGCTACCTGTTAGTAGTTTTTATTTAATTAACTCACCTACATAGGAGTAGTCTGAAATTTGATCAGTTAGTTTGTGTTTGCAGCCATTCCTCTGAGTCTCACATGGTCATCACAATTGCAGTTGATGTAAATTCTGACAGAGTAATCCATTCATTTGAATCACATGTACTGTCACTCCATTATAATTATGAAAATTTTTGATATGTTGAGGCTTCTTAAATGCATTTCAGGGTGACATGAAACTGTCTTAGACTGAAATGAATTATTTCAGAGGCATAGGCAAAGAGGAAAGGATAATAAGGAAAATGATTTTAATGAAACGTGGTGTGGAATACACTGGATATGTGTGGATCAGTGTAGTGTCCATTGGTGGGCTGTTGTGAAGATAAGGAACCTTGGGTTTTGCAATGTTTAGAGAAGATATTACCTAGCTGAGTGACTCAGGTTTTCAGAAGGATTCTGCTCCATGCAGTTTGTTAAGTTGTCATGGTTTTCTCTGAAAAATAGTTTTATTATTGTACAAAAGAAGATCTTGAGCCATAAATCAAAGTAGTAGACATGTTTCCATCTACTATTTATGAAGTTCAAAAGTGTATCTCTAAAACTAGGTATTATAATTATATTTATCTGAAAACAGGATGAAATTGTGCCCATAATTCAGTGTTTTAAAAATTGTTTTCTGTGTTCTCTGTCAAAATATTTCAGTGTTACATTTTCTCATACACTATTTTTCTTAGTTCACAGTTTCAATCCATAGTGGAATATGAATTTTACTGCATCTGTAGACAGAAGTTCTTTTTTTAAACATGATCCAAAATCTGTGCTATAATTTTTTAAAATGTTTTTTATCTTTGTTTTGAAAAGTGCTAAAAATGTACCATTTTCTGCATGCACTATATTATTGTCTGTATGCTAATCATGTTGCATGCAGGACACAACCAAACTTTCATATTTAGGGAGAATAGATTATATTACTTTATTTTGTTCAGACCACAAATGGAGCCCTGATTTTCAGTGGAAGTTTCTGAATTCTCTTTCTCCAATGATTCAATTATTGCCTTTTATCAACAATGCTTAATTGTATATACATCAGGTGGAATGGCTGCAGTCCAAACATAGTTGTTCAACAAATACTGAATCTCATTTAATCTCACACTGTTGCTTGTACTTTTAATAGTAGTTACTTAAGGGGTTTGAAGGGTCATGCACTCATATTGTGTATATTTGAAAGTTGCAGGCCTGGTAACAGAATATTTGCTGAAATCTCATAATGTAGGTGTCTTCATTAGATCATTGTGATACAGTGTGTATTGATTTTTTCTTTCATTTAGTAATTTCTTTCCCATACTACTGTCCCATGTGATTTCATAAAGTGTATGAACAGCAGATATGCAAACAAATATTATGAGAAGGTAACATTCACAAAGTAGAGAAATTGTGCAGACTAACACAAAGGGACAACTGAATTTTTGGGGGGGCAAATTAATTAATTGATTTGTGCTGCGCAAATGTATCTTCACACACACACACACACACACAAGAACAAACAGAAGGCAACAAAAACATTTATTTGTACATGCATGTGGAATGAAAAATTGTGGTGGTTATGTGCTGTGTTAATGACAATTTATAAATATCACACACAGTAAAAATAATCATATAATTTAAATTTTGAGTTATCGTAACTACATGGATTACATGTTTCAACCTGACATGGTCATCTTCTCAAGTTTCCAGTGAACTGTTTTAAAACACATATTTATTACACGTGTCTCTGCAGAGATGTGCATGTAACAGACATTCAGCTGCTAAAATTTTGTGTCCATTTTGTAACAGTGTGACTGTGTATAAATAGAATATAGGAAAAAGTTTCTGAATTCTAATAGTAAAAATTTCTGTGTTTTTTTCTGTATGTGCAATCTAAGTGATTACATTGTTACTATGAAATGTTAATGTATTCCTTTCACAGTAATCATTGCAGAAAATGCTTTGTTCATAATATAGGATATATTATGAAAGTTATGTGAATTTGAGTAACTAGTTACGTGATATTGTTTAGTATATAAGATACAAGTATGTTCGGGCTTTGTGTGTGTGTGTGTGTGTGTGTGTGTGTGTGTGTGTGTGTGTGTGTGTGTGTGTGTGTGTGTGTGTGCATAGTAGCTGGTAGCTGGACACTCTCTAGGGCCTGTTGGGAAAGAGAAAAATTTCTTGCCCTCTTTGGGAATCAAAACCTAGATCCTCCATCATCCAGCCTACATAATACAGGCTTGACTGATAAAGGTCAGTGTACGTTTCTGGCCACATTATGCCTGTGAGGCACACAATGGATGGATCTAGTTTGGAGGCACAAGATTCAAAAATAGTCATGAAATTTTCATCATCTTTTAACCAATCAGTCGGCAGTTTTTTAGTCTCAACTGTTTTCATTGAATGTGATAACTTTCTGCACTTGAAGTCATTTTCTGGTGATGCCTATTGTAATGCCAGTCAGAAACATTTTCTATATCCAGAGGATGTTCAGAGGTACTGAATAAATATGCAGTTTGTAAATTGGTTTCTGTGTTACACAAAATGAGGCATGGGTGAACTTTTTCATTCCATTTTGAATTCACGATAGCAATTTCATGTGTTAAATAGGGGGTTGTGTTCTTGCTTGACTGACAAGTGCCAGCTAAATGCTCCACCAATATTGTGGTGTACACTGTGTCATTGAAGTTTAACAGTCAATGGCAGGAGCTAGACAAATGATCACTGTGATAATGACATTTAGAGAGTTTTATAAAACTCACTAGAGCGTCAGGCTGGCCCTTATCAGTCAAGCTGGAAAAGCAACACCCTATACATTACTATCCACTGTGATTTGTACATGTAACTTGAAGATATGAATGAATAGTAGGAGAACAATAATTCTCAGTATTCTGACATATATAAAGCAGTACCTGCTGCTTAATTCCTGTAGAGGTCATTCAGTAGAATTGCACTGCAGTATTCAAGTCTTTATATTGCTAAGTAGCTCAGTAACATGGTTGACTGTAGGCTCGATCATAACACAGGGTCTGCTTCTTTGCTGCCATGCCATGCATTTCTCTCAACCTCTTGCCATTGCAGGAGTACAGTGAAAGCATAACATTGCATATGCTGGTGACAAGAGTATGTATGTGCGTAAGTGCAGCTTACCATTTGTAGCTTGGCATTGTACGCTGTGCGGTAGTGTACAGCATCTGTAGTGATACAGAATATTTGTTGTTGCAGTAATAAGCAAGTAACTTTCCTGTATCCACTTTCAGTTGTATCATTTTAGTATTGGTATTTCTCATTATATTGGAGGTGTAAAAGTATTTATGTTATGCAGCATAGCTTGGTAGTTAAATACTGCCATTTTGGGACAACTTGTCAGTTCCGTTTTCAAGGGTCAAGCAGTCCAAGACAGGACTGACAGGTTGTCCCGAAATGTGGGTAAATAACTACCGATATACCCTGTGTAACATCCTAGAAGAGCAAAGATCTTGAGGTGACTTGTATTTATGTGTCATCCAACCTTTTGACCCCTCCCAGCCTTCTAGTGTAATACACATTTTAAAGCTGTGGTTTCCACCCTTCATCATGACATAGTTTGAAAATTTCTAAATTGTTCATGGATGGAGATTTTCAGGGTAGTGAAGGTGTTTTGTGTGATGTCATCTTCACTCCTACTCAGATGATGGGAGCAGTAGGTATCTCCAAAATGTAGGTAACCATTTACTAGATTATATGGTGCCACAATCCAGAACACAGTCTAAGTACATTTTATTTTTACTTGCAAAACTGTTGGATGGGGCGCCATATTCAACTGGAACTGATGAATCCCTATGATTAAGCCCTATTTATCTGGACATTTGTAATCATCAGGATATAACTATAATATTTTCAGACTGACTCCAGCATCAGACAGGAAGATAATTTGCCCAGTTGTCAGACTATTTGTAACAAAGGTTCTGAAAGGCTTGGAAGGTGATATAAAATCTCACGCAAAATTGTCTGGCTAACTGAGCTTCTTGTTCTGCTCTTGAAAGCTAACTGAATCCAGTAACATTAATATCATTTCATTGCCAAATTAATGAAAATACACTTTAATTGGAATGTCATTTCTCAACAATAAGGTTTTCTGCTCATTTTTCTCATGGGGTATGGACATACTGGCAGTAAAACTTAGCCACAAATATATAAACTCAAGAGGCTGTCCTATACTTCAAAACAAGTTCATTCATATTGTAGCAATTTGTTACTGATAACTGAATTTTAATCTTAAAACAAAGCATAAAATGAAGCAAGTGTGATCATTTCCACTGACAATGAATCCTTGATTGTTCCAAGTATTTAATTTGTATTGGATGCTGCTGTGTGTTTCTGCATCTTATTCTCGGGTACAAGTGTGACAAGTGGCACTCTAAAAGCAGAAGTGTTTGTGAGTTCCTTGACTGCCTGTGCTACCCAAAGGAAACCTTTATTTAGATATATTTGAGATTATAAATTGAGGAAACTGGAAGACCAAAGCCTTCTGGGATGTTGTACCTTGTCATCTGTAGGTGGTTACTGGGGTTTTTAAACTTAGTTATGCTTTCATGTTTAGAATCAGGTAGTCCAAGGAGTGGACTGCTTGGCCTTGAACAAGAATCTTTACATCTTCAAAATATTGGTAACTATGAGTCAACAAAAGATGACATCCCAGAAGACTTGAATCTTCATTGACGTTGATGTCAGAATTTCATATCTTCCTGGGAAATGTGGACTGTCATGGATAATTATATAATCCTTTTACAGTATTATTTCATGTAAGAGGTTCTCCTTCTGTCCTGGTGTTGAAATTTGTTGCTTTGCTTTGCTTAATTGGGCTTTGTAATTATGTCCAGCTTGAAATTATTTACTTAAAACAAACCAAAAGTTATGTGTTCCGTATTAATTTCAATCAATTAAGAACAGAAATCGTGTTTTAGAGATCATTTTTGTTATCATCACCGGGAAGTGATTTGATATGATGGTTTGTGATCATCAGTGGTTACCCACCCAAGACTCACGGTGATGGCAACAGACAGTGTCTCTGAAACATTTAACTTCCATTCCAAGTGTATATTTCCCGTCCCATAAGACGCACTTTTTTCCCCGAAAAATGTGACCTAAATTCAACCTGTGTCTTATGCGCTGAGTGAAATTATTATTTCCAAACTTATAAATACCCGTACATCTATTATACAACATCTTTATCATGAGATAGTGAAAACAACCATGAAGATGATTTTAGTGGTGGTGACAATGATTTTCTGGGTTTCTATGATGAATAAATTATATTATGGTTGCTAATTTTGGTATGTAACAATCCTGTTTTCTTCCAATAAATTACTAAAATTAAAATACAT
>Ga0209628_10003902_pt1 | contig 10602 bp, 9 predicted proteins | sample TergutCu122P4_FD_187285 | JGI IMG/M metagenome (GOLD analysis project Ga0209628, IMG submission 187285) | Cubitermes ugandensis P4 segment gut microbial communities from Kakamega Forest, Kenya - Cu122 P4 (SPAdes) (version 2) | ecosystem: Host-associated > Arthropoda: Insects > Digestive system >... | reverse complement strand
TTTTCCCGGACGGCTTTCAGGGCCGCTTGTGGACGATTCGCCAATACTCGGGCTTTGGCACCGCCGAAGAATCGAATGAGCGCTACAAGTTTCTGTTGGCGCAGGGCCAGACCGGCCTGTCCGTGGCGCTTGATCTGCCCACGCAATGCGGCTTCGATCCAACGCATCCGATGGCACGCCCGGAAATCGGCAAGGTGGGCGTCTCTCTGTCCAATCTGAGCGAGGCTGAAATTCTGTTTGACGGGCTGGACCTGTCGAAGATCTCGACCTCTTTCACCATCAACGGCACGGCTGCCATTCTTTATGCGATGTACCTGGCCGTTGCCGACAAGCAGAACGTGCCGCGCAGTAAGCTTACCGGCACGATTCAGAACGACATTCTGAAGGAATACGTGGCGCGCGGCACCTGGATTTTCCCGGTGCGCCCGTCAATGCGTTTGATTGCCGACACGATCCTGTACTCCAACGAGGTTTCGCCGCGTTTCAATCCGATCAGCATTGCCGGCGCCCATGTGCGCGACGCCGGGGCCACGGCAGCCGAGGAGATGGCCTACACGCTGGCCAACGGCCTGGCCTATGTCGATGAACTGCGCGCGCGTGGCGGCGATGTGGAGAAGTTCGCTAAGCGCCTGTCGTTTTTCTTTTACGTGCACATGGACTTTTTCGACGAGATCGCCAAGTTCCGCGCAGGCCGGCGGCTGTGGGCGCGTTTCATGAAAGAGCGTTATGGTGCGCAGGACGAGCGCGCACAACACTTTCGCTTCGGCGTGGTGTGCGGCGGCTCGTCGCTGGTGGCGCCGCAGCCCTACAACAACGTGGTGCGGGTGGCGGTCGAGACCATGGCTGCGGTGCTGGGCGGGGCGCAGTCGATTTTTACGGCCGCCTTCGATGAGGCATTTCAGATTCCGACCGAAAGTTCCGCGGAACTTGCCGTGCGCACGCAGCAGATCATCGCTTATGAAAGTGGCATCGGCCGAACCGTCGATCCGCTTGGCGGCAGCTATTTTCTGGAGCAACACACCGACCGGATGGAGCAGAAAATTCTCGAAATCATGGCCGAGATCGACGCCTACGGGGGTGTCGTTCGCGCCATCGAAGACGGCTGGATCCAACTGCGCCTGGCCGAGCGCGGCCTGGAGCGCAAGCGCGATACCGACTCCGGCCTGAACGTCATCGTCGGCCAGAACCATTTCAGGAAAACCGGCGAGGAAACGCGCGTTGGCGATGTGTTCACGCTGGATCCGACTGTGGCGCAGCGCGTGCTGGAGAAGTTCCAGCGGGTGCTTGACACGCGCCAACAGTCAGCCGTGGACAAATCGCTTGCCAAACTGGCTGCGGCCGCGGCCAAGGATGGCGAGAACCTCATGCCCTACCTCGTCGATTGCTGCCACGCTTACGCCACGGTGGGCGAGATGGTCGCATGCCTGAAAAAACCCTGGGGCGAATTCAAGGAGCCGGTGAACCTATGAGTACCTTGCAAGCGACTGCCGCGCTGACCGGCAAGCGGATATTGATCGGTAAACCGGGGCTGGACGGCCACGATATCGGCGCCAAGATTGCCGCGCTCACGTTGCGCGATGCGGGCGCCGAAGTCATCTACACGGGCCTGCGCCGCAGCCCGGGACAGATTGCGCAGATCGCGGTCGACGAAGGTGTTGATGCAGTCGGACTGAGCATTCTCTCCGGTAGTCACAGGGAACTGGTGCGCGACGTCATCGACCAATTGCGCGCGAGCGGGGCGCCGGACGTGAAGGTGTTCGTGGGCGGCACGATTCCGGTTCAGGATCAGCCCTACCTGCGCGAGCTGGGCGTGGTCGGAATATTCACGGCTGACATGCCGCTTGAGCGCGTGGTGGCCGAGCTGGCGGAGAACCTGTCGTGAGCGACGGGCCACTGGCCGGTATTCGTGTGATCGAGGTCGGGCACATGCTCGCCGGGCCTTACTGCGCGCTGCTCTTGGGCGACATGGGCGCCGAGATCATCAAGATCGAGACGCCGGAAGGCGACATAGGCCGCACAGTCAGTCCGCACTTCGTCGGTCCACACAACGCTTATTTCGCCAGTCTCAATCGCAACAAGAAAAGCGTGGTGCTCGATCTTGCCAGCGATGCGGGGCGCGCCGGGCTGCAAGACATCGTCGCCTCGTCTCACGCGCTGATCACCAATCTGCGGCCATCGGCGATTCGTAAGCTTGGCTTGACCTATGAGGCGTTGCGCCACTGGAATGAGCGTCTGGTATGTGTGGCGCTGACCGGCTACGGCCTGGACGGCCCCTATTCGGACAACCCGGCTTACGACTACGTGATTCAGGCGATTACCGGAGTCATGGCGCTGACGGGCGATCCGTCCGCGCCGCCGACCAAGGCTGGCTACTCCGCCGTGGACAACTCGGCCGGGCTGACCGCCGCCGCCGGTTTGCTGGCCAAGCTGGTGCAGGACCAGGGCGGGCAGGTCGATGTCGCCATGTACGACGTGATGCTCTCCCAGCTCAACTACCTTGCCAGCGCCGTGCTCAATGCCGGCGAAACCCTGGAGCGGCTGGCGCAATCGTCGCATCCGTATCTGGTGCCGGCGCAAATTTTTCCTACCGCCGAAGGTTGGCTCACGCTGTTCATCACGCACGACAAATTCTGGCGAATTTTTTGCAACGAAATTGAACGGACCGAGTGGATCACCCACCCGAATTTTTCGACCATGACCGCGCGGCGGACCCATCGCGATGAGGTTATCGACGCCATCACCGCAGTTTTGAGTACCGCAACCGCTGAGCAGTGGGTGCGGCGGTTGGCGCCGTTGGGCGTGGTGGTGTCGGAAGTTGGGACGTTGAACGATGCGTTGCGCAGCGACATTGCGGCGGCGCGCGGTTCGGTGGTCACGCTCGGTGACGGCAGCTTGCCGCTGCGCGGCGTGGCCAGCCCGATTCGCTTCTCGGACTTTCGTCCAACGTATGGCATGCCACCACTGCTTGACGAGCATCGCGGTGAAATTCTCGGCAAGGCCGTTGCATGAAAATGTCGCCGCTCGACCGCCGCGCCCTGGGTCGCACGTTGACGCGCATCGCCAACGCCAACGTGCTCGATCTGGCGTTGCAGCCGCCTGAAACTCCAGCCAGCTTTGCCACCCGCATCGGAATTACGGGTGCTCCGGGGGCCGGCAAGAGCACGCTGCTCGGGCGTTTGGCGCTGGCGCGCAAGGCTAGGGGACGTTTGGGCGTGCTGGCCGTCGATCCGAGCAGCCCGAAAAGCGGCGGCGCAATCTTGGGTGACCGGCTGCGCATGGACGAACTGGAAGGCAGTTCCGAGTTGTATATCCGTTCGCTCGGCTCGCGCGGCACATCGGACGGGCTGGCCGACAACTTGCCCGAAATGCTCGATGCCATGGATTCATTCGGCTTTACCGAGGTGCTGCTCGAAACCGTTGGGGTGGGCCAGGCTGAATACGCGGTGCGCCAGCAAGTGGACACGCTGGTGCTGGTCTTGCTGCCCGAAAGCGGCGATACGGTGCAGGCGATGAAGGCCGGCATCATGGAAATGGCCGACATCTTTGTGATCAACAAGGCGGATTTGCCTGGGGCGCAGCGCATGGCAACCGACGTCGGGCGCATCAACAGCATCGTCCGGCATGCGCCTGGTTCATGGGTGCCGCCCGTGCTATTGACCGCGGCCAGCCAGCCGGACTCGATCGATGAGCTGTCGCGGGTCATCGACCGCCACCAAGCCTGGCTCGATCAGGGTCAAAGACAGCAGACCTTGCGCGAGCAACGCGCGCGCTACCGCCTCAAACGGGTGATCGAAGCGCGCGTCACCAGCGCCATTGCACGGCAAGACGGCACGTTTTTTGCGCTGCCGATCCGGCAGCAAGTGCGGCGCGTGGCGGCATTTTTCGATACGGATGGCGACGGTTAGGTTTGGGCATAAAGCCTTTCGTTCGCGCCAAAACTTTCATATCAAGGAATACAACAGGAGACATGAATCATGAACGAAACGCTGTTTAAAGCAGGGCTGCCCTACAAGGACATTCGCCTGAGCGTGCCCATGGTGCTCCGCGCTGCTGCACGCGAGACCCTGGCCATCACCAACTTGCTTCACGGCGGCGGATCGGACGACACCTCCATATCTCGTGTCGTCGAGACATGGGCCGGCGTTCAGGTGCACAACTGACCGCGCGCTGATTTGCGATTTCCATTCGGCGGTGCGTAATTGGCCGCCTCTATTCGTTCTTACCAAGGAGACATTTGAAATGATGATTCGCCATGTTCTCGCGCGAATTCGCGCTGTTGCTGCCTGCGGTATCTCGGCTCTGACGATGGCCATGCCTGTCGCTCAGGCGGGAGATTATCCCGACCGTCAGGTAAGGCTGATCGTTCCACAGGCGCCCGGCGGCGCGTCGGATTTTCTGGCGCGCCTGATTGCCCAAGGCTTGACCCAAATGTGGGGGCAGACCGTGGTGGTCGACAACCGGGCCGGCGCGGGCGGCGACATTGGACTGGAAGCCACCGCCAGATCTCCTGCCGACGGTTATACGCTGCTGCTCACCTACGAGGCCACGCAGGCCATCAATGGCAGTCTGCGCAATCTGTCGTTCGACCCAGTGAAGGACTTCACGCCGATTGCAACTGTGGCCACGGTGCCTTTCATCGTGGCGGTGAACAAGAACATCAAGGCCAATACCTTTCAGGAATTTGTCGCCTTGGCGCGCGCCCATCCGGGTATGACATTCGGTTCCGCCGGCAGCGGCTCGGCCAACCATTTGCTGGGCGAAATGGTCAACATGGTGGCCGACACCAAGATGGTTCATATTCCCTACAAAGGAGCCGCGCCCGCGATGACCGACCTGATCGGAGGTCGCATTGATGCCGTTTATAACAGCGTGCCTTCGATTGCTCAGCAGATAGATGCAGGCCAGGTCAAGGGTATTGCCATCACCAGCAAGGCCCGTTCGGCCCGTTTTCCGAACCTTCCCACCATCGCCGAATCCGGCTATCCGGATTTCGATGTCAATCCCTGGTTCGGCATCTTCGGCCCGGCCAATATGCCGCCAGCCATCGTCGAGAAGATCAACCGCGACGTAGCCACACTGTTGGATAGGCCCGACGTGAGAAAGAGCCTCGCCGATCAGTCGGCCGAGCCCTTGAAGACCACGCCAAGGCAGTTGGGCGACATGCTGAATGCCGATATCAAGAAATGGGCGGTGGTCGTGCAGAAGTCCGGGGCCAAGTCCGACTGATCGCATAACCAGGGAGACCCGCCATGAAATTCAGCCGCCGTCATGCCATCGCCACGCTCGGCGTACTCGCTGCCGCGCCGCTCGCGCGCGCCAATAACGCACCCTGGCCAGCCAAACCGATCCGGCTCGTGCTGCCTTATGCAGTCGGCGGACCTACCGACGCGGTCGCGCGCGCGCTCGGCACGCGTATGTCGCAAGAACTTGGGCAACAGATTGTCGCCGACAACCGCGACGGCGCCAGCGGCAACATCGCCTGCGGCATTGTTGCCAACGCGGCGCCCGACGGCCATACCGCACTCTACCACTCGTCGGGTTTCACCATCAGTCCGGCGCTCTACAAGAACCGGCCATACGACCCGACCAAGGATTTCACGGCGGTGGGACTGACATCCATAGTTCCCACGGTCATCATGGTCAACAAGCAACTGCAGGTGAGCAACATTCAGGAGTTTGTTGCCTACCTTAAGGCGCATCCGGGTGATCTCAGTTTTGGCACCGTCGGCGTTGGCAACATGACGCATTTGGTGATTGCGTTGCTTTTGCAGCGCCTGGGACTGAAAGCGATTGCTATACCCTACAAAGGAACTGGTCCGGCGATGGCGGATTTCATCAGCGGGCGCCTGTCCTTCATGCTCGATGCGATAAGCACCAGCCTGCCCTATATCAAGGACGGCCACGTGAACGCAATCGCATTGACCAGCGAGCAACGCAGCCCGCTGCTGCCGCAAGTGCCCACGCTCAACGAGAGCGTGATGCCCGGTTTCATTGCGCCAAGTTGGCAAGGCATCATGCTGCCAGCCAAGGCGCCGGCTGAAGTGGTGCGCCGATTCAACGAGGCGATCGCGGTGGCTGTGCGCGACCCGGAGTTACGCAACCGATTCGCCGCGCAAGGCGTGCAACTCGAAGGTTCGACGCCCGAGCAGTTTGCCGACCGCATCAGAATCGAAACCGCTCGTTGGGCTGAAGCAGTGCAGGCTGCCGGTATTGAACCACAGTGACCAAAGTCTCCGGTTTCAGGCCGCGATAGACGATCTACCGCGTTCATCCATTGCCGGCGACGGCATGTTGGTATTCCGGCCTGCCCATTTTTCAGGAGTTTTCATGTCCAAGGAAAGCAGACCCATCCGCTCCGACATCGGTTGGAGCGACAAGACGAGCATCACTCTTTTCGGCAAGGATTTTCCCGAGGAAATTCTGGGACATCTGAATCTGGGTGACATGGGGTTCATGGAACTTACGGGACGCGTGCCTAATTTGCAGGAGTCGCGCATGTTCAATGCCATGGCAGTGACCTTGGTGGAACATGGCATTACGCCCAGTGCCATCGTGGCACGGATGACCTATATGGGAGCGCCGGAGTCGTTGCAAGCCGCTGTGGCCGCCGGCCTCAACGGACTAGGCACGGTGTTCGTGGGCAGCATTGAAGGCGCGTCCAAAATGCTCTACGAGGTCATGCCCAAGGCCGATGCGAACGCCGATTTCGCGGCGCTGGCCAAAACCATCGTGGATGGATTCGAATCGCCGCGCCGCATTGTTCCCGGCATAGGCCATCCGCTGCACAAGCCCATCGATCCGCGCACGCCGCGGCTGTTCGCTATCGCCCGTGAAACCGGTTTCAGCGGTTCTTACGTGAAATTGATGCAGGCCGTTTCAGACGAAAGCTCCCGGCGCAGTGGCAAAGTCTTACCTGTGAACGCCACGGGAGCCATCGGTGCCCTGTGCTGCGAAATGGGCTTCGACTGGAGGATCTGCCGCGGCTTGGGTGTCATGGCTCGGGCGGTCGGTCTGATCGGCCACATCCTGGAGGAGTCCCGCAATCCCATGGGGCCAGAGATCTGGCGCTCCATTGAAGACCGCGCGACCCGTCACATGCGGCCTGGCGCGGAGCAAGACGACGCGCAGGGCGGTTGAGTTTTCAATGCAGCACAGGTCAATCCATCATGCAGGAAACAGGTTCCCATTCGCTATCGGCGCTGTTCAATCCACGATCAGTTGCCATCATCGGCGCTTCTGAGGATCGGGACCGGCTCTCGGGCCGGCCTTTGCGCTACCTTATCGACGCCGGCTTTACTGGCGCTATCTATCCTGTTAATCCGAACCGCGCCACCGTCCAAGGCTTGCCAGCCTACCGCAGCATCCTTGATGTCCCTGCAGCGCCCGATCTTGCGCTGGTGGTGGTGCCGGTCAGCATGGTGCGTCAAGCGGTGCAAGACTGCGCCACCTGCGGCGTGAAGGCCATATATCTGCTTACTGGTGGTTTCGCCGAGAGCGGTGAGGACGGTGAGCGGCTGCAGCGGGAGATTGGTGACTACGTGCGCCAGCAGGGCATCCGCGTGTTGGGCCCCAACTGTCTGGGTGCCTTTAATGTGCAGAGCCGCTTTTTCGGCATTTTCGGTACCTCGCTGGAACGTGGTATGCCCGAGCCGGGGCCAGTGTCTATCGCCAGCCAAAGCGGCGCCTACGGTCAGCACCTGGCTTATTTGCTGCGGCGTCGTGGCGTGGGTCTGGGCTACTTCATGAGCACGGGTAACGAACTCGATGTTGAACTCGGCGAATGTATCGAATGGCTGGCGGCTCAGCAGTCGGTTGGGGTCATCCTCGCCTACGCCGAAGGTGTGCGCGATGGTGCTCGTTTGGTTGCTGGCCTGGAGGCAGCACGCTTGGCGCGCAAGCCAGTGGTATTCGTCAAGGTTGGTGTCTCACAGGCCGGCGCGCATGCCGCAGCCTCGCATACTGCGGCGCTGGCAGGCGCGGACGACATCTATGAAGGGATGTTCCGGCAGTTCGGTGTCTATCGGGCGCATTCCATCGAAGAACAGGTGGATATCGCCTACGCCTGCGCCAAAGCGCGCTCGCTGGCGCGCGGGCGGCTCGGCATCCTCAGCGTGTCCGGCGGCGGCGGCGTGCAGATGGCCGACGCTGCAGAGCAGCATGGGCTGTTGACACCCGCTTCGTCGGACGCCTTGGCCGGGCGGCTGCGTGCCATCATTCCAGCAGGTGGTCATGCCAATCCGGTTGACGTAACTGGACAGGTGGTCAACGAACCGCAGTTGCTGAGCGACGCTGTGCGCGCCGTGGTCGATTCCGGTGACTACGATTGCTTGGCAGTTTTTCTTGGTACGGTGCCCCTGACTAGCGCCAATGCACCGTTGTGCGACGGAATCGCTGCAGCCACAGAACAGTTCCGCCAACGGGACGTGGCCGTGGCAGTATCCATGGTCGCCGACGAACCTGTGGTACGGGAATACGAGAAGCAGGGCTTCCTGATCTACGAGGATCCGGCCCGAGCCGTGCGCGCCCTGGGTGCTCTGCACGCTTTCGCTTTGGCATTTGCCATGGAGCGGATGCCGTTGCTTCCACCTGTCACTCCGGCTATCGCCTATGGCAAGGCTCTGTCGGAACTGGAGGCTAAGGCGATCCTGCGGTCTGTCGGCATCGCGACATTGCCGGAAACGCTGGCTGCCTCGGCCGACGACGCCGTGGCTGCGGCTGCCCGTATCGGCGGCCCCGTCGCGCTGAAGATTGTGTCCTCAGCTATCGTGCACAAGACCGAGATTGGTGGCGTGGTGCTCAATGTGTCCGGTGACGCCGCCGTGCGTGCGGCTTTTGACGGTCTTATCAAGCGGGCACGCCAAGCTTATCCAGACGTCATGCCCGATGGCGTGCTGGTAACGTCCATGGCACCGCGCGGCGTGGAAGTAATTCTTGGGGCCGTGTCCGACCCGGTGTTTGGCCCGGTCGTGATGTTCGGCCTGGGCGGCGTTCTGGCGGAGTGCTACCGGGACACGGCCTTTCGTGTTGCACCTTTCGACCGGGCGGAAGCACGCAGGCTGATCAGCGAGACCCGGGCGGCGCAGCTGCTACGAGGATGGCGCGGCGCGCAGCCCTCGGATCTGCCGGCTTTGGAAGAGGCTCTGTGCGGTCTGTCTTGGCTTGCTGCTGGTTTGGGCACACGGCTCGACAGCATAGACATCAATCCACTGCTGGTGCTGGGCGAGAGTCAGGGTGCTGTCGCGCTGGACGCCGTGGTGCTTACCCGGAACTGAACCACCGCCACGCAGCAGGATCGGCAGACACATTCGCATTTATGTCAAAGACCAAGCATGACTATTACCAGGAGACCAACCATGACCATTACCAGACGCGCGCATTGCCTTCTTGCAGCAGCTGTTTTGCTAGCTGCCACTTTCGGCCCGGCCCCGGCCTCGGCGCAGGCCTGGCCGGAGAAACCGATCAAGATCATCGTGCCTTTCCCTCCGGGTGGATCGACTGATGTTGCGGCTCGCCAGTTCGCCAACCAACTCAGCATCAACCTTGGCCAGCCTATCGTGGTGGAGAACGTGGGTGGTGCCAATGGCACACTGGGTTTGCAGCAGTTGGCGCGCGCCAAACCCGATGGTTATACCCTGGCGGTGGCGTCTAACGGCAACATGGTGATCAACACTCTCCTTTATTCCAAGTTGCCGTTCAACCCGCTGACCGATTTCACGCCGGTGGCCATGCTGGTCGAATACACCAACCTGTTGGTGGTAAAGGCCGATTCGCCTCTGCACAGCATTTCGGATCTCATCGCCTACGCCAAGGAAAATCCCACCAGCGTGACGTATGGGTCCGCCGGCATAGGTGCGAGCAACCACCTTGGCGGCTACATATTGGCCAAGGCTGCCGGTTTCAATGCCACTCACGTTCCGTATAAGGGCAGCGGACCAGCCATGGTAGCCCTGCTAGGCGGCAATCTGACCTTCATGTTCGACGTGCTGTCTACATCCATGCCGCAGATCCAGGCCGGCAAGATCCGCGTGCTGGCTTCCGCCGGGATCACACGCAACACGCAGCTTCCCGATGTGCCGCTGGTGGCCGACACCGTGCCTGGCTTTACCAGCGGTGGATGGTTCGGTCTGTTCGGCCCGGCCAACATGCCGCCCGAGATTACGCACAGGCTGAACACTGAGATCACGAAGATCATCCAGAACAAGGAGTTCGCGAACAGCTTGGCGAAGCAGGGCACGGACACGGTGCCAAGTTCTCCAGAGCACCTGCACGCCGTCATGGTGCGGGAGCAAAAGCAACTGGAATCCATCATGAAGGACTCGGGCATCAAGCTTGACTGAGAGTCGTAACTCTTTCATGCAAATGTCAGTCTCTGGAGGAAGAGACCATGCCGGGCTTTTTTTGTTCCCGCGCCAAACCCGGCTTCAAAACAATTCCCCTGTCTCTGCCTCTGAATCAATAGCTTCAAGCCCATCTCCATTCTGGGCTTGCGGCTGATTCGATGCCGCATCCAGCTTGACCAGCGCGCCCACGCGCACGCCGAGTAGGCGGAGTTTGCGGGTGAGGTCTACGCGCTTGAGGCACTGGCCGGCGACTTGGCGGATG
>Ga0209628_10003901_pt1 | contig 10603 bp, 11 predicted proteins | sample TergutCu122P4_FD_187285 | JGI IMG/M metagenome (GOLD analysis project Ga0209628, IMG submission 187285) | Cubitermes ugandensis P4 segment gut microbial communities from Kakamega Forest, Kenya - Cu122 P4 (SPAdes) (version 2) | ecosystem: Host-associated > Arthropoda: Insects > Digestive system... | reverse complement strand
CATAAAAAACAATGACCCCCAATCAGCTTATGCACAGCATATCCTACAAAACATCCACGAATATGACACCCTTGCAGACACTATGACACTATTAAAACCATTACACGACATCGCCAAACTAATCCCATATGAACAGCTATTCATCCAAACATTCCACCACAACGGAGATCTCATCGACGAAAAGTCCGCCACTGAACACAACCCTTTATTCCATCTGGCGAAATGCACTTAGCGCCGCATACCACACAGCAACCGATCAATACTTAACACACGCACCTGACCAGTCACATTTTGGCCATGGAATAGTACAGTGCTCACCGACCTGGACATCTAACAGGATTTATTCCAACCCAACTGTAAGTAACTTTAACCATTTATAGTCGCTGCATCTTCCAGACCGTAAATTCTCTTATTAAAACATTAACTTATAATTTAGTTTTATGTCTATAAACCCACTACAGTCTACTGTACTACCACTTGTATGACAAATAACACTTGTTTATACTTAACTTTATAAATTACAGCATGATAAACACCAGTGGCTGCTATTACAGTTTATAGTGCTCCTGAAGATGGACGCAAAGGGCGTCCGAAACATTTAGAGCATACTTGTAGTTTTTAATAAACACAATACCGCCAGAGTTGCATCTTGTTGGTTTATTATATATTATAGGGTTACTGATTATTTAAGCAACAGTAGGTGTTCATGTGGAAAGATGTTAAAAAACTTTAATAACATCTCTGATGGGAGTTTGAATACATTTATGCTGACTATCCTACAAGTTATTCTTTAATTTTGTAATTTTTTTGTGTTCATTCTGTATGGGTTTTAAATCTATTGCCTTGTTTAGTGATGCTATGAATAAGACTCTGTAATGTTGATGATTGATAGAACAGTCTGTGCAGTTGATAGTTAAAACACTGCCTGCTGTTACTTCAGGTAAATGCCCTTTATAATATTTCATTGAAATTTGGATTAATTTTAAATTTAACATTGTACCTTGTCTTGTTTGGACTAGACAAGAGTAAACCAAATATTTTTGTATGTGGTCACTGTATGGAGTGAATATATGCTAATGGGGTTATTATCCTTTTCAGTATAAAAATAAATAAATAAAAGGTAATATAATTTGTTACATGCAGTGGAAATTATAGTGATTTCAGTAGTGATCTGTAGTGCAATAACTTACACATTTAAAGGTAACATGACTGAGTTTACAGTCTAGGAAATAACCAAATTTGTTTTCAAAAGTAATAAGTAAATAATTATTAAGACTTCTTTGTTTAAATGTTTAAAACTGCAGTCACAGCTTCACAAAAGAAGTGGTCGTATGAGTTTTTTACAACGATGCTCTGCAAGTAGCTGTTGACACTTCAGCTGGAAGGCTGAAGTGCATTTTTTTGCAGTAAAGTGGTTACTGCACAGCGGATGGAAGAACCATTATGACTAAATTTGAAAAGGATTTTGTAGGAAAAAAATATTGAATATTTTAAAATATAAAGAACCTATATACAAATATCTCTTTTGTACAGAGACAAAGCTGTGTTTTTGATCATGCTACATTATTGCTGTCCAAATAGCGGAATGTAAAAAGCCATAAGCAGTTGGAGAGGATCTCGTTCAACAGTGACTGGTTGAAGAAGTGAGGGTTTTTATTGTTGTGCAACATGTAATAAAGGTGGCTGAACTATCTATGAAACAGTGCCTTTACATTAATTTGACTGTTCCACTGTACATTTTAATTCACTGAGTTTTATACACCAACTAATGCACTTTTATATACATTAAAATATTAGTCTAAAATTTTCATATTAAAGCACTTAAAAACGGATAGAGCACACGTACACACACCATATGTTATGTTGCCGCATCACCACACTAACTTTTTACATTTTTAACAAATTTTAAAATCAGTGACTTTAATAAGGAATATACGAGCTTTCCCAGGATGATCTGAATGAGTTCGAGACATGATGGAGCGTTTTTAAGTGTTTTAATATGAACATTTTAGACTAATATTTTAATGTACATAAAAGTGCATTAGTTGGTGTATAAAACTCAGTGCCTTTACATGTTTTATTTTTTAGATGAGCCAAGACATTTGGGATTAAGTAGTTGCAGATATGAGAGCTAGTACCAGTTGTGCACTTCAGTTGCCTGACTCAATGTGTGGGGGTGTTCTCATCAGTGACTTCATATGCTTGATACATTATTTAGAGACTGATTAAAGGTGACTCTGTGAAGGAATAATATTGGAAGCTTCAAGTCTTCTGGGATGTGGGGGCCATTCGATTGGAAAAGTAACAGCTGCACTAGCTAACGAGGCAGACTTATCTTAAACTGAGTATTACTTACTTACTCCATGGAGCAGAGTCCTTCTTGAGAAGCTAACTGGTTCTGCAGCTAGTCAAGAAATTCCCCGCATTTTCGGAACCCGACGGTTCATCACCGTACTCACAAGTGCCCGCCACCTGTCCCTATCCTGAGCCAACTCCATCCAATCCCCACAACTCCCTCCCACTTCCTGAAGATCCATCTTATTATTATCCTCCCATCTGCGTCTGGGCCTCCCCAATGGTCTCTTTCCCTCAGGTTTCCCCACCAGAACCCTGTGCACCTCTCACCCCTCCCCCATACGCGCCACATGCCCCGCCCATCTCATTCTTCTCGATTTTACCACCCGCAACTGAGTGTTACATCAAAGTAAAGAAGGAGATAGGTCTCCAGCAAGGCAATGGCAGAACTAAGTTTTCTGGGGCCTGGGGCAAGTAATTACAATTACCACACCTGAAAAATTATGAACTTTAAAATCTTAATTATTTTCTTTTAGCTTGATAATTTAAAATCTATTTGGGCTAAAAAATTAAATTTTTTTCATTAAAAGTATTTTGTCGCCGTTTGGGCTCTTCCGCCTGGAGTGGCCGCAAAACTCGCCTTCTTCCTCCTCGTCCTCCCTCCAACAGAGCAAGAATCGTCACGGAAAATAGGGGATCATATGTTTTTCCTAAAATTTGATGCCGTGCAAATATTTTTTAAACTGAAAATAAGCAAATATGTGGGAAAGATTCGCAACTATGAACATGTTTGTTAGGTTCTTCAGTGTGATGCAGCGTTACCTGTAAAGGATTCAACTGGTGATGTATTCATTTGATTGGAATTGGTAACTCTGACAAGCGCCGAAATATAAATGTTCATTTACTGAGAGATGTAGACACTTTTGGTTACGGCATCCATTAGCCAGCCTTCCCAGGTATAGAAAAGCGTGACATTATTGCGTGGATTGTTAGACGTACCAGTCACGACAATCGGAAAATTAACTCTGTCTGTGAGACGATACCACAGTGAAAGCCACTTTTCAAGATTGTAAACCGCGTTATATTTTTTAAACATATCTGGGAGCCACATAAATCCCACCGGGGACATGGATGTCTGTTGTGAGTGTTGCGTGTTGTCAGGTAGAGGTCTCTGCGACGAGCTGATCACTCGTCCCGAGGAGTCCTTCCGACTGTGGTGTGATCTAGAAAAAACAAACTTCGTGAATGGGAAGGCCAAGGTCCACTAGGGGCCTATCGCGCCAAGATAGAGAAAAAAGCTACATAAAAATTCTAAGCACCAGATGGGTGACATGTAGTTCCATTCATATATTGGGCGCCACCGTACAACATCTAGTCGCTTGCGCGAGCTGGCTCCCGGGTTATGTGCACCCTGGTTTAGTAAGCACCATTAAACCTTATTCTCCGTTTGGACAGTTTTCCATGTACAGTACAAGCGACGATACGTACTTGTTTGATGGTAAAGACCACTGCACGAAAAGCGTTGGCTTTGATCTAGTGGGACTGACAATCGTAGTATTAGTGTTTGACTGGAAGATGGCAGTGCGGTGTACGAGTCTCAGTCATACCGAGTTCCATAAACTTGTGTGCGCTACTGTCATGTGTGGAGGTTGTTGCTATAAGTATCCATGTTAAAGGTATTCTGACATTTTTGTCGTCTGCATTTTTCACCATTGCACTGTGACATTTCGACAAAAATTCAACTAACAAGTATTTCCGCAGTGCTTAAAATCCTAACGCCCAAATGGTATACTTATTGAAAACGAAGAGGGCATAGACCTAATGTCTTGTGTCTGTTAACCGTATGGTGGTGCTACCTGCGAACGTACAGCAACGAAACAAGGTGTGCCGATGTTGAAAATGGTGGTAATAGTGTGTGTGTGTGAAAGTAATGCAAAGACATTTTGTTCTAAGCTGTGACAATACATTTTGCAAGAGGGCGTGGTGGTACAATCACAGGTAAGTATATGGAACGTTTAAAACACGGGGCCTAGTGTTAATAATACCGTATCTGCTTATTTACGTTACGGGTATGTTGGCTTGTGCACGTAGTGGACCTTGAACTAATTATCGTTACGTCTGGACAAGTCTTTGTATTCCAGGTACCACTGTCTAGTTCGCTTCACTGGAAATTCTTTACCTGTGGAATTTTTACGACTCTTTAAAAAAATAATGAAAATTGGCAATGTTTTTACGCTGAATTCAGTCGTATGTTGTGTCGTAGAATTTTCTATCCTTACAGTGACATTTGAATCAGTTGTTTCAAAAGGTGTTGCTTAATATCTGAATGTAGCGAATTTGATGACATTTGTGTGACTTGATACTGGGTAAGACTGTTCTCAGGTAAGTTCACTCTGGCAGCACAAAATGCGCAGCTGACATTGCATAAGCCACTTTAATAATCCAAATGGTTGAAAAATTCAGTCTGGAAAGATTTTTCTCACAAAATTTTGTGTAAGTTACGAGAGTAGCGACGTTTGTCTCACAAGACACTGTATGTAACTGTCCTTTGTGTTTGGAAACCATGCTGTTATAAAGAACATGTGTAAACGCAGGTTATGAATTAACTACCATTTACTTCCTCTCCAACAGGGAGATCTATGAGATGTGTTTCGTCCTTTTATAAAGTCTTCAGAGAAGCTTGTTTAGAAAACATAGATATCTGAAGTTCAAAATAACTATAGCTATTTGTATATATATTTTGGTATGAGAATATGTACATTCAAATACAGGATAAGCAAAATGTTTCTGTGCATCTGTTCCACTCTGTTGCCTGTGGTATGCCCCACACATGCAATGCTTTAGGTGGCATATATGACCTCTGTCACATTTCCATAGGCGTCATTTCCAATGTTTGCTGTAACCACAAGTACTGTACATTCATTGTGACATCCACTATGACCTATACCTACTTCAAACTGGTGTACAGGGACAGTGTGCTCCCTGTGTGTGTGTGTGTGCAGGATTGGCTGGTTATGTTGTTCTCAATCATCTTTGTCTCTGCATTGGAGATTAATGTGCTTTATCTGCTGTGAATTTCATGTTTACAAGTATAAACAATAGCAGAAATTTAATAATACAAATTGCAGTTTTTATCTTTGTTGTGAACATTGATACAGAATCACATGTAGTGTGTACGTCATGTGTGTGTATGGTGGTATGCAGAGGAAAGAAACTGTTGTTAATTTTCCAGATTGTTTGTACATTAGTTTTTATGGTGTTCTCATTTGATGGGTACACATTTAATCAGGCAACAGTGCAAGACAGTCAGACAGCTTTGCAAATTTTACTGTTGTCTGCCATGTGAGTAAGTTATTGTGACTCATTTCAGTTGTCAGGAAGAGAATTTGCAGCATATATCGCAGTCCACTTGGTTGCAGAAACTGCCCATGAATAATGATTTCACTGACCATTTTTCTAATTTTTTGTAACTGGAAGGGCTTATGGTATGGATTCTTTAAGTAGGCTTGGAAAGAAGGTGCCTTCTAAATCAAGTGACATGATTCTTCATGGGGTTGATTAAAAGATGACATAATAACACTTATGTTAAGTGCTGTCTACAGATTTTGACTGGGAGTGGGCATGATGAATGTGTCACTGTTTACCATGCTACCTTGAAGTGTATGCCAGTGTAATGGATTTGAGATATGAGAATTTTTTGATTAACCAAGGTGTTGAGTAGCTTAGAGTGTTTATATTAGGACTAGCCTAGAATCTCAACAAAGCAGTAATATGTTGTGAAATTAGTTTAGAATGCTTCAACTCATATTTAATTCTTCCAGTCACATAGAAAACTGAATGTGATAGCAGTAAAGTAGGCAGGGTTTCATCCCTTTTAAATGTAGAATTTTGTGTGTAAATGTATATTAGACAAACATGTAAAGTTTCATTTGTTTATGATAGTCATTCATGTTACTCTACTTGATCTTCATGCACCCTTTTGTAATGCATTTTACTTGGTGAATCTTTCCACTTTCCCATCTTACTGTTGATCAATATGCCTGAAAATTTAATTGCCATAAATGTTTGATGGAAATCTTCTATGGGGTTCACATTATATGACTGCATAAGCCCAGCATAAGTGGTGAACTGTGTCCCTTTTGTGGGCGCGTTTGTGTCATCAAAAATTGAAAACCCTACACATAAAATTTGTACAAAATCCATGAAATGCTTTTTGGGATTACATGTAAATGCCACTTATGGCCTTATATAAACTAGACCTTATTATTGATCAATTAGACAGAAATTTGGAACTGCTCAGTGTCTTACAGAAATTTTGTATGTCAGTTTTGCAGTAAAGTCTGTGAAATGGTTCATAATATGGTTTTATGTAAACTAGAATGCATTGTGGTTCACTGTGTCTCAAAATCAGAATTGTTTAATTGCTTGTAGTCTTCTTTAGAATATTTCAGCAGTATCTGTAGAATGCTATTTCTGCGGTGCAAGAAGTTGGTGGCTTACAAGAACCTGTCTTTAAGCCATATCCTAAACCACTTGGAGTCAGTTCACAACCATTTGTTTCTGCAAACTGTATCCTGCTTTCATTGCCCATCTGCTCTAAATAGTCTGTTGCCTGGAGGTTTTGAAACTAAATTTAGTGTGAATTTTGGGTCATCATGCATACTATGTGCTCCACCCTTCACATCTTCATTTACAGGGTTTTCATTCCTTGATGCTGCTTAAGCCTGGCATAAGCACTGAACTAGACTAGGTAGGCTGACTTTTACAACAAACTTGACACTGTCATGATGTAGTATCTGGTAAAGGGTACAGGTTATACTTAGTGAAGTTTGTAATGTAAATTTCTTGTTTGTCATGTTGCTTACAAATTCTCCTCTATATGCTTTCTGCACTTTGTTCTGAAACACGTGTAAACTGTGACACTGTATTGCCACCCATAGAACTGACGCAAGTCGAAGATCCTGTGTGACATTACATAACCTGCTCTGCTTTTTAAGGTAATGTGTTTTTAGCTCTCTGCCCAACCCCCAAGCTGAAGGTTTATCCATTGTCAGATGTCAGTGACTGCATTTTCAGTGTATTTTTAGCAAGCTGAAAACATGTCATGCTGTGTTGATAAGTAGCCTACTACAATTGGTTGAAACAAACCCTGAAGATAGGTAGTTTGTCACTTTGAAATGTTGATGATGTCACACCTCACAAGCCAGCCAGCTTCATAGTCACCATTGTGAGAATTACAAATCTCACATAAATTACTGTTCAGGATGCTTAATTGGATATAAATTGCCATAATCATGCCTGTATTTTATGTTATGTACTAATTTTTGTATGGTAACACATATTGAAGAACTGGATTACTTTCAATTGAAGCTTTATATGGGACCCACATTGACTGTTGTAATTCCATCCACCTGTTTTTAGTATTGTATCTACCAGTATCAAATTCTATGAAAATCCATATAGTAGTTCTGGAGTCGAAACATATGGGTGGCTTGACATACAAATGGACACATTGTTTTATGATGTGTGTGTGTGTATCTTGTAGTTCACACACACAGCACACAGAAATCGCCAAGGGTCACTGGCCTTTTGGTGTAATGAACTAGGATACAGAAACTTGTGTTGTGACCACATGATCACTGAGAGGATGGTGAGAATTCCCTTTCAGCACACATTTCACTTCAATACATGTGGTACAAATACAAAAAACTTACTAATTTATAAGCATCTAGTTTGTGTAATGTGTAAAGGTGGTTAGGGAAAGTGTTTTGGCATGAAAGAGAAATACGGTTTGCAACTTTGCTGGTGCACTGAATATTCCGATTACGGTTTTGTGTTTTTCTGAAGTCCTTGTATATTGTGAATGACACTATAGTGCACTGAGGTAGATCACACCCACAATTTTACCCAGGTTAGCCATTTCACTTTATTTATTATTTATTCTTTTCTCATTCGTCTTTAGTATTATCCCATAAATAGCCCATGGACTAGTCAGAATACATAAATTTACGTTTGCAGAGAAATGAAAGCAGAATATAAGGAGGTAGCTTGTGTTCTATTCCTTTATGAGTTCTATTTCTGGCTTTAATTTTAAACCCTCCCTATGTTGTTTGTATTGCATTGCATTGTATGTGACAATGCTCAAGCTGTCTTGTAAACATCCAGTAATATGTGCAGCGCAAACCTCTGTTTTAGAAAAATGTTGTCCCTGTAAAGTGTTGTACAGTTATGAATTATACGCACAGAGCACCATTCTGTAAGTCATTGTTTCCCAAATGGTGTTACGTAGAGTGAAAATAAGAGCTTTGCAAGAAAATAGCATTATGATAAGAACATTTTATTATTATTATTATTATTATTATTATTATTATTATTATTGGCTTTATTGAAAGTAATTTTCATTTTTATTGGACAGTAATTTATTCTTTTAACTATTTCGGAATTGTTGCTACACTAGAATTCATACAGTAACAGTATTTTGAAAATGAGGTTTTTGTTTTGTTTTGTTATTGAACCTCATGTTTGTTTTTGAAGTTAAATTTTTGTACACATTTTTCATGTACATGAAATGGGACTTTAATTTTTAATTATGTACATTTAAATATATTGGTCTCATATCGTTGTTTAACATTTATTTATTTTTGTACTTACGTATTTGTGATCTAAGTTTGTAGTGTCAAAGTAAAATTTTTTTGAGGGTTCCACAGACAATTTTCAAGTGCGAAAGGGTTCCATACCCAAAATTAAATTGGGAATCGTTAAGTATTCAGAGCCGATTATGGTAAGGCTCTAAGACGGAGTATGAATTTTACACGTGCGGCCCGCGAATCGGCCCACAGTAACTGTTGTGGTGGTATTCTGTGAGGTGCGAACTGAGGCTGAAGAAACAGTAGACCATCGCGCATCCAGCTTGATGGAGCGTAAGCGTCCATAATCGGCATTTAAGAGGTATCGACTGTAAATCCTCATACTTACGATATTTCGATGATCGTTCGTAAATCTGTAGTTAAGATATGGAGAAATCATGTAGTGTGTGTTAAAAATTGTGTGTTGTTTTTTTAAAGTAATCGCGAATTTAACGTTAGGGACAGTAACAGGGCGAACACACCTAAAGTGATACGGTCTGCGGACGTTTCCTAACTTGTTAGTATTTTTTGTCAGTCCATCCATGCAAGTGTCGGGGTAGATCACAATTATGCCTTCACTGTTTCCTTTTAAGTCCTTTCGAGTTTATCTCTTACCATTCCTACCGAGAGCACTGTAAAATGAACCATAAATGAACCACCAGCGCTAGTTGTGTAAAGTCTTGTCCTTTCATATATGTGTCAGTCTTCCTAATGGTCTGCTTCCTTTAGATTTTTCTGGCCTGACCTTTGTATGCATTTCTCGCCCCATTCTTGTTATATGTCCCGCCCATTTTATCCTCGCTGTTTATTTGGTAATGCTATTAATATTTGGCAGTTACAGTTGTTGGTAGTCTCACTGTAGTCGAGCACTTCAAAGGAAAATATGCCTCACAAATTCTTCCCATAACTTTTCGTTATTTAGTACCGTGTGTTGATTTAGAAGCATTGTCGCAGTTATTTTGGCGATTTATGCTGTTCACATTAGGGTGCAGCTGTTATGTAGCTGCATTATTTATGGAGCACCATAACAACGGCGGTCAAGGTTACGCATTGTCTGAGAGAGACAACCCGTTTACCGCATAAAGAAAAGTCTTTTTGGGGTCTTCAAGTCTAGACAAACATCTCATTGTCCTGTTGCCAGCTAGAGCGCCGCTCCCTTATTGCAATGCAGCTCTTAGTTTTTATGGGTTTCATAATTGTTACTTGATACACGGTCATTTTATACTGCAGTGTGAAAATGTGGTTATTGTGCCGAAGGTAATGTGATGCGTGGCGTCATCTGTGTAGGTGTGTATCCGAAGGCTTGCTTCAGCTGTGTGGGTGTGTATCCGAAGGCTTGTTAGGTGTGTATTCGAAGGCTTCTGTCTGGCATGTAGGCCTTCTGGTGTGTAGGTGTATATCCGAAGGCTTCTGTCAGGTGTGTAGGTGCGTATCCGAAGGCTTGTCAGATGTGTAGGTGTGGATCCTAAGGCTTCTGTCAGGCGTGCAGGTGTATATCCGAAGGCTTCTCTCAGGTGTGTAGGTGTGTATCCGAAGGCTTGTCAGATGTGTAGATGTGGATCCTAAGGCTTCTGTCAGGTGTGCAATGTGTATCCGAAGGCTTCTGTCAGGTATGTAGTTGTGTATCCGAAGGCTTGTCAGATGTGTAGGTGTGGATCCTAAGGCTTCTGTCAGGTGTGCAG
>Ga0209628_10003900_pt1 | contig 10603 bp, 6 predicted proteins | sample TergutCu122P4_FD_187285 | JGI IMG/M metagenome (GOLD analysis project Ga0209628, IMG submission 187285) | Cubitermes ugandensis P4 segment gut microbial communities from Kakamega Forest, Kenya - Cu122 P4 (SPAdes) (version 2) | ecosystem: Host-associated > Arthropoda: Insects > Digestive system >... | reverse complement strand
TTTTGTTCAAAATCTGCCAATGTTCCCTCAAAGACAATGGCTTCGTTTATGTTTACGCCCATCATAATTTTCAATAGCATTTGTGTAAGTTCCACGCTGCGTTCCGCCGACTTTATCGCTGGAATTTGGTTTTTTAACTGCACTTCCGACCGCATTTTTTCCAATTCAGAGGCTACGCCTTGTTCATATTTACGCGAAATCTCGTCAAAACTTAACTGCAAATTGTCGTAATTCCGCTGCAAAACGAGATACGATTCTTTTGCCAATAAATAGTTATAATACGCTTTTTTCACCTCATTGACTAAGGCAATTTTGGACGAGCGGGCATTTTCCATTGCCATTTCCACGTCTAACTGCGATAGTTTCACGTTGAACCACGCCGTTGGAGCGATAATCGGCAAGGAGAAACTTAGCCCCGTATTCCAATTATTCGATGTTCCTACTTCCATAGGACCGCCATCGCCGCCCGTTTCCGGAAGTTCAACCGGTATTCCGTGCATCAATAAGGCTCTAAATATCGGTTCGAGAATCCCCGTAATGCCCGATGTCATCTTCGACATATCCATCACCATTTTTTGCTTTTGCAAAGTGTGGCTGTAACTTGCAGTCGCCGAAACGCTCGGAAACAGCGGAACAATTTGCTCCTTTTTGTAATTCTTCTTCACCTCAATATCTCTGCCCGCAATCCGCATAGACGGATTCTCGCTAAGGGCAATCTCAATCGCCTTATCAAGATTTATGCTAATAATATCTGCCTTTTTGTCTGTCTGGGCAAATAAACCCGCTTTAATTAAAATTATATGACACAATGTCATTAAAATTCTTTTTCTTGTCATTTTATATCTATTTTTATTCTTATACAAGTTATATTTAACGTTAATTTTCATTTTTTATTTTGATTATCCGTAAATTCTCTTGCGAATTTTAACGCTAAAATAACCGTATGCAACGCTTACGGTTATACGTGAAACCGCTCGTTAAGTGCTGTTTTTTTTTATTTTCATTTCCAAAAATCCAATAAATTTTTAATTGCTTCCTTGAATAATTGCGGGGATTTTATTCCTAAAATCAGTTTTCCATTTTCGTTGAGTAAAAATCCGACTTCGATTTCAATTATTCTTTCTTCTTGACTACCGTATAAAACTACTGTCCTGATAATCTTGTATTTAGGGTAGTGTTTTTTGTTGTATATATTATCAAAAGCATCATAACTTGTCAATTCCTTAATTCCGTTTGCACGAAACTGATACTTTTTCCCTTCAACGTCAATGATGATTTTGTTGGACAAATCAAGCAGAACTAAATCTGGAATATTGATAATCTGTGATTTGTCGCCTGCTTTGTATTTCTTTCTGTCTGTGTATTTTGCAAGTGGAATTGGGTCGCCCTTGAGTGGAATAAAATAACCTTTTTCGCAGCCTGCGTGGTTTTCAAAAATGGAACGTCCATTGGCAAAATTTTCTACAACCAAATGAATAAAAATTGTTCCAAGTTTCTCGCCGTCAAGGTCGTATCGCCAGTAATTTTTGTTCATTTCTGCTTTTGGAATAGTCAAACCTTGCAAAGAAATCCCCAATTTATTGGCAATTTGAATGAATTTATTTGTTTTTCCAACGTGATTTTGCGAAAGTCCGTGTTGCGTTATTTCAATTTTTTCTTTCCAACCCAATTTTCGCAAAACAGCAGAAATTATTGACAACGCACCAATATTTGGGTCGTGGGAAAGTCCGCCGCTTTTAAATAATCTGCCTGAAATTTCGATTTTTCCTTTCTTTTTTGTTAGCAAAATTGGCACGTTTCCTTTGGGTGCTTTTCGCATATTTTGTTTGAAATCAATAATTTCGTCAATGTTTTTGAAAGGAATAAATACTTTTTTATCCAATTCCTTGCCTAAAATTTCAACTCCCAAAGTCAGCAACAATCTTGTTCCGAAAATATAAGTTTCTGTCGGTTTTACTTTTTGTTCGATTTGCAAGTTGTAAAGCATTATTTTTCTTACTGTTGGGTAGTAATTTTGAATAAAAACAAACTTATTGCAACGCTGATAAACACCTGTATTTCGACTTTCTTTGTCATCTGTTTTGGTTTCTTCTATTGCGTAAATAGGTGTATCTTTGGCAGTTGGCTCGTTTTTCTGATAGAAAATCAAAAAGTCGGTGAAACTTGAATTCCCAGAAACAGTCTTTACAAAAATTTTATCCACTAAATTACAACGTAAACCAATAATTTCGTAAGTAAAAGTAAATTTTCCCTTGTTCAAAATTGGTAAAATTCGGATTGTATCAATAATGACAGCAACATTGTTATCCTTTGCAAATTTCTGAAAAATTGCTGCAATTACTTCTTTTTTAGGTCGTTCCTCTGTCAAAAACCAAAGATTTTTACTCATTTTCTTAAAATATATAATTGTTCCTTAATATGTTTTTTATTTTTGCTTTCTCCGTTATTATTACTCTTAAAACGCAGATAATCAAACTCTTCTAACTCGGTTTTTCCATAATTTGAAAGAATTGACAAAATTTCTTTTTGCGGCATAATTCCCTCGTTGTTATAACTCAAAATCAGCGTTTTATATTTTCCGAATTTTGCAATTTTTTCCAATTCTTGCAATGCTGTTGTTGCGTTACAAAATTTTGATTTTTGATTTTCGTAATTTGCTCTTAATCCTGTAACTCCTTTAATTTCAGGATTATCATATTTTGCAATCGTTTCTAGTAAATGATAATTCGGAGCATATTGTCGTTGGTTGTAAGGCGGGTCGAGATAAAAAATATCGGCTTCGATTTTTTCAAGCAAAATTACGGAATTTTCATTAAAACATTGATTTTCAGAATCATTTTTTATAAATTCAATCGGTCGCAATTCTAATTTTTTAACTGCCCGCGGATCCCATTTTTTGTGAAAAGCGGCGTAAATTCCCGCTACATTTGCATAAAATGGTACTGTTTCAATCAAACACGCCAACAACATAAAATATTCATTTTCAGACAGTAAACCTTCATTTTTCCATTTTTCGATTTGCTCTCGTATTGCATCAATCCGCAATCCGTTTTCTTCCGAAAAATACATTCTATTTCCCGAAGGCGTATAATTTTGATATATAAAACCTTGTTTATCAGGAATTTGATTAAGATACTCAACAATGACTTGCAACGGTGTGGAAAATAATTGCTGGGTTTGAAAATCTAATTTTTTTACTAATTTTTCAAATGTAAGTGCTTGATTATTTTGAATATATGCTTTTTGCAAGACAAAAGAGAAATACAACAAATCGGAAGAAAAAATTTGATAATTCAGTTTTTTGAAAAATCGCCCCACGTTGGTAGTTCCTGCAAAAAAATCAAAAAACGATTGACCTTTTATTCCTTTTTCAATCATAATTTGATAAATTTTATCAACTAAATTTTCCTTATTCCCGATAAATCTCATTCTAAATCAATCAAATAGTGGATATTGTTTCAACTGTTTTGGCGGGTCGTAATTCGTAATCAAAACCTCCACGCTTGCATTTTTATTTCTATCAATGGTCTGGTAGTTGGAATTTGAATAATTGTAATTGAAGTAATTCACTTGATAATCATTTGTTTCGACCCAATTTTTCAAAATTTTGTTTTCTTTTCCCTTGTGTTCCAAAACATTTGATAATGCAAACTTAATTCCCTGATAATTAAGATTATCCAAAATTTTCAAAAGCGATTTCTCTTCTCTTTCCGACCAGCCTTTGAAACCACGTTTGCCGTCATTGTAAGTTCCGCAAGTTATCAAATAGGGTGGGTCGCAATAAACAAAATCATTGTTTGTAAAATTCTCAAAATCAAACTGTTCAAAATCTACGCTCGAAAAAATTACATTATTTTCTTTGATTTCAATAATAAAATCTTCCAAATTTTGCCTCATTGTCGGGTTAAAACTGCTTCTTTCCCGCCCAAACGGATTATTAAATTCGTGATTATTATTGAAACGAATTTGATGATTGAATGAAAACGCTATCAAAACAAACAAATCAAGCGGATTTTTCTCTTTGTTATATATTTTTCGTAATTGATTGTAACCCAATTCATTAGTTAATGAAAGTTGAAACTCGTCTATTCGTTTTTCAATGTACCACAATGTTTCGTCTAAACCTTTCTCTTGAAATACTTTGTACATTTCAATCAAGTAAACCAGATTATCATTGAAATAAATCTTGTTCGCATTTGCATTTATTCCGACATTGCAACCACCACAAAATAAATCTACAAAATTGTCAATTTCTTTCGGAAATAACGGCAAAAGTTGCGGCAACAACCTACTTTTCCCACCGATGTAATTCAGCGGCGACTTTATTTCCTTTGACTTATATGTTAATACAACTGACATTTGATTAAAATAAATACGAAATGCAAAGATACAATTTATTTATTATTATTGAAAAAATCTCCAAAACGGAGCGTTTTTTCTATCAATTCGAGTCCTTTTGGCGTGGAAATGCCCCTTAAATAACAAAGAACTGTATTTTTAAAAAGGTCATCGGGAGAATGTTTTTCAAAAAATTCCAACTTATCAAAAAGTGCTGTATGAATGGTAAATATCACATCTATAATAATTTCAGGGTTTATGTCGGACAGGAAAACGCCTTTTTCCATTCCTTCTTTTATGATGTCAATAATGCGTTTTTTATACGATTCGATGTATTTTTCCATCGTTTGACGGTATATATCTGTGTGCAACCGCCAAATATCTTTTAAAAAACGATTATCTCCGACAAGCATTTTTTGCAATTTCGGGTTGCTCATTGGAAACAATTTTTCGATTACATTATTCGTATTTTTCTCAAAATGAGCATCTACAATCGCTCGCATTCGCTCAATAGTGAAATTAACGCACTCGTATATCAGATTTTCTTTGCTGTCAAAAAGTTCGTACAGCGTCCGTTTGGAAACACCCAGCATACGCGACATCTCGTCTGTACTCACTTTTACGCCATAAGAAGTGAATATTACCGTACATTTTTCTATTAAATCTTCTTTGTATGTCATTATTTTGTTTTTATTTATAAAAACTCAAAAAACGATTTTAGTTTTTTAAGTCCAAACTATATGCAGCAAATATTGTGCCACTGCTTAAAACAAGTCATCATTCCTTAAAAACGACAAAAATTATTTTATAAGCATCTGATTTTAAATAACATATATTGCTGACAGAACGGCAGGAAAATAAAATGTGAAACGTGCGGTTAGGCACCGCTCACCGACCCAAATGTGAATTGTTTTTTTTTCATTTTACTATTTTTTTTGAATTTCCTGCCAAAATGATGTGAAATATTCTAAAATTACCCCTTCAAAAATGTTCTTTTTTACAGAAAAATAACCTAATTTTTAAAAATAAAACTCGTAACTACTTGATATTCAAAAAAAAAAAATAGAATTTTAACGGAGTATATTGCTTTTTTGTGTATCTTTGCAAAAAAATTGTTTTAGTAATTAAATCAAGTAAAAATCAACAAACATGAGAAAATTAGTAATTTTTTTTACAGGAATGATGCTGTTTTTAGTTTTACAGCAAACACAGGCGCAACAATCTATTTCAATAAATGTGCCGAAAATTTCGGGAGGCAATACAAATTGTCTTCAAATGGGAACGCCCGTACAACAAAATGTATGGGTGAAAAATACAGGTAGTATGCCGCTGTCGTGGATAAAGGTTAGATTAGACGTGCTGGGTGATTCTACGCAGTGGAATATACACGATACAATACCTACCTTGTCCCCCGGTGATAGTGCGTTGGTCAATCTTCCCTATCAAGTTCCAAATTGGAGTCCGTATTATCTGTGGGTAGATGCTTATGGTGGTTTGGGTGTGTATGATTCTGTTATCATACAGGAATGTGCGGGTATAGAAGACCTTGAAATAGGCTTTGTCAGTCTGCTAGTTGGTTCGCCGAATGCAGCAACACCAGTTAGGGTATATCTGAAAAATAACAGTAGTACCAAAACGTACTATACTGCAATTTTAAATTGGACTATTAATGGTGTGATGCAAGGATCACCAATGGTGTATCAAAACCACTCAGGTCTTGCACCTTCAGGCTATGATACACTTACGATTGGAATGTATTATTCTATAAATTGTACAGATGAAATCAAAGTGTGGATAAATAATAGTCAGGATAATAATCCGAAAAACGATACCGCAATGTATGTTGGGCAGGGTTGTCCGCCAATAATAACAAAAATTTCTGCTACGATGTGCTGGGGCGGTACGTATCAATTTGGCAATCAGACTTTAATCAAAGCAGGAATTTATGTAGATTCATTGCCATCGTCTATTATTGGCGTAGATAGTATTGTAGTATTGAATTTAATCGTTGATTCGGCTTATTACAAGTTTATCAATGCAAGTATTTGTCAAGGGGGACTTTATAATTTCAGAGGTAAAACGCTTACAACAGCGGGTTCTTATTCCGATACGGTATTAAATGTAAGTGCTTGCGATAGTATTATTGTGTTGAATTTAACTGTTATTCAGCCTAAAACCGTGTCTTATTATGGTTATGCTTGTCAGGGTGGAAGTTATAATTTTAGGGGTCAAACACTTACCACTTCAGGTACTTATTATGATACTTTGCAAAGTACACTCGGCTGCGACAGTATTATTTTTACATTAAATTTAACAATAGACACAATTCCTTGCAATGCAACGATTTATGTTATGGTTGGACATCAGGATACGGCGTGTTTGGCTCCAGTATTTGTTGAATTGTATTCTGTACCAAACGGCGGCGGACAATATATATTAGTTGATACGGCAACAATAGCAAATCATAGCAGTGCTTGCATTTTTACTAATGTTGCAGGCGGAGATTATGTAATAAAGGCAATTCCCGACAGTACAGAAAACTTCCTGCCGACTTATTACGGCAATACGGAGTTTTGGAATTTGGCAACAATTATAAACATTGCTTATGATACGTTATATCCCGCTTTTATACAACTCGTTCCGATGCCGCCTTTCTCAAACGGAAGTTCTTCCATTAGCGGTTACGTTGGCAAAGGGAAAGGCTATAAATCCATATCTCAAAAATCGGTGAATGATCCTGCGGAAGATATAAATATATATTTACAGAAAGAAGAAAGCACTGTGTGGAAAACCCTTGCTTATACGCTTACCAATACAGAAGGTTATTTTGAGTTAAAAAACGTTCCTATTGGAAAATTTAGGGTAATGTTAGACGTTGCAGGTATCGAAATGGCTGATATTCAAATTATAGAGATTAAAAACGATGGCGAAAACGTTCAGTTAAAAGATTACGAAGTAACCGAAGACGGCATAATAATTAAAAAAGGAGTTGGCATTTCCACAATTACGAATGCCGAATTGCGAATTACGGTCTATCCAAATCCAACCACGGGGAAATTAACAATTAAAAATGGCAGTTCGACAGGCTCACTGCCCGGCGACGGTACACTGAGCGTACCTGTACTGAGCATAGCCGAAGTAGTCGAAGTGTATGATGTTGTCGGTCAGGTTGTATTCACGTCCGCTGTGTCTGCCTTGTCCCCCGAAACGACAATAGACATAAGCCATTTATCAAACGGCATGTATTTTTTGAAAATAGATGGGAAAATGTATAAAGTAATAAAGAATTAAAATTCCTCACTTTGTTCGGAATGACGGACAAGCGAAGTGAGGAATCTGAAGAAAATTATGGATAGATTCCCGCAATGACGCAAAAAAGAAGCAAGGGGAACATTTCAAAAAAAAGAGCGTCTTTTTCTATTCACAATTTACATTTTGCGATTCACAATAATTTCTATCTTTGTGTCGTTTTCTGCGTAAATTAGCAAATAACACGTGAAACATTTTTGGTTAAATCTTATAAAGTTATTTCTATTTTGGCTGTTATTTTTTGCCATTACAAGAGGATTGTTTTTGTTGATTTACAGTCATTTACTTGTTAATATTCCGCTGAAAGAAATTTTGGCAGTTTTTTATCACGCTTTGCGTTTGGACATGGCAACGGCTTGTTATTTAATAACTTTTCCGCTGTTTTTGTTTACGTTGCGACTGTGTTTTAAGCATAAAATTACGATTATTTTGTTGCAAATAGTTATGATTATTGAACTTTTGGCGACTTCTCTGATTTTATTTGCCGAAATAGGAATCTATGGCGAATGGCGTAGTAAATTGAATTACAAAGCATTAGCATATTTGCAACATCCTGATGAAATAGTTAAAACGGCAACATCTTCGCAGATTATTTTGTTTATTTTGGGAACGATTGTTTTGGTGGTCGGATTTTACCTCTTATTCAACCGATTTGTGTTGAAACCGCCTATTACTCCGCCGAAAAAAGCCTATTTTAAAGCACCTATTTCGTTAATTTTTGCTTCAAGTCTCTGTTTTGTGGGTATGCGCGGCGGAATTGATGCCATTCCAATTACGCAAAGTGCGGCTTATTTTTCCCGCTATGATATTTTAAACGATGCCGCTGTCAATCCGCATTGGAATATTATATTGAATATCAAAGACTTCGGCTCGTTAGAAAAAAATAACCCTTTTTCGTTTATGGACAGCGAAAAAGCGGCTGAAATTGTGAAAAATTTACGCAAAATAGAAAAAGACACAACTATCTCATTATTAGATAGAAAGGACATAAATATTGTTGTTATTTTGTTGGAAAGTTGGACGGCAGATGTTATCGAATCCATTAGCGGAACCTCCGAAATTGCCCCTTATTTTAATTTTTTGGCAAAAAACGGACTGCTTTTTACGAATTTTTACTCAAATGGACACCGTTCTCAGCAAGCAATTTGCAGTATGTTGAGCGGTTTTCCGTCTGTTCCGAACTACGATATTACTGATAATCACAGCAAATACAAGCATCTGCCGACTATGGTTGATGTTCTCAAACAGCAGGGGTATCACACGTCTTTTTACTTTGGCGGGAACTTGGATTACGGCAATATCAGGGCGTTTCTTTTGCACGCCGATTTTGATGAAATTATTGAAGAAAAAAATATCGGTAGAAAAATGCCGCGTGGAAAATTAGGCATTCACGACCAATATATGCTTGATTATCAAATAAATAAATTGGACAAACAACAAACTCCTTTTTTCAATGTTTTGTTTACGTTGAGTTCTCATTCTCCTTTCGATTATCCAAAAATTGTTGAAGAATTGAATTGGGAAACGGAAAAAATAAAATATTTAAATTCGGTTAGATACACCGATTATTGTTTGGGAAAATATTTTGAGAATGCAAAAAATAAATCTTGGTACGATAACACATTGTTTATTTTGGTATCCGACCATTCGTATCCTGCACATATTGAAAGGTCGTATTATGAGACTGATTATCAGAAAATTCCAATGTTATTTTTTGGAAATGTTCTCAAAAAAGAATTTCGTGGAAAAACTTGCGAAGTTATTGGTTCTCACATAGATATACCCGAAACGTTGTTTTCTCAATTAAATTTCAATATAGATTTGTTTCAATGGGGAAAAAATATGTTTAATCCATACAGCAACAAATTTGTATATTATGAAGTTGCAAGGGGATTTGGTTGGATAAGCCCGCAGGGAAGTTACACTTATTCTACGGATAGAAATGATTTTCAATATTTTATAGGAGACGAATCGAAGACCGATACCCTCCTTCTCACAGGAAAAGCATACGTCCAAAAACTTTTTGAAACATATTTATTATATTGATAATTAGCGTACTTGCGGCAAAAAAAACTACCCGTTAAACATCCTTCCCAATTCATTCTCATTGAACATTATACATATTTTTTTTCCGCTGGGAGATATGTGCGGAGACTCGCAGGCAAATAATTCGCTGATGAGTGATTGTGTCTCTTCTTCGGATAAAATTTTGTTCTTTTTTCGTCCGACAGAGCGAGCCAAAGAATGAGCCAAATTGTTTTTTTTGCTTATTTTGAGCGATAAAAGGTTGTTTTTATACGATTCTAACAACTGTTCCATTATTTCTTGTGCATTTTCTTCCAAAACATCGGCGGGAACGCCATCTAATATAAAGGTGTTTTTTCCAAAAGGTTCAATATCGAAGCCCAAATTGCTAAATTCTTTCAATAAATCGGTAACTATGTCGCTGTTTTGCGGTGAAAAAGTTAATGTTTCAGAGAAAAGTAATTTTTGTGTACCTTGCGGATTATCAGATAAATAACGACTATAACGGTCAAACAAAATTCGTTCCATCGCCGCCTCCGTTTCGATGACAACAAAACCCGATTTTATTCTCGTAACTATGTATCTATTAAGCGTTTGGAAAGCCGCAGGCTGATTGACTACGTTGTTTTCAGCATCAGAAGTATGTTCCATTTGCGTTTGCACACTTTCGATATGTTCTGTCGGAGTATTTTCTTGAATACTTTCGTAAATTTTTTTCCAACTTTCATCAATTTTTAACGGTTTTACATTAGAAAAATAGTCTTTATGCGTTGATTTTTGCCTGTCGGAATCAAACGGATTATAATCTGAACGAGTTGAAATAAACGGTTGGCGGGGCGTTCCTTTTTGCGGAATCGAACTAAAATCAATAGGCGAAATGTTCTCAAAATCAATGGTTCCGCCCAAGTTAAAAGCCCCGATTGAACGCTTG
>Ga0209628_10003899_pt1 | contig 10604 bp, 7 predicted proteins | sample TergutCu122P4_FD_187285 | JGI IMG/M metagenome (GOLD analysis project Ga0209628, IMG submission 187285) | Cubitermes ugandensis P4 segment gut microbial communities from Kakamega Forest, Kenya - Cu122 P4 (SPAdes) (version 2) | ecosystem: Host-associated > Arthropoda: Insects > Digestive system >... | reverse complement strand
AATGTGACACAGGAAACCTCTCTGCATTTATTCAGTGTTGAAACATTGTGCAGGAAATAGAAAGAGACTGTTTCAGCGTTGCCAAACGTAGGTCCATATATATACGACGTTAGCATTTCTGGCTTTACTAGGAGCTCCATATATGTATATATGAAATTAGTAGCCTAAGGGTTAATATTATTAAATGGCAATGAAATTTAATCCGGTAGCCTAAGGGTTAATATTCCTAGATTTTGGAGCAGTGTTCTGCCTCCATCTTCTCTAATTTGACGTTTTATGGGAGTGTACTGCTTTGATCAACTGGTTGACTGAATTGGTTTGGTTGGATGTTGAAATGATACGAAGGGAAACTTATGTTGATTATATAGTAGGCCTGTAGTGTGAGATACAGTTAGTTTGGCCAGCTGCAGCTACAGAAGGCAGAAAGAGTATATGGGATTGTCCCAAGCCAATGGAAGTGGAGATTTCAAGTATAATTCCTCATCATTTCATGTACAATTCTTATCATTGGGAGATGTGAGAAGCAAATGACGGTAGTGTGCACCTTACACTTGATAAACTGTGCAGTCTGTAGTCATCGTTTCTCTTTTTTTTAGGATCAAGAGGATGGCTGGCATGAAAGAAACTCAGTTATCTGCTGAGATTGAACTTCTTGAAACTGATACAAAAAAGAAATGGACTCGACCTCCAATTTCAATGAATTTTGAGGTAGGCTGATTATGTCAGTGTCTGTAATGTGTAATAGGTGAGGTAATACACAGGGTCTGAGTTAACCTGTCGGAAAAACATAATATTTATCTAGGTCTAATATATTGGTATACTGAGTAGAAAGAAACTGTAGGTGCACAAAATTCTTGACAGTAAATGATCCATACTGCCACATTTATCTGTACCCAAGGTGATCCTTTTTATTTTGAATACATTAAATTTTCAAAAGAACATGGATATTAGAATTGGCCATGTTTACAGTACACAAAAGGCATGTGTACCTCATTATTTTGGAGTTAAACAGTGGTGTTTATCTCAGTCTGTGTGAATATGTTATGTTCATGTTAACACATTATTTATACAAAGGTAGAAATAGCAGGTGTGACTGGAAAACTGCATTGCGTAGGAAAACTTGTTCTTTGCGTGAAAAATCATATTGCAAAAGTCAGTGTGTGCAGTAATTTGCTGCCAATTTTAGCAAACTCATGTACTTGATGAACTTCTGTGTTACATTGAAAGACATTAAAAATATTGTTGATAGGTACAGGTGATAAAAACTGAAAGAGTCAGACTTATGTAATCTGTGTGAAAATGTCCTCATATTTTTCCTGCACACCCTGTTTCATTAGAGTTTTTTTTGGGGTGGTGGGGGGAATCCCCTCTGGTGGAATATTGAATGTGATGTGTGAGTCTTTATGGCATAAATTTTGGTATATTTGTTGCATAATATAGTCTTTACATTGAATAATGTAACCAGCGTGGCATGATAGCATTGCACACAAAATTGTCAACCAACCACCTTGGAGGTACAATATTGCTAAGTATCGTGTCATGTTTACAGATAGATAAATTCATTCCTTTGGATGTACATCACTAAACCTTGTGGGAAGACTGTCATACATATGTAGTTTCTGCTGTTTTCACTGAACTTCACACTTAACAATTGTATGAAAGTTATATTTATAGACTGATATTTCACCTCGAAAATACCGTATTTGCTCGAATGCAAGACGAGGTTTTTCCTTAAATTTGGTGCTTAAATATTTGAGGTCATCTTAAATTAGTGTATGAAAAGTGGCGAACCAGACCGTGCCAAACCATTTCTTCCTGAACCGGATCGTGCAGGTCCAAACCTTGCCCTGCATTGCCAAATCATCATGTATATACAAACAAGAGAGCAGAATAGGAATAAAGTTAACTGACAAAATCTTCTTTTTTTGATATCATGTAATTTTTTAAAGAAGCACAACGTTTATGAAGCCGGCTGTATTTCCGTCTGTCAGGCAAAGAAGCGCTAACCTGATAGTTTCCATAGATCGAGCTAATTCGTCACTGGGCAACGGACAAACAGAACTTGTTAAGATTTGCACCTGACAACAGTTCTAGTCCAAGGGTGGTAACAAGAAAATGGCTATTGAAAAAATAAAAATTACCTACAAGACCTAAAATTAAAAAGTGGACCAGTCGGCAAATTAAAAACCATAAAAAGAACCATGAACTCGCACTGATCAGACCATAGACACAACACAAAAATCCTGGAACACATGTATTTAAAATCCTTATTACCATTAACACCATCTGTGGAGAAAATTATGCTTCATTTTCGTGGGTTCAAGTAAGTTTATAAAGCAAGAATAAAAGTGTATTAATTAATCACTGACTCTCACCTGGACCTCCTAGAGAGATTTCATTCGAAAGCACTGCGGATGCTAATGAATGCCCTGTGGTTTGTGCCAAACGCGATCATCAGAAATGACCTACATGTGACAACGACCCGCCTAGAAATAAACAAACACTGCAACACCTACGGGCAGAGGCCCACTGTTCATCCCAACCACCTGGCAACCACCCTACTCCAAGGGCTACCCTGCAACAGAAGACTCAAATGGCATTTTCCAGAAGACCTGGCCACTAGATTTAATTACTAGTATGTACTATCCTCAGTGTCAAAAATCGATCCTTGGAAATTGAACCTAAATAGGAGATGCTTCACAGGAGGTGTCTCCTTCATGATACTAATACTGACTGACACACAAGGGTGCTGAATGTCCTTGGACAGCTTGCACTAGATTGGGGGATAAAAAAGAAAAAAATTTAGTCACTGTAAATCGTAATAGCACGGCAGTGCACCTTACCAGAAGTGACTGTGAAGGACTTGTAGAAGTGATGTATATCCACTGCAGTGGATGAGACTGATGATATGTTGTGGAATTGCAGTGAAGAGGATGGGGATGTTAAGAGTGAGTGTGAGGAAGATGAAGACACTGACTGTGAAGATGGAGACAGTGATGCTTACTTGTATAGGTGAATAGAATCTGACATGCTTTGTGTGTTAAGTGTTTCAAATTTGTAGCAAAATATTTCTTCATAGTAGGCGATTTAGTATTGGGGGTCATCTTAAATTTGCATGAAAACATGTCGCTTAGGCAGACTAGTTTTATTTGTGGGGCCATCTTTGATTAGAGTCGTCTTGCATTAGGGTAAATATGGTGTTTCTTTTTGCAGGATTGTTAGATGCTAATATAGGATTAAATAATATTATATGTAGATGTGAGTAAGTATTGATAGCTGTTGCATTTAAACTGTATTATGATTTACTTTTTCAGGTTCCATTTGCTCCTTCTGGATTTAAGGTTCGATACCTGAAAGTGTTTGAACCAAAACTCAACTATTCAGATCATGATGTTATTAAATGGGTTAGGTATATTGGCCGCAGTGGGTTGTATGAGACACGTTGTTAGTTATTAGACAGGTGTAAGTAAGACAGTAGGTCTGAGAAGGAAATGTAGTGTATACATTGAGTAATGATGTAAGCAGGAAGGAACTGTCATTTGTTGTAACAGTTCGAGGTGTGTAATACAGAAACATATGCTGATGGGAATTCTCTATGAAGGTCTGAAATTATGAAATATGAGTCCATTATTTTTATTTGCATGTAAGCTTGTCTCCATTTCTGTAGCTTCTGTGTGCATTGTTGTGGATAAAATTAAATGAAATTATGTGGTTTATTGTTAATATGAAGAGATGTATACATGTAAATTTTGTAAATGTAGCATAGTGTCAGATATGTACTGCATTGTTTATCATACATAGGTCCTTATCGTGTGATGGTGTCCATGATTGTTTTCAGTACACGGAGAGTATTGTTGAGAACAATTTATATATATATATATATATATATATGGACATACGTATATACATATGTACATGATTATTATGTATGTATATATGTAATGATCTGTTCATTTATAGGAATATATGATCTAATTATGTAACAGTGTGGCTGACACAGATGTAATTTGAAACAAAAGCAATTGTAAATTACCGTTAAAATATTGAATTTCCTTAATGTATTTATACCGTGGACCATTGCTTTGGAATAATAATTATGTTGCATGCGGATTACGTAAGTAGTGTGCACGTTTGGCTGAAATAATTGTATCTGAAGATTACTTAAGCCTTCATTCATTTTTAATTGTTAGGAACATTGTGTATACATTTATTGTAATTTGGGTAGATTGAAACATGAATGCAGGTGGGTATGCATTTCAGCCATTAGTTTGGATATTAAAATTTGAATTCCCAATACTGATGATATTTTTAGTGAATAGCAGTAGCATGATGGGCATCTTGTCTTTACTATGGGTGATACTTGAACCCAACGTTCCAACATAGTGCTGTGGACTGTAGGAAAAGGTAAGTACTGCAACTCATCCACCATATGTGAAGGCCAAGAATGTGTTCATTTATGCATATGAAGATATTACTGGTTGCTGTAAGCCATTTTGTCCTGTTGTGGGAATGATTTAGTAGCCCAAATTTCTTGGTTATTTTCAGGTACGTGCATTCCACTGTTAATTTATTTAATACTTGTCTGACGTGAAGGTCGTTTTTTGTATGTAAACTCAAGGGTGGTCATGAATATAATGTGCTGTTTGTTCAAATTCGAACAGTATGGATTATACCTGCAAGTTTTGCTTGAAGATGAGCAGCGTGTACTTTCCATGATTGTAAGAGGTATATAGTTTGAAGTTACGTTTAGTTAGATGTGTTGATTTTGTACTAATTCTGCCGCATAATGAGTGGGAGTTTAATGCAATAAAATGAATCAAAGAGGACGACTGCGTTTGAATTTACCCGCCAGAAAATCCGTGTACAGGAGGTTGGATGGCAGCATTGTGTGTGCAGTGTGCATCGATTAGGCGTGTGATTTTTTTTTTATTTTGATACTACAGCATTGTGAAAGTATCTATATGTTGTACATGACAGCCCAAGTTGAACTAATTCTGCTGTTTGGTCAAGATTAACAAGCATGTAACGTGTTCACCAGTCTACCGCCAACTGAAGGGTGTACATTTTTATTTTTGTAGAATTTACGGAACCGCCTAGGCTTTGAAACTTTTCTTTAAATCGAATAATACGATAAGTATTTACCACAAAGAAAGTATCTGTGTATGTCGAGTGAATGGCGATTTCAAATCTGCACGGTTGGCCATACTGAATAATGCATTGTGGGAAATAACGCAGTGCATGATGCCGAGGAAGTTGTGTTTCGGGATGGAGTTTTGTGATTCTTGGTAAGTACGTGATATCACTGAATTTGGTTTTATATATCACGCATTTTTATGTTATATGATTATGATAGTGAAGTATCCCCGTTACTGTGACAGTATCTGAAAGATGTATCACGCATTTGGTATGTTATATGATTATTAATGTGAGGTATCCCGTTGACTGTGGAAGTGTATTTGAAACATTTTTACGAAGTGACGTAGAATTTACGTGGCATGTGATCGTTTGAAATGATCGAAGCTGTGCTGAGTTAATATACATGCATTTGTAATCCCAAATAATTAGATGACCATAGGTGTGTTGATACTTCGTGGATGTGACAATGTTCCGCTGCCTTTTTTGTGAGAGTATTTAATGAAAATATTTCAGCAGGTGTAGTTTATGGAATCGCTTTGATTGCTGTTTTATGGTTGTGTAACATTTTAGCACCGTACGTTTTCAAGATATGTGTTAATGACTTCGGATACTTTACATCCCTCGTGTTACTGAATTGTAGGGACAAGCTCCTTATAGGTTATATTACACATACTCGTATGTTGAACCGAAACGTATGGTCATTATCTTCTAATAATCTGTAGTGTATGAAGAGAAAAATGAAAATCTTTGTTATGAATTTAATTCTCGCCGTTTAATTTGGTGTTTCATTTTGCTAAAGTACTTGTATAAGACGCGATCCTATTGAGTGTCTTCCCATATTTGAAAACTCTGCAGGCATATGATGTATCACTGTCTAGCATCGGAGGTGTTTTTCCTTCTTGTGGGGACTAGCCAGCCATAATGATTACTAGCTTGGGCTATTCAACATTGCGTGTTGGAGTAAATGATTAATGCTTTGAACTGGTAGCGGCCGTTGTCTAATTTGAGACTTTGTCCTCAATTGTGTTCGGAGGGACTGTAGAAAACCACGAAGGATCTCAGCGTGCCCATATATTGGGAGACTTATCTCAAGGCAAGTCACCACAGACCCAACAGACTGGCATCCAGAATTAAGCTGTGCAGATACGGGCACTTTTAATACCCGATGAAACTTGTGCCCCGTACTCCGTAGTCGGCACCCAAAAAAGTCGGTGGTGGCAGATAATGTCGCAGGTTCGAATACAGACTGTATAATCTGAAGACCAGCACCATACAAAAGGGGACAATCTGTACAAACCACTAGAATTGAGGTAAGTCCCCTTTTGTATGGGCACAAGTTAGTAAAGTAGTGTGGACCTGGGTAATTTGACGTTAATCAGCGTGTATTTATTAACAGTTTGTTGTGTGCCTATTCGATGGCAGAATTGGGACACTTCAGTCATGAATTAAGTGAGGAACTTATTGAATTTTACAAATATTTCCTGGCTTTAGGGACAGGTAAAAGTGAAAACTAGTTGAAGAAGCAATTGCAGATATTGCCTCTAATAAACTTGCAGTAAAACATTTATGAGAGTGTTGATAAAAATGTAGTAATAAAATACGAGGTAGTACATAAACTGCCATCTTCTTGTATGCAAGACATGACAAGCAAGAGATTCTGCTAAACGTGTTGCGACTGCACAAGGTAAATTTGAAGAATTTTTTTTTTCCTGACCAATTAATTACCTCTGACTCTTTGCAGTACTCTTAAGAATGTGCAGATATGTGTAAAAGTGTTCTAGTGAGTGAGCGCTAACAGACTTCACGTTTGATCAGCCTTACCATGAGGTAAAGCCTGCTCATGTGTGGGCACCCTAAGGATGTCCGGTCTCCAAGTCGTGATTCGAACCCATAACCTGCCGGGTACGAAGCGTTCGGCTTGTATGCTTTTATTCTGTAAAATGAATTATGTCAGAAATGTAAATGTGTGCCATCTGACAATTAATGTGTGTGTAATAATACCTACAAAAATGAAATGTGAATGTAGATTAGCATTTACAGTTACGTCGGGGTGAGATAGTATTGCGAAATTATTGTTTCATTATCGATGACATCGCGTTGTGATACATAAACAACAGAAAGGAAACACACACCGTCAGTTACAACTTTTATGTTGTAATTCGATAGTTTGTGATGTGGCGATAGAAGCATCTAGTCATGGCACATTATATTCTCAGGACTGCTGGAGGTATGCTGAGTCCGTGTATTTTTTGACATAGTGTCTGTCAGTTGAATGATCGTAATGTGACACTCATATACATTTGTACAGCAGCACACGAGTATATGACGTTACTAATTTAATCTAACAACCGTCGTTTTTCGCTTACCGCCGCTAGTGTGGACGGTCGGGTGAATGGGACAGGTGGGTTGGACGAGCCGACAGGAAGTGGAAACTGGTAGTTGTCTGATAATATGACTCTATATTTTTATAATATGCGCTTTTGCTTATGGATGTGGTACGTTTGTGAGTGTGATTGTAAAATATGAGAGGGAAGACTAGGGAGGTGTCAGAAATTTGTATTTATTAGTCTGTTGGTGCAGAGATATGCAGAAACCACTAGGAATTTCAGCAGGGATAGAGAATCTTTGAATCAGACATTGGACCTACAGAATACCAAACAGTGGGCGTGGTTTAACACGGATTGCATATTTGATATCCCGCGAGTGTTCCTTATAGGTTCGAAGAGTTATACAACCAATAGTATAACACGAAGGCGAACTGGTCATCCACGCTGAATACGCGTAAGTAAAGCGAGTCCCACAGTGACAGTGGTGAAGGTACACACGTTTCGTTATGCCCAGAGGCGGCGTTTAAGGGTGGCAAGTGGGGCGACCGCCCCAGGCTCCGCTCTTGAGGGGGCCCCGCGCTTCAGGCCTTTATGAATAATGAAAAAACTAAATTCGTGCGCCAAATCGCGAAAGTTGATCTAGTCTAGACACAATCAGTGTTTGGGGTAGCATAGCAGTCGAGATACCGATACTCTGGCCCCGCGCGGTCATGGTCGACCCTAGGCCCCGCGTACTCCTAACGCCGCCTCTGGTTATGCCTGTATAATAATTTTCGAATTTTGGAGGATTTCGTTATCTAAGCTGCCAATTTCCTCTTGTGGTTCCTTGTACATTTCCTGTTTGATTGTTTTAGGATGCTATTAGTAAGATTACGTATGCTGAATGAAATGTGAGTGTAGTGGGGTGATTATGAATTATGATCAGGAATCATGTGGGAGGTATCGATCGTGTCATGTTTTAAGGTACGGTTAAGCATCCTTCAAGAACAGTGTTATTTAAACTTAATTCTGACAATCTTAAAACTAAATCAGGACAATCTAGGAACTGAGATCAGAAACTACTAACAATATTGGTTCAACACATAAACAGAATGGAAAACAACCGCCAACAAAAACTAGCACTACAGTTTCAGCCCCATGGGAAAAGGGATATAGCTTTCCAAGAAGAAGATGGAGGGAACAGCATAATCTAAAAATGAATGGGTTACATAGGACAGGACTTACATCTGATGATGATGATGATGATGAACACTTATGATTTTACTAATCTTTAATTACTTTGTATTGGTCTCCAGCCTTGTTCATAAACGGCGCTGGGTTTATTTTTAGTGTAAATCGGTAGAAGCGGAACTTAGTTCTTCGTAACTGTGCGTAAATATTTTTTTTTATAAATAAAAAGTAAGGTTTTAGAAACTTTTATATCATTTTTGCACTCAAAAAGTATACTTTTACTGTATTGGGGGGTTCCTCGAAAATTCAGAGTTAGTCACAAGGATTGCTACAGATATTAAGAGTTGGTACAGGGAAAGACTCTTAATGTTGTTGCCAGCTGTTGTTGCCGAACGAGATTCGGACTTGGTTCGCCTGTAGTACATCACTTGTGTCTCATAAAGTTGTATACAGAGGCATATTGTGTAGAATGCTTAGGGTGATCTTAAAACAGCAAGGATGTTGGTGTGCAGGTGTGCGAATTCCCAAAAGACAATATTTTGTGTTTGTTACTTACTGCTCCAGTGTGCACTTATTTACGGTAAATAGCCCATTGAAAGCCCACCATATTTGTATTTTCTTGTCTTCAATAGTTCTTTCTGCCGGTCCCACTGGCCGCGCGGTCTAAGGCGTGGGTCTACGGCCGCTTGCCTGCTGAGATCGTGGGTTCGAACCCCACCGGGGCATGGATATCTGCATGTTGTGAGTGTTGTGTGTTGGCAGGTAGAGATCTCTGGGACGAGCTGATCACTTGTCCAGAGGAGTCCTACCGACTGTGGTGTGTCGTCTGTGATCTAGAAAAAACAAACGTCGTGAATGAGGAAGGCCAAGGCCCACTAGGGGGCTATCGCGCCAAGAGAAAAAAAAATAGTTCTTTCTGCTTGCCCTGTCAAACCAACCGAGTGATATGAGACGGTACTTAACGGTTTCAAGGGGGGAAAAAAACTGCTTCTTGCTGCCTTCATGATGGAGCTTCTGCATGCTGTTTCTTTACGTTAGAGCTGCATAGTTTTAATGTTAGTGTTGCAGTAACGGAAGCGATTGTACGTGTCAGGCAGTATCAGCGGGATGTGCTAATATGTCCGGATTTGTAAAACTGCGGCTGCTTCTCGTTTCTGCAGTGCGTTCCATGTTGCAGCAACTATATGTCCTCTTAGATAACTGTTTTGCAACCAGAGTTCAGCGAGACACTATGGGATGTAGATGAATAAAAGCTTTGAAATACCACGAAAAATTTCATATGTTCTCCGAAATATCGCTGCAAAATTTGTCCGGCATTTGGCAGTGCTGGAGTCATCTCCATGCGCCACCAACTGCGTTGTTATTTTGCTTTAGCTTTCATAGTTTGGGGTTCCTCGGTGTATGAAATATTATTTTAGGGGTTCCTCCATGTGAAAAGTTATGAGAAGCATCGTGTTACGTGATTTGAAGGCTTAATTTTTGCCACGTGGCTGAAGACCGGGTGCTTATGCCAAATTGACGAGGAAGCAACTCTTTAATTTGTAATCCACTGAAACCTCTGGTTTTATGAACCGTGTTACGCGTTGTTTACTGAGTGGCTGATGGGCTGTTAATTGATTGTCCCTAGTAAATAAGCCAGCATACATAATGTAGCATTTGTCATAATTCTGATGGAAGTCATGTGGATGTGAGTTCTGAGTTGTGATACCATTAAGGCCGATTCACACATAGCATGCCGCGCCCATGCCGTTCCCCTGCCATGCCGTATCGCTAAGGGTTTAGAATGTGTCTTTCCCATTTGATTTACACAGTGCGGCCTTGTCTTATTCACACTTGCCATGCCATGCACATGCCGTGCCCATGCCCTGCTCTACCATGCCGTTCTTCTCAAGGCCACGGCACAGCACGGCCGTCGAGAGACGGCCTGTGGGCTACCTGCCCGCGTTCGGCTTCTTCCGGCTACCACGCGGA
>Ga0209628_10003898_pt1 | contig 10604 bp, 8 predicted proteins | sample TergutCu122P4_FD_187285 | JGI IMG/M metagenome (GOLD analysis project Ga0209628, IMG submission 187285) | Cubitermes ugandensis P4 segment gut microbial communities from Kakamega Forest, Kenya - Cu122 P4 (SPAdes) (version 2) | ecosystem: Host-associated > Arthropoda: Insects > Digestive system >... | reverse complement strand
ATATTCATCAAAACACCACTTTTGACGCTTTTTTCACAGGATTTTACACTTTTTAATAACTACTATAACCCTAAACAGTTGCTATTGTTCGACTTATGATCGGACGCTAGTGATACAAATAGGGAAGTTTCCGATGGGGCCGTCGTTTCGCGATTACAATCCGTTGCAAATCGTGTTCGTTAAGCAGCCCCCGTTGGGGTATTTTATCGACTTTTATTTTGTTCGTCCCCGAAAATTTCCCCCTTTTTTCCCAAACGAGTTGACTTTTCCCCGTTTATGGGTTTAAATACCGTATGGTGGGACGATTTTCTCATTTCTCATTTCTCATTTCTCATTTCTCATTTTTATCATGACTTCTTTATCGCGGCGTGGTTATACACTTTTGGAAATTCTCATTGCCGTAACGCTGATGCTGATGATCATACTCGGCCTTACGCAGTTGTTCAGTTCCGTCGGAACGCAGATCAACAATACGCAAGCGGCGCTTAAATTGGCCGAAGAGCTTCGCGGCGTGAAAACCCGGCTGGAAAACGACCTGAAGATGGTTACGGCCGATTTGTCAAAGGCCCCGCCGATGAAAACCGGCATAAACCAGGGGTATTTTTGCATCATCGAAGGTATGGGGGCGGCGCATACGAATCAGCACCTTTTAACGAACAACTACGTAAAAAGTGAAGAGATTGCGTATACGCTGGATTCCGGTGATTTATTTGACAACACGGTCGGCGACATGGATGATGTTCTCATGTTCACCGCCCAAGCTCCAGAGGGACAGCCGTTTCGCGGCTTGGTTGGAAGTGCCGTTCGTGAATCGAACGCGGCGGAGGTCGTTTGGTTCTGTCGCGGGAACACACTGTACCGGAGAACGTTGCTCGTCGTGCCGGACTCGGAGTTTCAAAATATGCTTAATGGGGATCCAGGTACGACCCTGGTAATGAGACAGGGGGTAGGTCTTTATCAAAGAAATGACGTTTCTGCAAGGATCAATCCAGACACGGGCGAAGTCGTTGCAAATTCGCTGGAAGATTTGACACTGCGAGAAAATCGATTTGGACACGCATTAACCTGGGATCCTGTAACTGAAACCCGAAAGGATTACGAAAAATGGCGTCAGCAGGCGTTTCCGTTTAACATTCACAAAAGTTCCGCTGCTTATTACCTGCGGATGCCGACGATTCAGGAAACGGACGATCCTAATTGGGATGTTTCTAAATCGTTCGACGATAATCTGGTGAATTGCTTTTCCATTACCAAAGATACCGACAATTTTCCGGAACTTCTTTATAAAAGCAAAATTAGAAACCTTGTTGACACCACTGCTGCTGTAACGAAACCACTTCCCACTGATAATTGGAGTAGCTCTCTTCTCCCCGATAGTACTAATTCCAAGCCGTTTATCGATTACTGGGAAGACTCCTTTCCGTGGGACGATTTTCACTCTCCCGTTATAGGAGCCCGTTACGTCGAAGACGTGATTTTAACCAACGTCATTAGTTTCGACATTCAAGTCTGGGACGAGGATGCCGGGCGGTATGTTAATTTGGGTGAGGCAAACAACGTTGTTAATGGAGTATTGTGTTACAACGACAACACGCCTGCCGGACCGCTTGGGGGGCAGGGGAAATATGCTTTATCGGGCGGAAGTAACAAAATTCCGTTACCTTGCGTTTACGACACATGGAGCGAAGAATACGAGCGGGAAGGGTACGAGTGGCCCGACCAAGCCGGAACATTGACACCCACGAGAGGCCGCGATCAAATCGACAACAACTACGTTAATGGTGTTTTAACTCCGAACGGTGTCATTGACGACATGGGCGAATGGACGGCCCCGCCGCCGTATGATGTTCCGCTTCTGGGCGTGAAGATCACGATTCGCGCCTTCGACCCACGCGGCAAAAACATCCGCGAAATGACGGTGATACACAGCTTTGCCAAATAGGGAATCGAAGTGAAGTTAGCGGCGGGACTTGTCCCGCGGTGGTAACGTGAAACACACATTGCTCCGTGCGCGGCTCTGATTGGGGCTGGTTCGTTGACGAGTATAGTCAAGAATGGGGAAAATGAACGGCAGTTACTCCGCCGGTTCTTCCTCTGTCGATTCGGTCTCGATTTTTTCCAGCCCTTGCTCTTCCTCCTCACTCTCCACTTGCGCCGGGAACAAGCCCTCCTGACCCGGCAACGTCGGGGCACTCAGGTCGTTGATTTCCGGGAACTCCGGCTCGTCCAAGTCTTCAAAATCCGTTCGCAAATCAATCGCACCGGTTTTGTCTTCGTTGTCGGCTTCCGATTTTTTCGGACGAATCAAATTCTCCCTGCCAAGATGAATCTTTTTGAACACGTCTTCCGAAATAATGTAAAACCAATCGGCAAACCGCTTGTTCAACTCGGCGGACTGCTTTTTGCCCGATTCAATCTGTTCGTCGTAAGCGTCCTGAAGCCTCGCGTTCGATTTCTCGATCTCTTCCCGTAATTTTTTCACTTCGGCAATCGCTTCTTCCCCCACTTCCCCCCCCTCACCCCCTTCGGTCGGAATTTCCGGGAGCGGTTCAAAGTTCGGCTTTTCAACCTGCGATTCGTCGAACTCGGTCATAATGAACAGAAACCGGTTGAGCGAAATAGACGAATCCTGAGCGTCGTTTTCCGATTCGGCTGTTCCCATTCCGGCGGGCGAACCGAACCGAAGCAGGTATTTCATGCCGTTTTTCATCGTAATGTGAATTTCGCCGTTGCTGGAATAAAGAGCGACTCCCGATGTTGTTCCGTTTTGCGCTTGTTCCTCGGCAAAGTAAAATCCCCGCCGTGCAAGAGCGTGAGCGATGTTCGGATCTTTGTCGATGGTCGCTTCGTCAAGCGGCTTGGATTCCCGGAGCGGGTTCGCCAAAAACGTCGGTTTGCGGCGAACGTCGACGATTTTCAGGTCGTCCACGGCGTTGACCATTGTTGACAACGTGTCGTCCGCAAGCTCCTCGTTGTCGTCAAGCGGCGTAGGGAGCAACCCTTCCCGGGACGCGAGCAGTTTCATTGATTCAAGCGTCCAACGTTGGCCGGGCGGGGCTTGATCGTCGTGCTTCAAAACGAACGATCCCCTGGGAGACCGGGTTCCCTGGTCAATATCGATGGAATAATCTTCGATATTGACGTGACGAATATCAAAAGAGTTGATTTTGAGTAGATTCTTTTCGATCCAGTCTTCGAACCGGGTGGACATGCCGCTCGTGGAAATTTTTGCGGTATAAACCGGGTGTTGATTCGGGACGCGGATGTACCTCAATTCCGGTTTTCCTTCGACTTCCCTGCCGATAATCAGTTGTGCGAGTTCCTTTTCCGCTTCGCCGAGACACACGACTTTCATTCCGGCCCCGCCCGACGCTGCTCCGTCGGAGGTTGGATCGACGACGCCGTACAAGGAGTGAACGTTCGTTGCGCCGGCATCCGACGCAGCAACGGAAAGAACCTGCAGGCCAATCAATGCGGAAGCAACCTGCCCCATTTGGTCTTTCGCGTCGGACGGATAGTTTTCGTGGGACGGAATCGTCCAGCTTCCTTCCGCGTCCGAGGCGATTTGAAACCGGTTCAAATCGCCGCCAGCTGAGTCGAGTTTTGCGATTTCGAGCGATTTGATTTCCAAAGGATCGGTAAATTTCTCGAACAACACTTTTCCGACCATCGCGTCCGGCGAATCGTTGAATGCCCGGGGCTGGAGAAAATAGGCGATTACGGTCAAAAAAAGAGCAACGGCAAGAAATATCGAAGTTTTCGAGGATTCTTTCATGGGTCTTGAAGATAACTGTGCGGATGATTGTGTCTAACCATACGAGGATAATTTTACCCCTTATTGAACATCGCGTCCAGTGGTCCGGCAATCGTGGGATCGGCTAAAAACGTACCGGTTTGGGCAGAGCCGGTAAAATCCGTTCGGCGAGCTTGATGTCCGACTTGGTCGTAATCTTTATGTTCATCGGGTTGCAAGGAACGATTTGGACTTTTTGACCGATTCGCTGTACCAATTGAGCATCGTCGGTCGCTTTGAAATCTCCCCGCTCGGCGCAGGCTTTTTCGAGCAGGTCTTTTCGAAAAACCTGCGGCGTTTGGGCTTCCCAAAGATATTCACGGGGAACGGTTTCCTCGATCCAATACGTTTCCATTCCTCCGATGTTTTCTTTTCGGGACCGCTTGATCGTTCCGGTGATCGGCGTTGCAAGAATTGCCGCTCCATGCTGAATTGCCGCCTCAAACACGTCGTCGATCCACAGTTCGCTGAGGCATGGTCGAGCGGCATCGTGGACCGCGACGAAATCGATCTCCCTTTTGACCTGTTTCAAACCGTTTTCGACCGAATGGAACCGCTCTTTTCCTCCATCGGCCAATTCGAGCTCCAAAAAAGCAACGTTCGCCCCGAATTTACGGAGAAACGCTTCTTTATCGTCCGGGTTGACGACGAGAATCACTTGTTTCACTTCCGGGCGTTTCAGAAAGCGTTCAGCACTGTGCATCCAAACGGGACGATTGTCGAGCAGAGCGAACGGTTTTTTCGTGAACGGATCGGAAAACCGCCGACTTTCCCCCGCCGCCATAATGAGGACCGCAAACGTTTTCATGGAACGCAAATGAGAAATGAGAAATGAGAAATGAGAAACCGATGTCCTGCGGGATTATATACCATACACCGTCAATAAATTGACATTTTGCTTGAACCCGTCAACGAACCAGCCCCAATCAGAGCCGCGCACGGAGTAAGCGGTTTTCACGTTACCTCTGTTGGGTTTACGGTTAGCGAAAAATGGCAACTGATTGGCACTGGATAGTATAACACGATGGGGCGGGGTCGACAAGTTGTAACTTTGGGATGAGACGCCAAGAGAACTGCATTGTTTAAAATAGATCGAAATTAAGCCCCCCCCCTGGGAACGCAGGCATCTTGCCTGCCCCCGGGTTCGCAGGCTTCCAGCCTGCCTCGCGCAGGCAAGATGCCTGCGTTCCCAGGGACTTTGCAGTTCTCTTGGGATGAGACGCACCCGGTAAAAATTAAGTTTTAACGTATTCTTGCAAAGAGAAAAAAGGGACCGTATAATTGGGGGAGGTCTATGGAGGTTTCCCGTTTTCGCTCTTCTCTCAGTCCCATGTCTATTTCCGTAGTTTGTCCCGGTTGTTTCAAGAGGTTCCAAGTCAGCGAACAATTCGCCGGCAAGAAGGGACCGTGCCCGAATTGTAAAACCATTATCGAGATTCCCAAAGAGCAAGTCATCGTTCATGCTCCTGACGAAATCGTCTCCGGGGGAAAAACGATCAAAAAACGCACGATCCTTACACCTCTTGCACGATTGAATATCGAGTATCAACTCAAAGACCTCCTTTTGGTTTCCGGCGGCTCACTCGCGGTTTTTCTTTTGGCGACCCTACTGGGACGTTTCGGCCTCGGTTCCAATGTTCTTGGTTTCCTCGGTTTGCTGTTGATTGCGTTTCCGTTGGTGTTTTTCGGGCAACGCCTGCTTAAAGACGCGGACGATCTCCTGTTCGTCGAAGTGTCCGCCGTTCTCCGCAAATGTGCAATTTGTAGCGGTGCTTACGTGTTTTTATGGGTCTGTTTCGAACTTTTGGCAAAATACATGGAAGTGGGCGGCGTTTTCATCGCAATTTACCTCGTCCCTTTTGCTCTGTTTTCCTTTTTTGTCGCACACATCGTGTTTGATTTCGATTTTGCCAAAGGGTTGTTTCATTATCTGGTTTTTTTCATTCCGGTCGTTCTCCTTCGCGGACTTCTGGGACTCCATTGGATTTGGGAAGCCTTTGAAAGAACAACCGGCGGTAGTTCACTCAATCCGCCCCCCTTTTAGCGTCCGACTTACCCGGTCGTTTTGTCTTTTTCCATTCGCAATTTCAGTGCACAAACCCTTTTGGTTTCTGTTCCCGAAGTACGCCGTCTTGGGTAAGAATTCGGATTGGAACGTTTTTCGCCGCAGTGATTTCGCCGATTTCGTACAACGGATTGTCCAGCGGTTGTTCCCGAAGGAGCGTTTCGGCGGTTTGCGGCGGAACGGTGAACAGTAATTCGAAATCCTCGCCGTCGTAAAGAGCATGTTCCAGCGGTGTCAAAGCGTCGTTCATTCGTCGGGCGTCGTCGGCAACCGGAATCGTCACCTCCCAAAGGATCGCTCCGCAACCGCTTTCGCAAACGAGCCGGGAAAGGTCGAGCGAAAGCCCGTCGCTGATATCCATTGCGGCATGAATGTCATAATGCGAATTCAGGAACAACGCTTCCCGGATGCGAGGCTCGAACGTAAACTGGTGTTGCAAAATACTACCGCCGAGCGGACCGGTTACGAAAATACGGTCGCCCGGTTTCGCCCCGTTTCTTCTCGTAACACCATGCTCGGTCGTTCGACCGATTGCCGTGATGGAAAGAACGAGTCCGCCGTCCCAAGTGTTCGTGTCGCCGCCAATGATCGCAACGTCGTATTGCCCGGCAAGCGTTCGGATTCCGTCAAAGAGCCTTTCACCCAATTCGAGCGGCGAAAGTGCTCCGACGGCGGTTTTCCGGTCGGTTTTGGAAAGTGTAACCGCAATCAAAATTGCGGTCGGCACGGCAGCCATCGCGGCCAGGTCGCTCAGATTGACCGCAAGGGCTTTGCGTCCGATCAATACGGGATCAACCTGTTCCAGGAGAAAATCAACCCCTTCGGTCAGCAGATCGACCGTGAGAACCGTTTCGTTTTCCGAAGCGGCCAAAAGCGCAGCATCGTCCCCGATCCCAAGAACCACATCGGGATGCGGCATTAAAGTTTGCAAGCGAAGCCGTTTGAGAAATTCAAGTTCCAAGATAGAGGATAGAGGATAGAGGATAGAGGAAGGAAAACGGTTTGCGAAGTGGCGTCATTATAGCGTTTCACGGTTTTCAGTCAAGCGATTTTTGGTCAGTTACAGTTTAATATCCTTAAACCGTTCGCTTTGCTCCGGGTGCAGAAGGCGAACGAGGTCAAGCAGCTTTTTCGCCTGTTCCCGATTGCCCAATTGAAAATGAAGCCAGATGATACTCTCTTTCGCCTTCCAATACAAAGTGTCCTCCGCTTCGGTTTTCGGCCGACCGACATTTTCGAAACGCTTTTCAACATCCCGCCAAAATTCCAAAGCGTCTTTCGGATCGGAAGAGGCAAGCAAGTCGCCGTACAGTTGGACAATTTCGGCGTCTTGAGGATTCTTTTTCCAGAGCTGCGCCGCCTTCTGCCGTGCTTCGTCCCCATATCCTTGAGCGGTCAGTGTTTGGATGTCCCCTATCGTTTTGATCCGTCCTTCAAATTCGGGACAGATTTCAAACGCTTCTTGAAACCGTCCTTCTTTTTCCAACAGTTGCGCCGCTTTTCGGGCAATTTCGCCCTGTTGCGGCGACGTTGGCCAGGTTTTCGTAAATTCGACAAGCCCGTCGATCAGATCGGCAACCGGCGCATCTTTGCCTGCGACCGATTTTTGAAGCATTTCCAATCCGAAAAGGTAAGCGGCGTCGGCTTGTTCCCGGTCGGACCATTTTTTTGCGGCGTCACGGAACCGCTTTTGCGCCGCTTGATCGTGTTCAAGCCGGATTTCCACCGAAGCGGCGGCAAGGGCAAACTGAAAAGCGGATGGTGCGTCGTTTGATTGCTCAGCGGCAACGGAAGCAAGATCGTAATATCGAATCGCGTCGTCAAACCGTTCCCGGTGATAAGCGTCTTCCGCAAGTTGGAGGTAAACGCCGAAATCCCTGGTCGTTTCACTTTTCGTACACTCCGCAACGAGCATTTGCGCCCGGCGGCTCCAGTACGGACCGTGAAGCTGTTCCATCCGTTTCGAAAACTCCAGAACTCGATTCAAAAGCGGTGCTCCCTGCATTTCGTCCGTTCGGCTTACAAGTTTCCATTGGCTCAGGTACGTTTCCAATCTTGCCAGATCGTAATCAGGATGGGGAATGGGCGGTTCGATTGCAGACCATTGAATTGCCTGGTCGATTTTTCCCTGGGCCAAAAAGAGCCGGATTCCCTCGGCAGCCGCTTGAACCCGTTCGGATTCTGATAATGTTTCTTTTTGTTGAAGCAGCAAGTCCAGCGTTTCTCCGGCGGCGTCAAGTTCATGGAGCAAGCGATGACACGCCGCCTTTTCCAAACGGCTTTGAACAATAATCGGATCGGTTCCGTTTAACACCGCAAGGGGTGTCAAGCCTTGTATCGCCCGCTGAAGAGCGTCGATTCGTTCGCCGCTTGTCCGTTCGAAACCGAGTGCAAGCGACCGCCGAACCATTGCCGTTTGGAAGTCGAGTAAAGCCGTCCGGTCCTCTATTTTACCGGCGGCGGTTTTACGGAGTTCTTCCAACCGTTCCCTTGCCCGATTGAGAAAGAAAATGGAACGTTTTTCTGTTACCGGGGAATTTTGAGCAGCGGCGGCGGTTTCCTCCAGCCGGTACAACTCTCCCAACTTCAAGTCGGAGAGTGCGAGTTGGTAGGGAAATTGAAATGAGTTCTCTTGCGTCTTCCATTGCCGTTCCCATTGTTCGATCTTGTGCAAAATCGGTTCCCGCTCCGCTGCGGGAAGCGAAATCGCAAACTGAGTCAAAACACGTACTTTTTCCGAAGCGAAAAAATCCGCTTGTTCTACGGTTCCCTTTGTTTTTTGCAACTCCGTTTCGCAAAAACGGAGGGCCGATTCGTACAGTCCCCGTTGTAAAAGACCATCGACGAATCGGAGCGTGAACGTTTGTTCCATCCCGCAGGAAAACGTGGAATGGAAAAAAAACAAAAAGGGAAAAAGCAACCTGAAAACCATAATGCTGCGAACGGGAGATTTTACATTTTTTGACGGACCGTTTGAACCCAATCCGGGTGGTCAAGATACCACAACAGCGTCTTGTTCATCCCGCTTTCAAAGGATTCCTGCGGTTTCCAGCCGAGTTCGGTTTCGATCTTGGTCGTGTCCATTGCGTATCGGCGATCATGACCGGGACGGTCCCGAACGTGAGTGATGAGCGAACGGACCGGTTTGTGCTTGATTTCCGGTCGATATTTCTCAAGAAGATCGCAAATCAGATGAACGACTTCGATGTTCGGCTTTTCCGTGTTTCCACCGATGTGATACGTTTCTCCAATGGTTCCCTTGTGTAACACCATGCGGATTGCCCTGCAGTGATCTTCCACGTAAAGCCAGTCACGAACCTGCATTCCGTCCCCATAAACCGGGAGCGGTTTACCTTCGAGGGCACTGACGATCATCAGCGGAATCAGCTTTTCCGGGAACTGGTACGGTCCGTAATTGTTCGAACAATTCGTGAGGAGCACCGGGAGTCCAAACGTGTGGTGATAAACGCGAACGAAATGGTCGCCGGCCGCTTTCGACGCGGAATACGGCGAACTTGGCAAGTAAGGGGCCGTTTCCTTGAATTTCCCGGTCGGGCCGAGCGAACCGTACACTTCGTCCGTGGAAACGTGAAGAAAACGGAACCGCTTTTTTTCCTCTTCCGTAAGCGTTTCGAAGTATTCTTTTGCGGCTTCGAGCAGTCGGAACGTACCGACGACGTTCGTCATGACGAACTCTTTCGGTTCATCGATGGAACGATCCACGTGCGATTCTGCGGCGAAATGGACGACGAAACGTGGTTTATGAGTGCGGAACACATGCCGCATCGCTTCGAGATTCTCAACGCCGGCATGAACGAAGGCGTAATGGGGATGGGACTCGACATCGGCGAGCGAAACAAGATGACCGGCGTACGTCAACGCATCGACATTGACCAAGGGGGCTGTTTCCCCGGCAATCCACTGCCGGACGAAGTTCACCCCGATAAAACCGGCTCCACCAGTCACGAGACAAGTTTCTAACATGACACTGAACCTGTGGAATGTCGCTTGCGCAAGGACGAATCACGCACGGAGAAGCGGTCTTCCGGCCCCTTATTTTTTCTTTGCGTTTTTTTTCGGCACCGGTGCTTCGGAAGCGGACTTCATTTTGAAAGGGGCGTTTTTCACTTGTTTGACCACAGTACCGCAACGCAGACACTGGGCACAAACTCGCATCGTTTGATGGGTCCCGTTGGCCGTTGTCACGCGGACCGATTGGAGGTTCGGCAAAAACGTTCGCCGGGAAATCCCAGTTACTTTCGTACCGACCCCGCCGAGGTACTTCGCTTTACCACGAGTCGTAATCGTATTGCCGACGCGGCGGCCTTTTCCACAAACTTCACACACTTTGGACATGAAACACTCCCTCTCCCGGTTTCTACCTTTACACAACGAGGACAACGACCTAAAAACGTAAGAAGCCTCAGTTTAGAGGAAATTTTTCGATCAACAAGGGGGATGGGTCAGTCCGTCGACAAGTTTACGATTTTTACTGATTTTACCGTCATTTCGCTTCGCTTCATTCCGGCTTTTATTGGGGGAGATGAATAAAAGCCGGAATGGAGCATCGCGAAATGACGGTCTCGATACAAACTTGTCGACGGACTGGGGGATGGGTGCAGGGCTGACGCATTCACTTGCGTAAAGTGCCGTTGATTTAAGGTTCATCGATTGTTAAAATACGTTTTTCACTCAAGGAGGAGTCATGGAGAACGCCGACCAAACGACAAACATTACCAAGAAGAT
>Ga0209628_10003896_pt1 | contig 10606 bp, 7 predicted proteins | sample TergutCu122P4_FD_187285 | JGI IMG/M metagenome (GOLD analysis project Ga0209628, IMG submission 187285) | Cubitermes ugandensis P4 segment gut microbial communities from Kakamega Forest, Kenya - Cu122 P4 (SPAdes) (version 2) | ecosystem: Host-associated > Arthropoda: Insects > Digestive system >... | reverse complement strand
AGCCGACGCACTGCTGACCGCCGTGCACGCCAGTCTTGGCGGTTTTGCCCAAACACAAGACGCCGAAGACCTTGGCGTCATGCAAACGACCGACGGCGCCGACGCTATCGAGTGGTACCGCGTCGCAGAGGACGCCGGCTACACCTGCGCCACCCTGAACCTGACGCTTGTGCACCGCACCCCCGCCGGCAGCCTGCAACCGTGGGGCGCCGCGCCGTAACCCACACCTTCACTGGGAGTAACCATCATGCCCATATCTCGAAAATTCAAGAAAACCGTCATCCTCGCCAATCTCGAAACCGTGGCGGGCCAGGCCGTCGCCACCTCCGCCGGCGACGCGCTGCTCATCAGCGATGCCACCTTCACCACCGAGTACCAAAACCCCGACCGCAAGCTCATCCGCCCCAGCCTGGGCCACAGCGGCACGCTGGTGGGCATGCGCAACGCCAAGATCGACTTCACGGTGGAGCTTTCCGGCAGCGGTACGCCCGGACTGGCGCCCGCGTGGGGCAAGCTGCTGCAAGCCTGCGCCTTCGCCGAGACCATCACCGCTGGCGAGCGGGTGGAATACACCCCCGTCAGCGATGGCATGAAAACCCTCACCATCCGCTACAGCGCCGACGGTGTGATCCACACCGCCGCCGGCTGCATGGGCACCGTGGCCTACAACGCGCCCGAAGGCGGCATCCCCACGCTCAAGTTCACCTTCTACGGCGCCGACGACGGCAGCGTGGAGGCACCCACGCCGGCGAGCGACCTCACCGCGTGGAAGATCCCCGAGGTCGTCAACAACTTCAACAGCGAAATGCTCACCCTCGGCGGCGACTATGCCGTGGGCGAGGTCGACGGCGGCGAAACCTTTTGCAGCCAGGGCCTTGAGCTGGACATGAAGAACGACGCCAAGTACCTGCACCTGCTCGGCTGCGCCGCCGCCGACATCACCGACCGCGCGCCCGCCGGCAAATTCACCATCCTGGTCAGCAGCGCGCAAGAGGTGGCCATGCGCAAGGCGATCAACGCCAACACCCCAACCACCCTGAGCCTGCTGCACGGCAGCGGCCCTGGCAAGCAGGTGCTGATCTTCGTGGCCCGCGCCATGCGCCTGAACCCAAGCTACAGCGATTACGAAGGCACGCTGTTGTTGGCGTGCGATTTCAACGCCGATCCGATCGTGGGCAATGACGAAGTGCGCATCGTCTGCCTGTAACCCATCATCTTCTTACCGATTTTCAATCATGCAGAAATTCCATCTTGCCATCGAAGACGTGATCGAGTTTCCCGTCAGCGCCGACATCCAAAGCGGGCGCGTGAAGAAGAATTTTTTCTTCCACGTCGAAGCCAAACGTCTCAACACCTCCGAACTGCGCCGTACCCTTGGCCCGCAAGCCGAGAACCCCAAATTGACGGTGGATGATTTTTTGCGAACCAACATCATCGGTTGGCGCGGCCAGCAACTGGTGCTGGACGAAAACGACAAACCGATCGAATTCAGCCCCGCCGCACTGGATGCCATGCTCAGCGTCAGCGGCATGAGCGCCATTCTCATGGGCTGCTACGACCGCACCATGGCCGCCAGCGAAGGCGACGCGGGCCGCCGAAAAAACTACGGCGGCTGACCGAGCTGTTCGCGCGCGGTCAGCTCATCACCCCACCGGCGGAAGAAGGCCATGACAGCTCCAGCGGCCCCGACGCGCAACTGGCAGCCGGCGCCGCCGCTTTCGGTCTGCGCATCGAAGGCACCGCCGCCGCGCCGACGCGCCCCCTCACCGTGGCGCTTTGGCCCGACAACGTCGAGGCATGGAACCATTGGATCTGCCTGCAAACGCAATGGCGCTTTGCGGGCGAACAGGGCATCCCCACCGGCCTCGACTACGCGGCGGTTTGCACTTGGTTGCGCGCGACCGTGCGCACGCTCAAAGCGCGCCAGCGCCTGCTGCTCGATTTGCGCGAGTGTGAGGACGCATGCCTCAACGTGTGGAACAGCGATCGACAGCTCCGCACGTCACTCCATGGAGCGCGCCCATGACTGAACCGATCGCCAAAATCAAACTCGCGCTGGAAGGCAGCCCCGCCGTGGTGCAAGGCGTGCAGGCGGTGCAACGGCAGGTCGATGAACTGAAAGGCTCGCTCGTGGGGCTGGCCGGCGGTCTTTCCGTGGCCGCGTTTGCCGGTTTCATACGCAGCAGCATCGATGCCGCCGACGCCACGGGCAAACTCGCCGAACGCACGGGTCTTGCCGTCAAGGATATCGCTGGCCTGCAAATCGCTTACCGGCAGGCCGGCCTGGACAGCGACGCGCTGCAATCGACCATCAGCCGCTTGACACGCGGCATGGCCGACGGCAACAAGGCTTTCGAGGCCATGGGCGTGCAGGTCAAGAACGCCGACGGCACGCTGCGCGACACCCGTGACGTGCTGGGCGACGTGGCCGACAAGTTCGCCAGCTACGAGGATGGCGCCAGCAAGTCCGCGCTAGCGCAAGAGCTTTTCGGCAAGAGCGGCGCGGCCATGATCTCCGTGCTCAACAACGGACGCGCGGGCCTTGCCAATTACGACGAAACCGCCCGGCGCCTTGGCCTGACGCTGGACAAGGAAACCACCGCCCGCGCCGCCAAGTTCAACGACACGGTGGACTTGATGGGCCGCGGCCTGCAAGGCGTCGGCAGCAAGATCGCCGCCAACCTGCTGCCCACGCTGCAAACGCTGGCCAGCGAAATACTCGGCTCGGCCAATGACACCGGCTCACTCACCGTCGCGAGCGACGCGCTAGGCACCGCGCTCAAGGGCGTGTACATCATCGGCGCCAGCGGCATCACGCTGCTCAAGAACCTGGGTCGCGCCGCCGGTGGCGCGGCCGCCGCCGTCGCCGCCGTGGTGCGCGGCGACTTTGCCGGCGCCAAGGCCATCATGAACGACATGCAGGCCGAGAACACGGCGGACTGGCAAAAACAGGCCGAAAGCAACAAGCGCATCTGGGAATCCGCGGGCGATGCGGGCGTGGCCGCGATGGCGTCCATCGGCAGAGCGGCGCGCGAAAACGCCCCGCTCGTGGCCAAGGCCGGCCAGGCCGCGAAAGACGCCGGCGCAGAACTGCTCGCGCGCGTCAGAGTCATGATTGCCGAACAGCAGACCTACGCCCATGCGCTGGATCAATACGGCGCTAAGGCCGACAAGCTCACGGCTGGCGAGAAACTTGCGCTACAAATTCAGGAGAAGCTCAAAACCTCCCTGAGCGGCACCGCGCGCGCCTACCATGAGCAGGCGCTGGCCGGGGCCAACGAACTTGCGCAGTGGGAAAAATCCAACTCGGCCAAGAAGTCCTCGCTCGACGAGGAGCAAAAACTCACCGACGCCGCGCTTCAAAGCGCCGCCGCCATCGAAACGCGCGCCAGTGAACTGGATGCGGCCAACACCCTGTTTGGCCGTGGCGCGCTTGCCATCCAGGCGTACCGCCAGCAGCAGGCCGAGCAGGCGCTGGAGGCGGCCCGTGCCGCGGGCAGCGCGCGCGAATATGTCTCCGCGCTTGAGGCCGCCGCAACGGCCCAAGCGCACTTGACCCGCTCCATGACCGTGGCCGAGTTCAAAAAGCTGAACCAGGAACAGCAAGCCTACATGGACGCCGCCAGCCGCAAGTACGCCGGCCAACTCGGCGCGCTGGGCCTTGGCCAGGAGCAGCGCGACTACAACGCCGCCATCGACCAAATCACGCAGCGCTACGCCAACATGCGGCGCGCCCTGGAGCATGACCGCTTGCAGGCTGGCGACACGCTCACCGCCGAGCAGCAGCGCCAATACGACGAGCAATTGCGCCTGATCGACCAATTCCAGAGCCAGGCGCTGGCCGGCTGGAACAACTACCACGCCCAACTCAAGGAGGGCGAGCGTGACTGGACCCTTGGCGCCAAGGCGGCGCTGTCCGACTACTTCACCAGCAGCCAGAACCTCATGGCGCAGTCCCAGCAGTTGGCCAGCAACGGTTTCAGGAACATGGAAGACGCATTGGTCAACTTCACCAGCGCCGGCAAGTTGTCGTTCAAGAACTTTACCAATTCGATCATCGCCGACATTTCGCGCATCTTCATCAAGAGCCAGATTCTTGGGCCGTTGTCGAAGTTCATGGGTGGGATGAATCTGTTTGGCGGCGGCGGTTCCGCGATGGGGTCGGACGCCTGGTTTGCCGACCTTGGAATCTTTCATTCAGGCGGAATCGTGGGGTCTAAAGCCGCTGCCACGCGCGCGGTCAGCCCGGCGGTGTTCGCAGGCGCGCCGCGCTATCACGGCGGCGGAATCGCCAGTGACGAAGTGCCCATCATCGCCCGGCGTGGCGAGGGCATTTTCACGCCAGGCCAGATGGCCGCGCTGGCCCCGGTGAGCAGCGGCGGCGGTGGCGGCTTGCAGGTCAACATCATCAACAACACCAACGCCAAGGTCAGCGCCAGCGAAAGCAAGGGGCCTGACGGAAAGCGCATGCTGAACGTGATGATCGAGCAGATCGAGGGCCATATCGCCAACAACATCAACAGCGGATCAGGCCCGGTGACCTCCGCGCTCACGGGGCGCTTTGGCTTGCGTCCTTCAATGGTGTAGCCATGCCAGCTTTCCCTTCCTACGTCAGATTGCAGGTCGACGGCCACAGCGAGAAGGCCGCCAGTGTGCTGACGCGCACCGAGGTGGAGCGCGGCATTCCGCGCCAGCGGCGCATTGCCAGCGACGCGCTTGTCACGCTGTCTCTGATCGCCATTTTTTTCAGCAAGGACGACGCCGCCGCGTTCGAGACGTGGTTTTACACCGAGATCAACGCGGGCGCCAGCTGGTTCGACTGGCGCGATCCGCGCACGGGCGACGTGCGCAGCGTGCGCATTGCCGGCGGCGACATTGGCGCGCTGGAGCCGTTGCGCGGCGACTGGGGCGTGAGCCAGCGCGCCTTTTCCATCGAATACGTGAGGTCGGCTTATGCGAGTTAGCCCCGCCACGCTGCGCCAGTTGCAGGCCGTGGACGATGCGGACGGCTTGTTGCTGCTGGTGCTGCTCGATCACCCGGCGTTCGGCCACGTGCGCGTGGTTTCCGACACGCGTGATTGGGATATCGGCAACGAGACCTACATCGGCATTCCGCTGGCGATCACGCTGCCGCAGGATGTGAGCAAGGAGGCCGCGCGCGCGAGCATTGAAATCGACAACGTGGGCCGCGAACTGCTGGCCGAGCTGGAGGCGCTGCCGCCGGGCACTGCGTTGGACTGCATCATCCGCATCGTCAGCCGCGCCAACCCGTCGGTGGTGGAGTGGGAGTTTGCCACCGGCGTTTCCACGGCCAACGCCACGCTTGGAACCATCAGCCTGACGCTTGGCGACGACGGATTCTTGCGCCGCAGCGCCGTCAATTTGCGCTATGACCCGGAAACGGCCCCGGGCATTTTTGCGGGGTAAAGGCCATGACACAGAACGTCACCCTGCGCGATGCCGAGCGGTTCGTGGGACGCCGCTATGTCGAAGGAGAGTACGACTGTGCCGCGCTGGCCGTGGACGTGCAGGCCGCGCTGTTTGGGCGCACGGTGATCCTGCCAGGCCACCGCCCGCAAGGCCGGCGCGGCCAAGCCGCCGCGATTGATCGTGGGCTTGAAACCTACAGCCAGCGTGTCGAGCAGCCCGTGACCGGCTGCGGTGTGCTGATGTGGGGTTCGGTTCCCGGCCTCGATTCATCCGACCCGATGAACCGCCGCTGGCACATCGGCACCGTGTTCGTGCACGGCGGTCAGGTGTGGGTGCTGCACCACATGAACGAGAAACACGGAGCCATGCTGCAACTGCAAAGCCAATTGCAACAGCACGGCCTGCACATTGAGGAATACCGCTCGTGGATATGAAGGCGTCGCCCATTGCCGTTGCGGCCACCGAGGCGGTTGGCACCAGCCTGATCGTTGCGCCGCAGCCGTTCGCGCCGGCTCTGCCCGTGCGCATGGCGGCCATGCAGCCTGGGGAATCCTTGGGGGCCTTTCTTGCGCGCCAGGGCGTGACGGGCAGCGGCTGGGTCGTCAGCGTGGGCGGGATCGACGTGCCAGCCAAATACTGGCCGCGCATCAAGGTCAAGCACGGCCAAGTGATCGAAGCGCGGGCGGTGGTGCGCAAACAGGTGCTGGCGGTCATCGCGATTGCCGTCATCAGCTATTTCACCTTTGGCGCGGGTGGGATGGCGGCTGGGTCGTTCATGGGCATGACGGGTGCCATGGGCTACATCGCAGCCGGCGTGGTCTTCATGGCAGGGTCGGCGCTCATCAGCAAGATGCTGGGGCCGCCCAGCCTGCGCGGCCCGGACGCCAAGAGCGAGAACCCCACCTATTCTCTTTCTGGCGGGCAGAACACCGCCCGCCCCTATGAACCACTGACCCTTGTGCTGGGTCAGTGCAAGCTGGTGATGGACTACGCCAGCCAGCCCTACACGTGGTTCGAAGGCGATGACCAATACATGTCTGTGATGTTCGCCGCAGGCATCAACTGCGCCAGCTACTCCGACATGCGTATTGGCGAGACGTCCATCGAAGAGTACCAGGACGTTACCGTCACCCATACCGGGTTTCCCGGCGAGGCCAGCGCCACGCCCGCCACGTTGATGGAGTCGGTCGATTCCATCGGCGGCGCGTTGCTGCAAGCGCCCGATGGGAGTGTGCCGGGCGCGTACACGTTGCGCACCAGCAGCGTGGGCACGGCGCGGCTGGCGGTCGATCTGTCGGCGCAACTGTACGAGATGGACAAGAGCGGCAAGTTCAAGCCCGCCAACGTCGAGATCGATCTTGAATACCGCCTGCTGCCTTCCGGAGGCTGGAAGCCGCTGGGCGAAACAAGCCCGCTGACGCTGACCAACGCCAGGCAAGCACCCCTGCGCCGCACCATTGCGCGCGATGTGCCCATCGGTCAATACGAGGTGCGCGCGCGCAAGGTCACGAAAGACAGTAGCTCCTCCACGGCGTCCAACCAGGTGAGCTGGGACGCGCTCAAGAGCTACCAGCCCGACAAGGCCAACTACGGCGGCCAGCCGCGTTTGCAGGTCAAGATCAAGGCCAGCGGACAGTTGAACGGCGCGCTCAACAACGTCAGCATCATCGCCAAGGCGCGGCCCGTGAAGTATTTCGACGGCAGCTCATGGATTGATTCCAGCCAGCCAGGCGCCAAAGGTATCAGCAATCCGGGCGCGCAGATTTTGCAACTGTTGCGCGGCATTTACCGCGACGACGGCAAGCTGCTGGCAGGAGCCGGTCTGGCCGATACGCGCATCGATCTGGAGAGTCTGGGCGGCTTCATCCAGCATTGCGCGGCAAAAAACTACACCTGCGACATGGTGGTGCAGCAGGCCATGAGCCTGGGCGAGCTGCTGGAAGCCATTGCCGCCTGCGGCATGGGCAGCATCAGCCGCGCCACGGGCAAATGGGGCGTGACGTGGTTCGCCGCCGACCAGCCGATTCAGGGCGTGGTCAACATGTCCAACATTCGCGCGCGAAGTTTTTCCGTGAGCTACGACCTGGCGGCCACCGCCGACGAACTCCAGTTTGAATATTTCGACAAGGCCATGAGTTGGACGTGGCAGCCCGTGCGCGTGCAAGCGCCCGGCGTGGGAATGCCGCAGTCCACCGCGCGCGCCAGCTTGCTTGGCATTACCCGCGCCGATCATGCGGCGTCGCTGGCGCGCTTTGCCATGGCGCAAAACATCTATGGCCGCAAATCCATCACGTGGGAGATGGATTTGGAATACCTCACGTACCGCAGAGGTGCGCTGGTGTCGCTCAGCCACGACCTCACGCAGTGGGGCTACGGCGGGCGCGTGCTGGGCATGGCATACGGCCAGTCTTCATTTACCGTGACCCTGGACGATGCGGTATCCACCTCCAACCAGCCGCTGCGCCGTCTTGGGCTGCGGCTGGCCGGTGAAAACACCATGCGCGTGTTCCCGGTGTCCGCCGTCTCGCCAGATGGCCGCCAGATTACCGTGAGCCAGGCATGGCCCAGCGGTCTGGAAAAGCCGGGCGAGAAAGGCCCTGCGCATGACGCGCTGTGGATGTTCGATTTCAAGGAAACGCCGGGCTACCGCGTGCGCATCGTCAGCATTCAGCCGGTCGGGCAAGACGGAGCGCGCTTGACCGCCGTTCCGGAAAGCGCCGAGTTTTGGCAATACGTGGAAAGCGGCAAGTACACACCGCCACCCAACAACAGCCTGCTCGCGCTCGATCTGCCGGTGGTCAGTGGCCTTGTCATCACGGCAGAGCAGATACGCCAAGGCGAGGCGTGGGTGACGCAGTTGACGGCCACATGGAACGTCTCCGGCAACTACATGTTGGCGCAATTCTGGGCCGCGCCCGACGGCTCCCCCATGGTGCGCATCGGCCCCAGCATTTACGAGGCGCGTTTCAGTTGGGTGGCCTCGCTGGGGCAGACGTGGCATATTGAAGTGCGCCCCTTCGACGGTCTGGGCCGCGCCGGCACGTCGGCTTTTGCCACCTACGGCATCGCCAGCGGTGCGCCGCAGCCCGTGACGGGGCTGAAGCTGACCGTGTCAGATTCCGGCGTGATCGCCTCGTGGAACGCGCCGCAAGACCTGGCCGCCGTCGATTGGTCGCTCACCGAGTTGCGCATGGGCGACGTCTGGGAGAGCGCTCAGGCAACCTTCAGCGGTCGCGCCAGCAACACCAATATTGGTTGGTTGAAGGCCGGACAAAACACCGCATGGGCCGCGCAGCGCAACAGCGCCGGGATGTGGAGCGTGCCCGTGTCCTCCGGCATCGCCATCGAGCCGCCCACCAAGCCGCTGATTACAGGGAGCGTGCAGGGCAAGCACGTGACGCTGGAATGGCAAGACTGCCGCTCTACACAACCACTTCAGGCATACCGCATCAGCGAGGGTGCGGCCCTGCCATCGGCCACGTTGCGCGGTTATGCGGATGGCACCGCGTGGGGCGTGCAAGAAACGTCACCAGGCACGCGGCGCTATTGGGTAGTGGCCGTTGATCGTGGCGGCAACGAAAGCGAGGCAAGCCATGTAGATTTAACCAGCCTGCCCAGCATCGACGAGGCGATGGAGATATTGGCGCAGGGGCTGGACGATACGCTGGCGATCATCACCAACCCCAGCAGCGGCCTGCCCGGCATGGCTGCCGCCATTGCCAACGAGGCGCTGGAGCGCGCGCAGGCCGTGGCCGCTGAAGCCTCCGCCCGCGCGCAGGCCATTGCCGACGAAGCCATGCAGCGCGCGCAGGAGCTGGCCGCCGAGGGCGACGCCCGCGCCAGCGCCATCGCCGCGATGGCCGCGCAGTTGCAGGCGCAAATTGACGCCATGAACGCCCAGTTGACGGACATTCTGGGCGCGGAGCCGTTCGACCTGAATACAGCCTACCCGGCGGGCCACCTGGTCGTGGATCAGGGCAAGTTGTACCGCGCGTTGCAAAACACCGTGGGCAACCCCACCAGCAACCCGACCTATTGGAAACTGGTGGGCGAATACGCCAGCCTAGGAGAGGCGGTGATTGCGCAGGCCGCCGCCTTGCAGGAGTTGACCAACAGGGTCGATCAAGACAGCGCAGGAATTTCGGCACTTGGCACTGCGCAAACCGCGCTGGCCGGGCGCGTGACCAACACCGAAAGCGGCCTGTCGGCGCAGGGCAACAGCATCAGTACCTTGCAAAACACGGTCACAAGCCAAGGCAATACATTGGCGTCGCAAGGCAGTTCGATCACGTCGCTGCAAAGCACGGTGGATTTCGGCCAGAAACTGGCACCCAACGCCGTGTTTGACGGTGGTTTTGAACAAGACGGAAGTTGGACCACGCACGCCAACTCCGGCTGGAGCATTGTTGCCGGTGAAGGTCGAAACGTCACCCGCGCGGCGGTACGCGTTGGCGCTGCGGTGGGAACGTTTTATCCCAACGTAGGTAACGTTGGAGTTCCAGTGCAGCCAGGCCAGAAGTGGCGCATGCGCTGTTGGTACAAGGCCAGCAGCGACTACAACGGCACATCTGGAAACGGAAAAATTCGACTCAGCAATCAGAACAATGCACTGCTGCAGGTCTTGCCGTTTTTGCCGGATCGTCCAGACTGGACGTTGCTTGAAACCACCTACACCATCCCTGCCAGCGGCGTTACTGCGTTGCGCCTGACGCTTGTTGCCGATAACACGGCAGGCAAGTTGTGGGTGGATGATGTGGAGCTGACCAACATCACGGACATCGAGGACGTGCGCGCCGCTGGTACGGCCAATGCCTCGGCCATTTCCGCGCTGAGTTCGCGCGTTACATCGGCTGAGGGAAGTATCACCTCGCAAAGCGGGCAGCTCACCAGTTTGCAAAACAGCGTCACGTCGCTGCAAAACACAAAAGCCGATGCTGCTGCGTTGAACGCGCTGCAAAGTACCGTAACCAGCCAAGGTAACAGCATCACAAGCCATGGAACGAGCATCACCAGTCTGAGCAATTCGCTGACCGACGTGACCGGAACCGCCAACGCGGCGGCCAGGGGTTACGCGCAAGCGACGATGCCCGCCAGCGCCAAGGCGGGCGACGTGTGGACGAATACGGGCTTATCCCCTGTGCAGACCTATGTCTGCAAGTTGACCTATTCCAGCGGC
>Ga0209628_10003895_pt1 | contig 10606 bp, 13 predicted proteins | sample TergutCu122P4_FD_187285 | JGI IMG/M metagenome (GOLD analysis project Ga0209628, IMG submission 187285) | Cubitermes ugandensis P4 segment gut microbial communities from Kakamega Forest, Kenya - Cu122 P4 (SPAdes) (version 2) | ecosystem: Host-associated > Arthropoda: Insects > Digestive system... | reverse complement strand
CTGTCAAGGCTCCCGCGTAAGTCGCAAACCAAAAACCGCCCCGCGCATTAACCGCCGAGGCCGCCGAGATCGACTGGCGCTGGCCCGATCGGTGGATGATGGGCGTCTTTTCTTTGGGTGTTGGCGCCGACCGGAAATTGAGACATTTTTGAGGCGTGGACTTATTCAGCATTGCCATAGCATCCGGTGACCAGAAGCGTGCGGGCATCTGCGCTCGGCAATCTATACGCTACTCGGCTCTGCGCCAGCCCCGTTCGCTTCTTTAATCCAACTGCTAGTTCGGCGAACAAGATGGGGGTCGCGATTGCATCAATGATGGGAACGCCGTCAACTGCTCGCAGGCCGTTCTCAGCCGCCATGACGCCGAGCACACCTTCGGCAGGAATGACGATTTGTGCGCCGGCGGCAATCGACTTGCGGACGCCTGCTACCAAACGCTCAAGATAAGGAGTTGGGACCGGAAACTTCGTGTCGAGTTCTACCTCGGAAATTTCCCCTTCGATCAAGTGAATACCACTGATGCGATCCTTCCATTTATGCAAGGAAATCGATTTTTCAATAAATGAAACGACAAATTTATTGAGTGTTACAAATCCAACCTTGGGTGCGCTCATAGCTGCCGCCATAAAGCATGCCTCCGTCATGGAGATGACCGGAATGTTTGCTAATGCGCGGAGTTCTGTGAGAATTGGCTCGCTGAACGAAGCTATTATAAACGCATCTGCACCGGCCTTTTCGGCCGCCAACAGAGATTGAATAAATGCCGGTGCCACCACCGCATGGTACATAATAGCCGAACCAAAAATGTCATCTCCACCAAGATCACTCCCGAACGCAGTCTTGCGTCCATTAAGAATGACTTCCGTGCCCGGGCTGGCAACCCGTTTGAAGTGTGCTGCGAGAGCTTTTTCGTAGTTCGGATGGTGTGCAAAGTTGAGCGTCGATTGATACCAAATTTTCATAATAGTCCTCTAGTAGTGGTAGTTGGTATTGGTACGTAAATGTCAGTTCATGATGGCACTCTTGCCGTCGATGAAAGCGAGGACGGCCTCAGTTGGCTTGATGTAGTGCCAGCGGCGGCCAGGCTTCAGTCCCGTATGACGGTGCAGCTTCGCCAGCATCTCGGCATAAAAAACCGCCGCAGCAATTGGATCAACCACCGGAACGCGATCAATCTCTGTCAGACCGCTACGCGCTACCACCGTGGCGACAAGACCTTCGGATGGGATAATGGCATCAGCGCATTGTCTGATTGCGGTGCGTGCGACTTTTGTGAAGCGTGCCAGATACGCGGAGGGATCCGTAAAGATCGCATTAATCTCCCGCTCTGTTACCTCGGGTTGCACGACATAAATTCCACTGATGCGGCCCTCCATGCAGCGAGCCTGCATGTTAATGCGCTGAAACCATGCGTTTTCCACGTTCATGGTAACAAGAGCGAACTTCTGTGCTACTGAACAGGCGACATGAACGGCCGCCTCCGCCGTGGAAATAACTGGCATATCGGAAATGGAACGCAACTCGCGCAGCCATGGCTCAGTAAACGATCCCAGCACGAAGGCATCGTAGCCTTCCCTATCGGCGCGACGCAATTGCTTAAACAAAATATCGCTGAGTATCTTGTGATAAGCATAGGGCATTTGCATGATCTGACTTGGGGCCAGACCACCCCACGTGCCTTCCGGCACTCCGTGCAGCACTACAGCGACATCGGGCGTTGCGAGCTTGAAGTGCGTCTCCAGCGCTTGCCGATAGCTGTGATAGTTGGCGATGTCGACGGTCGACTGGAACCAAATTCGAAGAGCCATAGAGCCACTCAGAGTTTTGTGGAACTTGTATCCAACATCAGGCGCTACCATTTTGTGCGGGGGGCTAATCGACGGACGCGATGATGATGCAATTTTCGAAATCGGACGAACCAGCTCTGAGTTGTGAAGTCGACGAGACTGAGTTCATGCGCTTGAACTTCCCAGTGATTTGCCACCATCCACGAACAGTACCTGCCCCGTAATGAAGCCGGTTTGGGCCGAAGCCAAGAAAGAGACAGCTGCTGCAATATCCTCCGGCTGTCCGGCCTTGCCTGTGGGCTGCAGCGCCAGTTGCGCCGCCAACCGCTCAGGCGTAAGCGCGCGCAAGAGGGGCGTGTCAATCAGCCCCGGAGCAATGGCATTGACCAGAATGCCACGCGGAGCGAGCTCCATGGCGCTTGCCCGCGTGTAGCCGACGAGTGCCGCCTTCGACGCGACGTAGTGGGGGTGATCGCGAGCTCCGAGATAAGCACGAGAGGCTATATTCACAATCCGGCCACCATCTGGCATCTTCTTTGTGACTTCCTGAGTCAGCGTTGCAACCGCGATCAGATTGATTTCGTAGGTGCGGCGAAAATCGTCGCTGCTGACTTCCATAAACTTCCGTTCGTCGAATACACCAGCGTTGTTGATCAACGCGGCTATGGAAGGGAGCGCCTGCACCATGCTGCGAACAGCCGCCTCGCCGGTAAGGTCCACGATGCGCACCTGAACATCCAGATCCAACCTCCGCAGCCGCATAGCTTCACGTGTAGCAATTTCCTCAATGCGGTCGACCATTACAACTTGGAAGCCATCTCGCGCCAACCGTTCGACCGTCGCCAAGCCCATGCCACTGGCACCTCCAGTGACCAAAGCAATTGGTTTGCCTGTACTCATATCATCACACTCCAAAATAAGCGCGGCGCATAACCACAGCCGGATTATTCAATATTTATGAAGCCTATGATTAGCCATGCATAAACCGGCGCACTTTGGTTTTTGATGGACTGAAATCACTCGCAATTAAGCAGGCCACCAAAAGTCATGATGCGCTGGCTACGAAGGAATTTTTCAAGGCTCCTTAGTTGATACTACCGATTTGCGATCAGAAGTTATGTCGGACACCTAGCGCGTAATTATTGTCGCCGTCTAGGCGAATATAGACTACATACAGGAATGTACGTTTGGATAGTGCATATTTACCTTCCAGTACGCCATTAGTGTACTTCTTGCCGCCATAAAGCTCATTCTTAGTATCGCGAGTCAAATCAAGTGTAAGCGTGTATGGGCCTGAAAAGAAACTTCCGCCAAATTCCAAACCAAACCGTCTCTTACCCCATCTTGCATTTTTTCCAAGAGGAGTGCCGTGCCAATATTGAGCGCTGTTGGCATGGTTATATGAAACAGACATGGAAAAAATATTGTTGAACGTATAAGACCCGCCTACTGTAAAGCTTGTCTTGTTGGTATTGCCACCTGTGTTGCTTTTACTCAATTTGTCGGCAGTTATTGCTGCCTTGATCGGTCCCTGGTTATAAACCACGTTCATCATCCAACGGTCAGTCTTATTGGCCACACCATCGTTGACAAGCGCTCCATCGCCCTTGAGATTGTAGGCAACTTCAGCACTAAGACCAGAAAAAACGGGGGTCAGATATTCGATCTGTCCGTTGCTGCGACCGCCATCAGGACTGCCGCCCCAACCGTAAGTAAGTCCTATGATGGAGTAATTGACGCCACGAGTCAGGTCGTACGTCATTTGCGCGTCATACCCGGGAGTCATGTTGCGGCCCAGCATGAGCGTGCCCCAGTTGTTGCCGCCCAAGGACACAAAGGAATAGCGAGTCCAGCTTCCCCCCGCACCATCGGCCAAGCTGACGTTGCCCTCAATTCTGAAGCCGGCCCATTGGCCACCACCCAAGTCTTCCCTGCCCATTACACCAATACGACCGTTGCCATTATTAGCGAAGGTGTTGGCCAGCATACCCGTTTTTTCCTTACCAATCGATTTAACATTACCGATGGCCGCATCCGCCACGCCGTACAGGCTAACGGCCGAGCCGCCGGACATGAGACATGGGCCAGCGCAGTTTTGCGCCATGGCCGCGCCGGATGCGGCACACAGTACAGCCCCGAAGATCAAGACTTTCTTCATGACGTTTCTCCAAGTGTGATTTATCAAAGTGATTAAGTAGCCTGCATCGACGACCGACTGCTAAGCTGCGCATACCAAGCGGCTACTTTGGGGGATGATGCTGGCGCCGACCGAAGCCGGCGAAGCGCAGATACAGGTACGCCAAATGACGTGTTGGGCTGTGCGGCAACTTGAGCCTCAGCCATGAGTGAGAGTTGGTTTTTCAGCGGCGCCATGATGCTTTCCTCGTAAAAAGCCTCAGGCGCCCAGGTACGCGCGGCGCACAGCCGGATCCTTGATCAACTCGCGCGCCTGTCCTTGTGCACTGATTTCGCCGTTTTCCAGGATATAGGCGTAGTCGGCCATCGTCAGCGCCAGCTGCACGTCCTGCTCAACCAGCAGGATCGTCAAACCGCGCTCGCGATTGAGCTTTTTGATGGCTTCGAAAATCTGTTCCACCAGCACTGGCGACAAGCCCATGGAAGGTTCGTCGAACATGATCATGCGCGGCCCGGACATGAGCGCGCGGCCGATGGCCAGCATTTGCTGTTCGCCGCCTGAGAGCGTGGAGGCACGTTGCGCGCTGCGCTCTTTCAGGCGCGGGAAAAGCGCGTAAACCTCCTCGAACGTGGCGGCGATGGCGGCGTGCCCGTCGCTGCGCACAAAGGCGCCCAGCTCCAGGTTTTCCTGCACGCTCATGTCCTTGAACACCTGGCGGCCCTCGGGCACTTGCACCAGACCCTGGCTAACGATCTGGTCGGCGTGCAAACGGTGAATGGGCCGGCCGTCGAAGAACACCTCTCCGCGGCCGTGGATCAGCCGCGAAATCGTGTTAAGCGTGGTACTCTTGCCGGCCCCGTTGCCGCCCAGAAGAGCCACGATGCTCTCGCGCGGCACTTGCAGCGACACGTTGGAAAGCGCCTGAATCGCGCCGTAGGAGGCGCTCAACTGGCGCACTTGCAGCAAGGCATCAGGCACGGGCGGCTCCTTTGCCCAAATAGGCCTCGACCACTTCCGGGTGCTCGGCGATTTCTCGCGGCGTGCCTTCGGTGAGCTTTTGCCCGAATGACATGACGGTGATGCGGTCGGAAATCGACATCACCAGCTGCATAACATGCTCGACCAGCAGCACCGTGATGCCGTCGCGGCGCGCCAACTCGGTAAGCAGCCGGTCCAGTTGTTCGACGTCGGCATTGCGCAGACCCGCAGCCGGCTCGTCGAGCAACAGCAGGCGGGGCTTCAAGGCCAGGGCGCGTGCGATTTCGAGCAACTTCTGGTGACCGAAATCCAGATCCTTGGCGTGCGTATCGCGATCATGCACAAGACCCACGCGTTCGATCAGGCTATCCACCAGTTCGCGCGTGGCCGCATCGGGACGGCGCAGCAGTTTGCCCAGGCTGTTGGCGCTGTGCGCGTGGCAGCCCAGCAGGACGTTTTCATATACGCTCAATTCGCCAAAGAGTTCCAGGTTCTGGAAAGTGCGCGCCACGCCCAGCCCGGCCATTTGTTTGGGGCGGTGGCGCGTAATGTCCAGCCCGTCCAGCCGGATGCGCCCGGCGCTGGGCTGGTAGTAGCGCGAGATGCAATTGAAGGTGGTGGACTTGCCCGCGCCGTTGGGGCCAATGAGCGCATGAATGGAACCGCGCGCGACCTCGAAGGACAGATCGCTGACGGCCATCAGGCCACCGAATTTCACCGTAAGACCGGTGACATCCAGAAATGGCGTGGCCGCGGGGGTGGGGACGGCAAGGGCGTTCATGCGCCGCCTTCCTGACGCGCCGGCATGGGTTTGCGCCGTGCGCGGCTGGCGAACAAACCGCGCGGCTTGAACATCATGAAACCCATCAGGATCACGCCGTAGATGATCTCCTGAGTCGACAGCGCCTGGCGCAGCAGTTCCGAAATCAGCCCGAAGGCAATAGCGCCCGCCACCGCGCCGCGCACCGACCCGATGCCGCCGACCACCACCATGGTGAGCACCAGGATCGTGGTCTGAAATCCCAGGCTTTCCGGATGGATGTAGGTGGTAAACAGCGTGTACATGCCTCCCGCGATGCCGGCGAACGCCGCTGAGACGGCAAAGGCGCTCAGCTTCATTGTCCTGACGCTGATGCCCATCGCCATGGCGGCCACGTCGCTTTCGCGCACCGCGCGCAGCGAGGCGCCATACTGCGAACGCGACAGGGCCACCGTCAGCCACAGCATCAGCGCCCCGATCACCATCACGAAGGGATAGGCTTGCAAATCGTTGGTGAGCTTGTAGCCGAACAACTGGGCAGGCACCGTTTGCAGCCCATTGGAGCCGCCGGTGACGCTTTCCCAGTTCATGAACACCCATTGCATGGCCTCGCCCAGAGCAAAAGTGGCCAGCGCCAAATAGATGTCGCGCATACGCAACGCCAGCAGGCCAATCACACACCCCAGCAAGGCCGACAGCAAGCCGCCGGCCAGAATCGAAAGCACGAAAGGCGGGTGCCAAGCGGCATTGATTAACCCGGATGTATAGATGCCGATGCCGTAAAACGCCGTATGCGACAAGGCAAACTGGCCGGCCTCGCCGATAACCATGTGCATACCCAGCGAGAGCACAACAAAAACCATCAGCAGGTTCGCGATATATAGTATGTAGCCCGACACCGCAAAGGGCAGTACCAGCAAAATGACCGCGCCGGCAAGCAAGGCCCATCGGTCTACGCTCATGATTTTCATGCTAATTGTCCATAACGCTCACACGCCGCCGCCGGCGCATGAAACAGTTTTGAGTCGAGCGTCCGGCGTTTGGCGTGCAGTCCTTTTTCGGCGCCAAGCACAACCCCGCTATCGCGCCTGACGCTCAACGCCACACACTGGGTGCTCAATCTTTGGCGCTTCATACTTTCTTGACTTGCGGCTTGCCGCCCAGCAACCCTTGCGGACGCACGATGAGCGTGACCAGGATCGCCAGGAAGGGCGCCACGACGATCGCATTGGTGGAAATGAACAGACCCACGAGGTTCTCGATTACGCCCACGATCAAGCCGCCCAGCACCGCTCCAGGCAGGCTGGTGAACCCCCCAACGATGGCAGCCGCGTAAGCCAGAATCGCAATGTGCGCAATGTCCGGTGTAATCAGGATCTTGGGCGCGATCAGCAGCGCCGCCACCGCTGAAATCAACCCGGACAGGCCCCAGACCATCATCCGAAAGCGTGACAGGCGAATGCCCACGATTTGCGCCGCGCGCGGGTTCATGCCGACGGCGCGCATGGCTTTGCCGGTGCGTGTCTTGTTGAATAGCAGGTAGAGCAGCACCATCGTGACCACCGAGGCGGCAAAGATGGCCAAATCCAAGCGGGTGAGCGCGGCTTGGCCGATCATCACCGTTTCCGAGGAAACCAGCGACGGCAGCGAGCGCGGTGTGTCGCCCAAGCCGGTTAGCCGCACCAGGCCCTTGAGCGTGAAAGCCAACCCCAAGGTTGCAATCACGAACTGCACACCCACCCCCCTGGAGCGGTTCACCCGCTCCATCACCACCCGCTGAAACAGCGCTCCAATCGCGGTAACCCCCGCCAGCGTGATGACCATCACCAGCGCGTAATTCAATTGGGCGGTCAGCAGTACCAGCGCGATGTAGCCGCCGGCCATGAAAATTTCGCCCTGTGCGAAGTTGGGCACGTCGGTGGTCTTGAAAATCGCCACCAGCGCAACCGCCAGCAACGCATACACGCTGCCCGTGACTATCCCCGACAGCACGCCTTGCTGCAGAAATAACCAAATGTCGCCAAGAGTCATGTTTGTGGGCCAGCGCCCGCGCCTTGCACCGCGGGCAGAGCCGGCAAATGTTTACTTGGCTGCTGCCTTGTAGGTCCAGGCGCTGGTGTAGGTACCCGGCAGGAGCGTTTCGTTTTCGCCGTCGAACTTCAGATAGATCGAGGATTTCTGCCCAGCATGGTCGGTCGGGGTAAACACGATCGGGCCGGCCGTTATGCCGGTGTCCAGGTTGGTGCGTTCCAGTGCATCGACCAACTTCTCGCGAGTCAGATCACGCCCGGCGGTTTTGAGCGCTTCGACGATCACCTTCACCGGGGTCACCCCCTCCGGCATATAGGTCGTCGGGTGACCGGGCTGGGCCGCCAGATCAGGGTAGTAGCTCTTGTACATGTCGTACACCCACTTCAACTTGGGGCCGCCAGGCACGTCGGCCAGCAATCCCTGGGTATAGACATTCTTGAAGGCATCCTTATTGCCCACGTTACTGGCCAGCTGTTTAGTGTCAGCGGTGCCGTTGACGGCAATCACAATCGGCTTGGTAAAGCCCAGTTCGTAGGCCTTCTTGACCAACAGACTGGCCGGGCGATCGTAAGTCAGGATCAGCAACACGTCCGGATTGGCAGAGCGGATTTTGAGCATCGGGGCCGTCACGTCGGTAATGCTCGGATTGATCGACTGCACATTCAGTTCAACCCCGTTTTTCTTCGCCTGGAACTGCGCGGCTTCGAGATTCCACGATCCGTACGCGTCATCGTGGTTGATGTAGCCGATCTTTTTGGCTTTCAGATATTGGGATGCGAATTCCACGATCGACCCCCCTACCGCGTATTGTGAGATCGAAAGCGCGCCGAAAATGTACCTGGAAGGCGGATACAGCGCCCCGTCGCCTGATGCGGCCTGCATCACCCAAGGCACTTGAGCGCGATCAACGTATTCGCGCGCGGCAGTCACCGCAGCCGAGCAGCCCCCGCCGTTGAGCATGAAGACTTGGTCATGCTCAACGAGTTTTTTAACCGCCGCCAGCAGATCGTTGGCGTTGCAGCGGTCGTCTTCGATCACCAGTTCAATCTTGCGGCCATCGACCCCGCCTTCCTTGTTCACTTTGTCGTAGTACATCTTGGCCGCATTGATCACATCGAACCCATAGGCCATTGAGTTTCCCGATAACGGGCCGAACATGCCGATCTTGATGGAGGTGTCGGTCACGCCGGTTTCAGCCTGTGCGTGACTAGTGACAAGCGCCAACAGGCAAGCGGCCGTGGCAAGCGAGCGCAGAAAAGAAGCCTTCTTCATTTTGGTTTGTCTCCATGGATAAAAAAAGTAAAAGGAAAGGGTTACTGCATCCGGTAGCCGCCGTTGATGTCGATGACGTTGCCGGTGATGTAATCTGCCGCAGGAGAAACGAGGTAAGCCACGGCGGCAGCCACGTCGTCGGGCACGCCGATACGGCCTAGCGGAATGTTTTGCGCGGCAGCGGCTAGCGCGCCACCGCTACTGACGGTTGAGCGCAGCATGTCAGTATTGATCAGGCCCGGCGCCACCGCATTGGCCGTGATGCCCAAATGCGCCGACTCGCGCGCAAAGGCTTTAGCGTAGCCGAGTACCGCCGCCTTGGCACCGATGTAGGCGGCGCTGGAGCGGTAACCACCCAACTGCGCCGCCACCGAGCCGAAAAACACCACTCGGCCACCGGCCAGCGGCGCAGCCTCGCGCCGGCGCAGATACTCGCGACTACACAGGAAAGCACCGCGCGTGTTCACTGCAAAGCTGCGCTCCCAAGTATCTAGGTCGAGGTCCTTGATAAGCGGACGCTCGCCGCCTGGCAGGATCAGCAGCCCCGCCGCGCAAACCAACACCGCCACTGGTCCCTGTGTGGCCTCGACTTGCGCGAACATGGATTGAACGGCCTTCTCGTCGGCTACATCCACCACATAACCAGCGTGCCTCACACCCAAATCACGCGCCACTCGCTGCGCGTTGTCGCCGTTGATGTCGGCCACCGCAATGCGCAAGCCCTGTTGAGCCAGTCGATGGCATACAGCCTCGCCAATGCCTCGACCACCACCAGTGACTATGACCAGGCGCTGCTCCTTGGGCTCTCGTTTCACTTTGTGTACTCCATTCAAACAAATCGAGGAAAGCTCTCAAATGCTAATTATGTATACATACACGAGAAATCTCTAGCAGGGTTTACCCTTAGTTATGGAACAGAAACACAGATTGTGTATACCAAGTTCCCTTTGCAAAATTCACCCAAGCGCATCAGCCATCGGGTGCAGGTAGCGCACATGAAGTTGTGCGCCAGTCGGGCCTTTGACCCTACCCCCGAAAAACGTATCCCTTGCTGAGTGTTTCAATGCAAGCAAGGAGAACGCAAATGACGAAGATGGCAAGGGCGCGCTACACGCTCGAATTCAAGCAAGAGGCGGTGCGGCTGCTCGAAGGCGGCCAGAGCATTGCGGCTGCGGCGCGCACATTGGGCGTGGCCGACCAGACCCTGTTCAACTGGGTCAAGGCGCACCGGCAAGGCAAACTCGCTGGTGCCCAGCGCAAGGAGCAAATGGAGATCAGCCGCTTGCGCGCCGAGTTGGCGCGCGTGAAGATGGAGCGCGACATTTTGGAAAAGGCGACGGCGTACTTTGCCAAAGCGCAGCGGTGAAGTACGCCTTTATCCAACGCCATCGGCGCGTGTGGCCGATCTCAGTGCAATGCCGGGTGCTGCGCATTAGCGTGGCTGGCTACCACGAGCACTTTGTACGCAAAGCCCGTGGCGCGCAGCGCCGCCATCTGAGCGACGATGCGCTGCTGGTACACATTACTCAGCAGTCTGAAATATAAGCGACAGAAGGCGCGTTGAAGAATGAGCGCACCAGCTGTCGGTTTTTTCGCACGCCGCGCAGTTGCTCCTCAACACGAACGCTCAACTTCTCGCCC
>Ga0209628_10003894_pt1 | contig 10607 bp, 7 predicted proteins | sample TergutCu122P4_FD_187285 | JGI IMG/M metagenome (GOLD analysis project Ga0209628, IMG submission 187285) | Cubitermes ugandensis P4 segment gut microbial communities from Kakamega Forest, Kenya - Cu122 P4 (SPAdes) (version 2) | ecosystem: Host-associated > Arthropoda: Insects > Digestive system >... | reverse complement strand
GATATCCAGTTTAGGGATTATTCCCGACCGTGGATATTCAAAGAACTTAAAAAACAATTCTCCGGAGATAACAATGCGACATTTTCTTATGACCCCAATGACGGAACTTTATATGTTCAGTACGAAGGAGAATTCAATATTGACATACCTAACATAGAAGTACCTGAAGTTAACCCCATACGCATACATGCTGACGACATTTTAATACCGGCAGACGTAAAAGATTTTCTAATACCATCTCCTGCAGGCGAAATCATATCCTTAGCTAACGGCATCGAAACATACGAAATAGAAAAGAAAGTATCGGGTGAAAATTGGACTATTGAAGTTAGTTCGGTTGATTTTGAAAAATGCTACCTCGATATTACTGCCAAATTTACCGGAATAACCTTTGCAGGAACCTCTCCCGGTAAATTATTCATATCGTTAAAGCTACCTTCTGATGTTGTTCTTACAAATGCAGAAAAAGTTAGATATTTCAATAATACCGTTTCAAAAGAAATTGACATCAAAGATCTTATGGCTAACAATAATGAATACAAATTCCCTCCCATTGAAGTTGCAAGTTATATTTATGGTCAAGATACAGACCTCAACTATGAAACTTACTTGATACTCGGCGATGATATGACTGTTACAACCCAAAATGAGTTTTCTTTCGATTTAGTTTTGGAAACAGTGAAAATTGAACCTTCATTGTTCTATGGAAAAGCAACGGTAGAAATATCAGACCCTATAGATGATTTTCATACTTTCTTTGATTCTTTTAAAGATGATGATTTCGATTTTAAGAATCCGGCTCTGGGTATTGAGGTAAGAACCGATATAGGAGCAGATTTCAACTTAAATATTAATAGCTTGACAGCAATAAGAGAAGATGGAAACACAAAACGTATTGGCGGTAACTCTTTGATTTTGAAACCTAATGCAAAAGGAGACAAGGCTACTTGGTTATCTCCGGTTAAAGAAAATATTCCGGCCAATACAACTTGGGAAAATATGGCAATCGACAGCTTAATTAATTACCGTCCTCGTGATATTATATATGAATTCGAACTAAAAACAATCGAGGGTAAAATTGCTATATTTTTCGCAAACGATATGAATATTACAGGAAAATACACTCTAAAACTTCCGTTCGATTTTAATAAATTAACCATAATCGTTTCAGATAGTATTAGAGATGTATTCTCCCAAGATATATATGATAATTTCTTTGAAAATTCAAAAGCTGACGATTATCTTGAAATTATTGCCGATTCAATTGACATTAATTTTCCAAAAGCAAATGTGAGTTTAAGCGCTGAAGTTGCCATATTAAGAGAAGACGGAAGCCATATCGACAACGTTACAATAAAAGTCGAACCCGAAACATTGCAGGCCGAAAATGGTGATAATAAGTTAGTTGTTAAAATTCAAGGATTAAAAAATCTGGAAGAAGCAAGACATTTGGCTTTTAACTTTTCCGCAAAAGCTGGCGCAAGTAAACTAACAAAAGATGATTTAATTCACATCCGGAAATTGAGATTCAAATCTTCCGATGGATACCACTTTGAATTCTAATATTTCTAAAAGATACAACGATGAAAACAGTATGCAAAAATATCCATTTTATTTTCCTGCTCATCGGAACATTGCTCTTTTTACTACCCGCTGTCGCTCAGACAAGCAATACAGGATACTTTATGACGAGTCATCACAATAGGACATCTTTAAATCCGGCATTACGTCCGGAGAATGGATATATAGGAGTTCCCGGATTGTCCAATATTTGCGTTGATTATAAAACCAATTCTTTAAATCTGGAGACTTTCATGTTTCCCGGAGGCCCGGCCGGAAGTCTAAAAAATTCAGTGACGTTTTTACATGAAGGAATTACTACAGAACAATTTATGAGCAATATTTTCAATAATAACTATGCTAATTTTGATGTGGATTGGACATTTGCAGGAGCTGGTTTTTACAAAGATGACGGTTTTTGGTTTGTCGATTTAGGCATAAGAGCTTATGCCAATTTCAATGCTCCTTATGATTTATTTAATTTTGCCAAACAAGGACTTACAGACAGTAATGGCGAACTTGTTGAAGGCTACGACATGAAGAATATACGGGGAACAGCTACTTGTTATTTTGAATTAGGCGTTGGCCATTCTCGCTCATTCCTTGATGATAAATTGGTTGTCGGATTGAAAGCCAAAGCTTTATTTGGCTTGGCAAATGGTAATCTGCGTGTAAACAAATTAGACTTGAATACCGGTATAGACAAATGGACAGTCGATGCGAATGCTGCTTTCGAAGGCACTTTACCCGGATTTGTACCCGACTATGATGAAGACGGATTGTTTAATGGATTTAAAAAAGAAGGCCATTCCGGAATTAGCGGTTTTGGTTTGGGCTTCGACTTAGGAGCAACCTATAAACTTTCCTGTCTTGCAGATGCCTTAAACAATGAAATTTTTAACAGGTTTACATTTTCGGCAGCATTTACGGATATAGGTTTTATCGGTTGGTCAAGTAAAAGGACTATGTATTTGGCAACCAAAAAACAAGAAAAACCTGTTACTATCGCAGGCGATTTTATTATCAGCACCAATGGCGAAGGTGAAAGTTTGGGAGATCAAATCGAAGTGATATTCGACAAGCTTAAAGATGCTGTTAACTTGGAAGAAACAGGTAAAAATAGCGGTCGCACTACCGGATTGAGAACAAAAATGAATTGGGGACTTGAATATGAAATTATTGAAAATCAACTTTCTGCCGGAATCCTTTCAACCACTTATTTCACTCCTGTTAGTAATGTAACGGAATTTACCCTCGCAGGAGCATACAAACCTGTTAATTGGTTTGAAGCAGGATTAAGTTATTCGTTTGTGTATGGCAACTTTAAGACTTTCGGATTAGCGTTAAACTTTGTTCCGTCTAAAGGAGTTAATGTGTTTTTAGCAAGCGATTATCTTATTCCCCGTTGGAATTCGGATTTTATTCCGACAACATCGAAAGCGGTTAATTTTCAGGTTGGATTAACCATCCCGTTGGAAAGCAAAAAAACAAGTTAAGGGATATTTGGCAAATAAAAAATTAATCCCAACCGCAATAAAGCGATTGGGACTATTTTTTTATTTACAGGATATTCCTTAAATTAAAGTTCAACAACTTTTGCTTTAATTTCGATATTTCCAAAAAACAAACTTATTTTTAGATTTTCACCGGCTTGAGCATCAGTATCGCCAACAATACTTACTGTGACTGCTCCAGCATCTTTAAGTTTTTGGAACACTTTTGTAGCAAAAGCAGCCAATTCAGGACTATTGAAATTTTTGTTAAAATCAAATTTTTTCACGACACAATTTCCAATACCGGGAGATGAAAGGGTGATATTTTCAGCAAAAGTACCGGAAGAACTTGTTACTTTGATACTTACAGTCCCAATTACTATACTGGTAATGAAACTTTGATTCTTCTTTAAATTACTGAAGTTTTCATCGTTTATATCCAGAGAGCCACTTCCTGAAAAATGATTAGGAGCAGCAGTACTTTTTAATCCGGAAGATTGAACCATAGCCGGAATATCGAGAGAGAAATCAGACACAGGCACTTTTATAGTTGCTGCCTCTTCTATTTTATCACAAGAAGTGTAAACAAATAAGCTTACCACACACGATAAAAGAAATAAAAATTTAGTTGCTTTCATAATAAAAAATGTTTAATAAGTGGATTATTATTTTATTCTATACGACAGAGAGAAAGTTGCCATTGGCCAAAATGGAGTAAATATTTTGGGTATATTTAACCCTTCAATCTCAGAATCCAATCCTGAAGTATCCATATTTTCGCTTTCTATTTTCAATTTTCCTTGATATACAATACCTAATTCAAATTTAAATCCTACATGGCCTTTGGGGATCGTCCGCCCTAATCCGAGTCCGAAGTAAGGCTTCACAGCACCTCCTAATTTTGCCGTAACACTAAAACTACCATCGGCATCAGGAGTTATCACATAATCACCAATGACAAATTTATCCGGAGCATTACCATAGGCTTGAACCTTACTTTGTCCGAAATACAGTCCGGTCGTCAAATGAAAAATCCCGGATTGCATAGGGAAGTAATCAACCAATAAATTGGCGTTGGAAAAACGAAGTTCGGCTCTATCTACTTCTACAGAGATTTTATTTCCCGTATTAAGCCCTGTTCCATCGAATCCGATACCTGAATTTTTATTAAACCCCAAATAATTAAATCCTACCCGAGCTTTGATATTCGGATGCAAGGATGTAGAGAAATCAAAACCGAATAATCCAAACGTTCCGGCTTTTAGCGCAACACCGTAATTTTCAAATAAACCTCCCCTGTATGCCTCATTCTGAGAGAAAAGATTCGCCGAAATGCCGACTATAAAAATCAACATTACAATAAGATTCCGCTTTTTCATGGTAAATCGAATTAAATTAATATAGATTAAAACACAAATATAGTAAAAATAAATAAACAAAAATTAAAAATGCCCTTTTTCTTTAAAAATATATCTGAAATCTTCTCCGTTTTTAGGTTGGAAGACACGCATGCCTAAGGCTTTTCCGGTTTCAACATTCGCAGTCCCGTCGTCAATAAATAACGTTTCGGATGGAATAATGCCTGAATCTTCTATCAAATGTTTGTAAATTCGAGGGTGAGGCTTGGTTACTCCGAGTTGATAGGAGAGGTACATTTTATCGAAATATTGATCCAAACTTTTTCCTTTTTCCGAAAATTGAGGCGATAAAGCCCACGACATGATTACCGGATTGGTATTACTCAACAGGTAAAGATTATATGATTTTCTCAATTCTTCCAGCATTTCTAATTTGTAAGCAGGAGTATCGGCGATAAAGCCAAGCCAACCATGGTCGATCATTTCGTCTGAAATGTGTTTTCCGGCTAATTGGCGGATCGCATCGTAAAATTCTTCCGAATTCAAACGGCCTTCTTCCAAATCCAAGAAAACGCCTTTTTGGTGGTATGGGTCTAGCAATTCTTCGGCTTGCCCCAATCCTGCCTGTTGAAAACGTCTTACAGCTTCACTGCGGTCGAGGGTTAAAATCACACCGCCCAAATCAAATACTATATTTTTAATTTTATCCATAATTGGACACAAAAGTATGAAAAATAGCGCACAGATTACACAGATTACACAGATTTTTTATTAATTTTGGCGGCAAATTTGAACATTATGAATATTTCATACAATTGGCTTAAAGACTATATTGAAACGGATTTAACCCCTCAAGAAATGGCAGATGCCTTGACTTCCATCGGATTGGAAACCGGAAGTGTGGAAGAAGTGGAAACGATTAAAGGCGGACTTGAAGGTTTGTTTATCGGCGAAGTTTTAACTTGCGAAAACCACCCAAATTCCGACCATTTGCACATTACGACCGTAGATGTGGGCGAAAGAGAACCCTTGCAAATTGTATGCGGCGCGCCCAATGTAGCTGCCGGGCAAAAAGTGGTGGTTGCCGTGAATGGAACAAAACTATATTCGGGTGATGAGTGTTTTACGATCAAAAAATCAAAAATCAGAGGAGTCGAATCAAACGGTATGATTTGTGCCGAAGATGAAATCGGCCTCGGAACCAGCCACGACGGAATTATTGTCCTTCCCGAAAACGCCATTGTCGGAACACCTGCTAAAAAATATTATAACGTAGAAAGTGATTGTGTGCTGGAAGTGGATATTACGCCTAACCGCGTAGATGCAGCTTCGCATTATGGAGTTGCCCGTGATTTGGCGGCGTTTTTACAAGTGCAAGCTATAGGGCGCAAGGTGCAAGGAGAACACCGTGCACCGTGCACCGTGCGCCTAAATAAACCTTCTGTTGAGGCATTTAAAATTGATGATAAATCGCCGGCGGTTGAAGTAATCGTCGAAAATATAGAGGCTTGTCCCCGCTATTCCGGCATTACGATTAAGGGTGTGAAAGTGGCGGAAAGTCCGGATTGGTTGAAAAACAGATTGAAAACCATCGGTTTGCGTCCGATTAACAATATTGTGGACATCACTAATTACATTCTTCACGAAACGGGACACCCTCTGCACGCTTTCGATATGAAAGAAATTCACGGTCATAAAGTTTATGTTATGACTTTGAACGAAGGAACCGTATTCACTACGTTAGATGAAGTTGACCGGAAATTAAGCGATAAAGACTTGATGATATGCGATGCCAATGGAGGAATCGCTCTTGCAGGCGTTTTCGGCGGATTGAGATCGGGCGTAACGGAAAATACAACCGATGTATTTTTGGAATCTGCTTATTTTCACCCGACTTGGGTGCGCAAAACCGCTCGTCGCCACGGATTAAACACCGATGCTTCTTTCCGTTTTGAAAGGGGCGCCGACCCGCATAATACCCTTTATGCCATGAAGCGTGCTGCATTGCTGATAAAAGAAATTGCCGGAGGAAAAATCTGCGGAGAGATTCAAGATGTTTATCCCTCTCCTATTCCAAATGCCAAAGTGAGTTTATCTTTCCAAAAAGTGTATGACTTAATCGGAAAAACCATACCGGAAGAAACTATTATCAGTATCTTAAAAAGTTTGGATATAGAAATTCTTAAACATCATAAAGACGAGCTTGAATTAAGCATTCCGACCTACCGCGTGGATGTGCAACGAGATGTAGATGTTATCGAAGAAATTCTCCGTATCTACGGATATAACAACGTGGAAACCGGAGAAAATCTGAAATCCAATCTTTCTTACGAAACGGAAACCGACAAAAGCTACAAACTGCAAAATTTGATTTCGGAACAACTCACCGGAGCCGGATTCAACGAGATTATGAATAATTCGCTGACCGCAATCGACTATTATACTTCTGAAGTATTTCCTGCGGAACAATGCGTTAAAATAAAAAATCCGTTAAGCGTAGAATTGAACGTAATGCGTCAAACGCTGCTTTTCGGCGGTCTACAAAGCATCGAATACAACAAAAATCGTAAAAATCCGGATTTGAAATTTTACGAATTTGGCAATACTTATTCTTATTTTGCCGATAAAGTGAAAGAGGGACAAAGTCTTTCCGGCATTAGAGAAGAATTTCATTTGGGATTGTGGCTTACCGGCAACAGCATCTCTAACAGCTGGTTACATGGCGAACAAAAAAGTTCTGTATTCGAACTGAAAGCATACGTCGAAAATATTTTGCTTCGTCTGGGAATAAGTGCTAAAAAATTGGTTTTTACTCAATGCAGGTGCGAAATCTTTTCGGAAGCCTTATTAATCCATACGATTTCCGGCAGAAAATTAGGCGTTTTAGGTATTCTTCAAAAGAAATTGCGCAAAAAATTCGATATAGATTCGGAAGTTTATTTCGCAGAATTAAATTGGGATTTATTGATGAAAGAAATTAAGTCTCATCAAGTTAAATTTTCCGAAATATCTAAGTTCCAAGCTGTAAAACGTGATTTGGCTTTATTGGTTGATCAAAATGTATCATTTGCCGAAATAGAAAAAACGGCGTTTGATACGGATAAAAAACTATTGAAAGAAGTCAGTTTATTCGATGTTTATGAAGGCAAAAACCTACCCGAGGGCAAAAAATCTTATGCGGTCAGTTTTATCCTTCACGATGAAGAAAAAACATTGAATGATAAGCAGATAGAATCTATCATGCAGAAAGTGCAAAAGAATTTGGAAGAAAAATTAAAAGCAACATTAAGATAATGGGAAGAGCATTTGAGTATCGCAAAGCGACAAAATTAAAAAGATGGGGCAATATGGCCCGCGTATTCACCAAGTTGGGTAAACAAATTACCATAGCAGCCAAAGAAGGCGGCCCCGATCCGGATGCGAATCCACGTTTACGCGTACTTTTTCAGCAGGCAAAAAAAGAAAATATGCCCAAGGAAAATGTGGAACGTGCCATTAAAAAAGCAACTTCCAAGGACGAAAGCGACTACAAAGAAATGGTATACGAAGGATATGGTCCTTTTGGAATTGCTATTGTAGTGGAAACGGCAACAGATAATCCAACCCGCACAGTGGCGAATGTTCGCAGCTATTTCAATAAATTCGGCGGTTCGTTGGGAACAAGCGGAAGTCTACAATTCCTTTTCGACCACAAATGTGTCTTCAAAATTACACCCAAAGACGGCGTTTCATTAGAAGACTTGGAACTTGAATTGATTGATTTTGGTGTTGATGAAGTAGATCAGGAAGAAGACGGAATCGTGCTTTATGGAGAGTTTCAATCGTATTCTGCGATTCAAAAATATTTGGAAGAAAACGGTTTTGAAATCCAAAGCGCACAATTCGAGCGAATTCCAAACGACTACAAAAGCGTTACGGACGAACAACGGGTACAACTTGAAAAACTTTTAGATAAGTTCGAGGATGACGACGATGTGCAGAACGTTTTCCATAACATGGAATAATAGATAAAAAAGTTTCGAAATATCCGAAGCTTTTTTATTGCTTTTTAGTAAAACTTTCATGCATTGCTGCCGCCGCTTTGCGCCCATCTCCCATGGCTAAGATTACGGTTGCGCCGCCTCTGACTATATCTCCTCCGGCATAAACATCGGAAACGTCGGATTGCATGGTTTCCTCATTCACGATAATCGTGCCCCATTTGCTTACCGATAATCCTTTAAACGCACTTGGGATTAATGGGTTAGGAGAAACTCCGACACTCACGATAACTTGATCAACATCAATGGTTTCTATAGCCCCCTCAATAGGAACCGGTTTTCTTCTGCCGGAAGCGTCCGGTTCGCCAAGCTCCATTTTCTGCAACCGCATTTGTTTTACACGGCCTCTTTCATCACCGATATATTCAATAGGATTATGTAGAATAAGAAATTCGACTCCTTCTTCCTTGGCATGTTTGACTTCTTCGACACGAGCCGGCATTTCTTCTTCCGAACGACGGTAAACAATCATCGCTCTTTCTGCGCCCAATCTGCGAGCCGTGCGGACAGAGTCCATAGCAGTGTTTCCTCCGCCAATAACAGCTACATTATTACCTTTAACTACCGGAGTATCGGAAAAATCATGCGCTGCCGCCATCAGGTTTACACGGGTTAAATATTCGTTTGAAGAAAGTACGCCAACCAAATTTTCGCCCAGGATATTCATAAAGTTAGGCAATCCTGCTCCGCTGGCTACGAAAATTCCCTTAAATCCTTCTTCGTGCAAGTCTTCATAACTGATAGTTTTTCCGACGATACAATTGGAAATGAATTTTACGCCCATTTGTTGGAGAATATCGATTTCGACATCGACAATTTCATTGGGTAACCGAAATTCGGGGATACCATATTTCAACACACCGCCGATTTCGTGCAAAGCTTCGAAAACAGTTACATCATATCCGAATTTAGCCATATCGCCGGCGAAAGACAATCCTGCCGGGCCTGAACCTACAACGGCTATTTTTATTCCATTAGCCGGCGCTACTTCCGGTACTGATATTTGTCCGCTTTCACGCTCATAATCAGCAACGAAACGTTCCAAATATCCGATTGCAACCGGTTCTTTTCCCATTTTCAAATGGATGCATTTACATTCGCATTGCTTTTCCTGAGGGCAAACCCGTCCGCAGACTGCCGGTAAAGCCGAAGTTTCTTTCAATGTTTTGGCAGCTTCCAAAAATTCGCCTCGTTCGATATTTTTGATAAATCCGGGAATATTTATTTCGACCGGACAGCCGGTTATACATGTCGGATCCGGACAATCCAAGCAGCGTTTGGCTTCGAGCAAAGCCTGTTCTTTGGTTAATCCCAAGTTCACTTCTTCGTAGTTGTGGCTGCGAATTTCGGGATCATGCTCGTTCATGTGAACGCGGGTAATGTCCGCACGTTCTTTATTTTTCATTTGTTTACGCAATTCTTCCCGCCATGACTGGTTACGTTGTTCTTTTAAATATTCTGTTGTTGCCATTGATAAACTCTTTATTCTACGTCTTTATATGCGCTAAGCCTCATCAACATTTCGTCAAAATCCACCTGATGAGCATCAAATTCCGGTCCGTCTACACAAACAAATTTGGTTTTTCCACCTACGGTTATTCGGCAAGCGCCACACATTCCGGTACCGTCAACCATAATCGTATTGAGGGAAGCTACTGTTGGTACGTTATATTTGGCAGTAAGAAACGATACGAATTTCATCATAATAGCAGGGCCGATGGTTACGCAGAGATCCACTTTTTCACGTTGAAGCACTTCTTCCACACCATTGGTTACCAATCCTTTTTTACCGTATGAACCATCATCAGTCATGATAATTACTTCGTCGGAGAATGCCCTCATTTCTTTTTCAAGGATAATTAACTCTTTGGTACGAGCGGCTAATATTGTAATCACTTTGTTTCCGGCAGCTTTCAATGCTTCTACTATCGGCAACATGGGAGCGGTTCCCACGCCTCCGCAAGCACAAACAACTGTTCCAAAATTTTCGATATGAGTTGCCTTGCCTAACGGACCAACCAAATCGGTAATATATTCGCCCTCATTCAAAGCGCAAATTTTCTTGGAAGAATTACCTACCACTTGAATAACCAAAGTAATAGTCCCTTTTTCTTTATCGGCGGAAGCTATGGTAAGAGGGATGCGCTCACCGTATT